>JAABUU010001668.1_pt1 | contig 35742 bp, 38 predicted proteins | sample 5559301 | NCBI WGS metagenome assembly JAABUU01 (sample SAMN10711884, study PRJNA513360) | rock metagenome | isolation source: Antarctica rocks | place: Antarctica: Victoria Land, Richard Nunatak white
ACGTACTCTTCCTCACCCTGGCGTTGGCTGTCGGCGTCGCGGTGACCACCGGCCCCGTCCAGCAAACGCTCCTCATCGTCGTGGCCTGCTCAGCCATCGCTGCCGCTCTCACGGCGGCAACCGAAGCAGCCGGGGACCGCGCCAAGCGCAAGGTGCTCGCAACGACCGCTGCGCGACGCAGCAGCAACGGCTGACCGCGCGGATTCGGGCGAGCAAATTGCCGGTGCTGCCGCAGCGTTGGCGATTCTGGCGTAACGACACCGGTCGCGGCCTCCGGTAGGAGAGGCCCCATGGCCCTTTTCATCTTGTCCCACCCGCACCGCACCCGCGTGACACCGTCATGGTACGGGCCTGATGCCTGCCCGGTGCCCCCGTTCCCGCCCGGCCCGGGCAGCAACAGGTCCACCCTTGGGTGCCCATCCACCGCGCCCATCCACCGCGACGTTACCGCGTCGCTCGCGGACACCCGCATCGGGGAACTCCGGACTTGCCAGAGGCCACGCTAAGACAGGACCGCGCGGGCCCGAGGGTCCCGCACTGCCGGGCTGGTTTCACGTCATCTGCCGGTCACCCTGGTGTGCCCATACTGACGCCCCGGGCCACCCCCATCTCCGCTCTCGCTCCCATTCCTTGATCAGAAAGTGACAGTCATGACTGAGTTTGCGTCTCACGGCGAGGCATCTCCGGGTTCCGTTCGACCGGTGATCCATTTGTCGGGGTTGCTGGGGTGCCCGATCGTTGCCCGCAACGGGGAGGCGGTGGGCCGGGTCGAGGACGTCATCGTCCGGTTGCGCGGCGAAGACGTCTATCCCCCGGTGACCGGTTTGGTGGTCGGCGTCGGCGGTCGCCAGGTGTATGTGTCCACCGCGACGGTGAGGTGCTGTTGCGCACGGATGTGCTCGATCACCGCCTCATCGACGTCCCGGCGGCGGAGCTGGTGCATGCCTATGACATCGAACTGGAAGACACCGGGGCCGGGTGGGTGCTGGCCCGCCTCGACACCCGCCGCCCGGCCCGATTCTTCGGGTTGATCAAAACCGGGGGTGGGCACGCGAGCCGGGACTGGAAGTCCTTCGAGCCGCTGATCGGGCACCGCCAGAGCATGCTCGCCCGCCGCGCTGGCGGACGGGTCGGCACCCTGAAAGCGGCGCAGATCGCCGACCTGCTGGAGGACGCCGACAAACACGAAGGCGGGGAAATCCTCGACCGGGTGCACAGCGACCCCGAACTCGAGGCCGACGTGTTCGAGGAGCTCGACCCGGACAAGGCCAACCGGCTGCTCGGGGAGATGAGCGACACCGAGGTGGCCGGGGTGCTCGGTCGGATGCGCGCCGATGACGCCGCCGCCGCGGTTGCCGAACTGCGCCAGTCCGAGTGCGGCGCCCAGGCCCTCGACCAGACGTGCCACAACCAGGCTCCCGGCCGTCGGTGACACGGCGCACGCGACCGAGGCCAGGGTGAACAACGTCATGCCGGTGATGAACATGCGTCGTCGCCCGAGTAGGTCTGCGAGGCAGCCGCCGGTGATGAGGAAGACGGCAAAGGTGAGTTGGTAGCCGGCCAGGATCCATTGCAGCTCTCCGTCGGAGGCGCCGAGGTCGGTCTGAATCCCAGGGCCCGCGACGATGAGGATGAACGAGTCCAGGCTCGCCATGAATGCGCCCACGAGCACGATCGACACCGCTGGCCACCGAGTGCGTGTGGCGGGTGACGCGGTGCTTACCGAGCGGATCGACTGGGCCGAGAGGATCAACAAGGTCGCTGCACACAGTGCGACGATGCCCCAGCCCTCGAGGACGGGGATATCCGCGGGCGCCGTTGGGAACCGTGGCCCGTGCCCGAGCGCCCAGTAGGTGCGTAATGCTCCGTAGGTCAGCGCCCAGGTAGCGTTGAGCGGGCGGTACTCGTGGGCGAAGCCGATGCGGCTGTACGACGTGGTGCCGGGCGCGAGCGGTGAGCTGGCGCACCCGCACCCGCGCCCAGCGATCGCCGCGGCTGCCCTGGCCAAGCTCGTGCCGCTGGCCGGCAACCGGTACCGCGGCACCGCCGCTAGAACAGTGGCCGCGTTGGCTGACAACCATTCAACAGCCACGGCGCGCTCGTCGACGGCTGCTACAACCGCGTCAAGAACGTCGCCACCAGCAACGTACTTCATCTGGGGCGACCACTTCCTGCTCGAAACCGCTCTCGCCCTCAACGACGCCCTCGACCCAACGGACTTGTAACACCCGATCAGCGACCGAACGGGGAGGGGTACCTCCTCACACTTGAGGGATCATGGGTGGGGCGGCGTCGGGCGAGTTCTGGGGTACTCCATCCGCTCGGCGACCTCGTCGGCGAGTCTCTCACCGGCGTAGCGCTCGACGATCCACAGCGCGAGGTCGAGGCCGCTGGTGACACCGCCGGCGGTGATCAGGTCGCCGTCATCGACGACGCGGTCTTTGACCAGGGTGGCGCCGGTGGCGGTCAGGTCGTCCCACGCGGCGTGGTGGGTGGTCGCCCGCCGGTTCCCGATGATCCCGGCGTGGGCGAGCAGCATCGCACCGGTACAGACGCCAGCCATCACGGTGCCGTCGGCGGCGGCTTGGGTGAGCAGCGGCAGCCAGTCCCCGCGCTGAACCTCGCCCCAGGTACCGACCTGGTCGCGGGCCGCCCACCCACCGCCGGGCACGATCAGCAGGTCGGCACCCGAGGTGTAGGTGGCGTCGGGGAGGAAACGTAGGCCGTAGGCGGCGGTGACGTGGGGTTGCGGGGTTCGGGTGACGAGGTGGGTCTGGAAGTCGGCGCCGGCGCGGTTGGCGCTGCGCAGCACCTCGAACGGGCCGAGGGCGTCCATCTCGTCGAGGCCGTCGAAGACGACGACGTCGATCCTCATGACGCCCAGCCGCCGGGTGCGATGATCGCGTCGCAGCGAGAAATCCCGCTCGGGTGCTGTGGTTGCGCGGTGGCGTCGGTGGTCATGCCGCCCAGCTTGCCGCGGGGAGGAGGACCCGGCGAGAGGCAGCAATGCCTAATGTCGTCAGAATACTGCCATGCACCGGATCGTGGCGTTGGCGCTACCGGAGGTGGTGGCGTTCGACTTGGCGATCCCGGCGCAGGTCTTCGGTCACCGCGACGAGCGTGACCGCTACGCCTTCGGTGTCTGCGCCGGCCAGGCCGGGTTGGTTGCGTCGACGACCGGGTTCGCGGTGCAGGCACCGTGGGGACTGGACGCGTTGACCGAGGCGGACACGGTCATCGTGCCGGGCTATTACCCACACGAGCCGCCGGCCCCGGCCGCCCGGCGGGCGCTGCACGCGGCCGCCGACCGGGGGGCGCGGGTCGTGTCGGTGTGCACCGGAGCGTTCGCGCTGGGCGCCGCGGGCCTGCTCGATGGCCGACGCGCGACGACGCACTGGCGCGCCGCAGCCGAGCTCGCCGTCCGCTACCCGGCCATCAACGTCGACCCCGACGTGCTCTACGTCGACGAGGGGCAGGTACTGACCAGCGCGGGAGTCACGGCCGGGATTGACCTGTGCCTGCACCTGGTGCGTACCGACTACGGAGAGCAGGCCGCGGCCCGCGTCGCCCGGCGCATGGTGACCGCACCGCACCGCGACGGCGGACAGGCGCAGTTCCTGCAGCGCCCGCTCCCCGCCAGCGGAACCGGACTCGCCCCCACCTGCGCGTGGGCCCTGGACCGGCTAACCGAGCCAATGACAGTCGCCGACCTCGCCCGCCACGCCGGCTGGGCTCCTCGCACCTTCGCCCGGCACTTCCTCGCCGAGACCGGCACCACCCCGCTGCGGTGGCTCACTGCGCAACGCCTACTCGAGGCGCGGCGACTACTGGAGGCCACCAACCTGCCCATCGACGAGGTCGCCGAACGCTGCGGGCTGGGCACCCCCGCCAACCTTCGCCTGCACCTGTCCCGCGACACGGCCACCACTCCCACCGCCTACCGCCGCACCTACCAAGGACGCCGCGGGCTCACCGCGACAGACGTGGGCTCCTGACCGTCAGCACGTCCAGGCACAACGGCAACGCTGTTGCCCAAGCCGATCGTCCAGTGACAGGTTGTTGATCTTCATGACGCGGACGACTTGGGTGCCTGGAAGGCACCGGTGCAGACCGCCGCGAGAACCAGCCACCCCGCGATCGGCCACCGCAGGAACCCCACCACCGGGGGGCGGGGCCCACGCAACCACGCACGGCCAGGGCCATCACGGCCCCGCCGACGCAGCGAGCGGTCAGCTTTCGGCGAGGAGCCGGGCACCGAACCCGATCAGGACGACGCCGGCGAGCCGGTCCATGCGCCGACGTACCGCAGGGCGGCGAAGGACACCGGTCAGACGCTCGGCCAGCAGGATTAGCACGGTGAAGTACAGGGCGCCCTCGGCGACGAACACGGCGCCCAGCAGCAGCGACGTCGGGCCGACCGGCGCACCGGCGGGGACAAACCCCGGCAGGAACGTCACGAAGAAGACGCCGATCTTGGGGTTGAGCAGGTTCGTCACGAGCCCAGCGCGGTAGCCGACCCCGAGCACCCCCGGCCCGCGGTCACGATCGACCAGCGCTGCGGGCCGCTGCGCCGAGCGCAGCGCCTGCACCCCAAGGGTCACCAAGTACACCGCGCCCACGATCCGCAGCGCGGTGTACCCGACGTGACTGGCGTGCAGCAACGCCGCCAACCCGAGGGCCGCGGCGGCCACCCAGACCGCCAGACCGCTCAGCACACCGGCGGTCGTGGTGACCGCCGCGCGCCTGCCCTTGAGCATGATGCTGCGCACAACCAGCAGACTGTCCGGTCCGGGCAGCACCACCAGCAGCGAGGCGGCCAGGATGAAGGTCACAAGAGCGTGTGTCACCAGCACACTGTGCCCGACCCCGCTGTGTCTCACCAGGACCGAGCCGCATCCGAGGGCGGGCGCCGGAACGCCTGCCCCCCTGCCGCGTCTTGGACGCGCTGGTCGCCGCGGCGGTCCGGCACGGGTCGGTCCACCTGGCATGCCCGGCCTCGTCCACTACCAGCGACCCGCGCAGGCCGGGGCGGGCCAGCGCGAGTTGCAGGCCGGGTGAGCCGCGGCCAGCCGAAACATGCCACCGAGGACCTGCAGGAGCTGCACGCGCATGCCGACCAGCTCACACGCAACCTTCGCCTCCCCGTACACCGCACGGTCAGCGATGTCAGCCTGCAACGGTGCGAGCAGCCTCGCCGACTCGTCAGCATCCACGACGTCGGTGTCGGCATAGACGCTGACCGAGGACACATACACCCAGTGCCGGGCGCGAGCGGCCAGCGCATCCACAGCTTCCTGGACGAAGCGGGGTTGCCAACTGACCTCGACCACCGCGTCCCAGTCCCGGTCTTGCACCGCCAGGTAGACGTCAGGATGTGCACGGTCGGCGACGATCAGGCGTGCCCCCTGCGCCACGTCACCGCTCTCACCCCGGGCAAGGCAGATCACCTCGTGGCCCCGAGCCAGGGCCTCAGTTGCCGTTATGCGACCCAGCCACGCCGTCCCACCCAGCACCAGAATCTCCATGCCCGCAGCCACGCCCCAGCACCTGCCCACAGTACGAATGGTTCGCTATCAGGAGAACAACCGCACACCAGGCTTGAGGATCAGCGTAGGGCCAGACGAAGCGCCAACCATCGGCCGCCGGTGTCCCAGTCACCGATCGGTGAGCGGGATTGGGTGAACTCATTGAGCTGGGTAGACGTTGGCGGCCAGCCCGCGCCAGGGTTACTTCTTGGCGGGCGACTTCCTGGTTGCTGACTTGGCGGCCTTCTTCGCAGCTGGTGCCCCACTCTTCTTCGCTCCGGGCGCAGAAGCAGCGACCTGCTGTTTGTAGGCGGTCCCGACCTTGAAGCCCACGCTGCGGGTCGCCGCGATCTGCAGGACCTGCCCGGTGGCGGGATTACGACCCTCCCGGGCCGCCCTGTCCCGCGCCTCGAACGTCCCGAACCCCAGGAGGGTGATCTTCTCTCCCGCCGCAGTCGCACCCACGATCTGCTCCAGCACCGCGCTCAGCGTGGCATCAACCTGCGCACGAGGCAGCGACGTGGCCTCAGTGACGGCGGCGACGAGCTCTCCTCGGTTCATGGCTGCTCCTTCAAATGCGGTGGCGGGTCCTGCCCTGCCCCCGACACGCGCGGAGATCGACGCACGACAGCGGGGCCTTGGCTCTCAGATCGTGACACGCCCGGGCCGTAACACCAGGGTCCCCACGCCGCACGAGCTACTACTCGACCCGCAAGACCATCGGCTACCGCACCCCCCATGATCATCGCGCCTGGCAACAAAGCGGCCGATTGGTCTCATCATCGACACTGAGGCGGTCATGCTCGGATGAAGCGGCTGCCAACCGCATTGGCTGGGCCCGTGAACGTGGCGTTGGCCAAACCGGCTGAGGTCATTCCCGCTGAGCCGGCCATGTCGGGTGGCTCGGTGTACGAGCTGAAATGGGACGGCTGCCTTTTCGGCGCCCGGACCTGATACTCCAACTCCTCATGGTGAACGGCATCATCCATCCGTAACACTTGCTAGTAGTACCATTGTCTAGTAGTATACAGGGTGTGATCATCGACTGGCCGACGTCGTTCGGTGAGCACCTCGACCAGTTGGAGGCGCGGGCAGGCGAAGGTGATGAGTACGCGCAGCTTCGGCTTGATCGGCTCTATGCCGAGCTGCAGGTGCTCCAGGAGTTGACGGTGCAGCCGCAGCAGGACACTGCGGTGCTCAAGCGGGTACGCCAGTCGGGGCGGCACCCGGTGTGGCGGGTGGCGCACCCGTTTCACCCGCGGGTGGCGGTGCGGCTCATCGTGTGGTTTCCCCCCGAGGAGCGCGATCGGGTCGTGGTGGCGCTGTTCGCGGGGGAGAAGGCCAGCATGGGAGACGTGTTCTACAACAGCGTTGCTCCGCGCGCGGACGCGACCATCGCGCAGTGGCAGTTTCAACACCGAACCGACAAGGACGCACCATGAGTAGTCAAGAACGCTTCATCCGGGGCAACGAGCGGCTGGAACAGGCATTGCAGGACCCAGACACCCGAGCACGGGTCGGCGCGATCCGTGAGGAGATGGACCAGGCCGACCGCGAATACCAGATAAATCTGGCCTCGATTCGCTCCGCGGCCAACCTGACCCAAACTGAGCTGGCCGAGCGGATGGGGCTCAAACAAGCTGCGGTCAGCGCCGTCGAACACCGCGACGACCTGCTGCTGTCAACCCTGGCCAACTACCTGCGCGCCACCGGCGCCACCGACCCCCGCATCGTGGTCACCACCGGTGGGCACGACGTCGAGTACCCGCTGCCCATGCGCCGTCCACCGCAGTGACTTCAGCGCAGGAACGTCATCCACCGGTGATCTGATGTAGTGGTGCCTCGCGTAACACGTGGGGACTGCTCTTGCCCCGGATAGAGTAGGACATAGTGGACGAACTCGATGATCTTGAACTGTTGAGCAAGGATGAGCTCATCGAAATGCTGCTCGCGCGCGCCGACGCCGGGGTCAACCTCTCCTTCCCTGGCAAAGCGATCACTCGGCGGATGGCGCGACGCGTGCGGCCGAGGGTGCAGCGGACCATCGCGAAGTACTCGGTTGGCTCGGAGATGGAGCAGAGCAGCAACGTCCTCGTGGAAGGGGACAACCTTCACGCACTGGTGACTCTCTACCGGGAACGCGGACAGATCGATCTAATCCTCACTGACCCGCCGTACAACACCGGGAACGACTTCCGCTACAACGACCGCTGGGACCAAGACCCCAACGATGACGGCATCGGCGAGTGGGTGAGGCCCGACGACCCGGCGCGTCATACGAAGTGGATCCGCTTTATGTACCCGCGGCTGCAGATGATGAAGCTGATGCTCCGCCCAGGTGGAGTGTTGGCTATCTGTATTGATCACCGAGAACTGTTCCGACTCGGTCAGACACTGGACGAGATATTCGGCGAGCGAAATCGTCTGGCGGTCATCAACTGGCAGAAGACGACGGCACCGAAGTCTGCGAACACCCACGTGTCTAGCTCCACTGAGTACGTGCTCATTTACGCCAAGGATGCTGAGCGAGTGGCCACCAACCGTAGGATGCGGATGGAGTCCAGCAACTCTCGCTACGACAACCCTGACAACGATTCGGAGGGAGATTGGCGAGAAGGCAACCTCACTGCGCCGGAGTACCGAAAACTCACGTCCTATGGAATCCAGTCACCCTTCACCGGAGACATCCATTACCCCGCGGGGACCGGACATTGGCGGCGTGCGAAGAAGGACGTCAAGGAATGGCTGGAGCAGTGGGGTTCGCCTTACGTGGAGGTCGACCTCCAGGACGGTCAAGCCAAGGCATTGATGGTGAAGGGCGGGAGCGCGGGAAAGGTCCCGGCGCAAGTCAAGAAGCGCGCGAACGCCGTGTTAAAAGAAGGTCCCTGGCCGTTCGTGTGGTTCGGCATCCGGGGAGCCGGTCGTCCGCGCGTGAAGACCTATCTGAAGCAACTGAAGCGGGGAGCTATACCCGTCACCTACTGGGCGAATGATGACCTCTTGCCGCTCAGTCTGGGACCCATGTCGTGGTCCTACACGGAGTCCGGTCGGAACAGCGACGGGGTGTCTGAGTTGAACGACGTTGTCGGCGCAGGGCATGGCTTCGAGACCGTTAAACCGCTGCGCCTCTTCCAAAAGATCATCCAACTGTGGTGCCCGGCGAACGGCGTTGTGCTGGACGCATTTGCCGGCTCAGGTACGACCGGGCACGCGGTCCTGCTGCTGAACCAGCTGCAGGACACGGAGCGTCGCTTCATTCTGATCGAGCAGGGCCGACCAGAGCGGGGCGACTCCTACGCGCGATCTCTTACCTCGGATCGCCTCCGACGTGCCATCACCGGAAAATGGGCGCACGACGAGGTGCCGCCTCTGGGCGGTGGCTTCACCTTTCGTCAGCTAACCAAGCAAGTCGATGCCTCCGCGCTGCTGCAGATGGAGCGCGAGGAAATGCGGGACACCGTCATCGCCTCGTATTTCGACTCCCAGCGTCGGCACGGTGCCAACCTCGAACGATTACCCGACGCTGGCTTCGCCTATCTGGTAGCGCAGAACAGCGACGGTGAGGGCTTCTATCTGGTCTGGGATGGCCCCGACAAGAACACTAACTTCACTGAAGAGGTATACGAAGCGTGCGTGCACGAAGGAGAAAAGGCTCGATTGAAACCGGTGTACCACGTGTACGCGCGCCTTAACCTCTTCTCCACCGAGGGAGTCCGGTTCTACCAGATCCCCGACCGAATCCTTGCTGACTTCGGACTGGACGTCAGGACCGAGGCGTACGAGGACGAGGAGATCGTCTGATGGAGTTGTTCCAGTTCCAGGAGATTGCCGCCGCGCAGATAACGGATCGCTTCCTCGTCTATCTCGATGACCCGCCTGCGGCCGGCACCGCGAAGAAGCCGAGGACGGTTCCCTTTTTCCAGGCACTGGCTGCACTGACCGGCGCGGGGAAGACGTTGATCCTGGCGGAGGCGGTGTCCCAGGTGTCTGCCACGATGTCTGTCGCCCCAGTCATTCTTTGGCTGTCGAGGGGGAAAGTGGTTGTTCGACAGTCGTTTGCCAACTTGGCTCCAGGAGGCAAGTATCACGATCTGCTGGACAACATGACGGTAATGCCCCTTGCGGAGTACCGACCGGTGGATGTGGCCCAGTCCAGCGATGCGCTGCTGTACTTCGCCACTGTGGGCACCTTCAACCAGAAAGATAAGGAGGAGGGCAGTCTCACTATCTTCCAAAGCGACATCGATGAGACGGAGACCTCCATCTGGGACGCGCTGAAGATCCGCACCGACGTCAACGATGTACGCCGACCCCTGATCGTGGTGTACGACGAAGGCCACAATCTCTCCGACCAGCAGACCGATCTATTGATGGAGTTGGAGCCCGACGGCTTCCTGGTGGCCAGCGCGACGATGAAGTTGCCGAACCGGCTGAACATTGAGGTGGAAGCGCTCAAGCGCGCTGGCTGGACCGAGGACACGTTGATCACGCGGGTAGACACCTCCGCGGTGGTGGCCGAGGACCTGGTGAAAAGCACCATCGACCTGGCCGGCTACAACGCGCCGATGGAGGAGACCATCGCCAACATGCTGGAGGAGATGAAGCACGCCACGGTCGATGCGGCCGCTGAGACGTCTCCAATTGATCCCAAGGCGATCTACGTTTGCAACACCAACATGCTGGCGGACAACGCCTTCGTGGCAGACGATCCCAAGAAGCCCTTCGACCAACGCCAGGCACCCCCCATCCTGATCTGGCGGTACCTGATCGAGCAATGCGGGGTCGACCCTGCGACTGTGGCGGTATACGCGAACCTTAGGGTTGGTAAGGACTTCCCGATGCCGCCTGAGTTCGTCCTCTTCAAGGGCGGCGACAAGGACTACGAGAACTTCACCGATGGTCGCTACACCCACGTGATCTTTAATCTGAGTCTGCAAGAGGGCTGGGACGACCCTGAGGTGTACTTCGCCTACGTGGACAAGAGCATGGACTCCACCGTCCAGGTGACCCAGGTGATTGGGCGGGTTCTGCGGCAACCCAACGCCACACGGTACGGCGTGGACCGTCTGAACACCGCTCACTTCTACGTGCGTGTTGATCGAAACGAAACCTTCAACGACGTGGTCAAAGAGGTGGATAAGGAGCTCGGCGGCCTGGGTGGGGGTATCCACATCGTGGCTACGCCGCCTGGCAAGAAGAAGCCGCAGGTGTACCCGTCGAAGCTGGACCTCACGGTGCCCATGACCGCGCTGGACGGTGCTGGTGCAACCAAGCCAGTGGAGCAACTGATTGGCAATTTCGCAGACTTCCGCCAGGACAGCATCAACACGACCGGCGAGGGGAGCCGAAGGATCTCCAAGCACAAGATCGGGGAGGCGGGGACGGAGAGCGTGTGGGAGGTGTTCGAGCAGGCGTCCCGGGTCAGTGCACGATGGGTGTTCCATCGGGAAGTCCAGCGACGGTATAGGCGGGCGCTAGACGTTGTGAACCTCGCCGAACCGAAGTTGGATGCCCAGATCGGCATCGGGAGTCCTGCGTTCACTCAGACCAGGGACCTCGCTGACAAGGTGGTGAAGCAATATCTGGATGAGGTACGTCTTGCCCAGCGGGGCCCCAACCCCTACGTACTATCAGCGGCTCTCGCTCGTCCCGAAGAAGTGGTGGAGTTCAAGAACGCGGCCCACGACGGCTACTCGGGACTCAACTCCGGGCTGGAGCTTCCCTTTGCTGAGGCACTTGATCGCACCGGTCTACCGTGGGCGCGCAATCCTTCGCGGACTGGCTACGGCATCGACCTCGTCACGGTGGGACCGACACAGCGGTTCTATCCCGACTTCCTCGTCTGGACCAGCCGGCGCGTCATCTGTGTAGACACCAAGGGTGCACACCTCATCCGTGAGACCGCCGGACGAAAGTTGTTGCATATCCGACCCAAGGTGGGCGCTGACCGATCACTGGACGTGCACTTCGTGTCCAAAGGCAAGCTGAACAGCGAACTGGAGCAAGAGGCTTCCGACGGCTTCACCCGATGGGGTCTCAACGACGAGGGAAAGATCAAGGCTAAGCATTCTGATGGGTTGGACGAATTGCTCGTTGCACTCACTCAGGAGACCGGCGAGGCCGGTGCCTAGGACAACGGGGGTGCAACATCGCTGAACTTCAGATCGGTGGCGTGCATGTACAGCGAGACGCCGCCCTTCAGCTGGCCCACCGCTACCTGACCGCGGGGAGAGGGTGGGCCTATCCGTCATACGACGGGTATGCCGCTGCCCATGCTCGTGGCCCGTTGGTCGACGGTGACTTGCTAGCTCCTGTAATGCTCAACGTCAGGCAATTGAGCATTACGACGTACGAAGAGCTCCAGGAGGCGCGGCCGCGACTGCAAAGCCTCCTTGACCGCATCCCCGAGCGACAGTCCTTGGCCGACGCGGGTCGAGAAGATTTCGAGTTGATCGGCGAGTTGTTTGGCGTGGTGGACGACCGGGCCATTCGGGGCGCGCGGGGGACGGTCATCTCGAAGGTGCTCCATCGCAAGCGCCCAGACTTCATCCCGCTGTACGACCTCCGGGTAGGTGCCGTCTACCAGCATGGGCCTGATGCGCCAGTCCCGGTCGTCAAGCACAGGCCGTGGCGCGAGTTCGCGCCGCTGTTCGCCGCGGCGATCCAGGCCGACCTTCGACGCGAGGCCGAATTCTGGGGCCAGGTCTCTGCGCTCGCCTCCGAGCCAGCCATCACCCCGCTCCGAGCCCTGGACATCGTCGCTTGGTCCGTAAGCCCAGCCGCTCCAGGGAAAAAGGACCTCCCGTAAGGGGATGGCGGGCCTCGGCACCGACGCCCCGATACCGCCACCGACGCCCCAGCCCGATCACTCGACAGGCCGGGCGAAGCGGGCTAGCGCGGTCATCAACCACTCAAAGACGAAATTGTCGGCGCTGCCCGTCATGATCGGCCGATGAAGACACCCGCGGCGAGCCACGGTGGCTGCGCAGCTACTACAACCATCCCCGCCGAGCTGGCTGTCGAGATTCTGGCGTTGCCGAGTCACCCGGTGGGGGAGTTCACTGCGCCGGGGAACCCTGACCTGATCGTTGTCTATTGTCCAGCAACGCCGGATGAGCTGACCAGTACGCCTTGGCGCTGCGATCTACCGGGCGGGCACCCCGATCGTCACGTCGTGCACGCCCATACAACCCCCGACGAAGTGGACTACTGGGTCATGTGGCTCGGTAATGAGCCCGGGGGGCGCTCGTGCGGGCTGACGTGTGCAGCTCGTGCTACTCAGGCGTTGACGGCGAATTCTGTTTGCTCCCGGCGGGCCACACCGGGCTACACGACGGTGGGGAACGACGCTGGGTTGGGGCGCTCGGGACGGCATCCCCGTAACGGAGCATCCGGTAAGCGCGTTGGTCGGGCTGTTCCGATAGACGATCCTTGGGTCAGCGCGACAGGGTCAAGCGGTCGTTCGCACTATCCCGCCTGACCATCTGCCGAGTCCCCGCGGCGTTTCGTGCTCGCGCACGCGGCGAACCCCGCTGCTCGAGTGGTCGTTCGTTAGCGCTGTTCGGCTGTTGTGGGGTCGGAGGGCGATTGTTGAGTCGTTGGCCCGCGCAGCACCGGTAGGCTCTGTCGGCGCGAGCGGTCGCCGGGCGTTCTCGTGATCGATTGACGATTCCAGTGGGGAGGATGACCGAGCGTGGCACCTTCAGCGGGGCAGATCCGACCGGTGCGCTATTTGGCCACCTTCATGGTGATCGTTGCCGCCCTGTACCTGCTGGTGTTCTTCACCGGTAGCCGCTCGCCCACCCCCAAGCTGGGTATCGAGTTGCAGGGCGGAACGCGGGTGACGCTGACCGCACGTACCCCCGACGGGGCGTCCCCGTCCGCGGAGAGCCTGAAGCTGGCTCGCACCATCATCGAGAACCGGGTCAACGGCATCGGCGTCGCGGGCTCCGAGGTGATCATCAACGGTCAGAACTTGGTGATCACCGTCCCCGGTAACAATGGTGGGCAGGCCAAGTCGCTCGGGCAGACCGCGCAGCTGTACTTCCGTGGCGTCGTCAACGAGGTCGCCGCCACGGCGCCCCCGACGCCAGCGGCGCCAGCGGCGCCGGCGGGTCCGGTGCCCGCCACCCCGGCGCCGGGCACCGCAGCACCGGCCACCCCCCCGACTGCGGCACCGCCCCCCGCGACACCATCCACCGCCACAAGCCCCCCGGCGCCGGCGCCGGCGAGCGCCGCACCCAAGCCGCAAGGCCGGGTGCTCCCGGCCCAGGCGCCGAGCTCACCGGTGGCGCCGCCGGCAACCCCGACAGCACCCCCAGTGGGTGCTGGCCCACCGACCACTTCTGCGCCCGCCCCGGTTCCCGGAAGTGCCGCCGACAAGGTGGCCGCGGAGATCAATGCGGCCAAGGCCACCCGGCAGAGCACCGATCCCGCGGTGCAACAGCAGGCGCTCGCGGCGCTGGACTGCAGCAAGCCCGATGTGCTGGCCGGCAACGACGACCCGAACCTGCCGCTGGTCACCTGTGGTACCGACGGCCAAGCCAAGTACGTGCTCAGTAAGTTTTTCCTGAAGGGCAGCGACATTGCCGACGCCAAGGCGTCCATTGCCCAGGGCGGTGTCGGCTTCGAGGTGCAGCTGACGTTCACCTCCGCGGGTAGCGACATCTGGGGCAAGTACACCAGCGCCAACGTCGGCAAGCAGGCCGCGTTCGTGCTGGACAGCCGCGTCGTCAGCGCGCCCCGGATCAACGGGCCCATCACCGGTGGGGTCACCTCCATCACCGGCAAGTTCAGCCAACCGCAAGCCCAAGACCTGGCCAACACCCTGAAGTACGGGTCGCTGCCGTTGTCCTTCGACCAGTCCACAGCGCAGACGGTCTCGGCCAGCCTGGGCCTGGCGTCCCTGCAAGCCGGGCTGCTCGCCGGGGGCATCGGCCTGATTTTGGTGCTGATCTACTGTCTGGCCTACTACCGGATGCTGGGCATCCTCACCGCCCTGTCGCTCCTGCTGTCGGGGGTGGTCATCTACGCGGTGTTGGTGCTGCTGGGCCGCTACATCGGCTTCACCCTGGACCTGTCGGGCATCGCCGGGTTCATCGTGGCCATCGGCATCACCGCCGACTCGTTCGTGGTGTTCTTCGAACGCCTCAAGGACGAAGTGCGTGAGGGGCGCAGCTTCCGCTCCGCCGTACCCCGGGGCTGGGTCCGCGCGCGGCGCACCATCCTGACCGCCGACGCGGTCAGCTTCCTCGCCGCCGCGGTGCTCTACACCTTGGCCGTCGGCCAAGTCCAGGGGTTTGCTTTCACCCTGGGCATGTCGACCGTGCTGGATCTCCTCGTGGTCTTCCTGGTCACCCATCCGCTGGTGGTGCTGGCCTCGCGTTCAGACTTCTTGTCCCACCCCGGCCGCATCGGACTGGGCGGAGTGCAGCAGATAGCCAAGCAACGCAGGCGCAACCAACCATCGGAACCCTCGCCCGGCTGACACCGGGCCTGTCCGAGGTCCGCTGAACGCTCTGCGTGGGGCCTTCCCCGGGCTGACTCAGGCCTGGGGGCGTCACTGCGCCTGTTGACCGGGCCGCCATCCGGTGGGGTGGGATGGGCTTGCCGACCACCGCCTGTGCCGTGACCGGTCCAACGAGGTGCGCGAAGGGTGGCAGTCATGCAGGAGAACAGCGCTAGCCCTGCATCCGGTGGGGCCCGGATGGGTATCGAGGAACGCTTAGCGGCAACGGGGGGCTCCCTTGGTGGCCGCTCGGCAGGGATGGTGGCGGTCGTCGCGGTAGGGCTTATCGGAACCGACCGGCTCATCAAGCACTCACCCGCCGGGGTCGATGCCTTCATCGTCTTCGCGGTCCTCGTCGTGGGGTTGACACTGACGCGTGATCCTCGGGCCATGCTCGCAAGGTTCGCTGTTCTCGGGATCTACCTGATGCTGTGCGGATTCGGGTATCTCGCTGGTGGGCTACCCAGCACTCCCATCGGCGTCATCGGCGCCTTCTTCTTGGCCGGTGGGATAGGAATGATTCTCGTCGTGGCGCGAGCGCAGAGACGCTCACGCGATAACCACGAACGCAGTGCAATACCCAACAGGCGTTCACCCTGGGACTGAGGGCATTGTCAGCCTCACCCAACCCGCGGGTCGGTTCGCTGTGCCGTTTACCGATCCCCTACCGGTCAGCCGATCTGCCGGGTTGGCATTGCCGGTGAGGTGCCCAGGGTGACTGCGGCGTGCTGGACCCATGCCTCTGCGAAGCGGTCAGCCGCGATGTCTCCCGGAGTGCGGCCAATCAGAGCGTCCAGGATCGGGTAGTAGGTCAGTGAGGCGAGTAGGACAGCGGCGGTGGATTCGGGATCGGCGAGGTGGACGGTGCCGCGGTCGGCTTGGGTGCGGAGCCAGCGGGTGAACTCGTCGTAGACGTTGGCGCGAACTTCGCTCCAGAGTTTTTCGAGTAGTTCAGGAAAGTCGTCGAGGTCGCGCAGCATGACTCGCAGCGCTTGGTGATCGCGTTGCATGCCGGCCCACACCGCCTGGGCGATCATCCGTAGCGCACCGGTGAGGTCGTCGGGCAGTTGTGCGGCGAACGATTGGCTGCCTTCGCGCATGGTGGTGATGTGGGTGGCGATGACCGCCGCGAGTAGGTCGCGCTTGGAGCGGAAGTGTTTGTAGAGCGCGCCGGAGCCGGCGGTGAGACCGCACGCCAATTGGATGTCGGCCACCGACGTCGTGGTATATCCCCGGGTGGCGAACAACCGGGTGGCTTCGGTGAGGATGCGCTCGCGTGCGGCGCCTGACTGCTGACTCACCGGTGAGAGAGTACTCTCTTCCAAATGGTGAAGGTTCAGGTCACGGAGACGGTCGCTTGCACACCGGATGAGTTTCTCGAGTTCGTGATGGACATCGAGCGCTACGCGGAGGTCGACAAGAAGATCAGCCCAATCCTTTGGCAGCGCCGCGAGGGCAACCTCTTGGAGTTTGCGTGTCGACCCACGCTTGCCGGGCTACCCCAACCCAAGGTTGTCCAGCAGGCTCGCCTGACGCCCGGTGTGCGCATCGACATCTCACTGTCACCGCTGCCGCACAATCGCCTCGCGCACGTCACCGCACACTTCGAAGCCAGCTTCGAGTGCACGCCGATCGCCGGCGGCACGCGGGTCACACGGACCCTGGAGTTCCGCTTTACCCCTGCCCTGCGGTGGATACTTGAACCGCTGTTCCGGAGACGGCTGCCCGGCGAGGTCCGCGACGAGGTTCAGCTCGCCAAGCAATACTTGGAAAGCGCCCAGGCTGCGTAGATAAGTCCACTTCGCGGTCCCGCACGCCGATCCATATGTGCGACAAGCAAGATCGTTGGGGTGTGGCCGCTCGACTCGGTTGGGAGCCGTCAGGCGCTTCTGCCTTGCGGTCGTGATGAAAGGATGAATAGATGAAGTCCGAGTCCACAAGGGCGCAGCGCGCGGCGACCAGCGTCGGGCGGGTCACCCTGCCCATCGGAGTCGCCTTGGCGGTGGCCCCTTCCCGCGTCGGCAGGTTATTGCGTCTCGGCGACCATCCTGGAGCGCTGCGGGCGATCGGAGCCTCGGACCTCGTCCTCGTTCCCGGGTTGCTCGCCGGTCGCCTTCGGTGGCAGTGGATGACAGCCAGAGTTGGACTCAATCTAGTGATCGCGGCCTACTGTCGGCGCCTCGTCCGCCGGGAGGGCGCGGTCGGGGCCAAGGTCGGTGCGATAGCCATGGTGGTCGCGACCGTGGCTGACGGCCGTACGATCATCGCGCTACGACGCGCCGATCGAGCGGGCAAGCAGTATTGACAATTGTCCGCAAGCGGATCCGCTATTCGAACAGCAACCGCCCTCGGCGGCTGTCGGACGGGTCGCGATTGAGACCCGACAACGTGCTGTAAGGATGGACCGGTGTTGCCGTTTAGCCAGGTTGACGTGTTCACCAGTGAGTTGATGCTGGGCAATCCTGTGGCTGTGGTGCATGGGGCTGATGGGTTGAGCACAGCGAAGATGGCGGCGTTCGCGCGTTGGACCAACCTCAGCGAAACAACGTTCCTGCTGAGGCCGACAGATCCTGCTGCGGACTACCGGGTCCGCATCTTCACCCCGGTCGACGAGCTGCCCTTCGCGGGGCATCCCACCCTTGGCTCCGCGCGCGCCTGGCTTGATGCGGGCGGCGTCCCGCGATCAGACGGGCAGATCGTGCAGCAATGCGGCGCGGGTCTGGTTCGCATCCGCCAGGCCAACGGTCGACTCGCTTTCGCCGCGCCTCCCTTGGTCCGAAGCGACAGTCTTGGCGAAACGGATGTCGGGCTTATCGCGCACGCTCTCCGGCTGGATCCCGATGACATCGTTGATGCGCAGTGGGCAGACAACGGGCCAGGGTGGGTCGCGCTGCTGCTCACCGGCGCGGACACCGTGCTCGCCCTGCAACCGCCCAGAGCCGCCATCGGCGAGTTCGCCAAGATCGGCGTCATCGGCCCCTACCCGGCCGGGTCCGATGCCGCCTTCGAGGTCCGCGGACTTACCTCGAAGAACACGCTTGGGGAAGATCCGGTGACCGGCAGTTTGAACGCCGCGATAGCCCAATGGCTGATCCCTCTCGGCCACGCGCCGCGCAGCTACATAGCGACCCAAGGGAGCAGGATGCAGCGGCGCGGTCGCATCCACGTTGAGCAAATCGACGAAGACATCTGGGTGGGCGGTCACACCGTCCTCGGTGTCACCGGCGCCGTGTCCCTATAACAATCGTCGAACGGTAATGAGTTCTCAGCGGAATAGCGGGTCGCGTGATCGTGGTCGTGGATGGTCCGAGCGCCCCCGCGGGGGCGGCGTGAACTTGCAACCCGACCAGGTCGGTTGTTGAGCGGGCTGCGCCGGCGAGACCGGCTTCGACGCCACCGCTGCCTACGCTCATGTCGGCGCCTGCTGGTAGGCAGGGCGAATGAGTGGTCGTCGAGGGTGGCAGGGCAAGGTCTTCATCGCAACGAGTGTGGACGGCTACATCGCCCGCGCCGATGGGGACATCGCCTGGCTGACCGATCCGCCACCGATCGCCGGACACGCGAAGCCGCTCGCGGATCCCCTGGTGATGCCTGGGTACGAGGAGCACCTGGCCAGCGTCGATCATCTCGTGATGGGCCGCGGGACGTACGAGAAGGTCCTGACCTTCGGTTTCTGGCCCTACTCGCAGCAGCACGTCATCGTCCTCAGTCGCACGCTGGCGACAGACGACTCGCGAGTCACCGTGGCGACATCCACCGAGGAAGCGCTGACGCTGCTCGCTGAGCGAGGCTCGGCAGCGGTCTATGTCGACGGCGGCAAGGTCATTCAGGACTGGCTCCGCCGCGGCCTGATCGATGACATCGTGCTCACCCGCGCGCCGGTTCTGCTGGGAAGCGGTATACCGCTGTTCGGTCTCCTCGACACCGACGTCCATCTGATTCACCTCGCCACCATGTTCAACGACACCGGCATGACGAGCAGCCATTACCGGGTCGCAGTGTCCACCGACCTCGGCTGAGCGAACGGCCGGCCATAAGTGGTCCCAGCAGCGAGCGAGCCCGATCTGTACCGCTGATCGATCCTGTTCCGGGCACCGATCGGCTACCGGCCCGTCGGGGGTCCCCAACCGCTCACCCGGCCGCTGGGCTGAGCTCTGCTCTATGCGGAGCATCCGGGGTGCTTCTTCTACACTGGGGCCGTGAGCGAGGGCGTTTCCGGGGCGGACCTGTTTTCGTTGGCTGGCCGGATTGTTGTGGTGACCGGGGGAAGCTCGGGAATCGGGCGAGGGATTGCGGTCGGTCTGGGGCGGGCCGGTGCTTCCGTGGTTGTGCTGGCCCGAGGGGAAGCGCTGCTGCGCGAGACCGTCGCCGAACTGGATCGAATCGGGTGCCGGGCCGCCTGGGTGGCCGGCGATTTGGGCACCCGCGATGAAGTGACCAGGGTCGCCGAAGCGGCTGCAGCGAAGTTCGGCGAGCCCGACGTGCTGGTCAACGCCGCCGGTATCAATTTGCGCCCGCCTATGAGGGAAATGACCACGGCAGTTTGGGATCAAACGATGGCGTTGAATCTCGAAGCGCCGTTCCTGCTCGGTCAGCGATTCGGTCCGGGGATGGCCCGGCGGGGATTCGGGCGGCTGATCCACGTCTCGTCGCAGCAGGCTCATCGCGCGTTCGTCGACAGCGGTGCCTACGGGGTGTCCAAGGGAGCGCTTGAGTCTTTGTCCAGGTCCCAGGCCGAGGCGTGGTCACCGTTTGGTGTCACCAGCAACACGCTGGTCCCCGGGTTCGTTCCCAGCCCGCTGAATGCACGCCTGGCCGCCGATCCAAAGCAGGTGGACGCGCTCGCGGCGCGCACACTCATCGGACGCAATGGTGTCCCGTCGGATTTTGTGGGACCGGCGGTGTTCCTGGCCAGCCACGCCGGGAACTACATCACCGGCCAGACCATCTATGTCGACGGCGGCTTTTCTGTGCATTGAGGTTCTCACGAACGCGGTGGAAGATCCGCCGATGGAAGAGGAGGCTGCGGCGATGACCACACCGACAACCGGGGGTGACCCCCACACGGCCCCTGAGCTCGACCGGTCAGCACTGGTCGTGATCGACACCCAGGTCGACTTCTGCAACGGCGGGGCCAGCCCGGTTCCCGGCACCACCGACGTGCTGCCCACGATCGGCCAGCTACTCGCGGCCTACCGCAGAGCCCAACTGCCCATCATCCACGTGGTCCGCCTCTACGACGGTGACGACGTGGACCTCGCCCGGCGCAGTGCGATCGCGGCCGGCGCCCCCATCGTGCGACCCGGCTCCACCGGCTCGCAGATCACCCCGACGCTGCTCAAGGACCACACCGACCCGCTCCACCCGGCCACCCTGCTCGCAGGGCATCTTCAGCAGCTCGCCGAGCGGGAATGGGCGATGTGGAAACCACGATGGAACGCCTTCCACCGCACCCCTCTCGATGACCACCTCCACCGGGAAGGCGTCACCACCGTCGTGCTCGCCGGATGCAACTACCCCAATTGCCCCCGCGCCACCCTCTACGGAGCCAGCGAACGCGACTACCGGGTGCTGCTCATCGACGATGCCATCTCCGGGGTACAGCCCCACCACCTCGAGGAAGCCGCCCTCCTCGGCGTCGGCCACGCCTCCGCCTCACCCACCGCCACCGCACTCACCGGTGCCCTGAGCGCGGCTGGACGGTTGACACCCACGGAGCATACCCGTTGAGGGACCCTCATTCGGCGCCAAATCGCGCCCCTCGGCGAGGGCTCACCCGTGCTCTGCCGTCACCAGCAGGGGATCGACTACCGGCACGTGGTCTCCAGCCGAGTCAACGCTCGTTGGGGGTGATCGGCGTCAGGAGGTGCTCCACTTCTTTGTGGCCGTGTCCGGGGCCGGTCTCCTCGCACCGGTGGCGGCACCAGCCCAGTGGTGTGCTGCCGAACCTGGTATCGCGCCGGCCTGGATCGGCGCCGCGGGCAAGGAGATGCCTGACGCTGTCGGCTCGCCCGCTGTACGCGGCCTCGTGTAGGGCTGTGGACCCGTCGGCGTCGACTCCGTCCACCGGTGTCGCGGCGACCAGCAGCTGATCGACAACGTCCAGCCGACCGTGCTCGGCGGCCATCCGCAGCGCGGCGACCCGCTCGGACTCAGGGGTCTCGGCGGTGAGCAGGGCGGTGATGTCGCCAGCCGCCGCGGCCCGAACGAGGTCAGTGGCGCCGGCCGCGAGCAGAACCTGTGCGACGTCGCCCATCCCGAACACTGCTGCGTGCCGCAACGCGGTGCCCCCCGGAACGCCACCAGCATCAACCGACGCGGTCGCGGTCAGGTCGGCGCCCGCCTCGATGAGGACCTGCGCGACCTCGGCATCGCCGTAGCTTGCGGCAGTCATCAACGGTGTCTCGGCGTCGGCGGGATCACCATCGGCGGGCGCTCCGGCTTTCAGCAACGCTCTGGCAATGGCTGGGTGCCGGGCACGTCTCGCCAGATGCCGCGAGAGGTGTCATAGCGCAGCATGGCGACGTAACCCAGCGGGCTCGCTCCCCGCGGGTGGTCACACCAGGACAGCATCGGCTCGACGGCCAGTTCCGGGTGATCAGCGAGTAACGCGTTCAGCCGGGCCACGTCGCGAGTATCGAAGATCTCCCGCCGGGTGACCTCTGTTTTGAGCCGGGCCCAGCTGGCGAACCCGTACTCCCGTGCCACCACCAGCTGCGCCGAGTCGAGGATCAGATGATCCGACACGGCGTGCAACCGCGCGACCGCATCTGTGTCGCCGTGCTGGGCCGCTCGCAGAAGGTCCTTCGCCTGGCGGCGGAGCTGGCCAAGATCAGGGTGCGGCGGAAGGGCAGGCATGACGTCTCCTTCGTCTGCCGGCGGTCCGCGGTGCCGGGCAAAGGAGTTCATCACCAACGAGGAGCGCTGTGTGCCGTTGGAGGTGGACTCAGTCCTACCCGCGGACCCGGTGGCGCCCTCCAGCGCCAACTCCAGATCCTAGCCTGAATGGCAGATCACAGACCCTCGCCGTCCCATAGCACGATCCGCCCGCGGGACGGCCGCGGCGCTCGCCGTCGCCAGACGCGAAGTTGTCGGCACCTCGTCTTATCGTCGGGACATGCTGACACGGGTCGATCTCACCCTCGACTGTTCGAACCCGGAGGTGCTGGCCGAGTTCTGGAAGACCGCCGCCGGGTACGTCGACGAACCCCCGCCGGCGCCGTTCACGACGCGTGATGAGTGGTTCGCGCAGTTCGCCGCCGACGAAGACGGCGACGGGATGGGTGCGGCGTGGCTGCATGACCCGAACGGCGTTGCGCCTCGGTTGTGCCTGCTTCAGGTGCCCGAGCCCAAGACTGCGAAGAACCGCTTGCATCTCGATCTGCGAGTGTCCGGCGATGGCACGCCGGAGCATAAGTGGTCGCGCGTCACCGACGAGGTCGCTCGGCTCAGCGCGGCCGGCGCGGTCGCGCTCCACACGTTCGCGGGGCACCACGTGGTTATGACCGACCCTGAGGGCAACGAGTTCTGCGTTGCCTGACCAGCCGAGACGCCTTCAGTAGGTGCTCCCCGATTGCTGAACAGCGCGCCAATCGACGCCGGGCTGACTCAGCCAGGCACACGCCGAAAGCGTTTCGATAGTCGATCCCTGACTGGTCACCGATCCGATACCGAAAGACGGTCAGCGTCTGGTGAAGCGCCGCTTGAGGGCCGCGAAGTTGATGCCGTAACCCCAACCATAGTTTTTGGGTGTGAAGATGCGGCGGTCAGCAGGGTCCCAGACGCCCTTGCCAGCTTCGTCACGTGTCGGGCGCTTCCAGTTGAACGGCAAGCCGAGGAAACGTCCCTGCGGTTCACGGGCCATGACCCGACTGTAGCTCCGCCGGGCCAACCGGACCAGGCTGTCTGCGCGAAGCCCGTGCCGTCCGGGGTTGATGACCACTGGCGCACCTGGCCGCTGCCGGGCTGAGCAGGGTCGTGCAACTGACCCTTAGGCTGACCGCGCGGCTCAGCTCAGCCCGGCAGCCGCCAGGCGAGTCATCCCGTAAGCGGAACCACCACCGGCACGACCTGCATCGCCCGCAAGCCTGTGACCAGGGTTGTTGCAGATGACCTGTCCGGAGCCATTTCCGATGGGGGGACGTTATCCGACACGACCAAGATTGGTTCTGGAACACATGGCGTGTTTTGCCCGCGTTGCTCAAGGTCGACTCGACCCGCGATTCCAGTGTGTCCCGGTTCCTTGGTATCGGGACGCAGCCAACGCCCAGGTTCAGCGTTGAACGTCGCGCAGGTGGCGCGGTCCCCTCGCGGTCCCGAAACACCGTCCCCAAATCGGAGTGTCGTTACCATGCTGCGCGCCGACTTACGGGAGAGTGAGCCGGTGACTACGACTGTGGCCCCTGCTGTGGTGCTTCCGGCACCCACTCCAACCGGCGCACTGCTGGGCTACTGCCGGGTGAGCACGTCTCACCAGTCGTTGGATCAGCAACTCGACGCCCTGCACGCGGTTGGGGTCGCGAAGGTGTTCACCGACACTGGCTCCGGTGCGCGTAATGACCGACCCGGCCTGGCGGAGCTGATGACCTACACGAGATCCGGCGACACCGTGGTCGTGGTCGCGCTGGACCGGCTGGGTCGCTCGCTATCGGGGATCGTGCGGACGGTGGAAACCCTTGGGGAGCGGGGCGTGTTGCTCCGTTCGCTGCGCGAGGGAGTCGACACCTCCACGGCAACCGGCCGGATGGTGCTGGGGATCTTCGCCAGCTTGGCCGAGTACGAGCGAACACTCATCGCCGAGCGAGCCGCGGCCGCCCGGGAGGCCGCTCGATCCCGCGGCCGTCAGGTGGGCAGGCCGCCAGCGTTGACCGCCGAGCAGGTGGCGTTGGCCCAGCGGATGCGCGCGCACGGGGAGTCGGTGACCACGATCTGCACAACCCTGAAAGTAGGACGCTCCACCCTGTACCGGCACTTGGCGTGACATCTGGCGTCAGGCCGCGGAGAACGTCGCAGAGAGTCTGATTATGCAGCCCCTCCGCTACCCACCACGAGGACCCTCGAGCCCAGCCGCGGGAGCAACACCGCACTCGTCCCCATCACCACGACAAGTTTGCCAGTCCCCGCCCCGGCACACCGGGGCCAGATTCAGTTGACAGAGCCAAATGGACCTTTGAGAACCTGCTACAAGCCGCGGCACGTCATGCTGTGCCTATGGGTCGACGTGGCGCCGCCGTACTCGCCGTGTGCTGTGCGCTGGCCGTCGCCGTGGCTTGCGGCGGTCCCCAACCGGTCGGCCCGGCGCCCGAGCAGCTCGCGGTGCAGGTCATCAGCACCCGCCCGCACGACCCGTCGTCGTTCACAGAGGGGCTGGAGATCGACGGCGGCCAGCTCTACGAGAGCACCGGGCTGGACGGCCACTCACTCATTCGGCGCAGCGACGCCACCAGCGGGGCCACCCAGGCCACGGTGCGCCTGCCTAACGACCTGTTCGGCGAGGGCCTCACCCTGGCCGGCGACACGCTGTGGCAGCTGACCTGGCAGGACGGCTTCGCCATCCGCCGTGACCCCCAGACCCTCGCCGACCGCGGCCACGTGCCGTTCGCCGGGGAGGGGTGGGGGCTGTGCCACGAACCGGGGCGCTTGGTGATGAGCAACGGCAGCGACACCCTCACCTTCCGGAATCCGGCGACGTTTGGCGTCACCGGATCGGTCCAGGTGCGCCAACAAGGTGTGCCGCTGGACATGCTCAACGAGCTGGAATGCGTCGACGGGGTGGTGTGGGCCAACGTCTGGAAGACCGACCAGATCGTCCGCATCGACCCCGCCACCGGCCAGGTCACCGCCACCGTGAATGCCAACGGACTGCGCGGCCCGTCGAAGAACCCCGACGACGGCCTCAACGGCATCGCCGCGATAGCGGGCACCGACCACTTCCTGCTCACCGGAAAGATGTGGCCCACCGTGTTCGAAGTCAGGTTCGTCCCCATCCGTAACGCGCCGTGAGCGGGCTATTCGAGGCCAGGGGTGGGGGAAACGGTGCCGTATGAGGACCAGCCCATCAGCACCCGCGCGACCTCCCTGTTGGCCGGTGAGCAGCACGCCCGGATCGACGTGCACGGTGCAGGACAGGACGGGGCGCGGCTGTCGCTGACGTGGGGACCCTTGACCGACACAACATCACCGGGCGGGGCATACGGGACACCCGACCACGCGTTCGCACCCTGACCTGTGTTGTTCCCGTAAGCCGTTCCGCTACCGGGCGCGCTGTGGAATCGGCGGCGGTTCGAGCGGCGAGTTCAACTCCTGTGCACTGATGACCCGGTGTGCCTGTGTTCCGGCGGAGTGAAACAGCTGCTGGACGAGGTGATCGAGCTCCGACTCGATTTCTGCGATCTGGGTGTCGTTGGCGCCGGGGACAGCCAGCCGGATGGCGTCGCCGATTCCCCGGGCTCCACGCTCAGCGAAGTCCTCTGCTCGCCTCTTCTCGTTCATGCTGACCAGGGTGCGCCGCCGATCATGGGGGTCTTGTTCGAGGACCAGCGCACCCGCTTTGGTCAGCCGCGCAGTGGTGCCGGAGACCAAGCTCTGCGCCAAGCCGGTGCGCTCGACGATCTGGCTGATCGAGGTGCCGGGATGGGCAGCCACGTCCTCAACGATGGCCAGCGTGCTGGCCGCGACGGGCTGTTCTCCGGGGTTCGCCGTCGCCATGACCGCCATCTCGCGCAGCACCCGTGCCAGGCGATGTAGCTCAACTGCATTCACATCGTCTATGATACATCAGGCATGATGGAGTAGCCCGGAGGGCCAGGTCCTCAATCCATCCATGACCGCATCCGACGCCGCGGCGTCGCGAGAAGGGACACCTGATGCAACAGGCGATCATCGCGAGCGCACTGATCCTCACCTACGTGCTCATCACCCAGTACGGGCGCCGCAGGTTCGCCTGGCACAAGTGGTTGCCACCCCTGCTGGGCATTCCCGTGATCGGCGTCATCTACCTGCGCACCGCGCCTACGACCCACGCCGACCTGGTTCTCTACGCCGCGGCGATCGGTATCGGCGCGGCGTTCGGGGTGCTCGCCACCCGGACGACGCGGCTGGAACGCGATCCCCACACCCAACGCCTCTACACCCGCTGCGGTGTCGCTTTCGCCCTCACCTGGCTCGTTGCGCTGGGCAGCCGCGTCGCGTTCGTCTGGGCTCTGCAGGACAGCACGACCGTCCGGCAGCACGTCGGGGACTTCATGCGCGACCACCAGATCGTGCGCGACGCTATCGCCCCCACCTTCGTGCTCATCGCCCTGAGCATGTTCACGCTCAGACTCGCCGTACTCGGCGTGCGGGCCCACAGGCTGACCGTCAAGACCTCTGACCGGCCCGCAGAGACCGTCCCGCCCGGTCGTGACCGAACGATCAGCAGCCGATGACGGGCTGGTCAGGCACTCGAATGCCCGTCGCCTAGTTAGGGTTCCACATGACATTGGCACAGGTTGCCTTCACCGCACCTTTCGCGTCCGCCGACCCCGGCAACCGTCGACGACTTCGTCATGACGGATTCCTGCACGACGCCTTTCAGTCGATGCCGTGGCTGGCGTGGACCGTGGTGGGTCTGCTCCTCGTGTTGGTGCTGCTCTCCTCAGTGGGGAAGCTGGTCGGTAAAATCTTCCACGGCACGCCGTGGTGGGTACGCCTCGGCCTTGTTGGCACCCTGGCCTACGCCTGGTCCAAGAACAAACCAAGCCAGTGCGACGCGCGGCCTCCCGCCTGAGCATCCACTCCGTAAGGGCAACCGTCTTCGGTGATGCGAACGGGTCCAGATGCGATGCCGACAACCCACTCGCCGTGCCTGCAAGGGGATCCCTACGCGGACATCGCTGCCGTTCTCCTGGCGATGTGTGCGTGGACCGGCTGACATGTGATCCATCCGCCAGTGCGCTCGTGCACGCTGGGCCTTGACAGAATGCGTCCGTGCGCATCACCCCACCTGTCGTGGAGGAACTGGGAGACCGGCTCGCGACGCTGGGTTGGGTCTCCGATCTGTTCGTTGGGGGATCGGTGGCGACAGACGACTACACGCCTCGCATCAGCGACATCGACCTTGTCGCACTCGTCGATGGGCCGGTTGACACCGCACGGCAATCGACGCTGATGACGCTGCATCGTGCCCTCGACGATGGGATAGCCGCGGATCTCAAACTTGGATGCGTCTACGTCGAGGATGCGCAGCTGCTCGACCTCCGGGCTGTGCACCCAACGTGGACCCACGGATCGCTCGTCGATCGAATCCTGTCGGGCGTTGCCAGAGCTGAGCTCGTGCGCTATGGCTACGCCGTCCTGGGACGCTCGCCGCTCGATGTGCTGCCGGTGATGAGCGACGACGACGTGCGGGAAGCGGCGCGCGCCGAGCTCACGGGTTACTGGACGTGGGCGGCTCGGCGGCCCTGGCTATGGCTCGACCCAGTCATCGCGGACCTGGGGCTTACCTCTATGGCCCGCGGTCGTCACACGCTGGCGACGGGCGAACTGCTCACCAAGACCCAGGCCGTCGAATGCGCCGCCGGTCCGGCCTGGTTGGTCGACCAGCTCCGGGCCAGACGCAGGGGCGAGCACGTCCCCTCACCTCGCGTGCGCGCGGCCCTGATCGCGTGGCGCGACGCCCGCCGAACCGTCGCCCGAGCACAACACTGAGCTGTCCGCAGGCCCAACAGCAGGCGGCGGGGCGCAGCCCCCGGCGACAGCGCGAAGTTGTGTCGTAGCGGGATCGTTCGGCGGACCTCGGCACCGACGCCCCGATACCGCCACCGACGCCCAAGCCCGATCATCGACAGGCCGGGCGAAGCGGCCTAGCGCGGTCATCAACTACTCGAAGACGGAATTGTCGGCGCTGCCCGTCATGATCGGCCGATGAAGACACCCGCGGCGAGCCACGGTGGCTGCGCAGCTACTACAACCATCACCGCCGAGCTGGCTGTCGAGATTCTGGCGTTGCCGAGTCACCCGGTCGGGGAGTTCGCCGCGCCGGGGGACTCTGACCTGATCGTCGGCTATTGCCCCCCGGTAACGTCGGATGAGCTGACCAGCAAACCTTGGCGCTGCGATCTATCGGGCGTGCACCCCGACCGTCACGTCGCGCACGCCCATACAACCCCCGACGAAGTGGACTACTAGGTCATGTGGCTCGGTAATGAGCCGCCGGCGCTCGTGCGGGCTGACGTGTGCAGCGCGCGCTACTCAGGTGTTGACGGCGAACTCTGTTTGCTCCCGGCGGACCACACCGGGCTACACGACGGTGGCGAACGGTGCTGGGTGGGGGCGCTCGGGACGGCATCCCCGTAACGGAGCATCCGGTAAGCGTGCTGGTCGGGCTGTTCCGATAGAAGATCCCTCTGGGGCAGTCTCTTCGGTCTGTCGCGGCTTCTGAAGTGAGCTGCTGGTGGTGCCACCGGGCCGTCAACACCGGCGTTTAACATGACGCCGCGCGAGGCGAGGGCACATCATCAGGGACCCGCCATATTATCGGGATGTGCGTGTGCAGCTGCCCGAGCCATCGACGCGTCCGGTGCTGCGGCTGGCGCAGGCGGCGCTGATGCTGAACGTTCTTCTGGTCCTCAGTGGTGCCGCTGTGCGGCTCACGGGTTCCGGACTGGGGTGCCCGACGTGGCCGCGCTGCACCGGGGGTTCGGTGGTCAACACCCCGGCGTTGGGTGTCAACGGCTACATCGAGTTCGGCAACCGGCTCCTGGCGGTGTTGCTCGAAGTCGTCGGGGTCGCGCTGGTGGTCGCGGTGCTACGACTGCGTCGGCCGCGACCGGACGGCTGGATCCGGCTGGCCACGGTGCAGGTGTTGGTGGTGCCGCTGCAGGCGGTGATCGGCGGCCTGCTGGTGCTGTCGCACCTCAACCCCTATGTCCTCATTCTGCACTTCCTGGTCTCGTTTCCGCTGATCACCGCCGCGGCGATGCTCCTGGCTCGGGTGGTCACTCCCGGTGCCCGTATGCGACGAGGACACCCAGAGTTGCGGTGGCTGACCGGTGCGCTGGTCAGCGCCGCCGCGCTGGTGTTGGTGCTCGGCACCGTGGTCACCGGCACCGGCCCGCATGCCGGGAGCCGAGACATCGCGCGGCTGCCGTTCGACCCGCGCGAGGTGACGCAGCTGCATGCCGATGGCGTGTTCCTGCTGGTGGGGCTGACCCTCGCGCTGGCGCTGGTTGGTCCGGCACTGGGCGCGCCGACCACCGTCCGACGTAAAGCGCGCACCCTCCTTGCCGTCATCGCCGCGCAGGCGGTGCTGGGCTACCTGCAGTACTTCCTGGCGGTCCCGCCCGCGTTGGTGGCACTGCATGTCCTGGGCGCAGCCGTGGTGTTCACCCTGGCAGTGACCACGCATCTGGCCACGACGTCGCCACCACGCCGGGCAGCGCAGCAGCCACAGCAAGTGCCCGCCGCGCTGGCCCGCAGTACCAGGTTGTCCGCTGTGGACTAACGCTGGACTACGTCCCGCTCAAGCACTCCTGGGTTCGCGGTGATCGATGTTCGGGATGGCGGTTGGCGCCCGGGTTGACACCCACCGACCGCGACTTGGTCTGCCAGCTCCTCACCCGCTTCATCGCCGCCGAGACTAGAACGGCACCATGCGAGACGGTCGTGTGATAGGAGGTGAGGTGAGGCCGGGACTGCTTGGAAGACAGACCGCGTCTGCCGCGCCGTGGGCGTGTGCCGTATGCCAATCGTCACCCGGAACAGTGCAACCGACTTTTAACAATCTACGTTTGCCAAGGTCAGCCCTCGCACCGAGTGTTCCGCAAGACCTGTCCGCAGGCATTCCCGATGACTGGGGGGCTATAACCGGCACAGTGCGGAGTATTGAGCGACAAAACTGTTTTGTGTCTGGTATTTCCCAGCTTGCCCGCGGGGCCCTGGAGGAACGGGTCGCGCACCCCCCGCTCATGAGAGACGGGCGGCCAGCGTGTGGGGTGGCCACCGGCCACAAGGGGGGGTGTGTGGCCGGTGGCCACTGCGACACCAGCCCCCGGGGGAGGGGTCCGGTGTGCAGGGAGACGGCCAACAGAGTTGGCCGCATCCAGCACCGAGACTACGGCTGGTCAGGTGGTGGCTTCGCCCGCCTGTGGTTGCGGCGCGCCGGGGGCGAACGGGGCGACTTCACCGCCCGGACCAAGGCGATCACCCGACTTGTCGGCACGCCCCGGCCGCTGAACGCGAGCGCGGCGACGAATAGGAGCAGCGAGACGAAGGCGACGAGCGTAACGGTGGCGATCCACGGCACCCAAGCCATTCCGACCAACGACACCACCGCAGCTGCGCCAAGTTTCTTTCCCATGGTTCCTCCTCGCCCCTAGTTATCGGCACCGTGGTGCGTAGAACACCGGTGCCCTCTACTTCTTGGGCTGCTGGCAGGTCAGCGGGGACAGAGCCGCGGAGCGGGAATTATTCGGAGCAGGGCCGCACGGGAGCGAGAAAGACCCGTTAGCGGGGGGTCTTGCGGTACGCTCCGGGTATGGGCACGGGCAGCAAACTTGTCGGCTACGCCAGGTGCAGCACTGACAAGCAGGATCTGACGGCGCAGTGGGACGCGCTGACCGCGTTGGGGGTGGCCGCGGACCGGATCTATGTCGATCACGGCTTGACGGGCACCGACCGCAAACGCCCCGGCCTGCGGGAGGCCCTGGCGGCGTGTCACGAGGGCTCGACGTTGGTGGTGACGAAGCTGGATCGGCTGGCCCGGTCGGTGCCGGATGCCCGTGACATCGCCGACGAACTGACCCGCAAGGCAGTGAAGCTGAGCATCGGTGGGGCGGTGCACGACCCGACCGATCCGGTGGGCAAGTTGTTGTTCAACGCGTTGGCGATGGTCGCGGAGTTCGAGGTCGACCTGTCGCGGTTGCGGACGAGGGAGGGCATGAAGGTCGCCAAGGAGAAGGGCAGGCTGAAAGGTAAGCAACCCAAACTCAGTGCGGCGCTGCAGCAGCACCTGGTGCAGTTGTACAACGAGGGCGGGCACACCAGCACGGAGCTGGCGGAGCTGTTGCAGGTGGGCCGCTCCACGGTGTACCGCACCCTGGCCCGAGCCACAGCGCAGGCCAGCGCCGCAGCAGGGGAGGCGTAGTCATGACCGGACCGCGGCGGAGCGCGGGGGGTTCCTGGCTGTGCCAGAGCAGATCGGGAATAGTGAGACCTGCAGGCATGCGGGTGACGCACCGGGGTGGCTGTGCCGAGCAGGGTGGGTCCCGCCGCTCGGGGACCGAGGGTGCGTCCAGGGGAGAGTCGTGGCACGACGCACCAGGGTCGACCCGAACCAGCCCGACCTGTTCGGTGCCCTGGCGGAAGGAGCATTCGATGAGCGCGGAGATACGGCAGATCGTGGCTCGGACGTGGACGGATTACATCGGGGTACCGCAGGAGTGGTCGAGCGAGCAGACCGAGGAGTTCTTCACCGAGGAGGCGACTCGGATGGCGGACCGGGTCTCCCGGATGCAGGCCGAGGCGCAGCTGGTGGTGATCCGGCAGTGGCGGGAGGCCCACCACGGGAACCAGCCGGACTATTTGACGCAGGTGGGTTTGATCAACGCGGCGCGCGCACAGTGCCAGGAAATCGTGCTGAGCGAGGAGCTGTACGAGCAGGTCCCGGAGGAGGACGAGGACACCTACCCGACGGGGCCGCAGGACGAGTCGAACTGGAGACGCCTGCCGGAGGGCAACGAGGCGTGGGCGGTGGCGGCCCGGGAGAACCCGGACCGGTGGACAACGGTGTTCCGCTCGGATCCGACCAAGGAGATCGTGGAGGCGGTGGCGGCCCTGTGGCCGGAGCGGAGCCCGACCTTCCAGTTTTATATGGAACTGCTGTGGCAGAGCCGGGTGGAGGACGACAAACCGGTGCCCGCGGTGGAGGCGGTGCCGAGAACGAAACTCGCCGCCCGGCGGGCGAACGCGGCGGTGATGGAGGAGATGACCCGGGTGGTGGCCGCGGAGGAGCACCGACGCGAGCAAGAGGACGCGGAGTTCCTCGCCCGGCGCCGGTCCAGGATGAGCTGACCCTTTTCGATGAGCTGGGGGATGTCCCCACCGACCCGGTGAGCATCGACCCCGGGGGCACCCCACTGCCACCACCCCGCCCCACGGGGACACCGGACACCGGGCCCGCCGCCCCGGCGGCACCGCAGGCAGCATCGCAGGCAGCACCAGCACCCGAGGTGACCGGGTCGCCGGAGAGGGCGAGCACGCCGACGCAGGTCGCTGTCGATTACCGGCCGGGCATCACGATCCACCCGCCGTCGGGGGCGAAGGCCCGCGCCCGGGCCAACCTGGACGCCATCCGTCTGGTGCACCGCCTCGATACCGAGGCCCGACCCCCCACCGCGGCGGAGCAGGACGTGCTGGCGCGGTGGTCGGGGTGGGGGGCGGTCCCGCAGATATTCGAACCGCACCGCGCGGAGTGGGCGGGCGAGCACGCCGAGCTGCGGGGTCTGCTGAGCGAGGCGCAGTACCGCGCCGCGTCGGCGAACACGCTGAACGCCCACTACACGGACCCGGCGATCGTCGCCGCGGTGTGGGACAGCGTGGTGGCGGCCGGTTTCACCGGGGGGCGGGTGCTGGAACCGGGCTGTGGGGTGGGGACCTTCCTCGGGTTGGCCCCGGCCTCGGCGAGCATGGTGGGGGTGGAGCTGGACCCGATCACCGCGCGGATCAGCGCCCACCTGTACCCGTCGGCGCAGATTCGGCAGGAGGGCTTCGAGAAAACAAGGGTCCCGGAGAACAGTTTCACCGCCACCGTCGGCAACGTCCCTTTCGGGGCGTTCGCGCTGCACGACCCGGCGCACAACCCGGGCAATCACAACATTCACAATCATTTCCTGCTGAAGTCGGTGGCGTTGACTGCCCCCGGTGGGTACGTCGCCGCGATCACCTCGCATTTCACCCTGGATGCCGCGAACCCGAAGGCCCGCCGGGACCTCGCAGCAGTTGCGGACCTGGTGGGGGCGGTGCGGTTGCCGACGAAGGCGTTCGATCGGGTGTCGGGGACCGCGGTGGTCACCGACCTGATCATCCTGCGCAAACGCGAGCAGGGACAGGCGCCCGCGGTCGGGCAGGACTGGATCGACACCACCACGGTGGCGGCCCTCGACACCGACGGGCAGTACGCGGAGACCACGGTGAACACCTACTTCGCGGCGCACCCGGAGAACGTGCTGGGCGGGGTGCATCTGGGCCATGGCATGTACAACGCCGCCACCCTGGAAGTCCGCGGCGACACCGGTGCCGTGTTGGCGGCGCAGGTGGCCGAGCGGCTGGCGGTGATCACCACCGAGGCGAAGGCCCAGGGTTTGGGCTTGAGTGCTACCGCGGAGTCGGCCACGACCATCGACGCGGCCGTGTTCCACCCGGGCCTGATCATCCCGGTGAGCGTGCAGGCCGGGCGCCCGTTGGACACCCTGGCCTACGACGAGGACACCGCCTCCCTGCGCCGCTGGGACGGCCAGGAGTGGGTGGCCCACCCGGGGCGGGCGGGCAAAATCGCCGAAACCCGGACACTGCTAGAGCTGCGCGACATTGCCACCACGTTGATCCGCGCCCAACGCGACGGGCTGCCCGCGGGGGAGCGGGACCAGCTCCGCGGGGAGCTGAACCGGGTCTATGACCACTACGTGGCCGTGCACGGTCCGGTCAACCGGTTCACCTGGACCAACCCCAAACCCATCACCGCGGACAAACACGACCAGCGGATGGTCACGTTCGAGGAGCAGTGGCGGAGAAAAGAAGGGCTCGACGGGCAGCCCTACCCCGGGCCGGTGCCCGAAGAAACCCGGGCAGCGTGGGACGAGCGGGCCTGGCAGGCCGCGAGCCCGTCGAAGCGGTTCGCGCACCTGGACGGGGGAATCCGCAACGACCCCGGCTTCGCCACCGTCGCCGCCCTGGAGTTCTTCGACGAGGACACCCAAACCGCGGCCAAGGCACCAATCTTCGCCACCGACGTGCTCAGCCGGCGCCCGGAGCGCACCAGCGCCGCCACCGTGGAGGAAGCCCTCGCGATCAGCCTGGATGAGTCGCGGGTGGTGGACGTGACCCGCATCGCCGCCCTGCTCGGTGCCGGTGAGGCCGACACCCGGGCCGCCCTGGTCGGCAAGGTGTACCCGGACACCACCGACCCGACCCGGCTGATTCCCGCCGCCACCTACCTGTCGGGCAACGTGCGGCGCACACTCGCCGCCGCCGAAACCGCCGCCCAGGTGGACCCGGTCTATACCGGGAACGTGGAAGCGCTGCGGGCGGTGCTGCCCCGCACCATCGAGGCCGGTGAAATCGGGCTGCGCCCCGGGGTGCCCTGGATACCGGGCACCGATTACGCGGCGTTCGTCACCGAGGTGCTGGCTGCCCGGGACGTATCGGTGGACTACACCCAGGGCACCTGGACGATCGACGTCCCCAAGTGGCAGTGCGGGTCACCGTTGATGACCGATGTGTATGGCACCGGTGCCGTGGATGCGGTGTCGCTGCTGGAGTCGGTGTGCAACGCCAAACCCATCCAGGTCCGGCGGTCCAAGGCGGAAATCGAGCGCACCGGGGGGAATCCGGTGGACATGCCCGCCACGTTCGCCGCCCAGGCCCAGGCCCGCAAGCTGAGCGAGAAGTTCACCGAGTGGGTGTGGAGCGACCCCGACCGCACCGCCCGGCTGGTCGGCACCTACAACGAGAAGTTCAACTCGCTGCGCCCGGCCCGTTACGACGGGGCGCACCTGAACCTGCCCGGGTTGGGTGATCACTTCACCCCGCACGCCTACCAGCGGGACGCGGTGGCCCGGATCATCGCCGAACCGACGGTGTTGCTGGATCACGTGGTCGGGGCCGGGAAAACCGGGTCCATGTTCATGGGCGCCATGGAACTCAAACGCCTCGGGCTGGCTTCGCAGCCGTGGATCGTGGTCCCCAACCACATCATCGAACAGGTCGGGCGGGAAGCCAAGCAGTGGTACCCGGCGGCGAACGTGCTCGTCGGGGCGGGGGCCACCAACGCCGAGGGGCGGCGGCGGTTCGCGGCGCAGACCGCGACCGGGGACTGGGACATGGTGATCGTGCCCAAATCGGTGTTCACCGCGATCAAGGTGTCCCCGCAGCGCCAACGGGCGCATCTGGAAACCGCCCGGGACCAGCTGCTGGAGGCGAAGAAGCAGGCCGGTGTCACCGGCACCAAACAGATCGAGGCGGCCATCAAGGACCAGGACAGTCGGCTCGCGGTGTTGACCGAGCAGGCCGGGAAGGACACCGGGTTGACGTTCGAAGACACGGGTGCTGACTACCTGCTGATCGACGAGGCGCACTACTTCAAAAACCGGGGGAGGGCATCTGCGGTGCGGGAGTTGGCGTGCACACCCGGTTCGCAGCAGGCGGAGGACCTGGTGATGAAGCTGGACGTGCTGCGGGAGAGCCGCCGCGACGCGGCAGCGGCGGCGGGGTATGAGCTGAGTCCGGGGCAGGAGCGGGTGGCGACGTTTTCCACGGGCACCCCGGTCGCGAACTCGTTGGGGGAGATGTGGGTGATGCAGTCCTACCTGCGCCCGGACCTGCTGGCTGATGCCGGGGTGGCGGACGTGGACGGGTGGGGGGCGGTGTTCACCGGCACCACCTCCGGTGTGGAGATGAACGCCTCGGGGTCCCGGCTGCAACCGGTGACCCGGGTGGGGCGGTTCGTGAACGTGC
>JAABUU010001669.1_pt1 | contig 35741 bp, 26 predicted proteins | sample 5559301 | NCBI WGS metagenome assembly JAABUU01 (sample SAMN10711884, study PRJNA513360) | rock metagenome | isolation source: Antarctica rocks | place: Antarctica: Victoria Land, Richard Nunatak white
ATCATTACTCCGTTGAGATAGACGGGTCAACCTGCTGCGACTCTGGCACTACCTTGATGAAGTCGGTCATCGGATGAACGAGCATCCCGCGCACCCGGTCTGCCGCCTCGTTCTGGCCACTGGTCGCTAGCCGCTCCGCGTAGCGCGTCAGGAGGCCCACCAGCGCGCAGGCGTCACCCTCAGTGAGGTCGGCCATCGTGATCTTCGCGCCCTTCGCCATCCGCCGGTCAATCGCTGCGCGATCGAGGCCCATTTCCGGAACGAGATGCTGATAGACGACCCCGCCCGTCATCCCCGCGCAGAGCCACGGCCCGGGATCGCCAAGGACGACGGCGCGCCCGTTTGTCATGTACTCGAAAGCGAACCCTTTGATATTCGCGCGCGTGGCGATGCCGCCCCGGCTGTCGTCAATCGGCGCGGTGATCTCGCCGCCGATCACGACGTCTGCGCCGGAGAGCCGGATGCCCGCGCGGGAGTCCGCGTTCCCCTGCACGAAGAACGTGCCGCCCTGCGCGCCGTACGCGAAGGATTTACCAACGCTGCCATCCACGCGCTTGCCATTCCCGTTTGTTCCTTTGAGAATGACAATCGTGCCGCCGAGCGCGCCCTTGCCGACGCCGTCTTGCGCGCCACCCTCGACTGTCAGGTCCACTCCATCTACATTGAAGTAGGCGAAGCCGTTGCCGACGACTGAGCCGTCGTCAAACGTGAGCGTCGCAGTCGTTGGGACGTTGTTCGGCTCGTACAACCGCGCGCGGGTCATCTCGCCCGCGAGCACCGTGCCGACGACGCGGTGGTCGGGGAGCACGGATGGTTCGGAGAGCGCGACCGCCTGATCGCCGCGCGCGACATGGCTGGCGACCGTCGCGGCGACACGCTGCGAGCGATCAATGCGGAGGACACGCAACGTGCGGTCGGTGCCAATCTCCGCGAGCCATGCCGCCTGCTCCGCTGGGGCGAGCATGCGCGTGAGGTCTACTCGGTCGAGCATCCGTGTCTGCACGAGCAAATCAGAGCGTCCGACGAGGTCTTGTGTCCGCATAAAGCCGAGTGCGGCGGTCAGTTCCTTGATCTCCTCGCCGATCGCGCCGAGGAAGCGGACAAGCTGCTGTACCGCCTCGTCATAGACGCGTGGGACGAAGTGCGTGACGCCCTTCTTTTGCGCTTCCTCGTCCGTCTCCATCTGCGTGGCGATGCCGACGTGGCAGGTGTCGAGTTGGCAGCCCCGGCAGATCGTGCAGCCAATCGCGACCATCGGCAGGGTGCCGAAGCCGATGCGGTTCGCGCCGAGCAGCATCATCCGCACGACATCCGTGCCCGTCCGCATGCCACCGTCCGCCCAGAGTTCGACCTGCTCCCGGAGACCCGCGGCGACGAGCGCCCGATGCGCTTCAACAATGCCGATGTCCGATGGTAAGCCAACGTGCTTCAGTGCGTGCGTGCGGGCCGCGCCAGTCCCGCCATCATAGCCGGAGAGCGTGATGATGTCCGCGCCACTCTTAGCGATGCCAACGGCGATGGTGCCAATGCCCGGCACGACGGGCACTTTTACTGAGACGCGCACGTTCGGATTCGCCGTCTTCAGTTCGTCCACGAGTTGCGCGAGGTCCTCAATCGAGTAAATGTCATGGTTGTTCGAGGGCGAAATGAGATCCACGCCCGGTGTCGCGTTTCGCGCCTTGGCGACCTTTTCCGAGACTTTGGAGCCGGGCAGATGCCCGCCTTCGCCGGGCTTCGCGCCCTGCCCGATCTTGATCTCAAGGAGGTTCGAGGAGTTCGCCAGTTCCGCATTGACGCCGAAGCGGCCCGACGCGATCTGCTGCCCGCGCCACTGCGGGTACTTGCCGATCATATCCTTGATCTCGCCGCCCTCGCCATTGAGCGAGACGATATTCAGGCGCATCGCCGCCTCCGGGTAGGCCCGGAATGCCGTCTCACCCTGCGAACCGAACGACATACTGCTGATGGCAATCGGGTAATCATGCCCGCCAATCCCGGCATCCACAGCGGCGGGATCAATCCCGGTGGCATTCGTTCCGGTAGCGTAGGCTTCAGTCTGCGTTCGGCTCCCCTGTGAGGGACGCAGGCTGAAGCCTACGCTACCGGGGAAGCGGAAGGCGAGCAGGTGGCGCAGACTGACCGGATTTTCCGCCTCCAGCGCCGTCACCTTCGCGCTGTAGTCGCGATACGGCTCCAAGCCCGCCGCGACATTGCGCACGCTTTTCCAAACTTTCGGGTAGAAGTGTGCGACACGCGTCGGCTTCGCCTTCATGTCGCCTGCCGCGATCCGCACGCGTTCTTCGGCCATCGCCTCCAATTGTTCCCACGTCAGGCCACCCGTCGCGCTGCCGCCGTAGTTCTCCGCACCGAACAGGCGGGCAACTTCGACATGCAGGCCAACGGAGGCGAAGAGGCGGCTGTACCCGCGCACCTCGTGGATGCCGATCGTGCTGATGACCTTCTCGATCCCCTTGGTGAGCGCGGAGATGAGATTGGCGAGGCCGTCTGGCGAGGCCGCTTCGGCGATCTCCCAGAGGAGATACGGGCAAATACCGTCCGCACCCATACCGAGCGTAAGCACGAGATCGTGCAATGTGCGGATGCCCGCCGCGCGCATGACAAGCCCGACGCCGCGCCGCAGGGCATACCCGTCGGGGCCGCCGGAGGCGCGGCGGAGCGCCGTGTCCACCGCCGAGATCGCCAGGAGCGGATCAATCGGACGGTTGCCGTGCGTCATTGTGCCTGCATCGTCGAGTACGATCAACGGTGTGCCATTATTCGCGGCCTCGACTGCTTCGTCACCGAGGCGGTGCAGCGCGGTACGGAGCGGTTCACCCGGCCACTGCGCCATCGCGATTACGGCGGGCCGCGTATCGCCCTCGAACGTCATGAAGTCTTCGAGCGTCCATGTCCCCATCTGGTGCGCGACGGCGCGGTGCATGTGCAGGTGTGCGTCTTCGTCACCGCCTGGCCGCAGGCCACCGGTGAAGAGGGGCGTAATCAGTTCGGTACAGGGGAGTTTTCGGTCGTGATCCGCGACGCCGATTGGCGGGCGCGGGCCAAGCACGACACGGGTAGAGAATTGCTCGATCTCGCGCTCGCGGTCAATCGCGGGGTTGGTGACAACTGCGACGGACTCCTTGAAGTAATCCGCGAGGTTCTGCCGCTCCTGTGAGAGCGCGGCGAGCGGGCCGTCATGGCCGAGCGAGCCGACGCGCTCATTGCCACTTTCGGCCATTGCCTCCGTCAACTTCAGCTCTTCTCCATCGAATGCCCATGCCGCGATCAGACGGCTGCGTGACTCGGCGGACTGAGGTGCTTCGGCTCCTGCCGACTGCCGGCTGCCGACTGCCGACTCGTCCGGTTTTGGGCTTTGGCAGACAAGGAAGCGGCGGTAGTGCGTGGCGCTGATGCCGCGTGCCTGCGCGCGGTTCATCACGTCGCGCAGGATGCCATCATAGGTCTCGACCTGCGTGCCGACGCCGCGCGTGAGGACGATTGCCATTTTCTCACCCGGCGCGAGCGGCTTCGGGTCCTCGTCCATCTCCGTGACGGGTACGACGCCTTTTTCGGAGGAGAAGACGATCCGATCCTTCGCGACGCAGAGCCAGAGCGGACGCAGACCGAGGGCATCCACCGTGCCGACGAGTTCGTCTCCGGCGCGAATCGCCATCGCCGCCGGGCCTTGCGCGAATGGACCCCACGCTTGCCGGAAGTACATCAGCACGTCCGCCATCTCGTCCGGCACGCGCTTAATTTCGTTGATGATCGGCGGAAAGATCAGTTCCAGGGCCTCGCGCACTGAGAGGCCGTAGCGATGGATCATTCCTTCGAGCGTCCGGTTGACATCCTGCGAATCGGACGCGCCCGGTACGAGCGGGATGTGCAGCATCTGCGACTCGGTGCGGAACTTCGAGATCGTGTTGATCTCGCCGTTGTGACCGAGCAACGAGAAGGGCTGCACCCGCTCGAACGCGGTTGTCGTGTTCGTGCTGTAGCGGTTGTGACCGATGCTGATCGCAGAGACGAACGCGGGATCGCGCAAGTCGGGGTAGTACGCGGCGAGCACATGCGCCGTGCCGCGCACTTTGTAGACGACCGAATCCGCGCTGAGGGAGACGGTGAGCGCGGCGGTGGACGCCTCGATCGCGAGTTGAAGGTCGAAGAGCAGCCGATCCCGCGCCGCCGTATCGAGGCGCGGTGTGCGGAAGGCGATCTGCCACGCCGTCGGCTCTTCGCGCAGGCCGAGACGACCGAGCGCATCCGACACAACCGCCATCGGGCGGCTGACAAACAGTGCACAGCCCGCCTCGCGGATCACCTTGTCCACAGTCGCCATGATGCGCTCAGCCTGCTCCCGGTCGGCGGGCGGCACGAAGAAGTGCCCGACCGCGAAGCGCGGGTCGTCCGCGAGTGACGAATCGCACCCGACCGCCGCGAGATCACGGGCCCAGAGCGCCCGCGGAATATCGGTGAGGATGCCGCAGCCGTCGCCCTCACCATCAATCTCGCCGGAACGGTGATGCATCGTCGCGAGTGCGTGCAGGACGCGCGTCAGATTCTCGCGCGTCGGGTAGCCGTGTCGCTCAACCATCGCCACGAGGCCGCAGGCGTCGTGCTCGATGGGGCCAACGTACGCGCCAACGTCAATCAGGGGGTCAAAGGGAGTGCTGAGTACTGCGGGTGCCCTCTGGGCGGCATGAGTGCTGCTTGCTGCATTGGTATCCCTCCCGAAGAACGAGATCGTTCGGTGCAGGGACGCCGGGCTTAAGGCAAACAGCCCCCGTCCCCACTGAGGGACGAGAGGCGGACATCGGTCCAATCTCCCGCGGTACCACCCTCGTTGCCGCGCGTCTATCCCACGCGACCACTTACCGGCTGAGGGACGCGCAACGTGGCAGCCAACCACCGGCAAAAATGCACGCGCACGCCCTGAAGCGCACGTCCCTTTTCGTGCATCGTCGCCATCCGCTCCTGGGCTGCTTTCGATGGATCGTGCCCCGATTCCGGCCTTCCACCTGCTACCGGATCGCTGGCGGGTTATACCCACCTACTGTTCCCACTCAACGCGGGTTGCGTCGTTGTGTACTCGTCTTCGCACAGTACGTGCGAAAACGGTAACGCAGGAATATCACCGTTTGGTGATACCCGTCAATCCGGTTCGGCAAAGTCCGTATGTCTGCATAGTGTGGAAGCAAACCGCTTAGGCAGTTGCCTATACCCGAAAGGGTAAGCGACCGCACCGCAGCCCCTTTCTCTCGTAAGGGAGAAGGGGCTGCGGTGCGGTTGATCGTTGTCCCTGATCGCCGCCGAGAGAGCCATGAATCCTAGAAGCGGTTCCAGAGATACTGGTTCGTCACCTCGTGATGGAACTGAATTTCGGCCGGCTTGATCAGCGTGCCGAGTTTGCGCGGGCAGCGGTCAGCCCCGGCCTGTTTCAGTTCGACGTACTTGTCGCGCACGTCGCTCCCGAGGGACTCGGCGGCGAATCTGCTCCCACGCAGGCCCTCGATCGCGTCGTAGATATTGTCGGGCAGGACTGCCCCCCGCGTGCGGGCGTCTGCAGCAAGCGGCCCTTCAAAGCCGGTTCGTAAGAGCGCGTAGATCGCCAGATAGGGGTTCGCGTCGGGAGCGATCGAGCGCATCTCGATACGGGCCGAGCGCGCGTTACCGATCGGGATGCGCACCATCGCACCACGATCAATCGGCGAGGCCTTGATTTGGTTCGGCGCCTCGAAGTGCGGATCGAGCCGACGATAGGCGTTCACACTCGAATTGTAGACCAGGCAGAGGTCGAGCGCGCTGGTCAGGAGTCGGTCAACGAACTGCCACGCGAAATCCGACAAGCTTTCCTTGCCTGCTGCGTCGTAAAAGAGGTTGGTGTCTCCCCGGCCGACGGAGATATTGGTGTGCATACCATTTCCGTTCACCCCAGTGACTGGCTTGGGGAGGAAGCTGGCAGTCATGTTGAGCCGGTTTGCCACCTGGCGGCAGATCAACTTGTAGAGCATTACCTGGTCCGCGCCGATCGTCGCCTCGACGTACCCGTAGTTCATCTCGAACTGCGAGGGGGCGACCTCGGGATGATCCTTCTCATTGGCGAAACCCAGCGCACGCTGCGCCTCTGCAGCGGTATCAATGAAGGTGCGCAGGGGGTCGCCCGGTAAGGAGTGGTAGTAGCCGCTCGTGCTGATGAACTCGAACTGGTCAGTATCAATGTAGTGCTGCTCGGCATGTCGCCCATTGAAAAGGATACCCTCGGTCTCGTTCGCGACGTAGCAGGTTACGCCATCAGCCGCGAATCGTTTGGCCGTGTAGTCCTTCAGTCGGGCGCGCAGGTCGGAGTGGTAGGGCGTGCCGTCCCGCTCTTGTACCTCGCCAAAGACGAGCACCTTCCCCGGCAAGAAGATATCCGACGGAAGCCAGTAGAAGGCCGACCAGTCAATCCCCAGGCGCAGATCTGATTCCTGCTGCGCGGTGAAACCGCGGATCGAAGAGCCGTCGAAGGTCAGGTTATCCGCAGATTTGAGCAGGAACTTCTTGTCGTAGTCGAGCATGTGTAGCCGACCTTCGAGGTCGGTGAAGCAAACCGTGACCGCCTTGATTCGCTTCTCATCGGTGAGGTAGCGCATACGCGCCTCGCGGATCTCGTCCGGGGCGGTCCGTGCAGAGCGCTCGGCCTTCGCCTGGAGGTTGAGTTCCTCCAATTCGTCGTACGAAATCTCCAGAAATTCGCGCAAGTTCCCGCTCATCATGTCTCCTTCTCTGACTGCTCTACCAGTTACGGCGGACTAGCCGCCCTTTCCCCGCCCCAGTTGCTGCATTCCCTGCGTGGTAGACTTGTGATACCGGCACGCGCCGACATCGTACCTGAAACGAGCATAGCGACCAAATCGTGCCCGCTTCTACGTACGATCGGTTGAACAATCTCGCACCTTTCTGTGCTATTGCACAGGTGCGCTGGTGGGTAAGAGAATGTTTCGTGAATGTGGCCACGAGCGTGAGAAACAAGCCCTCCTCGCGGTACTCGGCCCGACGGCCTCAGGCAAATCGGCCCTCGCCCTCAACGTCGCACAAGCGTTCTCCGGGGAGATTGTATCAGCGGACTCGCGATTGCTCTATCGCGGTATGGACGTTGGCACGGCGAAGCCGACGCCCGCCGAGCGTGCCCGCAACCTACACCATCTCATTGACGTGACGACCCCGGATGTGTCATATGATCTTGCCCGCTGGCAGCAAGAGGCCACGCAGATCATCGCGGAGATTGGCGGACGCGGCCACCTACCGCTCCTGGTCGGCGGCACGGCACAGTGGACGACCGCACTTCTCGATGGGTGGGAACCACCCGCCGTCGCGCCCGATTGGCCGTTCCGCACGGCGATGGAGGAGCGCGCGCGGCATGAGGGCATCGAGCCGCTTCTGGCCGATCTCAGAGAGCGCGACTCCGAAGCCGCCGCGCGCACCGGCCCGAATCTCCGCCGCATCATCCGCGCGTTGGAAGTAATTCGTGCCACCGGTCGGCCATTCAGCGCGCAACGTGGGCGATCCGAGAAGCCATACCGCGATCTCCGTCTCGGCCTCTCTCTCCCGCGTGACGTGCTCGTGACGCGCATTGACGCGCGGGTGGAAGCGATGATCGCCGCCGGTTTTGTGGACGAAGTGCGCGCCTTGCTGGATGCCGGATACGATCCGTCATTGCCCGCCATGTCAGGTATTGGGTACCGCCAGGTCGTGGAATACATACAGGGGGGAACAACGTTAACCACTCTGTGCGAGCAGATTAAGCAGGCGACGCATCGCTACGCGCGTCATCAACTGACATGGTTGCGCCGTGACGAAACAATTGTCTGGTTCGATGCACGGGACGAACAAGGATTGATTGCTGAGGCGACCGAGGTGATCCGGCGCTTCCTGCTATACTGACCGATCACCGAAAGAGCACGCCATCGGGCGCTGCGATTGTCTATCAGGAGGGTATTCCGATTCCCACGACAGTGCATCTGACAACGCCGCCAACCGAACGCGCCATGCTTGCCGCCGTGCGGTGGAATGAAAATGGCTGGACGACCGACGACTCGCTCGAAGAACTGGCGCGGCTTGCCGAGTCCGCCGATCTCGAGGTCGTCGGCGCGGTCGCGCAGAATCTGTCGCGACCGAACCCTACCTCCTATCTCGGCAAAGGGAAAGTGCAGGAGGTCAAGGCGGCGCGGGAGGAACTTCAGTACGACGTGCTCGTCGTTGACGAGGAACTGTCGCCGAGCCAGTTGCGTCATCTTGAGGATGCGCTGGACGTGAAGGTGATTGACCGCACCGCGCTGATTCTCGACATCTTCGCCCGCCGCGCCCAGACACACGAGGGGCGGTTGCAGGTCGAACTCGCGCAACTCGAATACCGTATGAACCGTTTCACGCGGATGTGGACGCATCTTTCGCGTCAGACGATGGGCGGCGTCGGCCTACGCGGGCCGGGTGAAACGCAGTTGGAAGTGGACCGCCGCCGCGCCCAGGAGCGTGTGATGCTGCTGAAGGAGGAACTGGCGGAAGTCCATGGTCATCGCGAGCAATATCGGCAGAAGCGGCGCAAATCAGGCGTGCCGGTTATCGCGCTCGTCGGCTACACGAACGCGGGCAAGTCCACGATCCTGAACCGCCTCACCGATGCGGACGTGCTGGCGGAAAACAAACTCTTCGCGACGCTCGATCCAACGACACGCAAGATCACCTTGCCGAGCGGTCGCGATGCACTGATGACCGATACGGTCGGTTTCATCAACCAATTGCCGACGCAACTCGTCGCCGCCTTCCGCGCGACGTTAGAGGAAATCAGTGAGGCGGATGTGCTCGTTCACGTCGTTGACCTCACGCACCCCAACGCGGAAGAGCAGGCGGCGACGGTCCGGAAGGTGCTCGGTGAACTGAAAGTCGGCGACAAGCCGACGGTCGTGGCGCTGAACAAGGTGGACGCGCTCGGCGGCGAAGTCCCGGCGGATATTCGCGACGCGTTGGAACTCCCGGAAACATTTGTGCCGGTCTCCGCGATCACGGGGCAAGGGATGGAGGAACTGCTCGCGCGCGTCGAATCGGCCCTGACCGATACGATGGCGGAGATGCGCGTCTGCATCCCCTACGACCACTCGGCGCTCGTTGAGCGATTCCACCGCAGCGGCCGGGTGGCATCCGTGGAATATGGCGAGCAGGGCATCACGATGCAGGGGCTGATTCCCCAGCGCGATGCGGCCAAACTCGCACCCTACCGCATCGCCGAACCGGCATAAAGAAGGGAAACCGGATCAACCGCAGAGGACGCAGAGCGCGCAGAGACCACAGTGAAGAGATAAGAAGATTTCTCTCTGCGTTCTCTGCGTTATGTCTCGTCTCACTTACCCCGTTCCTGCTGCTCGTCGTATCGGCTATACTCGCGCACGTACTGGTGTTCGACCACCGGAAAGGGTGTGTGGGGATGGCAAGTGAGGATGTAGCGGGCACGCGGCTCAACGAATTGATCCAGCAACTGCGCGATATTGGTGGCATTGACCTCGCGGCGGTTGTCGGCAATGACGGGTTGCTGCTCGCCTGTACCGCCGCTGAGGGGATTGATGGCGAGGCAGTCGGCGCGGTCTCTGCAAGTGGTCTGCTCGTCGCGGAAGCATTGGGGCGCGAACTGGAGCGCGGCGGCATCATGCAGACGACGCTCGAATATGAGGATGGTCTCGTATTGCTGACGCCGCTCGACCCCGATGTCGCGCTGCTCGTTCTCGCCCGTCCGGACGCGAACCTCGGGCGGCTGCGCCTCCTCACTCGCCGGGCGCGTGGCGAACTGCTCCGCGCCGTGAGCGCCTACGTGCTCTGGCCGGGTACCGCCGAGGACGGCGCGCAATCGGAGCCATCGCACGACAACATGCAAACGCCACCGAACGAATCTCCTCAGCAGCATGGACAGTAGCAATCGGCGTCGCAGCGCCTACGCGAGCGCGGGTGTTGATATAGATGCCAAGACGACCGCGCTCGCGTCTCTCCGTGCCCGTATCCGGGCGACACATGGCCCAAATGTGCTTGCAGACATCGGCCATTTCGGTGGCATCTATGCACTGCCGGGCGCCGGAGAGACCGCGCTCGTCGCCTCGATTGACAGCGTCGGGACGAAACTCAAACTCGCCATCGCGCTCGGCACACCGGAGGCGCATGCAGGCATCGGGCGGGACATCGTCCACCACTGCGCCAATGACATCCTTTGCTGCGGCGCGCGCCCGATCTTCTTCCTCGATTACCTTGCGGTCGGGTCGAGCGATCCGGCGATGATCGCGGCGGTCATTGGCGGGGTCGCGGACGCCTGCCGCGCGCACGAGATGGCGCTACTCGGCGGCGAGACGGCTGAACTGCCCGGCATTTATGCGGCAGGAGATTACGACCTCGCGGGCTGCATCATCGGCACGGTCGCGCGCGAGAAAATCCTCGACGGGCGCGCGGTGCGAGTGGGCGATCTGCTCCTCGGTCTGCCATCGGCGGGGCTGCATACCAACGGCTACTCACTCGCTCGCCGTGCCTTTGGCCTCGATGGCTCGCCCGACGCGGTGCGCGCGCGATTGGCGACGATCCCGCCGGGCTGCGCTGAACCCCTGACGAATCTGCTGCTTGCAGAGCACCGCTCGTATGCCGCCGACCTCCTTCCCGCGATTGACGCGGGGCGCATCCATGCCCTCGCGCATATCACGGGCGGTGGTCTCGTTGACAATGTGCCCCGCGTCCTGCCCGCGCATCTCGCCGCGCGGTTCGACGCGAGCTGGTGGGAGGTGCCGCCGCTCTTCACGGCAATTCAAGACGCCGCGCATGTGACGGACGCTGAGATGTATCGCGTCTTCAACATGGGCATCGGTATGGTCGTGATTATTGCCCCGGACGACATGGATGATGTGAAAGCGATGATCCCGGAAGCAACCATCGTCGGAGCGGTTGCCGCGCGCGGCAATGGTGATGCGGTAGTAATTGCCGGGCTGAACAGTACCGCACAGTGACAGAGACTTCAGCCTGCGTTCCCTGAGGCAGAGACACAGGCTGAAGCCTCCGCAAAAATACGGGGGCAGTCCTTATCACTGCCCCCGCGGAAATGTGCGTTGTGAGAGGGTTAGAGCGGGAACCGGGGTTCCGTTGCCCGACGCGTGCGTTCGAGGTCCTTGCGGGCTTCCGTCGCGCTCGGCAGACCTTCGCCGCCGCTGCGGAGGATACGACCGTAATAGTCGTTGAATGACCCGTCCGCCACGAAGTTCTTCATCCACTTGCTGAATTTGTTCTTGCTCATTGCCATACTCCCTTTCTGTGTACCACCAGCGGGCTATATCAACCTTCCCGCCCTAATATAGCTACAGTGTACTACTTGCCCGTACATTGTCAAGCGTTCCAGCCAATACGGGTGAGAATCATCGGAAAATATGTGAATTGGACGACGAAGCGATGACAGGGCCCGTTGCGCTTCTGACACAAGAAAAGAGCGCCATCGCTTGCTGGATGGCGCTCTTTTTTCGCAGGCTGTCGGGGCTAGCCGAGCAGGACCTTCCGGGCCAGGTCGAAGACCGGTCCGGAGAAGATACCAAAGAGGACGGTACCGAACGACGACACGGCGAGGCCCAGGCCGAGCCACGGCGTCCGCTGCGGCACAATCTGCCGATCCGGCTCGCGGAAATACATGACCGCCACGACACGGAGATAGAAGTACGCGGAGACGGCGGAGTTCAGGGCGACAACGACAGCGAGCCAGGTCAGGTTCGCGTTGATCGCCGCGACAATGATGTAGTATTTCGCAAAGAATCCGAGGAGTGGCGGCACGCCCATCAGTGACGCCATAAAGAGCGTCATCGCAATTGCCGCGCCCGGCGCGGTCGAGGCGAGGCCACGGAAGGACTCGATATTTGTGCCACGCCCGCGCGCCTGCATCCATGTCAGGATCGAGAAGGCGCCGATATTCGTGAAGGCGTAGGCGAAGGTGTAGAAAAGGAGCGCGCCGATTGCCTGGCCGTTCGCGTCCGCTTTGTTCGCGCCGACCTGATACGATGCCAGCCCGACGAGCATATAGCCGGTATGCGCGATGCTGGAATACGCGAGCATCCGCTTCACATTATTCTGTGCGACCGCAACGATGTTGCCAAAGGTCATCGTGATGACGGCAAGCACGATCACGAGCGGCACCCACTGATTGGCTGCCGGCGTCCAGCCGTTGACAAGCACGCGCAACATGCCGGCGAATCCTGCCGCTTTCGGCCCGACGGACATAAACGCCGTCACCGGCGTCGGCGCGCCGTGGTACGCATCCGGTGTCCACATATGGAAGGGCACGGCGGCGATCTTGAAACCGAGACCGACGACAAGCAGAAGCAGCGCCAGCAGGAGTGACGGATTGCCGCTGGAAATCTTCGCGCCCGCCGCCGCGATGGCATCGAGATTAATCGAGCCGGTGATACCGAAGGTCCATGCCATGCCATAGATGAGAATACCGGTCGCGAATGAGCCGAGCAGGAAATACTTCAACGCGCCCTCGTGCGAAATCCGGCTCTGACGGGAGAACCCGGTCAGCACGTAGACCGCGATGGAGGTCAGTTCGATACCGATAAAGACCATGATGAGGTCGCCCGCGATCGCGACCACCATCATGCCGAGCACCGAGAACGAGAGGATGACGAGATATTCCAGCAGCGACATACTCTGGAGTTGGACGAAGTTTGCCGAGACGAGGACGGTCAGGAGCGCGGTACTGAGCATAACGATCAGGAAAAAGATCGCCATGTAATCGTAGCGGATCGAGCCGCCGCCCGTTATCTGACGATGATTGTAGGTAAAGAGCAGGCTGACGAGCGCGGCGCCGTAGCCGATCATCGAAATGAGTGACGCGATCTGACCGACGCGAACCGCGCGGCTGCGGCGTGACACTGCATCCATCAGCAGGAGCACGACTGCGAGGCCGGTGACGATCAAGTGCGGCACGATGGTCACATAATTGATGCTGGGAAACGAGACATCCGGCATCGGGTGGTGTTCCTCTCTTTAGGGAATGGAATCTGCCGCAGCCGCCGCAGTCCCGCTCCCGACAATCGGTGTCAGGAGCGCGCCGATCACTGGCTTGAGCAATTTCATCAATGGCACGGGATAGATGCCGACATAGAGCGCCGCCAGCACCAGCGGCACCAGCGTTGACGCCTCGATTCGGGTCAGGTCCGCAAAGCCGTTATGCTCCTCGCGGGCTTCACCAAAGATCACGCGCTTGTACAACCACATCATGTAGACCGCCGCCAGGACGACGACGAACATCGTGATGCTCCCGTACGCCTTGTTGTCGAGGCGGAACGCGCCGATCGTACTCAAATACTCACCAATGAAACCGCTCAAACCCGGCAAGCCGAGCGCGGCGAGCATGAAGACCATAAAGACCGACGCATAGGTCGGCATCCGGTTCGCGATCCCGCCAAAGGCGCTGATTTGCCGCGTGTGCGCCCGCTCATAGAGAACGCCGACGCAGAGAAAGAGTCCGCCCGTCACCAGCCCATGACTGAACATCGTGATCACCGCGCCCTGGAATCCCTGCGGGTTGAAGGAAAAGATGCCGAGCGTCACGAACCCCATGTGCGTCACAGACGAGTAAGCGATCAACTTTTTCATATCCGGCTGCACCATCGCGACGAGCGCGCCGTAGATGATCGCAATCACGGAGAGAATGAGGATCGGCGTCGCGAAGGTGCGCGAGGCGTCGGGGAAGAGTGCGAGACAAAAGCGGATCATGCCGTAGCCGCCCAATTTGAGCAGCACGGCGGCCAGAATGACACTGCCCGCCGTCGGCGATTCAACGTGCGCGTCCGGCAGCCAGGTATGAACCGGAAACATCGGCACCTTGATCGCGAACGAGATAAAGAAGGCGGCGAAGGTCCAGAGTTGGAAGGTATGCGACCAGCCGCCGGGAATGGCGATCAGCGTATTCAGGTCAAGCGTCCGTGTCCCGGTGCGGTTGAAATACTCCGTGTACAGCGCGACGATGGCGACGAGCATCAGGAGACTGCCCGCGAGGGTGAACAAGAAGAATTTGATCGCCGCGTAGACCCGATTCGCGCTGCCCCAGACGCCGATAATCAGCGCCATTGGGATCAGCACGAGCTCCCAGAAGACATAGAAAAGGAAGAGATCGAACGTCATGAAGACGCCGAGCATACCGGTTTCGAGAATCAGGAAGGTGACGTAGTACGCGCGGATGTTCGTCTTGATGCTCGTCCATGAGGCGACGAGGGCGATCACGCTCGATAACGTCGTGAGTAGGAGAAAGATCGTGCTCAAGCCGTCGGTGCCGAGATGATAGCGGATGCCGACGCTCGGCAGCCAGTTGTAATTCTCCTCCCACCGCAGGCCGGCCGTTTGCCGCGACGAAAAGACGACGATCAACGACAGCACAAAAGTTGCGAGCGTCGCGAAGAGCGCCGCGTACTTGATCGTCGGCTGGGCGAGGCGCGGCACGAACAGCAGCAGCAGCGCGACGACTGTCGGGAGATAGAGGATCACCGAGAGCAGCGGGAAGTGATTCACCAGATTCCTCCTCGCGGGCGCGCCGTTGCGGCCCGGACAGCGGCTAGCCGAACAGTTGCGTGAAAATATCACCCCGTGCAATCAGGTAGACACCGACGATCAGCACCGCGCCGAGTGCGATAACGAGCGCATAGTTCGCCACGAACCCGGTCTGTACCCGGCGCAACCGACCGGACGACCGCGAGATGACGGTGGCGACCCCATTGACCGCACCATCCACGATATGGCGGTCGAACGCCCATGCGGCCATCGCGAGCGCGAGCGTGCCCTGGACGAAGACAGCGTGGTAGACCTCGTCGAAATACCATTTGTGCCAGAGGAACGACCAGAGCCAATGGAGCCGGTCGCCGAGTTTATATGGGTTTGGGGTGAGGCGCAGGTACATCGTATAGGCCAGGAGGATGCCACCGAGTGCGACAAGGGATGAGATGATGCCGAACGTCCACGACGTGCTGGTGGAGACCGCGCCGTGGGCCTCCTCGACGATGGTGCTCTGGATCGTCTTGCCAAGAAAGGTGTGAATTGCCCCTGCATCCGGTGGCCAGCCAAGGAGCGCGCCGATCACGAGGGACGGGATGGCGAGGACAATCAGCGGGATGGTCATCGTCGTCGGCGATTCATGCGGGTGGACATGCTCCTCGTCATAGCGTGGCTTGCCCTCGAAGGCGAGGAAATAGAGCCGGAACATGTAGAAAGCGGTCAATCCGGCGGTAATCAGGCCGAGAACCGCGATTACCGGGTAGCCCGCGTGCCACGAGCCGACAATGATCTCATCCTTCGACCAGAAACCCGCGAGGCCGGTGACACCGGAGATGGCGAGCGCGCCGATCAGGAACGTATACGCGGTGATCGGCATCTTCTTGCGCAGCCCGCCCATCTTGAACAGGTCCTGCTCTTCGTGCATGCCGTGGATCACCGAACCGGAGCCGAGGAACATCAGCCCCTTGAACATCGCGTGTGTCACGAGATGGAAGATCGCCGGGATGTACGCGCCGACGCCAAGCGCAAAGCACATGTAGCCGAGTTGCGAAATCGTCGAGTAAGCGAGCACACGCTTAATATCGCGTTGCACGATGCCAATCGTGGCGCCCAGAACCGCCGTGGTAATGCCGACGATGGCAACGACATCGCGCGCCCCCGGTGAGAGGTCAAAGAGCGGCCACGAGCGTGCGACGAGATAAATGCCCGCCGTCACCATCGTTGCCGCGTGGATCAGGGCGGAGACGGGCGTCGGTGCCAACATGGCATCTGGCAGCCATGTTTGCAGTGGTACCTGCGCACTCTTGCCGATTGCGCCGCAGAAGAGTAACAAGCAAATGACGGTGATGAGGTTGTGCGAGATGGTCCCGGCTTTGAACCGATCGTCCAAACGCGAGAAGACATCGGTATACGTAAAGGTGCCGAACGTCGTCCAGACGAGCATCGTGCCGAGGCCGAAACCGATGTCACCGACACGGGTCGTCCAGAATGCCTTCATCGCGGCATTGTTCGCATCCGGCCGGTGGAACCAGAAGCCGACCAGCAAATAGGAGCACAGCCCGACCGCCTCCCAGAAGGCGAAGAGGAGCAGATAACTATTCGCCAGCACGAGCATCAGCATGCTGAATACGAAGAGCGGCAGATAGGAGAAAAACCGATAGTAGCCGCCATCGCCGTGCATGTAGCCGACCGAGTAGACATGGACGAGGAAGCCGACGCTCGTCACGACGAGCAACATCACCGCCGTCAGATGATCCGCACGCAGTGTGACGGGCACATTGAATTGCAGTTTGTCGAAACTGTATGATCCTGTATCCATCCAAGTAAAAAGATGGTTGTTCAGCGAGGCGCCGGCCTTCAGGCCAACGACGTTGAAGAAGGTGAGAACCGCGCAGATGAACGAAATGCCAACCCCGATGATGCCCGGCCAGTGCGCCTGCGACTTCAGCACGCCCCGCCCAAGCAGGATCGTAATGATGAACGCGGCCAGCGGCGCGGCGGGAATGACCCAGAGGAAGTTCTCCATTGAACCGTCCTATCCCTTGAACATACCCGATGTCGGGGCGGCACTCTAGTCGCGCAATGTGTCAAGACGGCCGACGTCCGTCGTGTCCTGTCGGCGTGCGATGGCAATGACAATCGCCAGCCCGACCGCCGCTTCCGCCGCCGCGACGGTAATCACGAACAGGGCGAAAACCTGCCCCGTGGCGGAACTGATCGCGCGACCAAAGGCGATGAAACTGATATTCACCGCGTTGAGCATCATCTCGACGCACATAAAGATGACGAGCACATTCCGGCGCGTCAAGACACCGATCAACCCGATCACGAAGAGCACCGCGCTCAGACTGAGATACCACTCCAACCCCGGATGCATCGTTTCCTCCCACGCGATTGGCTACCGCTTAATCGTCTCGCCGACCTTGTCCGTCTCCTCCTCGGCATTGAGGATCAACGCATTGTCACGCTGTACCGTGTAAACGGACGGTGTGGCAATCGTCGTTTCTTGTGGATGACCGAGCGAAATCGTGAACAGGCTGCCAATCTCCCGGTCGCGCGCCTCCGTGTAATCGGGCCGTGCCAGCACGATCGCGCCAATCGCGCCGACGAGCAGGATGAGCGACGAGATTTCAAATGGCACGAGGAAATCGCTGTAGAGACTCCGTCCGAGCGCCTGCGTATTGCCACCCACCGCCGCAATCGCGTCCGGTGTGAACGTACCCGCCGCGCCCAATGGGACGGTCGAAAGAATGACGGCGAGGATTTCAAGAAAGAGCGCAACGCCCAGCACCGGCCCGACAAATCGCTGCACGGGGTGGCCGCCGTACATCTCCGGCAAATCTTCCATCCGCACGAGCATGACCGCGAAGAGGAAAAGGACGAGTACGGCCCCCGTGTAGACAATGATCTGCGTGACCGCGACGAACTCCGCGCCAAGCAGCACGTAAATGCACGCCACGTTCAGGAAGGACATCACGAGGAATAAGGCGCTATGGGTCGGGTTACGCTGCAACACGACGAGCAGGCTGGTAAGCGCCGCGAGACCGCCGAAAATCGCGAAGAAAATATCGCCGCTCATTGCGCAAAATACTCCCGTGCTGTCGCGCCAATTTCCGCCAACTGCGATTTCTGGTAGATCAGCCCTTCGCGCGTCGTGACACTCAACTCGAAGGCGTTGCTCATCGTGATTGCGTCCACCGGACACGACTTCGCGCACAGGCCGCAGTACATACAGCGCCCGGCGTCGAGGGTGTAGATGACGACATCGCGCTCGCCTTCGTTGGCGGGCGTGAACTCCATCGAGATGCACTGCGTCGGGCAAATCCGCTCGCACATCGAGCAGCCGACGCAGATCGCTTCCTGCGTCTCCGGGTCGGTCCGCAGGACGGGCAGACCGCGAAAACGCTCCTCGAGCGGGCGCCGCTCATCCGGGTACTCGATAGTCAGGTCCTTCTTGAAGAGGCGCTTGAACGTGACGCCGAAGCCTTTGATTTCATCGAACATGGGCATTCGCGACACTCCTTCAGAGATGCGGCAACGAACTAGAGATGATCAACGATCACCTTGACCGTCGCCGTGACTAGGATATTCGCCAGCGTCAATGGGAGCAATACCTTCCATGCGATTCCCATCAACTGATCGTAGCGGAAGCGCGGGAGGGTGGCCCGCAGCCAGATATAGACGAACATAAAGAGCAGCATCTTGATAAAGAGCCAGATCGGCCCCGGCAGGATCGGGCCATCCCAGCCGCCGAGGAAGACCGTCGCCGCGACGCCGGAGACGACGAGCATATTGATGTACTCACCGAGGAAGAACATCGAAAACCGGAAGCCCGAATACTCGGTATGGAATCCGGCGACGAGTTCATTCTCCGCTTCCGGCAGATCGAACGGCGCGCGATTCGTCTCCGCAATGGCGGAGATGAGATAGAGGATGAAGCCGACCGGCTGGAAGACGATCAGCCAGACATGATCGCGCTGCCAGTTGACGATGTCAACGAGGCTGAGTGATCCCGTCAGTAGCATGATACCGACGAGCGCCAGACCAAGCGTCAGTTCGTACGAAATCACCTGCGCGGCTGACCGCAAGCCGCCGATCAGCGAATAGCGGTTGGCCGACGCGTACCCGCCGAGGATGATTCCATAGACACCGATGCCGCCGAGCGCGAGAATCAGGAGCAGTCCGACATTGAGGTCGGTCAGGAAAAAGTTGACATGCTTCGACGTGAAGGGCACGTACGCCTTGCCACCGAGCGGAATAATCATGAACGCGGTCAGCGCGGTGACGAAGACGACGACTGGCGCGAAAAAGAAGACCCAGCGATCGGCGCCGCTCGGGATAATGTCTTCCTTGAAGAGCAATTTCAAGCCGTCGGCGGCGGGTTGGAGCAAGCCGCGCGGACCCGTCCGCGTCGGGCCGAGCCGGTCTTGCATGAACGCGATCACTTTGCGCTCGTAATAGGTCATGTATGCCATCATCGTCAGCGCGATAAAGAGGAGCACGACGACGGTGATCGCCGTGAGCCAACCCGGCTGACTGCTGAGAACGTTGACAACTGCAAACGTCATCGCTCAGTCGCCTCCTGCCGCGACCATCTCCGGCCGCGCTTGTACTGTCGGTAGGACTTCCACCGCGCACACTTTCAATTCGCCAATCCGCCACGGCCGGTCCAGTGACGGCGTGTTTGATTCGGTATGGACGACCGACTCAAGGTCGAAGTCGAGATGGACGAGTCCGCGCTGCGTCTGCTCGCTCACAAGGGCCGTGACCGTCATATCCCCATACGCGGAAACCACGCGCACCTGATCGCCAGTGACGAAGCCCCGGCGGCGGGCGTCCTCCGGGTGAACAACGAGACCGCTCGTGGGCTGGATGCGGCTCAGGTCCACCGACGGGAAGTTCTCGTTCAGTCGCCCATGCGCGTCCGGCCCACGGTTTGTGGTGAGAACAAGACCGAATGGCGCGGCGGCGGCACCCGCCTCCAATGGCGGCAGGGCGACGGCCCGCATGCGCGCCTTGCCCGTCGCGGTCGAGAAACGATCCACGAAGAGAATCGGCGTCCCGGTATCGTCCGCCGAGCGCACCGGCCACTGCAACCCGCCGTCCCAGTCGAGGCGTTGATGCGAAAGCCCCGCATAGGTCGGGACGTTTGCCGCAATCGCGTCGAAGACATCAGCGGCGTTCCCGTAGCCGAGGTCCGCGCCCATCAACCCGGCAAGATCATTGAGTGCATCCCAGAGCGCCCGACTACCACCGAGCGGTACGAGCGCCGCTCGAAGCAACTGCACATGGCGATCAACATTGGTTAGTGTCCCCGATTCTTCCGTCCATGTCGTCGCGGGGAGGACGACATCGGCACGCTTGGCCGTCTCCGTCATCAAGAGGCTATGCACGACAAGGAAGTCGAGCCGGTCAAGCGCCTGTGCCGCATGCTCGGCAAGGCGCGTATCGGGGTCGCCCGCCGGATCGAAGCCGGAGACGAGCGCGGCGCGAATCGCACCGGACTCGACGGCAGCGGGTAACTCGCCCAAACCGAGGCCCCCAGCAGCGGGCAGACAATGCAGATCGAGCACACCCTGAAGATTCGTCCCATCCCGCAGCGGCCAGACGCCGCTCCCGGCACGCCCGACGTTGCCGGTCAGGAGCGCGAGATTAATTACCGCCGTTGCCGTCTCTTCAGAGTTCGGCAGGCGCATGATGCCGGAGCCGAAGAAGGCTGCCGATGGAGGATAGAGGCCGGATTCTGGCGGCGGATTGCGGACGTATCCGCCCTTCGCGTAGAGCCGCGCCGCGCGCTCGATCTCCGCCACCGGCACGCCGCACCGCTCTGCGGCGCGTTCTGGCGTCATGTCGCGCACGCCGATGAGCCATTCATCGAACCCTTCGACGCGCTCGTTTAAGAAATTCGCGGCGTGCAGGTTCTCGCGGGTAATGACGTTTGCCATCCCAAGCAGCGCGGCGGCTTCCGTGCCGGGTCGCACCTGAAGCCAGACGGTCGCGACTTCGCAGAGGTTATTCCACTCCGGCGAAATCATTACCATGCGCGCGTCCCGCGTACGCACAGCGATATGCACATCGTACGACAGCACCGGATGCGTCTCCGGCATATTCGTGCCGACGAGCAGGAACATTTTGGCGTCAATCAGTTCCGCTTTGCTGTTCGTCACGCCCGTCTCGCCAAAGGCGGCAAGCATCGCCCGGTCGCCAGCGGCGTGCTGCTCGCGCCCGGCGACATCTACATGCGGGGAGGCCATCACGTCCCGCGTGAACTGCGCGAGGACGAAAGCGTCCTCATTCGTCAGTGTTGGGGCGGAGAGAGCGGCAAACGAACCATTCCGATAGGTGGCGAGGCGATCCGCAACGAGGGTCAGCGCTTCTTCCCACGTCGCTTCGCGGAACGTATCGCCGGTGCGGATCAGCGGCGTTTCGAGGCGCGCCTGGCTTGTGACGGTGTCATATCCCCACCGCCCCTGCACGCAGGTATAGGAGCGATTAACGCCGTACTCGCGCGCCGAGCCTTGCGCGCGCTTGATGTCGCCCTCGCGCGTCTGGACATCGAGCGAGCAGCCGACCGGGCAGAAGCCGCAGATCGAGCGCACCGTCTGCATCTCCCAGGGGTGCTCGCCGTATTCGCGGTCCGTAAGCGCGCCGACTGGGCAGACTTGCACGCACATGCCGCAATGGGTGCAGTCCGTGTCGTAGAGTGAGTTCCCGAAGGCGGGGATGATCGTGCTCTCCAAACCACGATTCGCCATCGTGATTGCCGACGCCCCGATCACTTCCTCGCAGGTGCGTATGCACTGTGAACACTGGACGCAGCGGTCATGCTTGAAGTCAATCAAGTCGGAGAAATGCTCGACCTCGCGTACCATCTTTGGGCGATGGAAGGGGTTCTCCGCGACGCCGTACTCGTAGGTTGCATCCTGCAACTGGCATTCGCCGGAGGCATCGCAGGTCGGGCAGTCCAGCGCGTGGTCAATCAGGAAGAACTTGAGCAAATCCTGCCGCGCGCGATAGGAAAGCTCGTCGTGCGTCGCTACTTCCATGCCATCCCGCACTGGCGTCGCGCAGGAAATTTGCGTGCCGCCGCGTTTGCCGAGGATATTGACGACGCACATCTGGCACGATCCCCACGGACGCAGGTCCGGTTGGTAGCAAAACGACGTGATCGTGATGCCGATCTTCTTCGCAGCATTGATGATCGTCGTGCCCGCCGGGACGGTCACGTTTTTGCCGTTGATAATGCAGGTGACGTCTTTTGCCATGCGCGTCGCTCCGCTCCTCTAGTAGTCAGTAGTCGGTAGCCAGTAGTCAGTTGAGATCGGAAGCGCTACGCGCGTTTCTCTTCTGACTACTGACTGCTGGCTACTTCAACGGTCCACCTCGCCGAGGACCATATCAATGGTGCCCAGAATCGCGATCAGGTCGGCGATCATCGTCCCGACCGAGATTTTGTTGACAATCTGCAAGTTGATAAAGGATGGCGGGCGAATCCGCAGCCGATAGGCATGCGGCGTGCCATCCGACACGATATAATAGCCGAGTTCACCTTTCGGATTCTCGATGCCAACGTACACCTCACCCGGTGGGGGCGAGAAACCCTCGATCACCAGTTTGAAGTGCCGCTGCATCGCCTCCGCCTCGAACATGACGGCGTCGTGCGGCGGGAAGACGAACTTCGGCTCGTCGGCCATCAGCGGCCCGTCCGTCGGCATCTGCGCTATGCACTGCTCGATGATGCGCAGTGACTGCCGCATCTCTTCCATGCGGATCAAATAGCGGTCATAGGTGTCACTGTTCTCGCCGAGCGGGATCTCGAAATCCAGCCGGTCATAGATGAGATAGGGCAGCGCTTTGCGGACATCGTAGTTGACGCCGGCAGCGCGCAGGAGCGGGCCGGTGAGGCCGAAGGAGAGCGCATCCTCGCGCGAGATGTAGCCGATGCCCTTCGTCCGCCCGATCCAGATCGGGTTCGCGTTCAGCAGTTTCTCGTACTCCGCCAGCCGCTCCGGCATCACCCGAAGAAACTCGCGCGTTTGCTCCCAGAACGTGTCGGGAATCGGGCGCTGGAAGCCACCGACCTCCATGATGTTCGTCGTCAGGCGCGCGCCGCAGTAGTTCTCGAACAAGTCAAGGATCATTTCACGCTCGCGGAAAGCGTAGAGCGACATCGAAAGCGCGCCAATGTCCATCGCGTGCGTGCCAATGCCGACGAGGTGCGACGCGATGCGTGTCAGTTCCGCGAGGATGACGCGAAAATACGTCGCACGTTCCGGGATGCGGTCCGTGATGCCGAGCAGTTTTTCCACCGCCATGATGTAGCCGAGGTTGTTCGACGGCGCGGAGATGTAATCGGTGCGATCCGTCCACGGCGTGAACTGCACGTAGCGCGCGTTCTCACCGAGTTTCTCCGTCCCGCGGTGCAGATAGCCGACGACGAGATCGCAGCCCCGGATCACTTCGCCATCCAGCCGCAGGACGACGCGAAGGACACCGTGTGTGGACGGATGCTGCGGCCCGAGGTTGAGAATCATCTCGCGGTCGCCCCCGGTGAGGACGCGGTCGCTCTCGACGCTCTGCTCGTCAATCCCCGGCATGTTCGGCAACTCGGCGTTCGATGTTCGGAGTTCGGAGTTCGGAGTGGTTCGTGTCGTTGTATCAGCCATTATGCCTCCTCAGTTCGGCGTTTGGAGTGATTCATCGCACTCCGAACATCGAACTTCAAACTCCTAGTGGTACTGGCCCCACTGCTTGTGGCCACGCAGCGGGTAATCCTTTCGCAACGGATAGCCTTCGTTCCAATCCTCCGGCAGCAGGATACGCCGGAGATCGGGATGCCCCGCGAAGTTGATGCCGAACATGTCGTAGCACTCGCGCTCCATCCAGTTGGCCGACGCCCACAGATCAGACGCGGTGGCGATGCTGTCGCCGCGTTCCAGCGCGTTCACCCCGCTCTTCACGCGCAGCCGGTGGCGGTTATCGGTCGAGTACAACTGATAGACGACATCGAAGCGCGGCATACGGACGCGCCAATCGACGCCCGTCAGATCGATGAGCATGTCGTAGCGCAGCGTCGTATCGTCGCGCAAGAGGAGGAGTGCGTCATGCACCGCGTCCTTATGGAGCACGATCGTCACCTCATCGCGGAAAAGGACAACATCCTCAACGGCATCACCAAAGCGCTGCTGCACCGCCTGCACGGCGGGATGAGGCAGCGGCTGGGGCAATTCGTCCGGCCGCGCGCCGGGCTGGGGTTCCTGAGCCACCCTGGTCCTCCTTGACCCGTCCCCATGCGCGACAACGGCGGCGCGCAGCAGGGGAACGTGGCGCTGAAACGATGATAGACGTTAACCGCTGCGTCCGGTTGTGCCCGCGACCATCTCCGGTCGCCGGTTGCGTGGCTTTTTCGCGAATGTTTCGTTCTTGATAATCTTATTTTGCAGTGTCAGGATACCGTAGGCGAGCGCTTCCGGGGTTGGCGGGCAACCCGGTACATAGACATCAACCGGAATGACCGCGTCTACCCCCTGCACAACCGAGTAGGTATCGAACGGGCCTCCGACGTTGGCGCAGGAACCCATCGAAATCACCCATTTCGGATCGGGCATCTGATCGTAGAGCGTCCGAATGATCGGCGCCATCTTTTTCGTCACGGTCCCCGCGACGATCATGCAGTCCGCCTGGCGCGGTGAGGAACGGAAGAGCATGCCGAACCGCTCCGCCACATCGAAGCGCGGCATCGAGGCCGAGATCATCTCAATCGCGCAGCAGGCGAGGCCGAAACCAAGCGGCCAGAGCGACGACCGGCGCGCCCAATTGACGAGAAAATCGAGGCTGGTAATGATCACGTTTTTGTCAAACTGATCTTCTAGGCCCATTCGAATGCTCCCTTTCTCCACGCATAAAACCAGCCCAAAAGGAGCAGGGCAATAAAGAGGAACATCTCCACGAGGCCATACCAGCCCAGCGCGTTGAAGATCACCGCCCACGGATAGATGAAAATTGCTTCGACATCGAAGACGACAAAGAGGATGGCGACCACGTAGTACCGCGCCGTAATGCGGTTCACGGGGCTGGTGACGCCGGGCACGCCACCTTCGTATGGGGATAACTTTATCCGATTCGGGCGCTGTGGTCGCAGGAGACTGCCGAGCGCGATCACGCCAACACCGAGCGCGGAACCTACGATCAGTGCAAGCGCGACAAACAGCCAGTTGCCAAGCATGAATCGCCTACCTCCGTCGCCTGCGTACCGCATGATTGTGCGCCGTTGCACAACGCCCGTAGTGTACTGCGTTCACTCTGCCGCAACAAGAGCGCGCAAATTCTCACTTCTCATGTTCTCGCCACATTTGGACGGATCGCACCGCGTTCGCTATACTGCCCGTACAGTCCGCAGGACGCGATGAGGGGAGCGATGGGAACGGGAACGTACGACGGACACGCCGGAACGGGTGACACGCCACTGCCGCATGTTGGGCGGGCAGATATTCACTTGCATACGGATGTCGTTGACGGCCTGCAAAGCGTCGCGCAGTTGCTCGACTACGCCGAGGAGCAGACCGACCTCGACCTTGTCGCCATCACCGATCACGATGAAATCCGGGGCGCGCTCGCGGCGCAGGATCGCGCCGAACGCCGCACGAGCCGCGTCCACGTCATCACCGGCACGGAAGTGACGACCCGGCACGGACACCTGCTCGCGCTCTTTGTTGATCGGGCGTTCCCGATGCTGAAGTCCGTTGACGTCACCCTCGCGGCAATCCATGAGGCGGGCGGCATCGCGATTGTGCCACACCCGCTGTCGTGGCTGACGACGAGCATGGGCGAGCGAACACTCCGCCGGATTCACGCCCTCGGTGAGGCCGGGAGGCGCAGCGGCGTTTATTTCGATGCGATTGAAATGCTCAACCCAAGTGTCGCAGGGCGCGTCGCCTGTCGCCGTGCTAGTGATCTGAACCGCACAGTGCTGCATCTCCCCCTCATGGCGGGGAGCGACGCGCATGCGAGCAACCTGATCGGCTCGGCGTACACAACCTTCCCCGGCCGGACGCCGGAGGACCTACGGGCCGCATTCGCCGCGCATACGACCCGCGCACATGGCCGCTTCTGGACCTTCAATGAGCATCGCGAGATCGCCGGCGCCAGTCTCTACAAGGCATGGGTGCTCGTCCCCGCCCGTAAGGCGCGGCAGATCGCGAAGCGCGTGAGCAGTGAGCAGTCATCAGTGGATGGTACTCAGCACGCAGCACGCAGCACGCAGCACTTCCCCGGAGTTCACCGATGAAAGTTGCACTCGTCTCGCCGTACGATGTCCGGTATCCGGGCGGTGTTGCCGATCATATCCACCATCTGTCGGGCGTGCTGCGGGTGATGGGCCATCATGTCACGGTAATTGCGCCCGCCGGTACTGGCAATGACGACGCATTTGTCGTCGGGCAGGATTTCTACGGGATCGGCCGCGCCGTCAAGTTCCCCGCCAACGGCTCCTCCGCGTGGATTACGCTGCAACCGTTCGCCCTCACCCGACCAGTGAAGGAAGTCCTGCGGGCGGAGAACTTCGATGTCATTCACCTCCATGAGCCGCTGATGCCGAACTTGCCGCACATCGTCCTGCGCTATTCGACAAGCATCAATGTCGGGACGTTTCATGCCTTCAGCGAGTCCAACATGGGCTATGCGACATTTCGCCCCTATCTGCGTCGGGATTTTCGCATGCTGCACGGGCGGATCGCGGTCTCGCGCGCGGCGCGGGCCTATGTGCAGAGTTACTTTCCCGGCCGCGTCGTCGTCGTCCCGAACGGCATCGAACCGGAACGATTCGGACCGGGGGTGGAACCATTTCCGCAGTACCGCGACGGGCGACCGACAATCCTCTTTGTCGGGCGATACAACGACGCCCGTAAAGGATTTAAGTACCTGACGCGGGCAATCGCCCTCGTCCGCGCGCAATATCCAGACGTGCGGCTCCTCGTCGTCGGTCGAGGTCAACCGAACCGCTATCTCCGGTTCATCGAGAGCCACGGTTTGACGCGCAATGTCGAATTCGTCGGCTTCGCGAGCGGCGAAGATTTGCCGCGCTATCACGCGAGCGCGGATCTCTTTTGCTCCCCCGCGACGGGGCGCGAGTCGTTCGGCCTCGTTGTGATGGAGGCGATGGCCTCCGGCACGCCGGTTGTAACGACCGCGATCCCCGGACATCAGGGTATCCTCACCAATGGTGTTGAGGGGTTGATGGTGGAACCGGCATCGGCACAGTCGCTCGCGATGGCGATTGTGCGCCTGCTCTCGGATCGCTCGCTCGCCCGTGCGATGGGCGCGGCAGGGCGCGCAACCGCCCTGCAATACTCATGGGATGAAGTCGGAAAGCGGGTGGTGGCGGAGTACGCGCAGGCAGCGACGTTGCAGCAGCGTCGGGCATCGTTGAGCGTCGCGCTGCGATGATCTCCAATCTTGTCAAGGACGGCGTGCGGACGCGCATGGATCGGGTCGGTCGGGTGCTGGCGCGTACCGGGCTGACACCCGATCTGGCAAGCCTGCTTGGGCTTCTGGTCAATGGTGCGGTTGCGGTCGTGCTCGCCACCGGGCGGCTCGGCCTCGGTGGTCTCGTGCTGCTGATCGCCGCGCCCCTCGACATGGTGGACGGCGCGCTCGCACGGGCAACGGGGAAAGGCTCGCAGTTCGGCGCGTTTCTCGACTCCAATCTCGATCGGTACTCCGAAGTGATCCTTTTCTTCGGCTTGCTCTGGCATTTCCAGCATGATTCAAGCCACGCGACCACGCGGACGCTGCTCGTCTACGGCTGCGCCACGGGATCATTGCTCGTCTCCTATGCCCGTGCCCGCGCGGAATCGCTGGGGTTCGACAATGAAGTCGGCATCCTCGCCCGGCCGGAACGCGTCGTCGGCCTCGGCGTCTTCCTGCTGCTCGGCTGGACCGATGTCATCCTCTGGGTACTCGCCGTCCTCACCTACGTTACCGCCGTGCAACGCCTCGTGCATGTCTGGCTGCGTTGGCGTCAGCGACCGACATAAGAATAAACCGGCGAAGCCTGCTGACAATAAACCACCGATAGAAAGTACGGGCGCAGAAGTGGGCTGAATAGCGCACTGTCAGAGGTATGTAACGATAAAGAATAAAAGCCCGAAATTTTGCCCTTTAGAGTTTTCTTAGTCGTAAATCTCTATTTTATTCATGACCTAGAATAGCAATGAAGAGCAAGTATTATCTATAGGACTTGATTCATCTCAACGTGTACGTTAGTGTGAAGGTGGACCAAAGCGCATGGAGGCTTTTTGTGCTTCGGTTCAAAGCAGCAAGAGGGGTTTTTGGGTATATACAGCCAAGGAGGCATCACATGAAGTGGACCGACTCGCTCTGGGGTTAGCCCGTACTTGTTACGAATGTGCCGCTTGATGGGTTTACCATTGAGTGGCTCTTTTTTTGTGCCTTGGAATGAAACCGGAAGAGGCAGTTATGATACAGCAATCTATCAAGCATTCACCGTAGACTCTCGAGTCTGAAAATCGCCTGTGGTGTAAAATCACATTCTAGGCGTACGTGCGTTATACTGATTGAGGCGTTGTTTTATTTTCATGTCCCTCATTGACGGAGGACGAGCAACTAATGATTCGAGATCGGCAGAGAGCGACAAACGTGGCGATACTCGCTGTCTTCTGCCTCGCGGTCGCCACAACGATAGAAGCGGTAGCGCAAGCATCCGACGGACGCTTTCGTCCGTTGAGGTTCGTTGACTTCGTTGTCATCATCGTGATGTTCCTCACCGTCACGCTGATTGACCTCGTAAAGATTAGCGTTCCGCAGACGACATTCAATTCGATATTCGGTGTCGGCGGCGCCGCGTTCGTTGCAACAACGATTGGATACGGCGCTATTGCGGGCATCATCGTCGCGGGCATCAGTACACTTGTCGCCGAGTTGTTCGCGAGACGTGAGTTCCAGAAACTCGTCTTTAATGTTACCCAATTGATTGTCACAGCAGGACTCGCAGGAATCACCTACCAAGCGCTCGTTGGTGATACAACGCATGTACCGCTCTCCAGTACCAAAACAGCGATTGCCGCACTGATCGCGTCGCTCGTATACTTGGCGGTAAACAACATCCTCTTCTCATTTATGGTCGGCACGGCAATCGGCAAGTCGCCTGTCACGATCTTCCTCGCCAATGCCCCGGGTAGCTTGCTGCAAAACATCACCTTGCCGCCCATCGGCTTGCTGTTGACGACGGTGCGTGAACTCAGCCCGCTGACGGTACTCATTGCCCTTATCCCGCTCCTAGGGCCATACATCGCGATGCGTGGCTATCGGGAGATACAGTTGCAGATCCAGCGGACGATTGAGGCGCTTGCGGACACGGTAGACCGCCGTGACATCACGACTGCGCAGCACTCCGAGCGCGTGGCGAACTACACGCGGCAGATCATTGACGAGCTCGGCACGATCCGCTTCGCCGAGGCCGAGGCGATTATCCTCGCGGCGCGCGTCCATGATCTCGGCAAGATCGCTATCCCCGACGCCGTGCTGCTCAAGCCCGGTAAACTGGACGAAGGCGAATACTGGCTGATGCGCCAGCACCCGGTCGCAGGGGACGACATCCTGCAAAAACTGTCGATCTATAAGGATAGCCTCGGCGTCGTCCGCCATCACCACGAGCGATACGATGGCAGAGGGTACCCGGATGGCATTATGGGTGAGGAGATTCCGCTCGGCGCGCGCATCGTCTCGGTAGCAGACTCGTACGATGTGATGACTTCCGACCGTCCGTATGCTCGCGCCCGCACTATCAGTGAAGGAATAGAAGAATTGATTGCCTGCAAGGGCACGCATTTCGATCCGAAGATCGTGGACGCATTCGTCCGCGTGCTTAATCGGCAGCATGCCCCCGAGTCGTCCGCACAGCGCGCTCCCGCGCCGTCGGTCGTCTCGGCGCCCGTCGCGTGAACGCGAATACCGCAACTGATTAATACGTCACGCTAACAGAAGAGCGTACTCGTAGCAGTCCTTTCCAGCCTGCCGCCTACCACCCCCGTTACATCCCAGTGCAGCGTCGCGATGCGTCGCATGATGAAGCGATCGCAGTAGCCTGAATCTCAGGTGGTGAGGGGAAACTGCGTGCTATACTGCCGCCAATGGAAGCGCGGAGTTGCGAATCGTCGGAGGTAAGTAGCATGGGGCAGCGCATGAAGGGTGGGCACGCGGTCGTCGCGACGCTTGAAGCGAACGGCGTGGACACGGTGTTCGGCATTCCGGGCGTGCATACGCTGGACATTTATGACGCGCTGTACGACAGCCGCATCCGGCACATCCTCGCGCGCCACGAGCAGGGTGCGGGCTTTATGGCCGATGGATACGCGCGGGTGACGGGAAAGCCGGGCGTCGCGATTATCATTACCGGGCCGGGCCTCACGAATGTCAGTACGCCCGTCGGTCAGGCATACACCGATTCGTCGCCCGTGCTGATTATTAGCGCCGAAGTCGAACGTGAAAATGCTGCGCGGATGCGCGGCAACCTGCACGACCTGCACGACCAACTCGGCCTGATGAGCCACCTGACGAAATGGAACACGCAAGTCAACGATGTTGCGGAAATCCCGTGGGCAATCAACGAAGCGCTCCGGCAGATGCGCACCGGCAGGCCACGACCGACGCATGTGCAGGTGCCAATTGACGTGCTCGCGGAGGAGGCTGAGATCGAGATCACCGCCGCGTCGGAGGGCATTCGCCGCCGACCCGGCACGGAGGCTATTGCCGCAGCGGTCTCCGCAATCCAGGCCGCAAAGAAGATCGTCATATATGCGGGCGGCGGCGCCGTGCAGAGCGAGGTGGACGGCGTCCTTACCGAACTCGCGGAAGCGCTCGATGCGCCGGTGATTACCTCGACGCCCGGCAAAGGCGCAATCCCGGAGGATCATCCACTCTCCTTCGGTGTCACCTACTATGGCTGGAGCAGGACGATCGAAGACCTCTTGCGCGAGAGTGATCTCTGCATCGTCATCGGCAGCAAGCTCGGCGCGATGAGTACGAATCAGTGGAGCCTGCCGCTGCCGAAGCGGATCGTCCAGATTGACATTGACCCCACCGAACTTGGTCGCAATTACCCTGCCGACGTGAAAGTGCAGGGAGATGCGCGGCTCGCGGTGGAGATGATGCTGGATGCCCTTCGTGCGAATGGTGGCCCCGCGCAGCGATGGGCACGCGAGGACCTCGCGCGGCGTCATGCGGCGGCGGTCCCTGCGCGTGACACACAGTACCAGGACTACATTGACGCCCTCCGCACCGCGATTCCGCGCGACGGAATCATTACGCACGACATGACATCGCTCTCGTATGAGTGCCATCAACGCTTCCCCGTCTACGGCACACGTCGGTACCTCTCGCCGCATGGCTACGGGACGCTCGGGTTCAGTATGCCGGCGGCGATTGGTGCGAAGATCGGCGCGCCGGAGCGTGAGGTCGTCGCGGTCGTCGGCGATGGCGGCTATCAATTCACGATGGAAGAACTCGCCGTCGCGATCCAGCACGAAGTCACGCTGCCCATCGTGATTTTTAACGACAGCACGTACACGGCGGTCAAGCGCGGGATGGACGCATCGCAACGCTATGTCGGCGTTGATCTCGTCAACCCGGACTACGTCAAACTGGCGGATGCCTACGGCATTCCCGGCGTCCGTGCCCGGAGCGCCGACGCACTCGCCGCAGCAATCCGCGACGCGCAAAAGCAGCGAGGGCCGACGATCATTGACACGCCCATCGCCTCGCCCGGTTCCCCCGTGTAGCGCAGACTTCGGAGTCAATCTGGTTCAGCGCGCGATATTTTGATGGTAGAGAGGCATTCGTAGGGACGATTCGTGAATCGCCCTCCCCGCTGCACTATCGGCATCCTCGTGAATGGCAATGGTCGTCGCAATTCAAAAAGGGCGGTTCACGAACCGCCCCTACGAACAGAGAGGCGAGGTGCGGGTCTCTCTACCGGAAATCATACGGAAACACGCAAATATACGCTGGCGCGCGTGGACACAACCGCCTATACTCTCCCTGCGCGTGTGAACGTACAGGGAGAGTGATGTGAGTGAGCAGAGCGTCATCGAACGTGCATTGACGAGAGCAAGAGAGCGTTCCGGCCAATGCACCGTGCAGCCACCTATGCCAACGAATGGTGGCTGTACCGTTGCGTCCGTCAGCGTCAACGCGATCATCCCGGAGTATTGGACGGAATGGACCTATGCCATCCCGCCAGAATTGCGTGGCACCGTAGGAAACGGTCAACTCGTCTGGGTGCCGCTCCGCGAAAAAGTCGTCCTCGGGGTTGTCGTCGAACTCGGCTATCAGGACGCAATGGCAGGCGTCAAGCCGATCCATGCCGTTGTCGAGCCAACGTTTTGCCTGACGCCGCGCCAACTAAACCTCGCGACGTGGATCAGCGAGCGGTACTGTTGCTCGCTCTTTCATGCTGCTTCGTTGATGATGCCGCCGGGGGTTGAACGGCGCGTGATCGAAACGTACCGCCTCACGGATGCCGGTCGGGCCGCCGACCCTCTGCTGCTCACGCCGACGCAACGCCGGATCGTCGAATTGCTCGACACACACAGCGATGACGCCGGGGTGAGCCTCACAGAACTGCGCGCGGCGCTCGGTGGGGCATTAACCTCGGTGCTGGTCGCGTTGCGGAAGCGCGGGTTCGTCGCGATGGATGCGCGGATCAAGCAGGATCGCGCCCCGGCCCCGAAACGTCTGCCCTATGTCCGGGCGATCCTCGGCCTGGAATACGAAGCGCCGCTCACCGCGCCGAAACAACAGACTGCGCTCGATTACCTCCGTCGCCGCGCGCGCCTCGACACGTCGCCCGTACCCATTCTCCCGGCTGGCGCGGTGATGGTCACGACCTTCCGCGCCGATACGGGCCTCGGTGCGCCGATTCTGAAGCGTCTTGCCGAGCGCGGCCTGGTCGAAATGGGCACGGTCGCGGCCACGGTGCCTGTCATCGAGGAGCGGAGCGTGCCTGCGCCGGTGCTGACGGGTGCGCAGCAAGCCGCGTGGGATCGGGTCGCGGACGCCCTGCGCGATGCGACGGGCGCGACCTTTTTGCTCCACGGCGTAACCGGCAGCGGCAAGACGGAAATTTACCTGCGCGCCGTCGCGGCGAGCATGCGCGTCGGGAAGGGGGCGATTGTCTGCGTTCCGGAGATCGCTCTCGCGACGCAGATGGTCAACCGGATTCTCGCGCGCTTCCCCGGTCAGGTCGCCCTGCTGCATAGCGGCCTGAAGGATGCGGCGCGATTCGCCAACTGGGAGCGACTGCGACGTGGCGAGGCAATGATCGCTATTGGGCCGCGCTCGGCGCTCTTCGCGCCGACCGAGCAGATCGGCTGCATCGTCCTCGATGAGGAGCACGACGCGGCCTACAAGCAGGACGCCTTGCCGCGCTATCATGCCCGTGAGGTCGCGCGCGAGTTGGCGCGGACGTCGGGCGCGGTCTGTATTCTCGGCAGCGCGACACCCGATCTGGCGACCTTTGCTGCGGCGAAGCGGGGTGACATTGGCTCCCTCTCGCTGCCGGAGCGCGTGCGACCGACGGCGTGGCACGGCACGGATGGCACGTTGCAATTGCCGCCGGTTGCCCTCGTTGACATGCGTGAGGAGCGGCGGAACGGCAACGGCGGCGTCTTCAGCAGTGCGCTCGTTGATCTGCTCTGCCAAGCGCACGCGGCGGGTGAGCAGGCGATCCTCCTCTTGAATCGCCGCGGCATGGCGACGTTTAGCCAGTGCCGCGCGTGCGGCCATGTGCTGTTGTGCCCGCAATGCGACGTGCCGCTCGTCTATCACGCCGACCGCGAGCGTCTGCGCTGCCATCGCTGCGACTTCGAGATGCGGCCCAATACTCGCTGTCCGCAGTGCGGAAAGCCAGACGTGCGTGCCTACGGCGTCGGCACGCAGCGGGTGGAGGAGGAGACGCGTCGCCTTCTGCCGGGCGCGCGGGTCGTCCGATGGGATCAGGATAGTCTCCGCACCGAGGGCGGCCATGAGAGCATTCTGCGCCGCCTCGAAGCGCGTGAGATTGATGTGCTCGTGGGGACGCAGATGGTAGCGAAGGGACTCGACCTGCCGATGGTCACCGTGATTGGCGTCGTCAACGGTGACACGCAACTGCATCTGCCGGATTTCCGGGCGGCGGAGCGCACCTTCCAACTGCTGACGCAAGTCGCGGGTCGGGCGGGCCGCCGTTCGCCGGGTCGTGTCGTCATCCAGACGCAATCTTTGGATCATCCGGCATTGATCGCGGCCCAACAGCATGACTACGTCCACTTCGCGCAGAGCGAATTGCCGAACCGGGAACGTCTCGGTTTTCCGCCGTATCGGCAACTGGTGCGATTTGTGTACAAGCAGCGCGATGAAGCGAAAGCGCGTGCGGAGGCTGACCGCCTCGCCTTCGCATTAGCGCGCGTCGCGTATCGCACTGGGCACGACGATGTCGAATTGATCGGGCCCGCACCCTGCTTCACCGCAAAGATTCGTGGCGAATATCTCTGGCAAGTCGTCGCTGCTGGAAAAGACCTCACACCCTTGCTGCGCTCGTTCCCGATCCCCTACGGCTGGACCGTTGATGTTGACCCGATGAGCATGCTGTAGCGAGCGTAGATGGGGCAGGACGTATGTGGCCGCATGGTTCGCGGGAAGGGGAGTCGGAACGTAACCCCCTCCCGTGTCGGGCGGGGCAAGGGGAGTATTCCGGCGAGACCGTATAACCTTGGGATGGGATTCTTCTTTAGTGGAGCAAACGGCAACCTGTCGTCTCATGATTGCAGGCTGAATTGTACTCCACCGATGGAGTCTTAATGGCGGGCGGCGTCCCGAATGACAGCCAGGGTGACGGCTGCTGTTCGTTCCCACGAATAGGCGTGGGAGCGCGCGATACCCGCTTCGGACATCGCCTGGCGTCGCGCGTCATCGGCAAGGATGGATTGCAGGGTGTTCGCAAGGCCACGGACATCGGTGGGGTCAATGAGGAGCGCGGCATCCCCGGCGACTTCTGGAAGGCTGCTTGTGCGCGACGTGACTACCGGCACGCCGCACGCCATCGCTTCGAGGACGGGAAGGCCAAAGCCCTCATAGAGCGATGGGTAACAGAAGACGGTCGCCGCCTGATACCACCGGGGAAGGTCATCGTCCGACACATATCCCGTGAAGATAATGCGGTCGCTCAGTCCGCGCGATTGGACGAACGGTGCGAGATCGCTGGTGAGCCAGCCTGATGCACCGACGATGACGAGTTTCACGCAGGGATCGTCGCTACTGAGGAGTGCGAACGCCTCGATTAGCCGCCGAAGATTCTTGCGCGGTTCCAGTGTGCCGACAAAGAGAATGAAACGGTCGGGGAGGTTGTTCGCGGCCTTGAACCGAGCGATGTCATCGGCGGTATCGGCGGGCCGGTACCGCTTGTCTGCGGCATTTGGGATGACGGTAATGCGTTCCGGTCGAACGCCGAAATGATACACGAGATCATCGCGCGTATGCGCGGAGACGGCGATGATGTGACGCGCGCGCCGGACCGAGAGGCGCGTCATCGCCGTCAGATACCGGCGTTTCGCGATGTGGAATGCCTCAGGATAGGCGAGGAAGGCGAGATCGTGCACCGTGACGACGGACGGCACCAGGCCCGCAAGGGGTACGACATTCACCGGACAGAAAAGGACATTGAGACTGGCGCGGGCCGATACCATCGGCGCAACGATTTGCTCCCAAAGGATGCGACCAGGTGCGTGTCCGGTCGGCAGGCGACTCGATACCCATCGTACACCATCGGGAACGTATCCATCAGGCGGTGTGGCCCTACCCGCGAAGACAGTCAGCGCATCGTTGGCTTGCGGCAGCGTTCCCATAAAGTGCCGAACAATCTGCTCGGTATACTGGCTGACGCCCGCGCGCCGGTAGCCTGATACGAACGACAGTAGATGCGCGTTCACACCAATTGAAAGCCCCGTCATCGCGCGTGAGGGATAGTAGGGGCTGATGCCGCGTGCCAGAAGAACATAAACGATCCGCGCTTTCGTTTTGGTCGCGCCGTGCGTCCGTTCGGTCATTGTACATGGCTAAGTACAATCAATCAATGTTTTGGGAAATGAGGTAAACTGTCGGGGAAAGGAGGGACCCATGTTAAAGCCTCTGGAAATCCCGGTCCTGACAGCGGA
>JAABUU010001670.1_pt1 | contig 35732 bp, 30 predicted proteins | sample 5559301 | NCBI WGS metagenome assembly JAABUU01 (sample SAMN10711884, study PRJNA513360) | rock metagenome | isolation source: Antarctica rocks | place: Antarctica: Victoria Land, Richard Nunatak white
CGGTGAAAGTCGCCGACAGCGGACCCACGGAGATGCTGAACCAGAGCAGGAACAGCAGGTCGATCACCAGCAGCAGCCCGAGGCCACCGAGGATCCAGTCGTCTCTGGAGACGTTGTCAACGTTCACGTAGCCCTCTCCTGGTCGGTCACCGATCGGGCGAAGCTTGGCTCTCAAGGCTTGACGCCCGCCTGCCGCCGCCGTTTGCCAAAGCGGCACGATTACCCTATCGCGCGGAACGGCCAGACGCCAAGCCTCGCCGAGACCGTCTGGACGTCCTCGCCGCGCGCGTGCGCTGCTCGCGCATCGACTCCCACCCGCCCACGGCGATTCCCAACGCGCACAGCAACCCCAGGATCGCGCCGAGCTTCTGATCGATCACCTCGCTGGCGGCGGGGAGGGCGATCAGCACGCGATAGATCAGCAGTGCCGAGGTCAGGGCGCCGAGCCCGGCCACGGCGCGGCTGGTATCGGTCTTGGTTCCGTGCGAGCGCTGGGATGCGTGCAGGAGCACCGAGCCCACGGCCGTACAGATCGTCACCAGCATGACCCACCGGACCACGATCAGCCCGTCCCATCCGTTCTCGGCGGTCGTGATTGCCGGCCGGGCCGCCGACGGATCCGGAACGCCGGCGACTCCATACCACTTGGTCAGGAACATCAGCGCGAGCAGCGTCAGGGCACTGACGGCGCTGACCAGCTCACCGTGGTGAACCTGAGGCGCGCGGCTCGGGGCTGGTCCGCTCACCGCTTGCTGATCGGCGCCCGATCGGCCACCAGCTTGCGCTCAGAGCGATCCAGGCTGAAGCGGATCACCACGATTCCGCCTGGCTCCACCCCGGTCACGACGCCCTCGCCAAACGAAGCGTGGACGACGTCGTCGCCCAGGCGGTAGCTGGGGGCAGGCCGATCGTCGGCCTCTGACGGCTGTGAGCTGGGGCTCGACCAGGAGGTCGCCCTGGCGCGGATTCCCCCAAAGGCCCGAGGCGCCTGGAGCTCGCGGTCGGTCAGCGTTTGGGGGATCTCGGCGATGAACCGGCTCGGCGTCCCGTAGTTGCGGGTCCCGAATACGGTTCGGGTGCGGGCCGAGGTCAGATACAGATCACGCTCGGCCCGAGTGATGCCGACGTAGCACAGCCGCCGCTCCTCCTCCAGTCCACCCTCGTCCAGCGCCCGTGAGTGCGGGAACAGCCCCTCCTCGCATCCGATCATGAACACGATCGGGTACTCGAGGCCCTTGGCGTTGTGCAGCGTCATCAGGGTGACCAGCCCCGCGTCGTCGCTCCGCGTATCGGCGTCGGCCACCAGCGCAACCTGCTGCAGGAAGTCACCCAGGGTCGCGTCGGCCTCGGCAGCGGCGTCAAATTCGACTGCGACGTTGACCAGTTCCTCGAGGTTCTCGATCCGCCCCTGGGCTTCGATCGTGCGCTCGGCCTCGAGCGCCTCCAGATATCCGGTCTCGCGCAGCATCTCCTTGAGCAGCAGCGACACCGCCGCGCCCGCCGCCGCGCGCTCTGCGAGCACCTCCATCGTGCCCATGAACCGGCGCAGCGCCTTGATCGCCGCCGCCCCCAACCCGGGGACGTCCTCGGGGGCGGCCGCCAGCTCCCATACCGTCTCCCCCGTCGTGTTGGCGTGTGCGAGCAGGCGCGAGATCGACGTCGAGCCGATCCCGCGCCTGGGAGAATTAACGATCCGGGTAAACGCGCCGACGTCCTGCGGGTTGACCAGCACGGTCAGGTAGGCCACCGCGTCCTTGATCTCGGCCCGTTCATAGAACTTGGTCCCACCGATCACCTGGTAGGCGATCTCCGCCCGCACGAGGGTGTCCTCCAGCACGCGCGACTGTGAGTTGGCCCGATAGAAGATCGCGATCTCGGCCCGCGACGTCCCCTCGTCCACCAGCCGCTGGATCTCCCCGGTCACAAACCGGGCCTCGGCGTGCTCGTCGTCGAGCTCGCGGATCTTGATCGGATCCCCCTGACCGACGTCGGTCCACAGAGATTTGAGCGTCTGCCCGCGGTTGTTGCGGATCACCCCGTTGGCGGCGTCCAAGATCGTCTGCGTCGAGCGGTAATTCTGCTCCAGCTTGACCACGTGGGCGTCTGGATAGGCGTCACGAAAGTTGAGGATGTTCGTGATGTCGGCCCCGCGGAACCCGTAGATCGACTGCGCATCGTCCCCGACCACCATCAGGTTGCCCTGCTCTTCGGCCAGCAGCTGCAGCCAGCGGTACTGGGCGTGGTTGGTGTCCTGGTACTCGTCGACGAGCACGTGCCTGAAGCCGTTGGCGTACCGCTCGCGCACCTCTCCGAACAGCTCGAGCACGTTGACCGCGCGGACCAGCAGGTCGTCGAAATCCATCGCGTTCATGCGATGCAGCCCACGCTCGTAGGCACGGTAGACGTCGGCCACCGTCTGCTCGAAGAACGAGCCGACCAGCTGCGCGTAGGCATCGGCGTCGCGCAGCTTGTTCTTGGCGTCCGAGATCTGGGACCCGATCGAAGCCGGCGTGAAGCGCTTGGGGTCGATCCCGAGGTCGTCGAGGCAGCGCTTGATCAACCGGCGGGAGTCCGCCTGGTCATAGATCGTGAACTGCCGCGTGTAGCCGAGCCGCTGGGCCTCGACGCGGAGGATCCGCACGCAGGCGGCGTGAAAGGTCATCACCCACATCGAGCGCACGCGCCCACCGACCAGCAGCTCGGCGCGGTCGCGCATCTCCCCCGCCGCCTTGTTGGTGAAGGTGATGGCCAGGATCTCGTTCGGCTGGGCGGCGCCGGTGGCGATCAGGTAGGCGATCCGGTGCGTCAGCACGCGCGTCTTGCCCGATCCCGCCCCGGCGAGGATCAACTGCGGTCCATCGCCATAGCTGACGGCCTCACGCTGAGGGTCGTTCAGCCCCGAAAGGAGCGCTTCGAGGTCGGTCGAGAGGTCGGTCATCGATGAAGTCCCAGGTTAGGCCGCGCCGTTTCACCGCCGTAGGCGAAGTAGATGCCCAGCGGGCGAATCCCGCCGCGGGCCGATCGCCTCGAGCACGTCGCGCGCGATCTGCGCGGCGAGCTCGTCTGGCGGACGCTCGGCGTCGAGCTCCCGCACGCCCAGGCGTGGATGCCCGTTCTCATACAGCCGAGCCCGCAAGCGCGTCTGCGCGAGACTCCAGTCCGGCTTCCGGGCGTGGGCCGTCTCGGGAGGGGCGGTGAGCAAGAACGCGCAGCGCGGCGCGGGCGCGAGCAGCCGAACCAGCGCCTCCTGGAGCGGGAGGCGACCCTGCGGCGCATAGGAGAAACGAAGCTCCACAATCGTGTCGAGCACGTAACGGTCGTAGATCACGATCCGCCCCCCGGTGCGAACTCCGGACGCCGCCCGCCGGTAGGCGATCGCGTTGGTGAGCGTGATCACGGTTGACCAGACCGTCACGGCAATGCGGCGACCACGGGTGGCGATCACGACGCTGTCCTCGGTCTGGGAGAGCAGCCGCCGCTGCACGGTCGGGCGATCGGCATGCGCCAGCGGTCCCACCGGCAGACGCGCCAGCCCCCGCTTGGCGGCGCCGGCGAAGCGCCGCAACCGGCGGCTCGAGCCGATTGGAACCCATACCACCACCGCATCAAAGCCCAGTTCGGCGAGCACGGCTCGCAGTGCCTCGGCCTGGGTGCTCTTGCCGACTCCGTCCAGCCCCGAGAAAGCGAGCACGGCGCCCCGCCTCGGCCGGTGAAGGTGCTTAGGCGGCCATCCTGTCCGCGGCCGGCGGGCACTGCGCGAGTACAGGCGTCGCAAGCGCTTCTCCAGGCCCCACTCCGGTGCCCGGGCGCCAGCCTGCAGCCAAGCGTCAGGGGCACGAGTCAGCGCGTCCTGCACCCGCTGACGATGCTTGGCTTCCAACAGAGCGGGCGTGCGGGGAAGCTTTCGAGCCAGGATCAGCAGCTGGTCCGCGGGCGCGGGGACGCACAGCCGGGCGTGCCCATCGAGCGGAAGCGCGCGCGTGAACAGCGCATCGGCCTCACGATCGGGAAGACCCCAGTCAGCCGGAGTGATCAACTCGACCACGTCAGCGCTTCCGCGCTCGATCCGCACCCAACCGCCCGGCAACCGCTCGAACCCCTGTTCCCGCAGAGCCGTCTCGATCGCGGGGCGATCGCCTGCTTGCGCCAGTAGGTCGTAATCACGTCCGGCCGGTGGAAGCGAACCTACTACCAGCACGCGGCGGGCCGCCGCCGCATCGATGATCCTTGAAACTTTGGTGGTGGTCACTTGAGTCTATGGACGGGGATCGAGCGAGGCAGCGATGTAGCGGCGATGTGACGGAGATGTTATGTAAGTGCGGTAGGTATCGTGAACGCGCAGCAAGGTAGCTACGAGCGGAGCACAATGGCCGGGAAAACGCGGGTCGTCGTCACGGGAGGTAACCACCGGGGGGCTCTCGCCGCGGTGAGGGCACTGCACGCCGCAGGATACGACGCATGGGTCGCGGCGTCGAGCCGAGGGGCCTACGGCGCGCGTTCTCACGCCGCGGCGGGGGCGATCATCGTCCCCGATTCCGGGGACGATCCCGAAGGCTTCATCGCGCGCCTGGGCTCCGCCGCCGAGGAGTTGAGGATCGGCAGCGTGATCGGCGGAACCGAGCGTGACCTGCTGGCCATCGCCCGGTTCCGGGATCGGTTGGGCGCGCTGGCCAACGGAGCACCGGAGCTGGACGCCTTGCTCCGGGCAACTGATAAGTCGACGATTTATCGGCTGGCGCTACAGGCTGGGCTAAGGGTTCCTGAGACAACCGAGCTGAGCAGCCCGAGCGCGCTCGCGGGCCAGCGGATGAACATGCCGGTGATGATCAAACCGGTGCGGTCCGAGCTTGAGGGCAGCGACGGCCAACTGGTCGGCTCCGCATGCCGGCGCGTCTCAACCGGTAGGGAATTGAGTGACCTGGTACAGAGCTTGCCTACCGAGCACTGGGTGATCCAGACGTGTGTAGAGGGACGGCTCGGGGCCGTTTGCGGCGTGGCCTGGAACGGCGAGGTCGTCACCACCGTCCATCAGATCGCCGAGCGGGTCTGGCCGCCGAAGGTCGGCGTGAGCTCCTACGCGCGTACCGTGCCTCGGGATCCGGCGCTGCAGGACGGCGTCGCGCGGCTGACGGGGTTGCTTGGTTGGAGCGGCATCTTCCAGGCCCAGTTCATCCACACCGAGGACGGGCCCTACCTAATCGACTTCAATCCTCGCATCTATGGGTCGCTCGCGCTCGCGACGGCGGCGGGCGCGAACCTCCCGGCGATATATGTCGCCCTGATGAGCGGCGTGCCTGCCGAGACCCCGGGCTACCGCGTGGGCGTCCGCTATCGCTCCGAGGAGCTGGACATCCGTTCCCTGCTTCACCTCATGAGGTCCGGGAGACCCGTGGCGGCATCGCTCGGCCTGATCCCCCGGCGAAACACCGTTCACGCCGTCGCCAGCGTTGCGGATCCGCGGCCCATGCTGACGAGCATCCAGAAGCTCAGGCAGCACGGGGTGAAGAAGCTGATCAAGTCGTAGGGGCTTGAGGCTATGGCGTGGCAGTCGGCCGCCGGTCATTCCCGACGCCGTTGAGCGCAGCCGCCAGGCCAGCGCCCCGGGCATCGCCCCAGCTCGCCGCCGCCAGGTAGGCTGCGCGCGCTCCCTCCAAATCACCCCGCCGCTGCAGCAGATATCCTAGGTTGGCGGCGGCCTTCGGGTGATTGCGTCCGGCGCATCGCCGCCAGGCCGCCGCGGCACCGTCGAGGTCCCCGGTCTCGTACATCAGCACCCCGAGGTTGAATGCCGCATTGAGATCACCTCGCTCCTCGGCCCGCTCGTAGGCCGAGATCGCTCCCACCAGATCGCCGCGCTGATGCAGGACGGCGCCCAGGTTGAAGGCGCCGGTCGTGTCGCCGAGCCCGTCGGCGCCGCGATATTCGCGCGCTGCGACGTCGGCCGCCGCGGGGGTCTCCGGCCCATGGCCATTCTGGACTACAACCTTGTCGACAGGCGGACCGGAATCCCGATGATCGTCGTCCGAGGCGCGGAGGCGTCGGCGTTGCCAGCCAATTCCAGTCCCGCCCAAGAGCAGTAGCGCTGCGGCTGCAGCCACGGCCAGCCAGATCGTGCCCGATGAGCTCTCGGCCTGCGTAGAGTGCGGGCGAGCGGGACGTGATCCGGTCACGGGCGTACGGCCGCTGCTCCGCGCCCGGCTTGGCGAGGCCGACGGCGACCGGACTGGGTTGAGCGGAAAGCGGTGCAGCAGCGCCGTCGGCGGTTGCACTTTGTGCGCCCGCGCCGGTGGAGCGCCGGCTGCGAACGCGATCAAGGCGAGCGCGAGTGCTGGCCCAGCGATGCAGACGCGGCGCCGAGCTGGGGGATCACCGCCGCAGCGGCCGATGCCCGCGGGAGTTCTCACTTGACGATCACGGGCGTGCCCACTGGCATCAGCCTGGCGAGCCTCAAGATGTCGAAATTGCGCATTCGGATACAGCCGTGGGAGATCGCCCCCGGGATGAGGCCGGGACGATCAGTGCCGTGGATTCCGACGTAGCCTCCGGCGGGCCAGTCAGTCAGGGTTGGGGAACGCGCACTGGTACCGAACGCGACCGGTCCGTACGCGGGACTGGCGTAGCGCGTCAGCACGTCGCGGACGTAGAAGGTGCCCCTCGGCGTCGGAGACTGCCGCTGCCCGACTCCAATCGGCACCGTGAACAGCCGTCGTCCGGAACGCAGCAAAGTCGCTGTCAAGCGGGCGCGGTCGACCACGAGGCGGGTGTCGACGAACCTCGATCCCCCGAGCGCCGAGCGCGGGACCCAGCCCGTGGTGCCGTTCGGCAGCGCCGCAAGCCGGACGCGCTGCCACAGGCCGCTGGTGTCTTGGGCTTTTGCTCGGCCCAGCAGCTCCAGGACGTTGGTCGTTCCTTCCGGGGTGCGCGCTGACACCGCCACCACCGGAGCGGCGTCGGGCGCGGGAGCGACACGTGCGATCACCCACCGGCGGACAGCGGCCCACCGAGACACCCCGCGGCTGGTAGCCAGCGGCATCGGGGCAGGCACGACCCACGCCGGACGCGGCGGCGAAGGCAGCGTGGCGGTTGAAGGCGGCCGGAACGGAGCCGGCTGAGAGCGCGGACTCGGGGCGAGCACCAATACGAGCGCCAAAGATAACAAGGGCGCTGCGACGAGTACGAGCACGCGTCGCACCGCCCCGTCACCCGGTGAACCGGGGTCCTCGGCGGGCCGAGGTTTGCGGCGCGGCGACGACGAATCGAGTCGAGCGTACCAGCGCATTCACGTGCTTTGGCGCGAGCGGCTGATCGAACGCGGTTGCCGCCGGGAGTACTCCGGCCAGGCGGCGGATCCAGGCGGCATGCCGAGCCTCGACGGAGTGGATCTCTACCGTCGCCTGTAGATACGCGGGCGATTGGATGCGCGGCAGCTGATCCTTGTAGGCCGCCACTGCGAGGTCCTCGAAAGCCACCGCCGTGCGCCGGAACGCATCCGGAGCCTCGGTCACTCCTCTGAAGTCGAACGTCGGTCGCCTGATGGCCGAGCTGCCGAGCACGTGCGCGAGCGCGCTGACGTGCGCGCGCTCGTGCGCGCCGACCACCGCCGCCTGCTGCGCCAGGGCGCCATGGAGAGCACCAAGACGCTCGGCCTCGGTGTAGAAGGCCGCCTGCAGATACTCGAGTGCGAGCGCGTAGTTGAGGATCGAAACGTCGTCGGCGTGAGCATTGGCTGAATGCGCCGCCGCGCGGCCGCCCAGCAGACCGAGCGCCGTGCCCCCGGCCACCAGCCCCAGGAGGCCACGCCGGGTGGTGGCGCCAGGGATGCCTCGTACCCTCTCGGTCGCCTCGAAGAGCGCGCCGTCACGGTCGAGCTCGCCGAGAATCGAGTCGTCAGCCACCGGCGTCAGCTCTGCTTTCGGATGCCGAGGCGGGCCAGTAGCGCCTCGGCCTGCGCCGGGTCGACGGAGGGATCAGCCGCGCGCGGGGCGGGAACCTCCCCCGCGAGCTCGCGTGCCCAGGCCGCGTGGCGCGCTTCCACGGACACGATCTCCAGGACCGCTGCGAGCGTCGCCGAGCTCACGTTCGCCGCCTGGCCGTTGTAAAGGGCGACGCCGGCGTCCTCCAAGGCGATCGCGATCTCCGGGAACCGCGCCGCCTCGAGTGCGGCTGGCGTGAGGTGAAACGCCGGGGCGGGGTTGGCGGCAGCCGCCAACTTGCGGCGCAGGAAGGTCGCATGCGCGCGCTCGTGCTCGCCCACGACCTCCGCATACTGGAGCCACTCAACCGCGAGCTTCCGTGTCCGTACGACCCGAGCGTAGAAGCTCGCTTGGAGCTCCTCGAAGGCCAGAGCGAAGTTCAGGACATCGATGTCCCGCCTCGGCAACGAGGCCGATGTCGCGACGGAGGCAAATCCATCGGCAAGAATCGCGCCTGACGCCAGGCCCGCGCCCACGGCGAGCCCACGCAGCGAATCTGCCCTCGTGATCAATGATCCGGCCCTCACGTTCTCGTCGCCCCGATCGAAGATACTGGATTCTAGTAGGAGTACTGGCGCATTCGCGCCCGTGCGGATGTCCACGCCAGCCGGAACGGCATCCGCGAGCGCAGGCGACGGTAGAGATGCCGGACGAAGCGCGGTACGTAGAACAGCGTCACGGCGAACCTCGTGAGGCCACGGCTTGAGTCGTGCGCCGGCGGGCCCAGGGGCTTGGGGGCGACGACCTGCCGGGGTGGTGCGACGGTGTACCGGTTCGGTGTCCGAGCGATGGCGGGTTGGGGGTCGAGGCGCGGGTACGGCAGCCCGTCGTCTCGCTTCCACGGCTCATGCCGCGCCCGAGCAACTGTCTCGGACACCCTGGCGCTGGGTGCCTTTCGACCACGCACCCCGCCGGCGTTGCCTGGCTTGTCGCGATCACCGTCCGTATTCGCAGTTCGCTTGGGCACTGGCAGGTCACGCTCCCGGGTAGCAGGGCGGCGGCTCCATCCGCTGCTGGCAAGCTTACCTGAAGCTAGCTAATCCTCGTGCTACTTCCCTGTTGGTTGGCCCGCGCGACCTGCCTGATCTTCGTCGCCCTCGTACGCCTCGGCGGGCGTGCGGGCGATCGCCTCGGCGCCGGCCTGACCGACCAGCTCGGTCATCGCTTGCCGATCTTCTCGTTCGCGAACGGGCCGGCGAAGCTCCGGGCACGCGATGTATTGCTTTGTACATCGTCCGTCGCACTCAGATTTACCTCCACGACTACCAGGATCGTGGTCTGATGGAGCGTTCTCAGCAGGTCGGGCGCACCAAATCTGCATTGATCCGCGACGCCATCGATGCCTACTTGTCTCCCGCCTCCAGCGACCAGGTGGTGGGGCTCGCTCGCCTGGGCGTCGCGGTCAAGGAGGCGGCGGGCGCGGCGCCTCATCTCCCCACCGGCGCCGACTACGTTGATGAGCTACGGGCGATCGAAGGCGAACGCCAGCGCACGCACGATCGGCGCCGCTGCACTTGCAGGATGAGCCACTAGGCGTCGTCGCCCTCGTACGCCTCGGCGCGCGTCCGAGCGATCGCCTCGGCGCCGGCCTGACCGACCAGGAGCTCGGGACGCAAGGTTCCGCTGGCGAGGATGTCCAGGGCCGGAAAGCGACCAACGCTCGCCAGCGCGACGTCGAGGGCGACCACGGTCGTCTCGCCGCCGAGCGGCTCGTCCGCGGTGGCGATCACCGTCAGCGAGCCTCCGTCGACGATGTTGCGCGCCGCGGCCAGCGCCTTGCGAGCGACCTGAACGCTGGCGCCGGCCAGCGTGTCGATCAGTACGACCGCGTCAGCGCCGCGCGCCGCCAGACGTCGGGCCTGATCGATGACCGGCTCGATCGCGGTGTTTTGGGCATCCTCGGAGGCACTTAGCCCGATCGCCGCCGCCGGCTTCACCGCACCCTGATTCCACTCCGAGATCTCCTCCGGCCGCGCGCCGGCGAGGACGATCGTCAGCGCGAGGTCGTCGCGTCCGGCCAACGACTCGGCCAGTCGTCGCAGCGCCTCGGTCTTGCCCGAGCGCGGCGCCCCGACGATCGTCACCCGCGAGCCGAGGCCGAACGGGGTCAGCCACTCGATCGCCTTCAGCGTCGGATCGTCGGAATCGATCTTCAACCGCTGGTCCGGGAACGCCGCCGGCAGGTCGTCGTAGCGAACGCTGTCGGCGAGCTCTGATGCCGGGCGTCCGTTGATCGTCTCGATCCGGACCAGCGACGCGAAGCGCTCTGAGCGCCGCGGCGCGCGCTTGGGTCCGGCGATTCGGTCCCCGGAAACCAATTCGCAGCGCTTGACTTGAGCCGACGAGATGTAGACGTCGTCATCGGAGGGGTCAGGTGGATCGACGCGGACAAAGCCCGAACCGTTCGCCAACAGCTCGACGACGCCTTCGACGAGCTCCTCTTCGTCGCCGGCAGGCACCTCAGGCTCGGGCGCAGGCGGGGTCTTGCGCGTCCGGGTCCGGGTCCGCGGCGCGGGCTCGGGCCTCTGTCGAGGCTCGGCCTCGTCTCGAGGCTCGGCCTCGTCTCGAGGCTCGGGTTGGTCCCGAGGCTCGGGTTGGTCCCGCATCGCTGAGCCTCGACGAGCCGGCGCGTCGTCCGCCTCCGGCTCGTCTTCGCGCGTCGCGCCCCGGCCGCGTCCGCCGCGGCGACTCCGGCGACGACGCGCGGTCGAGGGCTCCTCGTCTCCATCGATCGTGGAGCCGCTCTCCGGCTCGGGCTCGGGCTCGGCGGTCGCCGCCTCGATTTCCAGCGGCGGCTCGAGCTCGATCGCGGCGATTGACGAAGCGTCAGTCTCGCCCCCCTGCTTGTCGAGGATCGCCGCGATCAGCTCGGCTCGGCGCAGACGCCGGTAGCCGTCGATCGAGAGCTCGGAGGCGATCGTGTGCAAATCGGCCAGGGGGCTGGCCTCGAGCGAGCTGCGGTCGAGTACGGACATGGGGAGCTCCTTTAGACGTGGTGAATCGGTGGGCTCCGACCGCGTTGAGCCAGCGGTCGGCGATTGGCTGGGGCCGAATCTAGCGGCTTCGTCGGCCGGATAGCTCTGGGCCCAGCGCTGCTCGTCGGCCACGCGCAGCCCCGGCTCGACCTCGCGCTCTCCGCTCAGAGCCGCACGGACGGTGAGGAAGTCCTGTGCTGCGGCGACGTCGTGGACCCTGAGCACGTGCGCTCCGGCTTGCACGCCGTGGCCCACGGCCGCCAGGGTCCCGGCCAGTCGCTGCCGGGGGCCGCGGGCGGTGAGCGCCCCGACGAAGTCCTTGCGTGACACCGCCAGCAGGATCGGACGCTCCAACTCGGCCAGCGACGGCAGCGAGCGCAGCACCGCGACCGTCTGCGCGGGGGTCTTGGAGAAATCCGGTCCTGGATCGAGCATCAGCTGCTCGAAGGCCACGCTGTGTGACATCGCGAGCTCGATTCGCTGCTCGAGGAAGCTACGCACGTCGCTGACGATCCGTCCGTCGAGGGCCGGTTCGAGCAGCTTGTGCTTGGGGGCGGCGATCGTATGCATCAGGACCAGCGCGGCACCGGTCTCGGCGCACACGTCGGCGAGCTGCGGATCCCTCAGGCCACTGACATCGTTGACGATGCAGGCGCCGGCCAGGATCGCGGCGCGGGCCACCGCCGGCTTGTAGGTGTCGACCGACACGCGCGCACCCAGCTCCCCGGCGACCCGCTCGATCAGCGGCACGACCCGGGCGATCTCCTCCTCCGGCGCCACGGGAGGCCGGTTGGTGACCCCCGATTCGCCACCGATGTCGATGATCTCGGCGCCGGCTTCGAGCAGGCAGCGTGCCAGCTCCACGCGCTCAGAGACCGTCGCATGCCGGCCGTCGTCGGAGAACGAATCCGGAGTGGCGTTGACGATGCCCATCAGCCACGGCCGCTCGCCCAGCACCAGCTCGCCGAGGTTGGTGCACAGCCGCCGGCGCGGCGCGGTCACGACGTCTGCTGCGCGCCGGGACTCGCGTCCGCCGGCTGTGAGCCCGACCCCGCGCGGGCGTCCGCCGGCTCAAAGGCCGGCCCCGGGCTCGACGACGCTTCATCCGGGACGGGCCAGGCGCGGTAGCAGACCGAGGCCTCGAGCATCGCCGCATGGGCCTGCCCGCAACCGACGCAGTGACCCAGATGCTCGATCAGCCAGTCGTCGTCGGCCTGCGGTACCGGCTCGCCGTCCTGGCGCAGTGCGATCATCCGCAGTCCTCGGTCCCGTTCCAGGCAGTCACTGGGCGGCGGGGGAGTGCCGCGCAGCTCAGAGCGCAGACGCACCCGCGCCCGGGCGAGCAGTGGCGCGACGGCCACCGCCTCGATTCCGATTGCCCTCGCCACCTCGCGATGGGAGCACCGCAGCATCTCTCGTAGCGCGAGCGCCTCGCGCTGGCGCTGGGGCAGACGCGCCGCGGCGGCGGCAAGCTCGCCGGCCACGGCATCGGCCAGGTCGGGCGGGCCGGGCGGGCCTGGCACCAGCCGGGTGACGGCCGGCTCGTCCTCCCCGGCTCGTCGGCACGCGGCGATCGCCCGGGTGAGCTGGTCAGATCGATCCCGGCTCGCCGCGGATCGCGCCGCCTGCGCCGCGCGGGCGCCCGCTTCGCGCTCGCCGAGCATCCGGACGCAGAACTCGAGCAGTTCGTCCATCGAGCACCCGAGGTTATCCGGCGGGTCCGCCCGCCGAGACGACGATGCCCTCGGCCTCGGCCTCGTCGGCAAAGCGCTGCGCCTCTCGCGCAACCCGCGGCTCGTCCCAGCCCAGCTCGACACCCATCGCGCGGGCGACACGCAGCACCGCCTCCCCTTCGGGGTCACACAGATCGCGGGCGGCCACCACGCCGAGGCGGGTGCGCCGCAGCAGCACGTCGCCGACGCTGCGCGCCTGCTCGTAGCGAGCCGAGAAGGGCGCTTCGGCGAGCAGGTCCGGGAAGCCGGGCAGGATCGGCACCGCAAGCTCGTCGGTGGCGACCGCCATCTCCAGCACCTTGCCGCCGGCGTGACCGTAGCGGGCCGCCAGCGCCGCGTAGGACGTGCCGGGAACACCCTCGACGCGCCGCAGCGCCATCGGATCGACGGCGGCCCCGAGCGGGATCTCCTGCGTTCGGCACGGTGCCTGGCGACCGTCGCGTTCGACCAGCCGGTCGACCGCCAGCTTGGCCATCCGGCGCCAGGTGGTCAGCTTGCCCCCGGTCACGGTGATCAGCCCGCTCGAGGTCTCGTACAGCTCGGCCTTGCGGGAGATGTCCACCGACTTGCGGGTGTCGCCGCTGGAGATCAGCGGTCGCACACCGGCGTAGGCCCCGGTCACGTCCGGGCGGGTGAGCGAGACGCCGAAGAACTCGTTGACCGCTCGGAGCAGATAGTCCACGTCCTCGCCCGCGGGCCGGACGTGGCCGAGATCGCCCTCGTAGTTGTTGTCGGTGGTGCCGATCAGGCTGCGGTCCAGCCACGGCAGCGCGAAGATCGAGCGGCCGTCGCCGACCGGGACGATCGCGCCGGCTCGCAGCGGCAGATCGTCGTGGCTCAGCGTGATGTGGGTGCCGCGGCTGGGCGCGATGCGGGGTACCTCAGCCTCGGAGTGCAGCTCCTCGGGCCGGATCCGATCGGCCCAGACGCCGGTGGCGTTGACGACGTTGGCGGCCCGAACGATGAACTCGCGCCCGGTCTCGCGGTCGCGCACCATGACCCCGGCGCTGAGGTCGTCGGCGCTGCCGAGCTGGGTGACCTGGAGGCGGTTGGCGCAGATCGCGCCAAATCGCTCGGCCTCGCCGAGGACGGTGAGGACCAGACGGGCGTCGTCGGTCTGACAGTCATAGAAGAGGTAGCCGCCGGTGGGGCAACGGCCGGCCAGCGCCGGCAGCAGCTCTAAGACTTCCTGGCCAGAAATCACGCGGTGGCGAGCCGGGCTCCAGTCGGGCTCGCCCGACTCGGGAGCGCTCCGGCGGGCGTTGCGGCGGGTGCGCAGCGAAGGCGCCGCCATCACGTCGTACATATTGAGCCCGATCCCCATCATCCGATCGGGCCGGGCGCCGTCGAAGGTCGCCACGACCAGCTGCAGTGGGCGCACCAGGTGCGGCGCCAGCTTGACCATCAGCTGGCGCTCGAGCAGCGCCTCCCGCACGAGCCCGAGATCGAAGTTCTGCAGGTAGCGCAGGCCGCCGTGGATCAGCTTCGAGGACCGACTGCTGGTCCCCGAGGCGAAGTCTGCCTGCTCCACCAGGGCGACGCTGTAGCCGCGCGAGGCAGCGTCGAGCGCGACTCCCGCGCCGGTGATCCCGCCGCCGATCACGACGATGTCAAACCGCTCCTCGGCCAGGGTCTGAAGCGCGAGGTCCCGGGTGAGCATCACGCCAGCCTAGTCGCGGCGGAGACCGAACGAGGTCGATCAATCGGTTTGATGAACCTCGCCGCTGCTCAGCTGACGTCAGTCAGGCGCGAGCTCCGAGGCGAGCGGCCGTTCAGACGATCAGCGCCCGGCCAGCTTGTAGAGCCCGAGGACCGCGTCGTACCAGGCCGGCGAGGTCTCCTGGTAGCCGGGGCAGCACGGCGGTCCGCCGGGAGCGCTGATCCCGATCTCGAGATGGGGGCCGGTGGAGATGCCGACGTCGCCGCATCCGAGCTCGGCGATCGGCTCGCCGGCCGTGACCTGGGCGCCCACGGGCACGAGCGCCGGAGCCGCATGACCGTAGTAGATGAAGCGACCCGCGTAGGGACCGGTGGAGACCTTGAGGATCGGCGCGTAAGGGCCGAAGCCGTCGATGCCCTCCTGGACGATCTTTCCCGGGGCCATGGCAACCTCGGTCACCCGCGAGCCGCAGGCCCCGTTGACGGTGCTGATGTCGATCCCCTGGTCAAGTGACCAGCTGCTGGGGCTCACCACACGCGAGAGCGGCTCGAGCGGGAACACGAGCCCGCCCGAGGTGGTGGTGGAGCTGCTCGCTCCGGTCGTCTTTGAGGCGCGCCGCACGGCGACGATCAGGGTGGCCGCGGTCCGGCGGCCGACGGCGCCGCTGGCCGGTGCGAGGCGGTAGGAGATCTGGAAGTTGCGCACCGCTGCCTGGGTCATCGGGCCGAAGTAGCCGGTCGCGGGAACCTTGAAGCCCACCTGGCTCAGCCATCCCTGCAGGGTCAGCACGTCCTGGCCGCGTAGCCCGGGGCGCAGCGTCCGGCCGAAGACACGCGCGCGGTGGACGGGCTTGACCAGGCCGTACGGGCTGGTGGGAGAGATGAGTCCCGTGCCTCCGTTGGACGACGATGACGCGAAGGCGGCCGAGGCCGGCGCGAGCACGGCCACGACGAGCAGCACGAGCAAGCCGACGCGCGCGATCACGGGTACAGGCTTCGACGGCACGCCGGCGTGCCGTCGAGGACGACTTGGCTTGCACGCGTTCAGGTTGGGGAAGCTGCTGGAAACTGACATGGGAAGAAGCACCGCGGTCGCGGCCTTGCAACTGATGCCTGTTGCCTGCGGAGTTAGCTGACGGGCTGGCGCTCAGACGACGAGCGCTCCTCACGGATCACCGCGAGACTCGCCCCAACAAATTGGGCTCCCCGCTCCCCGGGGCGGCACTCCGGGAACTCGGCGATGCGGCACCGTACCAGATCTGCCCGACGCCGGAGCGAAAAGATCTGCGGTCAGTCGTTGCCGTGCGCCGGGTCAGCAACCCCGGCCTGGCGACGCTCGGCGATCTCGGCCTTGATCCGCTCGACGGTTGCGTCGGACATGCGTCGGATCTCCCAGTGGGTCAGCTTGATCAGCCTCATCGGCGAGCTGGCGATCACGTCGGCGTTGCGCGGCCGGCGCTCGATCAGTCCCATCTCTCCGATCAGGTCGCCCGCCTTGACCGTGGCGACCTGCTTGCCCCCCTGGATCACGTCGGCGGTGCCTTCCTCGATCGCGATCAGCTCGACCGAGTAGTCGCCCTCCTTCATCAGGATCTGGCCTTCGGCGGCGCTCGTCTCGGTCGCAAATGCCGACAGGCGCTTGGCCTCCTCATCAGAGAGCTTGGAGAAGATCGGTATCGCGGTCAGCCGATTGGGGTCCATGGTCGATCCTCGCTTGCCGGGTTGGTCAACACTAGAGCGCCTGCACCTCGGACGTGATCTCGCTCACGGAGGCCTTGGCGTCGCCGAACAGCAACGAGGTGTTGGGGTCATAGAACAGCGGGTTGTCGATCCCGGCAAAGCCCGAGGCCATCGATCGCTTGAGCACCACGACGGCGCCGGAGCGGTCGACTTCGAGGATCGGCATCCCGTAGATCGGTGAGCCGGGCTGATTCTTGGCCGCGGGGTTGGTGACATCGTTGGCGCCGATCACCAGCGTCACGTCGGTGCGCGAGAACTCGGGGTTGATGTCATCCATCTCGCGCAGCAGGTCATAGGGCACGTCGGCCTCGGCGAGCAGCACGTTCATGTGACCGGGCATCCGTCCGGCCACCGGATGGATCGCATACTTGACCTCAACGCCCTTGGCCTCCAGCGCCCGCTCGAGCTCTCGAACGGCGTGCTGGGCCTGGGCGACCGCCAGCCCGTAACCGGGAGCGATCACCACCAGGCGCGCGTAGGAGAGCTGGATCGCCACGTCCTGGGCGCTGGTCGAGCGGACGGTCCCCCCAGTTTCGCCGCCCGCGGTGGGGGCGTCGATCGCGCCGCCGAAGCCGCCGGCGACGATCGCCGGCACCGAGCGGTTCATCGCCTTGGCCATCAGGTTGGTGAGGATCGAGCCCGACGCGCCGACGATCATCCCGGCGACGATCAGCGCGGTGTTGTTCAGCGCGATGCCCGTCGCCGCCGCCGACAGGCCGGTGAACGCGTTGAGCAGCGAGATCACCACCGGCATGTCGGCGCCGCCGATCGGCAGCACGACCATGTTGCCCAGCACGCCGGCCGCGACCAGGATCCCGAGGATGAACAGCGCCTGAGAGTGGGTACCGGCGGCCAGCACCACGGCTGAGACGACCGCGATCAAGAACAGGCCCAGATTCACAACCGACTGTCCGGGCACCTTGATCGGACGGCCGGGAAGGATCTCCTGCAGCTTGCCGAAGGCGATGTTCGAACCCCAGAAGGAGATCGAGCCGACGATCGCGGCGAACAGCGACGGGATCTCGCTCTTGAGCTGCCACTCGCCGCCGGTGGCGCTGAAGTGATGGCGGTACTCGATCCAGGCGATCAGCGCCACCGCCCCGCCGCCGACTCCGTTGAACAGCGCCACCATCTGCGGCATCTGGGTCATTCGGACCTTGACGGCCGCCGGAACGCCGATCGCGATCCCGATCACCAGCCCGAGCGCGATCAGCCACGGCGTGCTCGAACCCTGCAGCGCGCCCTTCTGCAGCAGCGTGGCGACGAACGCGATCGCCATGCCGACGGCGGCGATCTTGTTCCCGCGAACGGCGGTACGGGGCCCGGTCAGGCCGCTCAGGCCGTAGATGAACAGCGCGAAGGCGATGATGTACAGCGCGTCGACGAAGTTCACGCTCTGCAGGAAGATCGCCGGAGCGAGCATCAACCGGCCGCCCCGCCCTCGCCGTCGGCTTCGCCGTCGTCTTGCTTGGGAAGATCGGGCTTGGCCTTGAACATCCCCAGCATCCGGTCGGTGACCAGGAAGCCGCCGATGATGTTGATCGTGCCGAAGGCGATCGCGATCACCAGCAGCACCTTCTCGAGGATGCCGCTGGAACCGGCGATCAGCAGCAGCCCGCCGAGGAGCACGATCCCATGGATCGCGTTGGTCCCCGACATCAGGGGCGTGTGCAGCGTGTTCGGGACCTTGGAGATCACCGCGAAGCCGACGAAGCCGGCCAGCACGAGGATTGCGATCTCGGTGAGTATGCCCATCCGCTCCTCCTAGGTCGCGGCGCCGGCGGCCGCCTTGGCGCCCTCGTGGACGATCTCTCCCCCGCGCGTGATGCACGCCCCGGCGATCACCTCGTCATCGAAGTCGAGCGCGAGCGTACCGTCCTCGCCGATCATCAGACCCAGCAGGGACTGGATGTTGCGCGCGTAGAGCTGGGAGGCGTGCTCGGCCATCGAGCTGGGCACGTTGAGCGGCGCCAGGATCTTGACGTCGTGGCACAGTACCGTCTCGCCGGGCTCAGACAGCTCGCAGTTGCCGCCGGCCTCACCGGCCAGATCGACGATCACCGACCCGGGCTTCATCTGCTTGACCGCCGCCTCGGTGACCAGGATCGGCGCGCGGCGCCCGGGCACCAGCGCGGTGGTGATCACCACGTCGACCTTTCCGATCGCCTCGGCCATCAGCTCCTGCTGGCGGGCCTGCTGCTCGGGGGTGAGCTCCTTGGCGTAGCCGCCGGCACCCTCCAGATCGCCGCCCAGGTCGAACTCCAGGAAGTGGGCGCCCAGCGACTCGACCTGCTCCTTGACCGCCGTCCGCACGTCGAAGCCCTGCACCACCGCGCCGAGACGGCGAGCCGTGGCGATCGCCTGCAGCCCGGCGACACCCGCCCCGAGCACGAGCACGGTGGCGGGGCGAATCGTCCCGGCCGCCGTCATCAGCATCGGGTAGTAGCGGCCCAGCTCCTGTGCCCCGATCAGCGCCGACCGGTACCCGGAGATGTTGGCCTGCGAGGACAATGCGTCCATCGACTGGGCGCGGCTGATGCGAGGCACGGCCTCCAACGCGAAGCTGGTCGCGCCCGACTGAGCAATCGCCTTGACACCCTCGCCGTTGGTGAGCGGCCCGAGAAAGCCGATCAGCACGGTGTCGGAGCCGAGCTGGGCGGTCTCCTGCGCGTCCGGCGCGGCGACCTTGACCACCACGTCGGCCCCCAGCGCCTCCTCGGCAGCGTCGACGAGCTTGGCGCCGGCCTCCTGAAACGCGGCGTCAGGGATCAGTGCCCCGGCGCCGGCGTTCCGCTGGACCACGACCTCGAGACCCTGGTCGACCAGCTTGGCGACGACGTCAGGGACCAGCGCCACCCGGCGCTCGCCCTCGGCTGTCTCCTTCGGGACTCCGATCCTCATGCGGCGGTGCAGCGTATCGATTGGCGGCTCGTGGCGCGGGTAGGCCACTTGGCGAAAGGTGGGAAGTCGCGCACGTATAGCTACTGCGTCTTCGTGCTCAGTGACAAATCGTGCTTAACCAAGCAAGGATTGCGCGTGACGGGCGGCCCAGTCCCGCCGTCGCAGGGCCGAACAGCCGTGACGGCGAGCTGCTTATCGCCCACGACGACGCCCAGACCTTCATCGCGTTCTACACCAGGAGCCGCAAAGCCCAGCGACTTGAGCCCGAAGTCGTCCAGAAGGCAAAGCGGATCAGCGGACAGGTCATGCGCCGCGGTGCTGTGACCGTCTTGTGGACGCACCCGGCTCCAAGCCAGCTGCGCAACCGGGTCGAGACGTGCGCCTTTGGCTGACCTCCGAGCAGCCGCCAGTGGAGCCCCATGGTCTCGGCGGCAGCAGCCGGACGCTCAGTTCTACAGAGTATTGCTTCGACGGGATGAGAACAGCGGGTCGAGTGCCCAGGGCACGCTTCGGGGTGGTTCATTGGAGTAGTAATCTGGCCGTCGCGTGCGGCCGAGCCCCGTGCATGACTTCCAGAAGCTCCGCGCTCGCCTAGCCCTCCGGCAACGGTTTCGAGACGGGACTGAGGTCAAGCACGATGCCGAGCTTCGCGGTGGCTTGAACAATGGGATCCGATTCTCCGGGCAGGAGGGTTCAACCCCGGTGACGCCCCGGCATTCCTGGATCGCGAGCCCGTCGCCCCGACATACCTTGGTCGGCGCTGGCAACAGGCCAGAGCTGAGGTTGCCCGCGTTCTCCACGACTCCGGCATCAACGTCGTCGATTTCTTCGGCGACAAGGTCGTCGTCGACATTGGCCCTGGCCCGCTTGGGTTTCCGGACGCGTGCCCCGCCCGGATCAGCATCGTCCTTCGGCACGACCGGCAGCAGCGCGATCCTCGTCGCGACCGCTCGCCCTGAGCTCATCTCGCAGCGCCAGCGGCGCAAGCGCCAGAGCTAACTGAGGCCGCCGTACGGCCTTCCGTGACCCAAATCGCCAGTGAGACCCTCGGCGGCGGTTACGCTTCAAGGCATGCGCACGCTACTCCCCGACCCGCCCCCGGCTGAGTTCGAAGCGTTGCTGGAGCGCCGGCGCCGGTGGGGCGCCGATACCCACGACGAGGTGTGGAAGGGTGTCCTGCACATGAGCCCTGAACCCTCGCGAGCGCACCTGGACGTGCAACAGCAGCTCGCCGAGCTGCTGGGGCCGCTGGCCCGCGGCGCGGGGCTGGTGCCCGGCATCGGGGGATTCAATCTGGGGACAGAGGACGACTATCGCGCGCCTGACGGCGGGCTGTTCCGCGAGCGCAGCACGGAGATCTGGAATCCGACCGCGGCACTCGTCCTCGAGATTGCCTCCCCCGGCGACGAAAGCTGGGACAAGCTGCCCTTCTACGCTGAGCACCAGGTCGACGAGCTGATCATCATCGACCCGGCCGAGCACACCATCGCCTGGCTCACCCTCGACGAGCAAGGCGAGTACCGCCCCGCGCAGCGCAGCCGCCTGATCGACCTTGAACCGGTCGAGCTCGCCGCGCGGATCGACTGGCCATAAGTCAGACCGGTCACGCAGACGGCGCCGAGGCCTCGGCTGGATGGCACCGGCGCCGCCAACGTAGCCCCGGCGACCCCCGGAGGCATCGCTGGGCTTCAGGTCTCGCGACGCACCCCTCAGCCGACGCCGAGCGGGGCCAGCACGAGCGCGGTCGCCAGACCTACCCCGCTCAGCAGATCGGAGATGCGCGTCCGCGCCGCCGCCGCCAGAGCCGCGCTGGCCCGGTCAGAGCCGGCCGACCGCCCCGCCCCCGCCCGGTTATCGCGCCGCCGGACCGAGCCGGCGGCAGACCGGCCTCGTGCCCGCGCTCGCCCTCGCGCTCGCGCCCGCGCCCGCGCCCGCGCTGAGGCCACCCGGCCCGGCGCCGCTGCCGCCGCGTGCGCCAACCCGACCGCCGACGCCGGCGGCGCGAGCGGCAGCGGCTTGCCCTCCAGCGCCATCAGCGCCTCGCCGGTCACCCAGACTGGTGTCTGGTCGGTCCCAGGGGCGTAGCGGACGTGCCCGTCCGGGGCGATCAGCGACTGCAAAAAGGCCAACGGGGACCCCGAGCCCGCGCGATGAAGGCTCGACGGCGCCACCCCTGAGGCGTCCAGCCCCTGAATCGCCCAGGCGGTCGACTGGGCGTTGGACTCCCCGCCGCTCTGGGCGGCGAAGCCGCCGGTGCGATTCTGCTCGGCGCGCAGGTAGCCCACCGCCCGGTCGCGGACTGTCGCGGCGCGGCCGCCGACCCCGGCCAGCGCCTCGAGCACCGCGCCGGTGTCGTCGACGTCACTGCTGCCCCCGGCCTGCCCGAAGCCGAAGCCCCCGTCGCGATTCTGCTGGCGCTCCAGCCACGCGTAGCTCGCCGCCGGAGCGGTGCCGGCCGCGTGGAGGGCCAGGATCGCGAACGTGGTCAGGTTGACCTGGTCAGAGATCGAGCCGTCGGGGCGAACGCGCTGCTCGAGCTCGGATACGAGGTCATGGCCGCCGAAGCTGCGCGCCGAGAGGCCGGCCGCTCGAACGACCAGGATCGTCCGCTCGAGCGAGCCGACGTCCGAGGCCGACCCGCCGACTTGCAGGTTGGCCACCAGGCTGTGGGAGCCGCCGCCGCCCAGACGCTGCAGGTCATAGCCGGCCGAGGCCAGCCCGAGCGCCGCCCAGCCGGTGTAGAGCTCGGCCGACGGCTGACCGGGCGCCGCGCCGAAGCCGCCGTCTGAGTTCTGCGCCCCGAGCAGGTAGGAGGCCGGCGTGGCCGTCGCGCGCGCTCCGGCGGGCCCCAGCCCGAACCCGAACGCCAGCGCCAGTCCGCCGATCAGCAGCGGTGCAGCGGCCGGCCCCGGCGCCACCCAGCTGACCTGCAGCCGCCGCGCGAAGCGCTCGATCGAGTGGGTCAGCGCCGGCCCGAAGGCCAGCGCGAAGGCCAGGCAGCCGCCCGCGTGGATGGCGTCAAAGCCCAACCCCTTGCCGACGTACACCCCCAGCTGCGTGACGCTGTGATCGCTGTAGGTGACCCAGTCGCCGAGATCCTGAAACACGGTGAAGGCAAACCCGGCCAGGGCGCACGCGACTGCCAGCGGCCAGCGCCCGATCCGGACTCGATCCGAGGCGCGACCCGAGGCGCGATCCGAGGCTGGTCGTGGTCGCCGGGGCCACAACGCGACCGCCCGGGCCAGCAGCGCCCCGAGCATCCCGGTCGCGCCCCAGCCGGCCATCTGCCACGGGGTCCACGGCCCCTGGCCAAAGAAGAAGTTCGAGGTCAGGCCGGCCAGCGCGCCGACGGCGAAGCCGGGACCGCCGCCGAGCGCATAGCCGGAGATCAGGACGATGTCGGTCGTCGGCTTGACGTTCGGCAACGCGGCGAAGGCAATCCGGCCCAGCGCCGCGAACGCGGCCAGCGTCCCCACCAGGGCGACGATCCGGGCGTCGGGCCGGTCGCGCTCATACCAGGCGAAGCCGCCGGCCAGCGCGAGGGCGAGCAACGCAAAGGCGCCGAGCTGCCAGCTCACAGGACCGCCTCCTCGGTGCGGCGGTCGGCCAGCACCGCCAGGCCCTCGTCCGGGGACAGGGCGCCGCCCGCCCCGCCGAGGATCCGCGCAGTCTCGGTGGCGAAGTAGCTGCCGCCGGCGAGCACCCGATCCGGCGGACCGTCGGCGATCAGTGCGCCGTCGGCGAGCAGCACGACCCGCCGCGCGAAAGCGGCCACGAACTCGGGGTCGTGGGTGGCCACCAGCACGGTCGCGTCGAGCCCCTGTAGCCGCGCGGCGAGCTCCTGCTTGCGGTCGCGGTCCATGCCGCGCGTCGGCTCGTCAAGGCACACCACCCCCGCCGCGTCGGCGCCGTCACCGAGCACGATCGCCAGCGCCAGGCGTTGCTTCTCACCACCCGAGAGCTCGCGGGGATGGCGGGCGGCGAAGCCGGTGCCGTCGAGCCCGACAGCCGCCAGGGCCCGCGCCGGCGCCTCCTGAGCCACCGTCTCGCCAACCAGGTAGTCGTTGGGGTTCTGCAGCAGCAGGGCCACGCGCCCCGTACTGTTCACGCGGCCGCGGGTCGGCTTGGTCAATCCGGCGGCGTGGCGCAGCAGCGTCGATTTGCCGGCCCCGTTTCGTCCCATCAGCGCCACCCGCTCGCCGGGGACCAGCTCGAGTGACAAGTCACGCAGGATCACCGGGCCGGAGCGCAGCTCGTGCCAGACGTGGTGGAACGACAGCGCCGCGCTGGCCTCGGAGCGGTGCCGGCGGCGCAGCGCCACCCGCCTGGCGCCGGCGGAGCGTGAAGACGCGGGCTCGGGAGGCTCGGCACCGGCCCGATCGGCGACCAGCAGACCGCGCTCGCGCAGCGCCGCGCGAGCCCGCTTGACCCCGGGCACGGGTCTGAGCCCGGCCCCGACGAGCAGCCGGGCTCCCGGCGTCTGCAGGGCCGGCGCCGCGGCGGCCGCCCACTGCAGGAACTCCTCGGGCGGCGCGTCGCAGACCACGCGTCCATTGTCGAGCGCGATCACGCGATCGGCCGCCACCAGGCAGCGCTCGAGTCGGTGCTCGGCCAGCAGGATCGCGGTATCGGAATCCTCGTTGCAGCGCCGCAGTAGGCCGATCAGCTCGTCGCCGGCGACAGGGTCCAGCTGCGAGGTCGGCTCGTCGAGCACGACCAGCGCCGGGCGGACGGCGAGCGCCGCGCCGAGCGCGACGCGTTGCAGCTCGCCTCCGGACAGCTCGTCGGTGCGACGGTCCAGCAGGTGAGCGATTCCGAGCGCCAGCGCCGTCTCCTCCACGGCCAGCGCAACGGCCGCCGGCGGCTGACCCTGATTCTCGAGCGGGAACCCGAGCTCGGCGCGTGGGGTTCCCATCACGACCTGGGTCTCGGGATCCTGAAACAGGGTTCCGGTGACCCGCGCCAGCTCCCCCGGCCCGTGCTCGCGGGTGTCCAGGCCGCCCACCGTGGCCCGGCCGGCGAACCGGCCGCCATGGAAGTGGGGCACCAGTCCGCTGGCGACGCCGAGCAGGGTCGACTTGCCCGATCCCGAGGCGCCCGCGACCACGACCAGCTGGCCCGGCTCGATCCGCAGCGACACGCCGTCCAAGGCCGGGGCCGGGGCGCCGGGATAGGTGTAGGTGACCTGCTCGAGCTCGAGCACGCTGAGCGCCTGACCCGGGCGCCGGTCGAGGACGAGGCTCACCGGGTGATCCCCCGCCGGTCGGCGAACGGGAGCAGGGCACACGCGATCAACGCCGCCGAGACGGCCGCCGCGGCGGCGCCGATCGGAAGGTTTAGCGTCGGGTAAGCCGAGAAGGGAGCCAGGCCACCCAGCCCTCCCGCGATCCCCAAGCCGATCACAGCCGCCGCCGAGACGGTGAAGGCCAGGTCGTGGCGCGAGTACGGCCTCCGTGCGCGGGGCAGGCGGGCGGCGGCGCCGTAGCCGCGGACCTCGAGCGCCGCGGCGATGTCCAGGGCGCGGTCCAGGACGCCACTGCTCGCCGCGCGCATCAGCGCCAGGCGTGACGGTGGCCGCCCCGGGCGGCAGCGCTGGGCGTCGGCGAGCCGGTGTGAATCGCGGATCAGGACCCCAACCATGCGAGTGGCCAGCGTCGCGGTCAACGCGGAGCGAAACGACACGCGGCGAAACAGCCGCAGCACCTCGTCGGGATCGACCGTCGCCGTGTACAGGGCACCGCACAGGATCACCGCCACGGCGCGCAGGCCCAGCACTGCGCCGTACGCCGTCGCCTCGAGCGTGAGGTCGGTGTGGCCTAGCAGCGGCAGGTCGCCGAGGCGCCAGATCACAGTCAGTCCGTTGCGGGTCACGAGCGCGTTGATCACCGTGATCGCCACCGCCAGCACCAGCGCCAGCCGCGCCGCTCGCCCCAGCTCGCGCCCGACTCCGGCCGCGATCCCGGCGCCGAGCACCGAGACGGTGAGCGCGCCGAGGGCAACTGGATTGGAGAGCATCAGCGCAGCGACCGCCAGCGCGAGGCAGTAGGCGCAGCCGGCGCCGGCGCGGGCACTGTGCAGGGGGCTTGGACGGCGGCGGTAGATCATCGCGCCCCGGCGCTCGTCGGCGGCTGATCGATCGCTGCAGCGGGCGTCATTGCGCTGCCTCCAGCGGCACCGCCAAGCGCCGGCTGCCCTGTACGGCCAGCGCGAAGTGGTCATGCAGCGCCTCCCGGCTCAGCGCGCCGGCCGCCGTGTTCACCCCGGCGGCGTCAGTTCCGGTGATCAGCCAAGTGGGAGCCGAGCTGTTGTCGGCCGTCGCGGCGATCAGCCCCGCGCCGGCGCCGAGGCTTCGGACCGTCCGGCCGGCGGGATCCAGCAGTTGCAACGTGGCGCCGCCAGGCCCGGAGAAGCGCGCGTAGACACCGCTCGCCGATGGACCGTGGGCGATCAGGCTGCCCGCAACCTCAGACTGCACCTCAGACCAGGTTCCGACCACGACCCCGAGCGTGTCCGGCCCTGACCCGGTCCCGATCAACTGGCTCGCCACGGGCACATGGGCCGCGTTGAGCGCGGCGGTGACGCGCCGGCAGGCGGATCCCATGTTCGCGGCGCACTCGAGTGTGGTGGGATAGCGCTTGCCGCGCAAGCCGTTCACGAACGGTTGGGGAAACGAGCCGACGACGGCCGGGACCGACTCCGTGGCCCGCCAGTCGTGCAGGTCCCACCAGATCTGATCACCGTGATGCACGACGGTGGTCGCCGCCCCCTGAGCGCCCTGGACGCCGTTGACGTAGTAGAACCAGTCGTGCTGGGAGCCGTCGCCGGCGCGGCCGTCGATCGATTGCACGAAGCCTCCGCCATAGCGCGTTTGCACGCGGAACGACCGCTCGAGCATCCGCATCACGGTCTCTGAGCCGGGGACGTGGGCGGCCGCGAGTGATCCCACGGCGCGGGCGCCGAAGTCCCGCGTGACGGTGAGGCCGAGCTTCCCGGTGGCGGGCCCCGGCCCGAAGCCGCAGCCGCCGACGCCGAGCGCCACGATGGCGGCCAGCGCGGCGAGTGCGGTTCGGGCACGGAGCGGCACCTGGGCTAGCGCGAGACGCTCACGGTCGCGGGCGCCGAGCGGATGTATCCGGTCCGGCTGGCCGTCAGCGTGAGCTTGCCGGCCCGCTTGTCGGTGATCGTGGCGATCCCGCTGCGGTTGGTGACGGCGCCATCGATCCGCACCCGGGCCAGCGGCTTGGCCGCACCGGCGTCGGAGTACGAGACGACCCTTACCTTGAACACGTGTCGCGCGTTCGCCCGCCGCGGCGCGGTCAACCCGAGCGGGTGCTCGTGGCGGGCGACGGAATCCACAGCGAACAGGACCTGGTCACCGCGGTGCAGGACGATCTGGCACATGCCGGCGCTCGCGTAGCGATCGTTGACCCAGATCCCCCAGTAGTACTTCTTCTGTGAGAACGACCAGGTCTCGCCGAGAATCGAAGTCAGCGAGAGCTCGGCGTAGTGGCTGCTGTAGCTGCCGTTCCAGCGGCCATGGGTCGCGACGTCCAGGGCGCCGGCGGCACTCGTGGCCGGGCAGTTGCCGGCCGGCGCACCGCCCTTGGTGATCGACCCGGCGTGGGTGTGCACGACGGTGGTGCCCAGCAGCGTGTGTGACCTTCCTTCGATCCGCACGCTGACCTGGTTGCCGGCCGCGAACGCGTTCGCGGCCAGCGTCAGAGAGAGGGTGAGGCTCGCACCACAGAGGGCGAGCAGAGGACGTTTATGCATGAGGCCACCCCTTTCCACGAGGGCTTGTCGGCGTTGTGGTCGGAGCTTGGTCTCCTGGCTTACGGGCCTATCCGCCGCGCCTTCCCGGGCGATCATCTCTCCCAGTGGACGTGGTTGCGGCTGACGTCCCCGATCACAGTGGCGGGACCGCACCGGATTCGCACCGGCTTCCCATCGCCACCGACCTTTGAACCCGCCATCGTAGCCGGACGGAGCGCCGATCGCTCGCTCGTCCGCGGCGTACACTCTGAGCGCAGCGATGACGGTCAACCTGACCCGGATCTACACCCGCCTGGGCGACGACGGAGAGACCCACCTCGGCGACATGAGCCGGGTGTCCAAGACCGATCCTCGGATCGAGGCCTACGGCACCGTCGACGAGCTCAACTCCCAGCTCGGTCTGGCGCTCACGGTGGCCGGGCTCGGCGACCCGTACGCCGGCTGGCTGCGCCGAATCCAGAACGATCTGTTCGACGTCGGCGCCGACATCGCATCGCCTGACGATCCCGAGCGCGAGCGACTGCGGGTGCTTCCCGAACAGACGGCGTGGCTCGAGCAGCGCTGTGACGAGGTCAACCAGGGGCTCGAGCCGCTGAAGTCCTTCGTGCTGCCCGGAGGCAGCCCGATCGCCGCTCACCTGCACGTCTGCCGGACCGTCTGCCGGCGCGCCGAGCGACTGGCCGTAGCCTGCGGCGAGCTGTGCAGCCGCGAGGTGGTGCGCTACCTCAACCGGCTCTCCGATCTGCTCTTCATCCTCAGCCGCGCCGCCAACGCCGGCGAGGAGCCACTCTGGGAGCCGGGCCGCTACCGCTCCTGATCGGAGGAGATCAAGCGCCGGCGATCAAAGCGACCACGATCAACGGAGGAGATCGGGGAACACCAACCTGATCAGGTCCCCAAATCAGCCGAGGCTGATGCAATTTGCGGACTGGACCCGGACAGTCACGTTCCGGTCCCCAAATCGCCCCAGTACCGCGGGGTTTGGAAGATGGACCAGGTCAGGCCGACGCGGTTTTCTGGCCGGACAGCGTCAGGCCGACGCGGCGTCAGAGCCCCGAGCAGGTCAGTTACCGCAGGGAGCCCGGTGGGCGGCTCGCCCCGACGCCCCCGAAGGGCACGGGCGACGTCAGCGCCGCAGCGCGAGGGTCGCTCCCGTCGCCAGCAGCAGGGCGAGGGCGCCGATCCCCGCGGCGCCGACAATGAACACCTCGTGCGCTCGGGCGTAGGAGACGACCGCTTGCGGTCTCGCGACCAGCAGCAGCGCGCCCAGGGCCAATGCGCCCGTCATCAGCACCACCATCGGGGTCAGGGCCTCGGACAGCGAGATCGGCGCCGCCCGGCTCGCGGCCGACGGGGCCGAGACGTGACGCGGCCACCGGACGTCGAGCAGGTCGATCGCGGCGCCCACCCCGAGCGTCCAGACCGCGGCGACCAGAAAGCCGCCGAACACATCGCTCGGGTAGTGCCAGTGCAGCTCCAGGAACGAGTAGCACACCGCGACCGCGAAGGCGGCCATCGCCGCGCCGACCCGGGGACGCCAGCGTGCCGGGACGGCGATCACCGAGCACAGGGCCAGCGACATCGCGGCGGTGGCGTGTCCGCTCGGCCACGAGGCGGCGTCGACCCTCGGCACGAACGCCGCCCGGGCCAGGTGCGGCTCGGCCAGCAACGGCTTGAGCAGCTGCGCGGTCTCGTTGGCGCCCAGCAGGATCACCCCGATCGCCGCGGCCACTCTGGGCCGGCGGCGCAGGAGGGCGATCAGCATCGGAGCGGCGGCCAGGATCACGTACGGCTTGGGGTTGCACAGACCGGCGATCAGGCTGGTCAGCCGATTCACGGTTGGCCGGTCCAGATCGGCGAAGCCGCGCAGGATCGAGCTGTCGACGTGCCGCACGAGCGGCACGTGAACCTTGGCCCACCAAGTCACTGCGAGCACGACGACGCCGATACCCGCCGCGATCAGGGCCAGCCTGGTGCGTCGTGGCATTCCCGCAGGGTAGCCGTCGCCGGCCGCGGGCCAGCGCGGTCGGGAGTGCTCGGCCTAAGCCGAGCCGAGCTCAGTCGTGCTCAGCCGGGGCACGGCGCGTGACTCGAAACTCGGGGGGCGCGCCGGTGCGACCCCCATCGGAGTAACGCACGAGATCTACCGCGGACGCCACTTCGACGCTCAGTCCCTCGGACAGCTCGAACCGTCCGGTCTCGTAGAGCAGCTCCTGGTAGCTCGGGGTCGCAGAGTGCTCGGGAACGGCGCGCTGGGGGCCCGCTCCCTCGATGTCGAGATCATAGGCACCGAAGTGCAGCATCCAACGCCTGCCCCGGGCAAGCTTGTCGGGGGTCAGTTTGACCGGCACCGCCTCTGGGCGGGTCGCGCTGCCGGGCACGCCGCGCTCAGCGCGAAGTCCGGCGTGCTCCGCGACCAGCGCCTGGCAGAGCCGGTCGAAGTTGCGCCCGTAAGGCGCGGGAACGATCGCCACCGGTCCGGTGGCGCCGTGGTCTCCCCGGATCGCGGACGCGACCGGACCGACGAGCACGAACTCGACCTTGTTGGCCTGCAGCCAGCGCAGGACGGCGATCGAGCTCTGCTGGAGGTGCTCGAGTCCGTCGCACAACTTGGCCGGCTGGGACTCGATCCCTGGAGGGCGGTGTTTGAGCAGCATGGTGGGAGCGATTCGATCCCGCCCGCGGGACTCCTTCTCGCCGGCCCGTTCTGCCGGCTCGCGTTCAGGTTCAGATAAACGCGGTCGGGCTCGGATCGCCGCGGCAGGCTATACGCTCGTTTGTCGATGGATTCAGAGCCTCTCCAGAGCCGCCGGGGCGCGCGGGCCCTCGCGCGGCGCCGCCGAATCCTCCGTCGCCGGCTGGGCGGAGTAGTCGCGCTGATCGTGGTCGCGGTGTTGGTGGCGGTGGCCGTTGGCTCCTCGGGCTCCGGATCGACCGCCGGAGCTCCAACCCGCCGGGCCGCGAGCTCTGAGACCGTCCGCCACCGCCGGCACGGCCCCGGTCCCGGCCACACCCGGGTGCAGCGAGGTGGCTCGACCGCCTCGGTTCTCGGCCCCGCCACCGGCCAACCGGGGTCAGCGGCGGTTCCGGTGCTGATGTACCACGTGATCGCAGCGCCGCCCGCCGGCGCCCCGTTCCCCGGTCTGTACGTCCAGGCATCCGAGTTCGCGGCCCAGATGCAGGCGCTCAAGGCGTCCGGCTGGCATCCCGTAACGCTGGATCAGCTTCGGGCCTACTGGACCCGCGGCGCCAGACTCCCCGCCGGCAAGCCGATCGTGCTCACCTTCGACAACGGATATCACTCGCAGTACTTCGACGCGCTGCCGGTGCTGAGGCGAATGGGCTGGGTGGCCGACGAGAACATCCAGCTCACCGGCCTGCCGCCCGCCCAGGGGGGGCTGAGCGACGGGGAGGTCCGCGGGCTGGTACGGGCCGGCTGGGAGCTCGACACCCAGGGGATCAGCCACGCCGACCTGATCACGCTCGACGGCGCGCAGCTGCACGACCAGGTGGCCACCGCGCGCCAGATCATCCAGCGCCGGTACGGCGTTCCCGTCAACTGGTTCTGCTACCCATCCGGTCACTACGACGCCACCGTCGTCGACGCCGTCCGCGCAGCCGGATACGTCGGCTCGACAACCGTCGTCCCGGGCTGGGCGAGCTCCGCCGGAGATCCCTATCGCCTGCCGCGACTTCGCGTACTCGGCGGTACCAGTCCCACATCGCTGCTGAGCCAGATCGCCTCGACGCGATCGGCCTCGGCGCCCCCGAGCTCCTATGGAGGAGCTTGAGCGCGCGGTGATCCGATGATCGGCCGGCGCCTGAGATCAGACCACGACGGAGTCCCGGCGGGAGCCATCGGCGCCGGTTCCCTGCGCGGCCGACGACCGAGCCTGGCGGTCGGGGTCACCGTCGGGGCGCTGGCGGTGGCCGTCGCCACCGCGGCGATCTGGCCACTGCGCCACATCGCCCCGGTCGTCTCGCTGAGCGTCGTCTACCTGCCGGCCGTGCTGTTGGTCTCGATCTACTGGGGACCGGCGCTCGGACTTGCCACGGCGCTGGTCAGCGCCGCCGCGTTCAACTTCTTCCACCTGCCCCCCACGGGCCGCTTTGAGCTCCTCGACAGCCGCAACTGGGTGGCTCTGGCGGCATTCGTGATCGTCGCGGCGGCGTCGAGCACGATCGGAGAGCTTGCTCGGTCGCGGGCCCTGGAGGCCGAGCGCCGGCGCGCCGAGGCCGATCTCGCCGCCGCCCTGGCCCGCGAGCTCCTGCTGGGCGCCGATACCCGCCAGGCGCTGGGCACCACCGCCCGGCAGGTTGCCGAGGCGCTCGGGCTGCGCTCGGCGGCGATCGAGCTGGGCGCGCCGACCCAGGACGAGCGCCGCATGAAGTTCGATCTCCGGGGCACCGACGGCCGGCAGGTCGCCACCCTGCTGGTCCCCCGCGACCTCGACAGCGGCACCGCGGACTATCTGCGCGGACGGGTTGTGCCCACCCTCGAGGCGCTGGTGGCGATCGCCGAGCGCCGGGACGCACTCCAGGCCGACGCGGTTGAGACGGCCGCCCTGCGGCGCAGTGACGACATCAAGACGGCGCTGCTGCGTGCCGTCTCGCATGACCTGCGCTCGCCGCTGACCGCGATCGTGGCCGCGGGGCACGCGCTCGGCGCCGGTTCGCTGGGCGAGTCTGACCGCACCGAGCTGTCAAACGCTGTGGTCGAGGAGGGCAAGCGGCTGGCCACGCTGGTCGACAAGCTGCTCGACCTCTCAAAGCTGCAGGCTGGTGGCGCGCCCCCCCGCCGAGACTGGGTGTCGGTCGAGGAGCTGTTGACAGCGGCGGGTGAAGAACTGGGCGACCCCCGGGTGGACATCCGCCTGACCGTCGACCCCGGCGTACCCGAGGTACGCGCCGACGCGGCGCAACTGGAGCGCGCGTTCGCCAATCTGCTCGAGAATGCCCGCCGGTATGCGAGTGGTCGCCCGATCTTGGTCCACGCGCGGCGCGCAGGGCAGCGCGTGACCGTCAGCATCGTCGACCAGGGACCGGGGATCGAGCCAGCCGAGCTCGAGCGGATCTTCGAGCCGTTCTACCGCGGGCGCAACACCGGTTCGGCGCAGTGGACCGGCTCGGGGCTGGGGCTGGCGATCGCCAAGGGGTTCGTGGAGGCCAATGGCGGCACGATCGGGGTGCGGTCGTTGCCCGGGCAGGGCACGAGCTTTCAGATCTCGCTGCCGATCGCGGAGCGAACGCGGACCCAGACACAGGCGCAGGCGCGGGCACGGGTTTGAGCCCGGTTGTGAGCGCCGGGAGGGCCAAGATCCTCGTCTGCGACGACGAGCACCAGATCCTGCGGGCGTTGCGCGTGATCCTGCGCGACGCGGGCTTTGAGACGCTCCCGGCCAGCACCGCCGAGGAGGCCCTTGACGTGGCCGCCGTCCAGCGACCTGACGCGGCGATCATCGACCTGGTGCTCCCGGACCTCGACGGGATCGAGCTCTGCCGCCGGCTGCGGGAATGGACCGAGATGCCGCTGATCCTGCTGTCGGCAATCGGTGAGGAGGACGCCAAGGTGCGGGCCTTGGCGGCGGGAGCCGATGACTACGTCACCAAGCCGTTCGGACCGCGAGAGCTGGTGGCGCGGCTGCAGGCCAACCTGCGTCGAATCCATCCCGATCCCGAGCCGTCGGTGATCACCGCCGGGGACGAGCTCGAGGTCGATCTCGCCTCGCGGACAGTGCGGAGGGCTGGAGCGGAGGTTCACCTGACCCCCACCGAGTTCGACCTGCTGCGGTTGCTGGTCCGCAACCGTGGGCGCCTGATGACGCACCGTGACCTGCTGATCGCCGTGTGGGGGAGCGGATACAGCGAGGACACCCAGGTGCTGCGCGCCCACATCGCCAACCTACGACGCAAGATCGAGCCACCCGATGGCCCTCGCTACATTCGCACCGACCCAGGGGTCGGTTACCGGTTCGCGCGATGAATCGGTGGCCGGCTTGAAGTCGGAGGCCAGATCTGACCCGTGAGCTGCTCAAGACCTGAGACTCGTTGCCCAGCGCGCCCGCTACCGTGGACCTCGACCCGTGCAACCGAGCTTCCGACGCCGCATAAAGGACAGACCGTGATCGCACCCGCGGAGTGGTGCGAATGAGATCGATCCGAGGGCCTCGGGCCTTGGACGAGGCAGCGCACAAGCTCGACGCCGGTCCCGGACCGCAGGCCGGCCCCGAGACGCTCAAGCCGGAGGTCAAGCGCAACTTCAACGAAGGCGCTCACAAGCTCGGCTACTGGCCGGTTCGCCCCGTCCCGATCCCGGAGGGAACCCATCCCTCCGAAGCCCTCCGGGCCGCGGGCGACGATCAGCGTGACGTCGTCGCCCACGCCAGCCGCAAGGTCCTGGCGCTGGGGGCGCTCGGGATCGTCTACGGCGACCTCGGCACCAGCCCGTTGTACACCGAGCAGGTGATCTTCAATGCCCACAAGGCCGCGGCCCACACAACCGTCGCCGGCGTGTACGGGATCGCCTCGCTGATCTTCTGGGCGCTGGTGATCGTCGTGTCGGTCAAGTACGCCGGCTTCATCATGCGCGCCCACAACCACGGCGACGGCGGGATCATGGCCCTGACCGCGCTGGTCCAGCGCCGACGGGTGCCTCGCGCGGTGGCGCTGGTGAGCCTGGGGCTTGTCGGAGCGGGATTGTTCTTCGGCGACGGGATGATCACGCCGGCGATCTCCGTTACATCGGCCGTGGAAGGATTGAACGTCGTCTCCCCGGGTCTGGCGCATCTCGTGGTGCCGATCGCGCTGGGGATCCTGATCGCCCTGTTCGCGGTGCAGCGGCGGGGCACCGGCGCGGTGGGATGGCTGTTCGGCCCGGTGATCCTGGTGTGGTTTCTCACCATCGGGATCCTCGGCGGGCGCCAGGTGCTGATGCACCCCGGCGTGCTGCAGGCGCTGCTGCCGGTCTGGGGCGCGCGGTTCATGCTCGACCATGGGGTCGCTGCGTTCCTCACCCTCGGCGGGGTCGTCCTCTGCGTGACGGGGGCCGAGGCGCTGTACGCCGACCGGGGGCACTTCGGGGCGCTGCCGATCCGGATGACGTGGTTCACGATCGTCTTTCCGGCGGTGCTGCTGTCCTACCTGGGCCAGAGCGCGCTGATCCTCGCCCACCCGAAGACGATCTCCAACCCGTTCTACCTGCTCGCGCCCAGCGCGCTGCAGCTGCCGATGGTAGTGCTGGCCACTCTGGCCACGATCATCGCCTCCCAGGCGGCGCTGACCGGATCGTTCTCGGTCGCCAAGCAGGCCGTGCAGCTCGGCTTCCTCCCCCGCCTGAAGATCGTGCACACCTCAGAGCTCGAGGGGCAGATCTACGTGCCGCTGATCAACTGGGGACTCTGCGTCGGCGTCGCCGCGCTGGTGCTCGTGTTCCAGAACTCAAACAAGCTGGCCGACATCTACGGGGTGGCGGTCACCGGCACCTTCATCCTCGACACGACGCTGTTCATCGCCGTCGCGCGGTCGCTCTGGCGCACTTCCATCTGGAAGCTGGCCGTCCTTGGCGTTCTGTTCCTGATCGTCGAGGTGTCGTTCTTCAGCTCCAACCTGACCAAGGTGACCCACGGCGCCTGGCTTCCGCTGTGCGTCGGGCTGCTGATCGCGACGGTGATGATCACCTGGCGCCGGGGCCGCGACACGCTGACCAACAATCGCACCGAGCAGGAGGGTTCGCTCGAGGGGTTCCTCGACGGCCTGCGCGACCAGGAGCCGCCGATCGTCAGGCTGCCCGGCACGGCGATCTTCCTCAACCCCAACAAGGCGACGACGCCGCTGGCGCTGCGCGCGCAGGTCGAGCGCCTCCACGGCCTCCAGGAGAAGATCGTGATCGTCTCGCTCGATCAGGTGGGCATCCCACACGTCGAAAAATCCGATCGCTTCTTCGCCGAACGGCTCGGCCAGGGCCTGTTCAAGATCGTGTACATCACCGTCAGGGTCGGCTATCGCGACCGCTCCAACCTGCCCGAAGCGCTGGCCCTGGCCCGCAAGCGCGGCCTCTTGGACCGCAACCTGGACCTAGAGCACGCTTCCTACTTCGTCTCGCGGATGACGATCGTGCAGACCGACGCCGCGGGAATGTCCCGGTGGCGAAAGAAGCTGTTCATCGGGATGGCGCGCAACGCGACGAGCCCGATCGACGCCTTCGGCCTCCCGAGCCACCGCACGGTGATGACCGGGTCTCAAGTCGCCATCTGATCTGGACCGGGCCCCGGTGGCCAGGCCGGTCCCGACAGCGATCGCCGAACGTCGATCTTCACAACATCTGTATGCGCGCCGAGGAGGTCTGCACGTGACCTTGACGTGAGACCGTCGAGCATCTCCCTACGTGACTCCCGACCGGCGGCCCCGCGCGCTCGACGAAGCGGCGCACAAGCTCGACTCCAGCGCTCGCCAGGCGCCCGACGGCGCGAGGATCAGACCGGAGGCGCAGCCCAAGTTCAACGAGGGAGCCCACAAGCTCGGCTATTGGCCGGTGCGTCCGGCACCGATACCGGAGGGGACGCATCCCTCCGAAGCACTTCGGGCCGCGGCGGACGACCAGCGCGACGTCGTCCCCAACGCCAGCCGAAGGGTATTGGCCCTGGGCGCCCTCGGAATCGTGTTCGGCGACCTCGGCACCAGCCCGTTGTACACCGAGCAGACGATCTTCACCGCCCACCGCGCCGCGGTCCACACCACCGTCGCCGGGGTGTACGGGATCGTCTCGCTGATCTTCTGGGCGCTGATGATCGTCGTCTCGATCAAGTACGCCGGGTTCATCATGCGCGCCCACAACCACGGCGACGGCGGGATCATGGCCCTGACCGCGCTGGTCCGGCGCCGGCGGGTGGTCCACGCGGCGGTGCTGGTCTCGCTGGGGATCTTCGGGGCGGGGCTGTTCTTCGGCGACGGGATGATCACGCCCGCGATCTCGGTGATCT
>JAABUU010001672.1_pt1 | contig 35717 bp, 39 predicted proteins | sample 5559301 | NCBI WGS metagenome assembly JAABUU01 (sample SAMN10711884, study PRJNA513360) | rock metagenome | isolation source: Antarctica rocks | place: Antarctica: Victoria Land, Richard Nunatak white
GGCGGCGCCCGATCTCACGCTCGGGCGGCGGGCGAAATGAGGAGAGGCCGATCCGACGTTTTCACCCGTACTACGTCTGATGCTGCTGGCTCTTGCTCATTCGCGGCGAAGCCAACTGCGCGGAGAACTCACGCGAAGACAGCGAACGCCGCGCCTGGTCTGCGCACGTATCACCTCACACTCTCAGAAACGAGGGTTTTCGTTACACCCGGCGGAGGGGGCATCCCACCGCCGGTTTCGCCTTATAACCGTGTCACGAAAGCCGTTCCAGTATCAATGTCTCATCGCTTGCATTCGCCGCTGGTTTTTGAAACAATAGCCCCATGACCACCACCGTCGGCTATGCCCGCGTCTCCACCTTCGAGCAGATCCTCGATCTCCAGCGCGATGCGTTGACCGCAGCGGGGTGCAAACGCATCTTCACCGACACTGCCAGTGGGGGACGCAACGACCGACCCGGGTTGGCACAAGCGCTCGATTATGTCCGCGAAGGCGACATCCTCGTCGTCTGGCGCTTGGATCGGTTGGGACGCTCGCTGAAGTACCTGATCGAGATAATGACCGCACTCAACGAGCGCGAGATTGGGTTCAAGAGCCTGACCGAGCAGATCGACACGACGACGAGTGGGGGCAAGCTCATCTTCCACGTCTTCGGTGCCCTTGCCGAGTTCGAGCGCGATGTGATCCGCGATCGCACGCAGGCGGGACTCGCCGCGGCGCGGGCACGGGGAAGAATGGGCGGCAGGCCGAAGAAGCTCGGCTCCGGGGGCAAGGTGGCGATGGCACAGGCGCTCTACGACGACAAGGCGCACTCGGTCGCCGACATCTGCAAGACGCTCGGCATCTCGCGCACCACCCTCTATCGGTATGTCCAGATAAAGGTGACCGACACGCCGGAATCTTAGCCGCAGACCGTGACGATCGCTGCCCATCTCTCTCGCGCGCAGCCATCATGGGCGTCAGGCGGCACGCGCTGCGGTACAATGGCCCCCTCCATACGCGGGAGGGCAGAAACCATTCGGGAAGGGAGCGCAGCATGGCAGCACAGGTCGTCGTCCTCTACAACACGCCCGCCGACACGGACGCATTCGATCGACATTATGCCGAGACGCACATCCCGCTGGCGAAGACGATGCCGGGGCTGCGGTCCTTCACCGTCAGCCAAGCGCCGATAGCGACACCCCAAGGTCCCGCCCCGTATCATCTCGTCGCGACGCTGACGTTCGACTCGCTGGTGGCAATCCAGGCAGCATTCGGCTCCGCTGAGGGGACGGCAACGGCGGCCGACCTCGGCAACTTCGCGCAGGCGGGGGTGACGATCTTGATGTACGAGAGCCGCGACGCCTAGTAGGAGGGACCATCGATGCTCGGTCCGCCCAAGACGCGGGACTTGGATCGTCCCGTGCTGATTGCCGTGGAATCTGCGGTACCGAAGGATCACTTCTATCGGCACCTCCACCGGGTCCTCGATCTCTCCTTCGTGCGCGACCTCGTCGCGGATCGCTACGCCGATGGTGGGCGTCCCTCGATTGACCCCGAAGTCTTCTTCCGATTACACCTGATCATGTTCTTCGCGGGGATTCGCTCGGAGCGCCAGCTGCTGGAGCACGTCGGCTACAACCTGGCGATGCGCTGGTATGCGGGTTACAACATGGACGAGACGCTGCCCGATCACTCCTCGCTGAGCAAGATTCGTACTCGCCTGGGGTTGGTGGTCTTCCGCCGCTTCTTCGAGGCGGTCACCGAGCAGTGCGTACAGGCGGGACTCGTCCGCGGCGATGAGCTGATCTTCGACGCCACGAAAGTGCGGGCGAATGCGTCGGTGGACTCGCTCATTCCCCGCCTGCGCCTGCTCACCGAGGAGCACCTGGCGCAGCTTGAAGCATCAGAACCACCGACGACGCTGTGGGAGATGAACGACGCGCGCTGGGATCTGCTGGAAGAGTGTCGGCTCGATCCCGACCGTCCCGCGTCCGAGGGGTATGAACGCAAGAGCGACCGGCAGGTGAGCACCACCGATCCGGACGCCGTGGCGATGAAGTCGAAGGGGGAACGGGCGACGCTCGGATACCACAACCACTATGTGATCGATGGCGGCAAGGCGCGGATCATCCTCAACGCGCTGGTGACGCCCGCGGATGTGATGGAGAACACCCCGATGTTGCCGCTGCTGCGCCGGGCGATCTTCCGCTGGCGGGTTCGGCCCAAACAGGTCGTCGCCGACACGACGTACGGGACGGCAGAGAACATCCGTGAGCTTGAGGAGAGCGGGATCCGTGCCTACGTCCCGCTGCCCGACTGGGATCAGCGCACGCCCTACTACGGCGCATCCCTGTTCACCTACGACCTCGAGCAGGACCGCTACTCCTGTCCGCAGGGGGCGACGTTGCGCCGGCGGAAGGCCAACCACACGACGCGGAAGATCGTGATCTATCGGGCCGATGCGGCGGTCTGCAACGCCTGCTCGGTCAAAGCCGACTGCACGGCGAGCGACCACGGGCGGCAGATCGCGCGTTCCTTCGATGCCGAGTATCTCGTCCGGGTGCGGGGGTATCACGACACCGAGGAGTACAAGAAGGCGATGAGGAAACGGAAGGTGTGGATCGAGCCGCTCTTCGGGGAGGCGAAGCAGTGGCACGGGATGCGGCAGTTCCGGTTACGGGGACTCAAGAAGGTGAACATGGAGGGGCTATTCATCGCGGCGGGACAGAACCTGAAGCGACTACTGAGCGCGACGGGCTGGGGGCGGCGTCCATGGCCGGACGGAACGGCCGGTTTCGCCGGTCTGGGAGTGAAACCCTGCGTCGCGCCGACCTGACACGCGATTTCCCGACGGTTTTACGCACAAGCATCGGGAATCCTGCCGATGAGCCCCGCATGCTGGTGCATCGGCCACCGACTTTTTCACCAGCCTCAACTGTCCCTACAGGGACACTTAGATGAGGTTCGCGGTACGCTTCTCTCCCATAGCGAAGGAGGGAAGTATGATCGCGGAATCTCCATGCGGTGAATCGGGCGTCATCGTACGGTGGTCAGAAACACTCGATGCGTTGCATGGGCGCATCGCCCATCGCTTCGCGCGTGCCGAAGTGCGCGAGCGCGCCCGACGGTATCTCGCCGGTCTGCTTGATCGCATTGAGCGCAAGAATGGCTGGCAACTCGCTGAGGCGATCGGTGAGTTCGGCGCCAAAGGTGTCCAGCGCCTCCTGAATGCCGCCACCTGGGACGCCGATGCGGTGCGGGACGATCTGCGCGACTACGTCGTGGAGCACCTCGAGGCTCCGGATGGCGTACTGATCGTCGATGAGACCGGCTTTCTCAAGAAGGGCAGGAAGTCCTGCGGCGTCGCGCGCCAGTACACCGGCACGGCAGGCGATACCGTCAACTGCCAAGTGGGTGTCTTCCTCATCTATGCCTCGGAACGCGGCGCCGCGTTCATCGACCGCGCCCTCTATCTACCCCGCGAATGGACCAATGATCAGGATCGTCGGGCCGAGGCGGGCATCCCGACAGCGGTGCGCTTCGCGAGCAAGATCACCTTGGCCGAGCGGATGCTCGCGCGGGCATTCGAGGCAGACGTTCCGGCACAGTGGGTCGTCGCCGATTCCTTCTATGGCCGCTCAGGTGCGTTCCGGCGCTGGCTCGAGGAGCGTGAGCGGGCCTACGCGGTGATGATCCCGAGAACGAACGCGATCGAGTATCAGGGGCGACGGATCCGCGTCGAGCAACTGGCTGAACGGCTCACCGAGTCGTCCCCCGCTCCTTGGCTGTGCCTCCCACTGTCCGAGGAATGTGCAGCGGGCATGGGACGCTGGTTGCTGATCCGCCGTGACCCGGACGAACCGGATAAGGATCGGTACTGGCTCGCCTACGGGCCGGCGGGAGCAAGCAAAGCGGAACTGGTGCAGGTGTGCGACACGCGTTGGCAGATCGAGGAATGTTTCGCGCAGGCGAAAGGGGAGATTGGCATGGACCACTACGAGGTGCGCACCTGGACGGCATGGCACCGCTTCGTGACACTCTGCCTGCTGGCACACGCCTATCTGGCCGTGGTTCGCCATACTGCCTGCCGCGAGGAGATCGCAGAAAAGGGGGCGCTGATCCTGACATGATCTCGCTCACCGTGCCGGAAACGCGCCGGTTGGTCCTGGCAATGGCGGGCGACGAAAAGCGCCGCGCCTACCGATTGGCATGGTCGCGCTGGCGCCGGGCACATCAGGCCGTTGCCGCTCGCGGTCACGCCGCCCGCCGTGCCCGGAAGGAGCAAGGAGGATGTCCCGTCGACGCGGCACCGCCGCTCCTACCGGTATACCGGGCGCTCACGGATGCCGAATGGGAACGTCTCCAACCGTTGCTCCCGCCCCAGAAGCCGCGGACGGGGCGACCACGGCATGACCATCGCACGGTGCTCAACGGGATTCTGGCGGTGGTCGGCACCGACTTGTCGTGGCGACAGATGCCGAAGGAATACGGCAAGCGGGACAGAGCGTACAAGCGGTATCGGTTGTGGTGCGACCAAGGACTGTGGCAGCGCATCGTGGATGCCTTGGCACACCCGACCGCCGAAGTGTCCCTGTAGGGACTGTTATCACCACCACTCGGAAAAGTGCGGACATTTCGGGGAGCAGGTCCGTGCGTCTACTGCGGTTCTGGCACCGGTTCTGATGAAATGACACCCATCCGCGATGGCACGTCATGCGCGCTCGCCAATGCGAGCAATGGGGAGGGAAGTATTGCAACGCGCTGCCATCGGTGTATCCGGCTGCAGGTCTTTTCAATGGCGGGTGCCATCTCGAATATAACGCACAAGGCGCTGCGACAAAGCGGACAGGATGAGCTAGAATCGTTCCTCCAACGCCCCGCGAGAGATGAGCGAGGAACCGTCGCGGAGCGATCATCCACGGATGTCCTGTGGGGGATGAGGCCAGGAGCCGAGCGCAAGGAGGAGCGGGCATGTCAGACAAAGCGACCAAGAGTGCACAGTCCGAGAAGACGACGGGATGGCGCTCCCGCCTCCCGAAGCTCGCCCTGCTCACGGCGGCGGCGGGTGGCGTGTATTTGTTTGTTCGCGACCCGGAGCGGTGGAAGTCGCGCTTGTCGGAGATGCGCGACCGCACGACGGGGACCGCCCGGGATCTCTCCCGCCGCATCATCCCCGCGGACGATGCCGAGACACAAAGCAACCCGGGCTCCGCGTCGCAAACAGGCGCGCCGATGCATGCCCGCGTCGGCTTCTACCAGGTCACGCCCGGCACCCTCGACGCGTCGTTGGCGAAGGCGCGCGCCGAACTGCTGCCCAAGACCCGGGAGCAACCGGGCCTCAAGCGCTACACCGTCATCACCACCGGCCCCGACTCGTTCGTCTCGCTCAGCGGCTGGGAGACGCGGCGGCAGGCGGAGCAGGCGGCGGAGACGCTTTCCGGCTGGGTGAAGGAGAACATGGGGCCGACGGTCGTCTCGATCGAGAACCGGATCGGTGAGGTGATCCTCGAACGGGGGCAGTTCTCGCCCGACAAGCTGCCGCGCTACGGGACGGTGCGCGTCCAGACGCTGAAGCCCGGCTCGCCCGACCTGAGCGGCAAGGTACGGGCGGAGTTCCTGCCACAGATGGACCGTCAGCCGGGGTTCAACTCGTACGTGGCGATCCGCACGGACGACGGCAAGATCATCACCTACGGGAGCTACGACTCCAAGGAGGCGGCGGAGAAGGCGGCGGCGAGCCTGCAACCGTGGGCGGACGAGCACATCGCGCCGCACGTCGAGCATGTGGACCGGCACGCGGGCGCGGTCGCCTGGGCGGTTCGCAGGTAAGAGCGGGTGGCGCACGGGGTAGCGGCCACCATCGGCCTTGCGCCTCTTTTCCCGGCGATGCGTTGTCTCGGACGAGGAGGAGTGGTCATGGCGAGCACGAGCGGCACGGGCGTCCCGAATCCGGTGTATGACTTGACGAGCGTCCTGTATCACGCGCTGCAAGGCGCGGAGATCTATGAACGGTACGCGCGCGACGCCAACGCCGACCGGGAGCTGGCGGAGTTCTTCCGCGAGGCGAAGGAGCAGAACGAGCAGCGGGCACAGGGGGCGCTGCGGCTGCTGGCGCGCCACGCGCAGAAATAAGCAGAAATAATCGGACAATCGGGCTCCGATAGCGAGACAATCCCGATCGGGCGTCCGGGCACGGTCATCCCGGTGACGTCGGGATGGTCATATTGCGGTATCGCAGAACCGGCCTCCCGGACCGCTGGCGGCGATAGAAGCCTGGTACCGGGCCCGGCCGTTGCCGGATGCACTGCCGCGCCGTGCAATAGCCCAGCACGCCGCCACCCACCCGGAGCACGAATGGTCCGCCGGATCGATCGAAACGTCGTGTGTCATTTCCGGTTGAAGAGCTTCTTCGCCGCCATCCCGACCGCACTCAGGCCGAGCAGGCCGACGCCGACCGCCGCGCGCTTCGTCGGCGGTTCCATGGGACCGGCGTGGCCGTTGCGATGCCGACCGATGGGCGTCGCGGTCATCGTGTACTCGGCGTCCGGGGAGGGCGCGGGGTCCTCCCGCTTGCCCGTCGCGTAGTTCACGAGGCGTTGTTTGCCGCTCTCGCCCTTGGCGGTCGGTGCGGCGCGGTTCGTGGGCGGCTCGCCGCGCACCTCCGCCCCCTTCAGGTCGCTCTCCCGGTCCTCCCGCGACTTCTTCGGCGCTTTATCCGCGTAAATCGTCTCGCCCTTGTCCTTCTCGGGGTGCGCCCCGATGTCCGCGATCACCTCCGGGTCGTACCGCTTGGCGACCTCGCTGTTCAGCTGCCCGCCCAGCATGATCACCATCGAGGAGATGTAGAAGACAAGCAGCAGGATGATGATGCCGCCGAGGGTGCCGTAGGTCTTGTCGTACTTGCCGAACTTCCCGACGTAGAGCCCGAAGCCGCCGATCGCCAGCAGCCAGACGATCGTCGCGATCACCGCGCCCGGCGAGATCCACTGGAACTTCTGGTCGACGTTCGGCCCGACCCAGTAGAGGACCGCGAGGGCGAGCGAGATGAAGGCGAGGATCAGCGGCCAGCGGATGATGTTCCAGAAGAGCGTGAAGGCGTGCCCCAGCCCCATGTGCGTCGCGATCGCGTCGCCGAGCTTGCCGCCAAAGACGATGACGACGAATGCGGACGCGGCGATGATCCCCACGAAGAGGGTCAGCGCGATCTCCAGCCCCTTGCGCTTCCAGAAGGGGCGCGTCTCCTGGACATCGTAGGCGCGGTTGAGCGCCTTGATGAAGGTGCTCACCGCTGCGGAGCCGGACCAGAGGGCGGTGACGATCCCGAAGGAGAGCAGCCCGCCGCTCTGGTTGCTCAGCACCTTCGCCAGCGGGCCGGAGAGCGCGGTCGCCGCCTCGGGCGGGAGCCGCGAGGTCAGGGCGGCCATGATCTTGCCGAAGAGATCGAGGCCGAAGGCGCGGTTGACGATCGCGGACATAGATGCAGCGAAGATCGCCAGCGGGAAGATCGAGAAGAGGATGTGGTAGGCGGACTCGGCGGCGAGCCCGGCGCAGTCGTCCTGGCTGAACTCCTTGATCGTCGCACGGGCCACTTCCTTGATGTCTACCTTCGGCTTCCGCTCCGTTTGTTGCCGGACTGCCGTCGTGCGCGTCGCCGTCGCCATCGTCTCCCTCCCCTGTACCGACTGCTGCCTGACGAGTGTGCCCGTCATATCCGCACGCTTCGTCGTCCTTCGGATTCCTCGCGTCGGGCCGACGGTCTTCTCTCCACGACCCCGTCTACCCGGCCCCTATTCCTGGCCGGGCGGCCTGCCGGGCGGCTGGTAGGGCGGCTGATAGTGTTGGGGAGGCTGCTCATAGGGCGGCTGATACCCTTGTTGCTGCGGCTGCTGGTACTGGGGCGGGTACGGCTCCTGGTATTGTGGCGGCGGCATCTGCGGTGGCGCTTGCCGCGCCACGGGCCTGCGCGGCGGCTGCTCGCGCGGCGTGCCGCCCGTGATCGCCACGCTCCGGCGCGCCAGCTCGGCGTTCGGGATCTTCACCTCCCGGCCACCCGCCACGCTCACCGTCGTGTACAGCGCGCCCACCTTCTCGATCGTCCCCTCCTGCCCGTCCACCGCGATCTTCATCCCCGGCGGGAGCTCTCCCTTGATCAGCTGGCCCGTCGCGGCACTCCCCGCCGCCTCCCGCGCCCCCAACCCAAAGGCAAGCGCGACGGCGAGCGCCACGCCGCCGATCACCGCCGTCCATAGCGTGTTGACGATCGCCGGGGCGATCTCCAACTGGCTCAACGCCGCCACCGCCGCGAAGGCGAGCACCGCGAAGCGGGCAACGTTCGCCAGCACGTCGGGTTCGCCGAAACGCGCCGACCGCAGCCCGCCGCGCACCAGGTCGGCGAGCAGCTTGCCGACCAGCGCGCCGATCAGCAGGATGACGAGGGCGACGATGATACGCGGGATGAAGGCGAGGATCTCGTTCATGATCGTCGTCAGCTGGGCGAAGCCGAGGATGTTCGCCGCCGCCTGAAAGAAGATGAGGTAGATGAACCACTTGATCAGGCCACCGATCACCCCGGCGGCGTCAAGCCGGATCCCCGCATTGCGGAGAAAGGGACCGATCTCCGCCCGCTCGGCGACTTGATCGAAGCGGATTACGCGCAATGCTTTGGTGACGATCGTGCCGACGACTCGGCCGACGACTAGGCCGATGACGAGGAGGATGAGCGCGCCGATCAGGTGGGGGATGAAGCGGAAGAAGACGCTCAGCGCGTCGGTGAAGGCGGTGCGGACTGAGTCACCGGTGCTGCGGACGTTCGTGGTGACCTGCGCGATGGGCATGCGATCCTCCGTGATGCGACGCTCCCCCCATGGGGAGGAGCCGACTGATCGAGGGGGGTTATCGGTGTGCGGTCGGGTTCTTGGCGTCCGCGTTGGCGCGCCAGTAGCCCGCGATCTTCTTACCGTCCGCACGGGTGTACCCGGAGACCCACACCTTGTCCCGCTCTCCTGCCACCGGCTTGGTGTCGCTATCGCCGCCCGAGTATTTCCGCCCGGTCGTCCGTTCCTTCTTCCATGATCCCTGCTTCGTCGCCATCGCGATTCCTTTCTTGTCTGCCCGACGCACCCGCCATCGGATCGTGAAAGGACGGGACGCATAGCGCGTCCCGTCTGCGGGCGTTCTCCCACCGGTTGCGGCGCGGGACGCCCTACCGCTCAGCGTCGATCCGGCTTCTCGGTGACCTGCTCGTCCACGAGGTTGCCCTGCGCATCATACTGGCGCTTGTCGGTGACGGTCCTGCCCGTCTCCGCCTGCCCGCGCATGCCGCGCTCGCCCTCGACATGAACACGCGGATTCTTCGGGTCCTCGACATGGACTTCCTCGCGGCGCACCGTGTCCGTCACCCGCTCGGTGTCGCGCGTCACTTCCTTGCGGACGTTCACCTCGCCCGTGACGACCGCTTCCTTCGATGTGACGACTTCCTGCTGCTTGAGCGGGATCTCGATGTCCCGATCCATCATCGCCAGGTCTTCCTTGGTCGCGGCGCGGTCCACTTTCCGCTCCGTCACGTAGACCTCTTCGTGCTGCACCGGCACGTCGATGGATTTCTGCTCCTCGACCACGTTCTTGGTGACGCGGGCCATGCCGCCTTCCTTCTCGCGGACGCCGGCCTTCAGTTCTTCCTCGATCACCGGGACGCTGACGTTCTCGCCTCCGCGCCCGGTCCTCGCCTGCTCCGCCATGCGGCCGGTCCCGCGGGTGTCCGTGCCGTACCATTCGTGGCCCTCGGCGGGCAACTGCTCCGCGCCCATCGTCATCACTTGATCCTTGGCCACCCGCAGGCGGACATTCTTGCCGTCCGCCTGCGCGACCGTGCTCATCGGCAGGTGCATATCCTTGTGGAAGATGAAGCCCTTCTCCACCTTGAAGGAGTTGCGCCCTACCTCCACGACTTTGCCGACCTTCTCATCGTTCGCGTCGTAGACCTCGGCACCTTTCGTCACTTCGCTCATGTTGCTCCGCATGCTCATCGTGTGCTCCTTGTGTATCGCTATTGTCCGTCCGGCTGCTTTTTACCCGGGGGAACTACGGCCGTTCAGCCATTCCGTCCGCATCGGTTTCTTGGGATGCAGATTCGGTGCCACCTGCGTGGACGCGCTGCGCGAGATCCCCCGCGTCCACCTCCACCCGCTGCCGCCGGACGGTCGCCTCCACCGTCCGCTCGGCCTCCACCGTGCGCTTGGTCACCCGCACTTCCTTGGCGACCATCCGCCGCATCGTCACGACCGGCACCTCCTCGACGATCGGGATGATCCAGACGTCGCCCTCCCGCCGGGGCTCGGCCGCCTCGCCGTCCCCGAGTGGCAGCCCGACCACCACCTCCTCGATCACCAGCTCCTCGTGCGCGGCGACCCGGCGGAGGGACTGCGGGACCTCCTCGGTCTGCACGTGCAGCCGGACCGCGCCGGCCTCCCGCCAGACCACCCCGGCGCGGAGCTCCTCCTCGAGGATCGGCACGGCGACGGCCTCACGGTCCATCACCGTCGCATCTGGCCGGGCGGTCACCCCCGCCTCCGTCGCGAATCGCACCATCACCCGATCCCCGGCGGGGGAGCAGGCGGAGAGCGGCACGATCGTCTCCCCGTCGCCGTCCCAGGCGACGCGGATCGCGCCTTCCCGGCCGGGCGTGGCGGCGATCACCTCCGCCACCCGACCCGTCCACGATGTATTCGAGGCGACCGCCATCCCCAGCTGGGGCGATGATGGGCGCGTCGCCGTGCCCCCTGAGCGTTCGTCCATTTAGTCCTGCTTCCGCTTGCCCTTGCCTTCGTTCTCGACATGGATGTTCGGGTTGCGGGGGTCGTCCACCTGCACCTCTTCGCGGCGCACCGTGTCGGTCACCCGCTCGGTCTCCTGCGTCACTTCCTTGCGCACGTCCACCTCGCCGACGACGCGCGCCTCTTTCGCGGTGACGACTTCCTGCTGGCGGAGCGGCACTTCGACGTCGCGGTTCATCATGCCGATCTCTTCCCGCGTCGCCGGGCGACGATTGACGGCGGTCTCGGTGACGCGGACTTCCTCGCGCTCCACCGGCACGTCGATCGTCTTCTGCTCCGCGACGACGCGCTTGGTGAGGCGGAACTTCCCGGCCTCGGTCTCGCGCACGCCCGCCTTGAGCCGCTCCTCGACCACGGGGACGGTGATGTTTTCGCCGTCACGCGCTGTTTGCTCGCGTCGTCCAGCCTGCTCGCGCATCGGCCGCTGCCGGGTTCCCGCGGGCACATCGCGGGCGGTGCGCGTATCCCCGATGACCGCCGAGTCGCCGGAGGCGTGTTCAAGGGTCGCCGCGCCGGGCACCGCGGTCGCCGGCATCGCCGCGTCCTCATCGATCTCGTGGTACATGTCGCGCTCGAAGGTCCCCCGATTGCCCAGCGCAGCGGCCGTCCCGCGCATCATCAGCGTTCCCGAACCGCCACGCTCGACGCTCGCCAGCGGCACCAGGAACTCCTCGCCGTGCTGCTCGACGACCAGGTCGGTGACCTGGCGGCTCGGCCCCTCCACGATCACATGCTTGACGCGCCCGATCTCGACCCCATCTGGGCCGACGATCTGCTCGTCGCGATTGATTTCCATCTCTACCATCGTTTCAATCCCTTTCACTGGTGTGTCCGATGAATGCCCGGATCGACACGCTCGATTACGTCCGCGGGGGCGTGTTCCGGTCGCGCTCAAGGACGAAGTCGTCCGTCTTCTTGCGGCGGCTCAGGAAGTAGGCGATCAGGCCGATCAACGCGAGGAGGATCAGCAGCGGGATCAGCCACTTCAAGAAACCGGCGCTGCTACTCGTCGCCGCGCTCGTCGTCTCGATCTTCGAGACGGTGTTGTCCGGCTTCGCGGTCACATTGACCTGATCGCCGACCTTGAGATCACTGACCGTCGCCGCCTTGCCGTCGCGCACCACCGCCATGTTCGGCGCGGCGTTGATCTGCCGGTCCTGCCCGTTCGAGTTGACGGTCAGCGGGCTGGTTTTCGAGATCTTGCCCGTGAACGTGCCGCCGGTCGTCGCGGCGGGGGTCGGCGTCTGCGCCGCAACCCCCACCGCCAACAACCCGAGGAGGACGATCACGGAGCAGGCGAAGATCGCCCTGCGTATCGCTGTCGCACCCATGTCGAGATTCCTTTCGTTACGAATATCAACGCTCATGCCGCCCAGTGCCGGATACCATCAGTACGATCGCTTGGCAACTCCCATGCCAGCCGCGCGGACACGCATTTCCCGGGCGCATGCGATAGCGAGCGGAGGCAAGTGGCATCGGCATTGCAATGGCGTACACCGGTAGCGATCGTCGCGATGGCGCAGGTGCGCCGCGCGAGAAAGGACGGAGCGCGATGAGTTTCCTGAACGGCCTGAGCGGAGATTTCCTGCAGCGGCTTTCCGGCGGGAACATGGACCCCGCGCAGCCCAACGATCGGCAGGACATGGGCCAACTGATGGGCGGCGTGCCGCAGGACGCCTTCCAGCAGCACGCAACCAACGCCCTGTCGCAGGTCGATCCGCAGGAGTACCAAAACCACATCACCCCCGGCGTTGGCGGCACGAATCCGTTGGGCGGACTGGGCAAGGGGATGCTCGGCTCGCTGGCGGGGAGCCTGATCGGGAACGTGCTCGGCGGGCAGATGGGCGGCGGTATGGAGAGCCTCGCCGGGTCATTGGCAGGCAGTATGGCCGGAGGTCAGATGGCACAGGGCGGCATCGGCGGGCTGGCGAGCATGCTCGGCCTCAACCATACCGACCCGCAGCAGATGGACGAACAGGACGTGGCGAAGGTAGCGGCGCACGCGCAGCAGAACAACCCCGGCGCGCTGGCGGCGACGGCGGCGCAGTACCAGAACCAGCCGAACGTCCTGCAAAGCCTGCTCGGCAACAAGGCGCTGCTCATGGCCGGGGCGGGGCTGGCGGCGGGGGTGATGAGCGGCCAGCTCAAGCCCACCTTCTAGGTGCCACGGTGCGAGCGTCGCCCTGGCACGGCGATTGCTTCGTGCCCGTCGAACGGTGATCGTCGTTCGTTCTTTACGGGAGGAGTTTCCGATGGTACTGGTGGAGTTCGCCAAGATCAACTTCGGCCTCGGGCTGATCGGCTGGCTGATCGTCGGCCTGATCGCCGGCTGGCTCGCCCACATGGTGATGGGCGCGGGCGGGGGTCACCTCATCCAGGACCTGATCGTCGGTCTTCTCGGCGCGCTGATCGGCGGCTTCGTCCTCGGCCTCTTCTTCAACGGCAGCACAGGGATCATCCTCTCGATCGTCGTCGCCTTCATCGGTGCCTGCCTGCTCACCTGGATTGTCCGCACGGTGACCGGCAGCCGCTCGCCGCTCTAACATCACGGACCAGAGACGACGAGACACGTCGCCCGCATAGAGGGCAGGCACTTATCCCGCCTAATTGCGGCGGTTCGGCTTCTCGGTGACCTTCTCGTCCACCAGGTTACCCTGCGCATCATACTGCCGCTTGTCGGTGACCGTCTTCCCGCCGCGTGTGTCCGTCTGCCCGCGCGTGCCGCGCTCGCCCTCGACATGGACATGTTTATTGCCGGCGTCCTCGACATGGACGTCCTCACGACGGACCGTGTCGGTGACGCGCTCGGTGTCGGTGACGGTCTCTTTGCGGACAGTGACCTCGCCGGTGACGACCGCCTCCTTCTGCACGACCACCTCCTGCTGCTTGAGCGGGATGTCGATCTCGCGCTCCCCCGCGCGCAGGTCTGCTTCCGTCGCCGGGCGATTCACTTTCCGCTCCGTGACGTAGACTTCTTCGTGTTGCACCGGCACGTCAATCGTCTGCTGCTCCTCGCGCACGTCCTTGACGATCCGCGCCGTGCCGCCCTGCTTCTCGCGCACGCCCGCCTTCAGTTGCTCCTCCACGACCGGCACGCTGATGTTCTCGCCCTGCCGTCCGGTCGGCCGGGCAGTCTCGGTTGTCTGGCCCTTCCTGGACGCTGCGCTTGTCTCGTCGCCGGCGGTCCGCGTCGCACTGCTGTACCACGCATCATTCTCCCTCGGCAGCTCCTCGCGGCCCATCGTCTCCGCCTGCTGCTTCGTGATGCCCAGGTGGACGTGGCCCTCGTGCACCCGCGCGATCGCGCTCGTCGGCAGGTAGAGGTCCTTGATGAAGAGCCACCCCTTCTGCACGAGCAGGTAGTTCGCGCCCACCTCGGCCACATGGCCGATCTTCTCGCTGTCCGAGCCGTAGACCTCTGCGCCACTGGCGATCTGCCCGCTGTACCGCTCCGCGTTGCGTCCCATTGTCATCGCCCATTCCTTTCCCTGCGACTGCCTCGCATCCGGCGCACATCACGCCGGTGAGGGAGCCTTCCGTTCCTTGCCACCGGCGTCCGTTGCGGCCTCCGTGCCATGCCGGTGTACCCGCTCGGTCAGGCCCCCCGTGTCCGTCTCCACCACCGTGCGGCGCACCGTCGCCTCGAAGTGACGCTCCTCGGTCGCCCGCCGCTTCGTCACCCGCAGCTCCTTGACCAGCACGCGGCGCATCACCACCACCGGCTCCTCCGCAATCACCGGGATGATCGTCGTGTCGCCCTCCGTGCGCGGCTCGACGCTCTCTCCCTTGGCTAGCTCCCGCCCCACCGCCACCTCCTCGATATCGAGCTCCTCGTGGGCGGGACGCGCCGTGACCGTCCGCTGCTCTTCCGTCGTGCGTAGCCGAAAGGTGACCGCGCCCGCCTCCTGCCACGTCGCCTCGGCGGTGATCTGCTCCTCAATGATCGGCACGACGAGGCCCTCGCCGACTTGCAGCGCTCGCGCGTCCCCGGTCGTTGCGGCTGCCGATTGGCTCTCCCGTCCTTCGACGGCCCGGCCGGGTCGCTGCGTGTCTTCCGTGTCGCCAGTGTGCACGACGATGTGGTCGCCCTCGATGGCAATCGCATCCCGGCGAACGAGTGCCACGGTGTCGTCGTCCCACGCCACCCGCACCCCGCCGGGTACACCGGGCAGATCGGGCACAAAGTCGCTGATCGTGCCATGACGACCACGATCGGAAACCACGGTAGCGCCGAAGCGTAGGTCGGTGGGGGGCGATTCATCGATCGTGCGCGGATTATCAGCCATCGGAATAGACCTCCTGCGGGACGCGGATACGTTACACCCGACAGTGCAACTGGCGTACCACCGGACGGGGAATCGTGGCACGTCGCTGGCATCACCCTTGCGCACCGGCACGGACATCGGGGCGAAACGGTCGTCCCCTCTGTACCATGGAGGTTCATGTGCCAATCACGACGATGCAGGAGATGTTCACGCACGAACTCGGCGATATCTACGACGCCGAGCAGCAGTTCCTCAAGGGCCAGGCCGAGATGGCCAAGAATGCCACCGACCCCACGCTCAAGGCCGGGATCGAGAAGCACATGGCCGAGAGCGAGACCCATGTGAAGAACATCGAGCAGGTCTTCAAGCTCGTCGGCGAGCAGCCCAAGGCGGAGAAGGTGGAGCACTACGAGATCGTCAGCTATCGGGGGCTGATCGCGAGCGCGACGCTGATGGGACAGCCGGAGGCGGTGCGACTGTTGCAGGCGAACCTGGCGCAGGAGGAGAAGACGGCGCAGGCACTGGCGAAGGGCGCGCCGGGGCTGCTGCAGAAGGCAATGGCAGCGGGCAAATAAGCGCGATCCAGGAATGCGGGGAACCGTGGTATACGCGCCCCCGGTTTCCCCTATTCCGGCGGGAGCGCGGCCAGCAAGGCGGCGAGTTGCACCGCGAAGTCGGCGAGATACCCGTCCAGTTTGTCGCTCATCGCGATCAGCTGCTCGTGATCCGGGGATGCGTCGCGCAGGTGGCGGTCGAGCAGCTGGGCATAGCCGCGCACCGCCGTCAGGGACGATGTCAACTGATAAATGGCCGCTTGGCGACCGGTTGCTGTCGCCGTCTCATCGCCCATCGCGCCCCCTCCATCGATCCGAGACCGATCGCCCGCCGGTGATCGCTGCGCAAATGGCACACCGATCGCGCGACCGCCCCGGCAGACACCGCCCCACAACGCGCGCCGGACACCCCATCCCGCGTTGCTCCCTCCGTTGCGTGTATCGGACCGATGATAAAGCAGCGCACCCACCGACGGCAAACGAGCGCGGCGATCGCCGCCCGGGATGCCTAGATGCGCCACCCTCCCTTGTCGTCCCCCTCCCCTTCCCGCTCCGGCACCGGCAGTGGGGAGCCGCACCACGGACAGAAGGCGATCACGATGCCACTGCGCCTGCCACCCCGCACCGGCAGGAGGAACTGGTCCAGCTCCGCCCAGTAATCGATCACATTGTCTGGGTCGGCGAGGTAACGCCGCAGGCGATCGCAGCACACGGTGATCGCCCCCATGCCTTCCTTCGGGAGCGGGGTGAGGGCGTCGAGGTGCAGCTGCAGCCGGGCAATCTCCCCGAGCAGGACGGCAACGTCCCGGCGCGCATCAGCCACCGCCTGCGGGCTCGGCAGGTCGCCGGGCGGGGGACTCTTCCACCGCGCCGCGATGGCGGCGAGTTCGTCATCCGCTCGATCGTCCATGGCGCGCCTCATTGCGTTGTCACTCGACCGCATCGGTCGCCATCATTGGTGCATCCGGCGTGCCACGAGGCGAAAAAAGGGATCGGGTGGACGTCGCTGTCCGCCAGGGTACCACGGGGGAATCGGAACGGCGTACACGATCGCCGCATATTATCGCCGCATGATCGACGCTGGGCGGGGGTTATTCGTTGCCGAGCATCGTGCGCACCGCGCGCAGCAGGTCTGCCAAGCGAAAAGGCTTCTCCAGCACCGCGCAGTCCAGCTCCTGCAGCTGCCGCCGCTTCCAGCGCAAGAACTGCGTGTCCGCCGAGCAGACGATCGCCGGGATATTCGTCGTCATCGGGTCAAGCCGCACCTGTTCGAGGATCTTCCAGCCATCCTCCCGGTTCTGTAGGCGAATGTCGATGATGATCACGTCGGGCCGCTCCCGTTTTATCGTATAATAGGCGTTCTCCCGGCGATCCCAGATGGTTGCCTTGTAGCCCTCGTCCTCGAGCAGGCCTTTCATCAGCTCCATGTAGACATCGTCGTCGTTGATGATCGCGATGCGTTGCCTCGGCATTTGTCCCTCCTTCCTCCTGTCAGCGCTGTCGCACTGTATCCCCGCATTCAGGGCCCCGGTGGTGGATGCTCCCCGGTCGCATCGGTCGGTGGCCCGACGCGTGGCGCACGGCGCCAGAGCCGCGTCTCAATACCGGCCACCGCATCCCGGACCCGGAGCAGGGCAGCGGTCGCGTAGCCGCAGAGCTTTTGGATGGACGGGAGCGCGCTGATCGTGCGGCAGAGCTGCTCAACGGCGAGCAGCGCCACCGTCAGATGCCGCCGGATGGCGCGGAGTGCGGCGAGGTCTTCCTCGGTGTCGGGATCATGCATGATGACACCGCCTGCCGACGCGTGCGAAAGGACATTGCCCTTCCCTGCCATGCAATCCCGCTGCCATCACCAGTGCCGCGTCGGCATCAACCACTGCCATACATGTACGTACACTTGGCACGCTCCTTGCAAGCTGGCCATCTGACGCGAAATAACGTCGGGTCGCCGGAGCGCAAGATGACGCGACGATGTCGCGAGGAGGAATGACCATGGATGCGAGCACACTCAAGGGGCGCGCCGTCGTCTCGCTGATCGAGGGCGTCAAGCTGGGCACGATCGCGCAGCCCCTCTTCGACCTCCAGCTCACCCGCTTAGTCGCCTTCGCGATGGACGGGGACGAGGGAACGGCCTTCCTCCCCTTCGGCCTGGTGCGGGGCATCGGCGCGGATGCGGTCACCGTGGCGAGCCACGCAGTCGTCCAGGGCGGCGCGACGGGCCCGTTGATCGAGCTCGACCAGGTGCTGCACCTGAAGGTGGTGGATGAGGGCGGCACCTTCGTCGGGGCGATCGCCCACCTGGAGATCGACCCGGAGAGCGGCGCGGTGATGCGGATCGCGACCCACAAGGGCGGGTTGCTCGGGGTCGGGGGGACGACGACACCGATCGAGCCCGCGACGATCCTCGGCATCGGGCCGGAGCTGCTGACACTGGCCTCGGCGGCTGGCGCACCGGTCGGCGCCTGACACTACACGCCAAAGATGGCGCGTATCGACAACGGCGCGGAACCCGGCAGGCAGGCTACCGGCCAGCTGGCCCACTTGCTCGGTCGTCAGTCCGTCGGCAACCAGAGGAGCCCGACCATCGCGAGCAGGGGGAAGGCGGGGGCCACCGCGAGGGAAACACCGAGCAGGAGCAGCGCGACGAGAGCGCCTTTGATGAGCGCGATCAGGATCGGGTAATGACGGAAAGTTGACGAGAGATAGCGCATCGGTTCTGTCCCTTGATCGATCAGCGAGCCTTGGCTGGGCACAATGCAGATGTCATGCCACGATTGTACCGACGTTACCGAATACAGGCATACAGAAGAGACACTCCAAGCGCGGCGTCGCAAACTGGATTTTATCCGACAACCAGTGGCGTCGGGTGAGGGGCCGTCACATTCCCGGCCCTCCCGCCGTTGATATTGCTGTACGAGCGTCCAAAGATCGTCGTTGCACGCGGGGGGTGGTATGGGTCTGTTCAGCAAGCCGGCCGGCGGCCATGCGTACACGAGTGAGTGGCGGATGCGTCGGCAGATCCGGTCGATGGCGCGGCGGGGGTACGCCGTCAAGTCCGCAACCGTCGCGCGCGGTGGTGGCCTGCTCGGCTGCTTCGGCAGGAAGAGCCGGTGCAGCGTCATCTACCAGCGGCCTCCGGGCCGCTCGCCTCACCCGGCACCGTGCGACGATCTGCTATACTGACGATATCGTTATGGCACGCACCACCGCAGCCCTCCACGACCTCACGCCCCGCACCGTCCGGGCGCTCAGTGGTCGGCGCTACAGTCGGCCCCCGCGCGGCGCACCGCGCAAACCCTTCGTGGTCCGCCTCCCAGTCGAGGACAAACAGCGGCTCGAACGCGAGGCATCCCTTCAAGAGACCACCATGACGGCCGTCATCCTACGGGCGGTTACGGCCTACCTCGTCCTGCCTGCCGCCGAGCGAGATGCGAACAGGAGCAAACGCTGACGCGTCGTACAAGAAAGGCGACATGGCAACGTGGCCGCCCCGGACAATCCCGGTAGCATCGTGATTGTGACTGTATCCCGACGAGCGGCGGACCGTCGCGGCCGCGCTCGCTCACTATGCCCGATCCGGCACCACGGCCTCGATCTTCCACCGCCCCTCCACCTTGACCAGCGTCACCACCTCTTGGAACTGGCGTTCCTGATACGCGATCACCGTCCGCGCCGTCGCGCGGTCGCCGGTCACCGACAGCGGCAGCGTGTCGATCGTGTACGGGCCGGTGCTCTGCGGCAGGCCGAGGGCGTCGCGCAGGTTCGCCACGTCGGCATAGGCCCCCGGCGCGAGGAATCCCCGCGCTTTCGCCTCCTGCCCCGAGATCGTCGCGATGAAGAAATCGGCGAGGTCCCCGCCCACCGGGAGCATCAGCCGCTGTGCGGCGACGCGCGTCGCCTGTTCAGCAGCGCTCGGTGTGGGGTTGGGGGTATCCGTCGGCTGCACGACGACCGATGGGGAGGGCGCGCGCGTCGGCGGTGCGAGCGGTGCGGGCGTGCTTGCCACCCCGGTGGGCGCGCCGCATGTGGCGACAAGAGCGAGAGGGAGGGCGAGGAGGAGCGTACGGGCAAGACGAAGGGCGCTTTTGATCATGTGCTTTCTCCCCGTCCTGGTGATGATCACCCTGGGTCTGCCGTGGAGAGATCATCGTGCGCCGACAGGCCACTATTTGCAACCCCGGCACGAAATGTCCGATCAGAGACGTTCCCTGATGATCTGCGCGTCGTAAAAGTGGGCTTCTACGTCGCAGTTTGCTAAGTCAATTGTACGGACAGAACGGGCGTGCTATGCTAGCGCTCGTATATTGTGATGAGAAAAGAGCCCTTAGCGTGTGCGCAATCATATGTGTGACGAGTTTACGAAGGCGATTACTCCATGCAACAAACGCCAGATAGAGATATCTTTACGCGCTTTGACGGTACGAAGCAGGCGCGTTTAGCACTCCTAGAAGAGGAGTTCCCAGATTGCTTCAACACCGGTCCGCCAGAAGAGCAGGTGCTTGAACTCACGCCGTTTCTCTGCAACAAGCCGCAGATGTTTTACAATGAAACGGTCTACGAGAACGTTCTCAAATACCTCACCGACTACTACGGACAACACCCTGACGACCTCGTTCCGCACTTTGCCTACACGTCGTCGTCATGGCGACGGGGTGTATTGAAAGCGGAATACTACTCACGAGTCATCGAGCAAACGCGGACTGAACACCTTGAACGTACTGCGAGAATCCGCGGTTACTGGAGTCCGTGGTATCTCGGTCTCGCAGAAGAGTGCCTGAAGGATCTCTGCAGCCCTGTCCTCTGGGCACTCCTCAAGGTGAGTGGGAAGAAGGCGATGCTGGAAGATCTCCCGTATATGAGCACGCGGGCGGAGAAGCTGAATACGGTCCTATCGCTGAGTTTCATCGCCAAGGACTTTGAGCCGACCGTTCGCAACGCCTGCGCCCATAGCGGGATCACCGTGCGCAGAGATCGGCTCGTAGTATTCGAAGCAGATAAAGGGCAGCGGGTCGAATGGGATGACCACGAGTTTTTGTCCTCGATCGAAGGCATGCTCGATGTCTGCAATGCGCTCGTCTTTGCGGTGTCGATCTTTATCTTCCGCAACTGGCAAGCGCTATCCAACGTTTTCCATTTCGTTGCCCTGCCAGAGGACGAGCGGGAAACCCTGTTCTTAATCAATGCCAGCACGCCGATTCTCGACGTTCAGAGCGCCGAAGTGAAAACGACGCAGCTAGGGACGCAGATCACAATCAAGGCCGCCGATACGGCATTCCTCTATGCTGAGTTGATGCTCGATGTCCTCGCCGTTCTGCAGCGCGTGCACCGGTTTTATCCGGATGTGGAATGGGTTTTCCTCGGTCTCGACGGTCGGCAGCACCTCCCATCGAGCATACGGATATCAATGGCCGCGCTGCGCGACTGGGTTTTCGGCACAACGACCTTGGAGCAATTCCTCCAAACGCCCGAGAATCAGTTCCTCATTCTGCGCTTCAGGAGTTTTCCGCTCGCTCAGAAAGTTGCCGCCCTGCGCAGGGGGATCGCGGTTGGTCTCCCATACGCTGTCGACGTATTTAGGAAGGCACGACGGGGAACGGGGCATCCCTGGCGACTCCTCGAAGTCGAAGATACGAGCACGGGTCCGATGAAGCGGCTCAATGTGAGGCTGATCGTCCCTAAAGACCTAACACGAGAACAGATAGAGCCAATGCTCGTGGAGGCCGCCGGATATATCCGCCGCAAGCGATACAAAACGAAGGAAATAGCGGGGTATAAGCGACGCTACCGCAAGGTAATGGCAAACCGGCGTGTCGGATACATTTCGTTTTTTGTGTTCACGAGGGAAAAGCGGCGTGCGGATATGTGGGCAGATCGCCGAGCGTCCTTTTTTGTCTGCCGGGCTGAGTGGTTCGATGAGGGGTTGCGTAGTAAAGGTTTAGAGCCTGTGCTCAATCTCCCGACGCCTATTAACCGATCGGACATGAGCGCCGATTGGAGCCCCAGATACAGCTCTTGATGCTACAGGTTTTCCGTGTCGCCAATCGGGGAATCGGCGACACGGCAACGGCTGGGAATAATCCTGCCTGTTGATAATTAGGGATCGCGAGCGTAGCATCCGCTCCTTCCATCCAGTAAGGAGGTACGCGATGCTCGGGCCACCCAACGATGCGGCGACTGCGGACATCGAGGACGACCGCGCGATAGCGGAAGTCCGCCCAGGTTGGGATGCAGGTGATGTCAGCCACAAAGTGATGCAAATCCCCACAGAAAGCGTCAGCGAGTGAAAACCGGCAGGGAGTTATTGCCCGGAGTAGGATTGCGCCGGTTAGGATCATGAATCGGCACATAGGTTCCTTGCACGTAATCCCAATCGAGGAGGGCAAGAAGAACCGTGTCACAGAAGTGATGAAGCTTGAGGTATCGCTGTGTAGGTGTTACCAACACCTTACCAGTATGGATTATCTCATTCCGAATATCCCTGAAATCATCGTCCCAGATCGATATGCCCATTTGTAGACAGAAGTGGTAAAGAATGTCCCGAAACGAAGCGGCATGATTCCTGACATCGCCAGCATTTGCCCATGATGGTTGGTTACTTGTAACCCAAGAAAAGTTGTCGTTTGTACCCCTCTTGAAGAGGCTATTTGGTGTGCCTGAGTTGTTGGATGCGTAGTTATACCGCACTACTTCCAGAAAGTTCGCCATCAGGAGCAGCATGTTCTCTGAATAGTTTGTGTCTTTCGCCAATATGCCAAGTCCTATAAGGTTATTGAGTCGGTACGTAGGATTCTGCTGTTGAAAAGGGAGAAAGGCGTGCTCTAGGAATCGCGCAATGTCCTGTGAAGGCAAGAGATCAGGGAGAACCAGCGGGGTGCCGTAATCCAGACGTACAGATGATGCAAGGTCTCGCAGTTCACGATACACGACTGTCTTACCGCGTCTTGCCTCGATTTTCGCTATATGACACATTCTGCCGGTCGCCAGGGAAAGCAACCAACCAAGGGATTCCATCTCGCCAATCACCGTGGCCTTCTCTCCATAAGGGACACCGGGAATAGTCGCTTTATGAGATATCCTGCCACGCATGCTGACCGTCATCTCGATCGGTTTTCCAGCGACAGTTAGATTGATGATGCTGTTTTGAGAGCGAGTAAACGGGAGATTTACAAAATAGCACTCTATTGAAACAATATCGGATGCATTAGGTGGTGTTGCAAGCTCCATGATAGGATTTGGAATTCTTACTTCGTAGCCGAATCTCGTACCTATAGAAGTTGTCGTCAGTTGGAATCCTGCGATCCATGCCTGCGTTTTCTGGAGAAGCAGTCTCGAAGAGTGCGGGAGACTTTCAACGTACGCCGTTGCCGCATCCAGTTGAGGCAAAGTGCCGACTCTGTCGTCTGGTGTAATCATGCCAGGGATAGAAGTATTGCTTTGTGGCCGTAAGCGAAGGGTGGCAGGAAAGGTTGTGGTTGAATACTGAAAGGTACACTGCAATGTGATCTCAGCCATGTTCGGACTCCATGTGGCACTTTACCGTGAATACGACTACCTGATCCAAGTAGACCCGAGAAGTTCCAAACAGCATACCGTGTCCTTCACGGAAGGGATAGCCAACAGCTTGCAGTTCCTCAAGCAGCTCCTGATAAGCGGTTGCGACACGCTCTTCGTCTTTCGGATCTCCCATTACCCTATGGGTAACAGCCCGTGTCAATCTGCGTCCATCGGGAAACTGGAATATCCCGCGAACAATGAGACGAAACGATGGCGGCTCGGGGTGCGGTATCATGCGGGAAAATACCCTGAGGAGACAGAGGAGGGACACATGCACGACGACAACCGAGACACACCGCTTCCACCGGCAGACGAGACCGGAGATTCCTTCTCAGGCGACGCCTGGATGGTCTGGCTCATCATGCTCGCCTTCTTCCTGCTCCTGAAGATGGCGTAGCCGCAGTGCGGCAGAGGCGTGTCGGCGTCGAGCTGCTACCCCTGCGAGTACCGCCCGGTGTTTCCGCTTGCGGATCGTCCAGATTGGTGTCTCCTCAGGGTGTGGCGGGCGTGGATAGACGGTCATCCTGCGGTTATGTCCGGTACAACGTCAGCCCGGTAACATCCGCATAGTCCTTCGTGTTGCGGGTCACGAGTTCGAGTCCGTGCTCCAATGCTGTCGCAGCAATCAGCAAGTCGAGGGCTCGTCTGCGAATGTTCTTTCCCTGCTGTTTGAGTGTTGAACGAACATGAGCACAGCGAATCGCGATCACGGGCGAGAGTGGCAGCACTGGAACACTCGCAAAGAAAGCAGTGAACTTGTCCCGGTCTTCCGGTGAGAGTCCGTTATCGATCACTCCCTGAAACGTCTCCATGTAGGAAATGATGCTCACGAAGATCCCGTCAGCTGAGAGCGTGTTAAAAAGGACGATGGTCTGTGGATCATCACCCAGGAAGTCAATCACCATGTCTGAATCAAGAAGGTACGCCATAGCTAGGCGGGTCGTCCGGGTGTGTCTTGTTCGCGGGCTTCCCAGATTTCCCGCTTCAAGGCTTTAGTATCGATACCGCGAAACGCACCGGCACTGGCTTTGAGTCCAGCTCGCACTTTCTCCGCATCGTAGTTGGCAAAGGGATCGTCGGTCAGATTGATTTCCGGTGTGTCACGCACCAAACGATACAGCACACCGTTGGCCTCGACGACTACCGACTTCTTCTGGCTGAGTCGTTGCGTAATCTCATCATCTGGACTGAGTCTGATTGGTTGTGTCTGCATCTCGTGTTCCTTTCCTGTCACCAGGGAGATTATAGCACACTATGCAAAGGGAAGTGGTCGATTCTTTTGTGCCTTGACGAGGGTGCTACATGAGTCATCCCGGAGTTTGCGGGATGCTCGCCGCCGTGACGCCACTCAACCTCTGCCGGTAGCATCATGCTGGTCTGCTTCCCGATGTCTACTGCGGAGGTCTTCCATGCTTGATGATGCCGTCCTTGCCAGCGGTCTCCACGCCTCGCCTCAGGTGGCGACCGACTTACATGCCCGTCTGACTACATTTCTCTTCCCCTTCCTCGTCGTTCTCGATGACCATCTCGATCGTCGCCTCGTCCAGACCTTCGTCGCCACCCTCGCTGCCATTCTCCGCTGGCGTAACCGTCCCCACGGCCTGCTCCTCAGCGAACTCGGCGGCTACCTTTCTTCTCCCAGCCATGCTCCTGCTGGCACCAAACGCCTCTCCAACCTCCTGCGCTCTCCCCGTTGGTCAGCCAGCCTGATTGGCCACTTTCTGTCGCAGCAGGCGAATGCGCGCCTTGCCATACTGGAAGCAACGGGAGAGGACGCGCTGGCCATCTGGGATGAAAGTGTCCTCGAAAAGCCCGAAAGCCTCGTCCTTGAAGGACTGGGCGTCGTTCGCTCGAGCAAGGCCCATCGGCTGACCCATATCAAACCCGGCTTCTACGATCCACCCGCCAAGCCGATCTTCGTGCCGGGGATGCAATGGATCGGGGTGCTCGTGCTCGGCATGAGCGGTCCGCCGACGGTGGCTGCGATGCGCTGGTGGACGAATCGTGGCATCGGCGCGAGCGAGGAGCGCGTCGAGCAGGGAAAGCTTTTCGCGCAGTGTGTGACCGCATGGGGACGGCGCGTGCTGCACGTCTGGGATCGCGGCTATGTCGGTAAGCCCTGGCTGCTGACGGCGCTGACCGCACAGGTGCGCTTCGTGCTGCGCTGGCCGGGGAACTACAAACTGGTCGATGCGACAGGGCACGAGCACAAGGCATGGGAGATCGCGCGCGGCGTGCGCAGTTGGGACTTTCGCCTGCTCTGGGACACGCATCGTCATTGTGAACAGCGCACCGGGGTGGTCGCGATGCCCGTCACGCACAGCGCGTCGGCACAGCAACTCTGGCTCGTGGTGGCGCGGCAAGGGAAAGGGCGCGATCCGTGGTATCTCCTGACCAGCGAACCGATCCGCACGGTCGCGGATGCCTGGCGGATCGTCTACGCGTATCGGCGGCGCTGGCAGGTCGAGACGACGTGGCGATACAGCAAGAGCGAGTTGGCAATGGAAAGTCCGCGCGTCTGGACATGGGAGCGACGAGAGAAGCTGTTGCTGATGGCGACGCTGGTCTACGCCTTCCTGCTCTCCCTGCTCGATCCCGCGTTGGGGCCGATGCGCCAATGGTTGCTGCGGCACTGGTGTCATCGCACGGGAAAACGGAGCCGGGAGACGCCGACGCCGCTCTATCGCCTGCGCTCTGCGCTGAGTCGCTTATGGCAGGAGCATCGTCCCGACGCACTGTCGCCTGCCCCGTGAGCGCGCTGGCTGCGATCCGGGATCGTCTCACGGAAAAGGAAAGAGGGTAGGGCGGCCATAGGGAAGCGCTGATTGGAGAACGCGCGCTGACGGGTATGCCGGACGACGGCGACCATCGGTTTCCCCGTCACTGTTCTCGGCAAATCTGCACATGCAGCGCGCAGCACGATGCGCATCGGTCGGCTACCGCCCCGCGTTATGCGACCGTGCCGCCGATCGTGTCTTTCTCTCGCTCGGGTGTCCCGCGACGCGGGTGTTCGGCGATCCATCCACCGATGATCTCTCGGTACAGCGCCGCCCGGGTCATCCGTCCCTCACGTGCCATTGCCGCCACCTCGGCGGCCCACGTGGGCGGGATCGGGATCGCCACCGTCACGACCGGCACGTCGAATAAGCAGGGTCGTCCCCGCGGTCGTTTGGCGGGTTTGGGCTCCATCACAGTCCTCCATGCAAGCCACGCATGCGCTACTGCTTGAGACCGAGTTGGTTGAAGATGCCGACCATCCGGTCGTGCGCCGCCTTCACCGCCTCGGGCACCTTCGCCCCCTTCTGGATGATGTCGCCCATCATGTCGGAGAGGATGTACTGGCTCTGCACCGCGCTGTTCCCCGGGCTCGCCACCTGCGGGAAGGCGTAGCCCGTCTTGCTCTTGATCGGCAAGGGCGCCTCGATGAGTTGGCGCAGGGCGGGGAAGCTCGGGTCGCCGCCCGTGTAGAACGGGTCCGTCTCCCAGATCTTCTTGTACGCCGGCATATTCAGGCCGTTGGACGGCTTGGAGACGGGGAGGAATGACGTGGGCGCGATCAGGTACTTCGCCAGCTCCTTCGCCAAGTCCGGGTTCTTCCCGTTCTTGAAGAGCGTGAAGTAGAAGTAGCCCGGCACCGCGATGATCTGATCGGTGCCCGGGCCCACCACCCCGGCCAGGACCGCCGTCTTGTCGTAGACCGGGTTGTTTTGCGCCTTGGACTGTGCGTAGAGCGTGTAGCCGTTCTGGGTGATGCCGAGCGTCCCCGCCAGCCACGCCTCGTTGTTTGACGGGTCCGTCCACCCCTCGACGCCGGGCGGCAGCATGTTCTTGTACTTCGGGTTGGTGTGGATGTCGGCGAGGAAGGTGATCGCCGCGACCGTCTCGGGCGAGTTGAAGGTCACCTTCAGGCCGTCGTTGCTGTTGAGCGAGCCGCCGTACGCCTGGAGGATGCTCAGCACCTGGTAGTTGCCGTCGCTGCTGCGGTTGGTCGTCATGCCCCAGCCGTAGCGGTTCTTGGCCGGATCGGTGATGGCGAGGGCGATGTCGCGCATGTTCTCGAAGGTCTTCATCTCCTCCGGCTTGATCCCCTTCTCCGCCAGCCAGTCCTTGCGGACGAACAGGCCGTTCGCCTGCGTCGAGTAGGGGATACCCCACCACTTGCCGTCGACGACGAGGGCCACCTTCATGATGTCCTCGACCGGGCCGTAGGCGTCCTGGAGTTGGTTGACGACATCGGTCACGTCGAGGAGGTCGCCGAGCTGCAGCCACTGCGGCGCCCAGTTGGCGCCGTAGAAGAGCACGGGCGCATTGCCGGACTTGACCGCCGCGTCCTGCTTGGTGACGGTGTCGCCGGTGTCGACGTTCTGATGGCTGTTGTCGACCGTCGCACCGGTCAGCTGGGAGAACGCCGCCACCGCCTGGTCGTAGGCCTGCTCGGTGCCTTTGAAGTATTCCTGACGGGCGAGCGTCGAGATCGTCTGCCCCTTGAACGCGCCTGACGCGGGCGGCGCAATCGGTTTGATGGCGCCGGATGACGCAGCCGTGGTCGAGCCGCTGGCGACCGGTGTGCTTGCCGCCGCAGCGCTCGCCGCCGGTTTCGTCGCGCCGACCACAGCACTCGCTGCGGGCTTCGTTGCAACCGCAGCCGCGCTACTGGCCGGGGCGGTCGCCGCTCCTGCTGCGGTCGTCGGTGCGGCACCCGTCGTCGCCTTTGCTGCCGGGGTATCGGTGGCGCTGCTGCCACCGCAGGCCGCGAGGATAGCCGTCGCAGCGCTCGCCGCGACACCACCGAGGAACCCACGCCGGGTCAACTGCGCGTCTCGCATCTCGTCGTCCCATCCTCTCGTCGTCGCTACTGCGCATCCACCGCGCCCCATCACGGAGGCGATCCCGGTGAATCGGTGATGCCACGGGCGACCGCTCCGCATCGCAGCGGTCGCCATGACTGAGTCCCGTGTTTCAGCGAAACACCACACGCACCGTGATGGATGATTGCCAGCGATAGTATTCCTTGAAAGGAGGTTTTGTCAAGCGAAATGAGACCGATGGCCGGGCGGTGGCGGAATCGGACCGCCATCGAGCTCAAGGGGTCTCGTCTCTGGCAAACGGTGCGCGGAGAGCGGAAGCACATAAAGCGGCGACGCGGGGTGCGTCGCCACAGGGGAAGGGGTGGGGAAAAGAATCTATTTCAAGCCCGATCGCTGCAGCTTGTCCGCGTCCACGCGCTCCGCAGGACCCGGGCAACCGGCGCGCCCGGTACGTCGCTCGTGTCCTCCTTGAGCAATCCTGATGCCACGCCGCACCGCCCAATTTGGACAGAACCGGCCAACAAGTGAGCCCACCAATCCGCGAAAGCCCTTGTCTTTGCAACAGGAACAATCGGTGGAGCTGGCTCGACATACTGCAATCCCCGTTCGCCAATTGTCTCCCATCATCCCGACGCAAAAGTTCGGGATGACTCATGTCGGAATGGGGCGAGCCCCATTCTACCGTGGAAGCGTCGCGTGTCAAGGATTGGTAATCGTACACAGGACGACGGCAGACGCCGCTATCCCCAACGCCCTTCTGGTCTGCTCCTGGTGTTGCTGAATGAGCGCACCATCGGCGTTACCAGTCAGCAGACGGAGGAACACAGATGGGAATGGCACAGTCGCCACCTGAAGAGCAGGCGGGCAGTCCCGCGTATTTGCGCATTGTCCGCTTCAGAAGAGATGCGGCCGCAAAGCGGGTCTTTACCGCAGCACAGGAGGCGATCTTTCACACCGAGTGCGATCTATCGGTCTACAACCTGCGGTTCAACGGCGAGCCGACTGTGGTTGTCTTAGGCGATGCACCACCGGCAGACTTGGGTGAGCGGTTGCGGAAAATGCTTTCCGCAGGAACTCCGGCAGACTTGCCGCCAGACATAATCGCGATGCTGACACAGCGAAGCATCGAGGAACGGCGGAGAGCGCTGTGGAGTGAAGGTCATTACAACCCCGGAGAACGGCTTATCTGAGAGCGACACTACCGCCCCTGCCTGTATTGGCAGGGGCAACCCTTATAACCTATGACAGCATATCCGCGACGAACCGCTAATAACTGGTAAGATTGCTGCACATCATTTCGGCACGCCGTCCGTTAACACAGGTGATGATCGGTAACTGAAGGACAGCGGCTGTGGGGAGGGAGAGCAAACATGGCGGTTGAGCGCGCGCCACAGGTGCGGCGGTTTGCGCCCTCGGCGAATGGGGCGAAGCGGGGTGTCCGGCTCGAATGGGAGGGCAAGAAGGTCGAGATTGACGTGCCGGTGCTCCCCTTCCAGACCATCGAGACCATCAACGAACCCCGCCAGCAACTGACACTCTTCAGCGCGCCCGACGATACCCGATCCGCCTTCCCACCGGGATGGAAGAACAAACTGATCTGGGGTGACAACAAACTGGCGATGGCTGCTCTTGCAGAAGAGTACGCCGGGAAGGTGGATCTCATCTACATCGACCCGCCATTCGATACGGGTGCCGATTTCACTGTTCAGGTAGAGTTCAATCACGAGATGGTGGTCAAAGAACCTAGCATCATTGAGCGGCACGCGTACCAAGATACTTGGGGAAGTGGCCTGGACGGCTATCTTACATGGCTCTACGAAACCGCACTTTTACTCCACCAACTATTGTCTGAGAACGGTAGCCTCTATGTGCATCTTGACTGGCACATTGGACACTACGCCAAGGCAGTGCTCGACGAGGTATTTGGCATTGATTATTTCGTCAATGAGATTTCATGGAAGCGAAGTTCCAACACGTCTAGTATTGGCGGAATCTGGAAGCGCGCACATGACACCATCCTCTTTTATACAAAATCGGACGACTACGTTTTCAACTTCCAATACAAAACCCTGTCCGATACTTCGATACAGCTGTATCAAAATGAGGACGAGCGCGGCCAATATCAACTTGTCCCGATTCTCGTTAGTGGAAAAAGGGGCGGAACGACCGGACACGTTTGGAGAGGTATCGACCCAAACCAGCGAGGCAAAGCGGGTATGCATTGGGTTACAACTCCGAGCAAACTTGAAGCCTACGCCGCTGAGGGACTTATCGTTGTCCCCGAAAAGGAAGGTGGCGTGCCGAGATTGAAATACTACTTGTCGTCAAACAAGGGTGTCGTCATGTCCGACCTTTGGGATGATATTAGCCCGATTTCCTCGAATGGAAATGAGGCGGCAAACTATCCGACGCAAAAGCCGGAATCCTTACTTGAACGGATAGTCAAGGCATCATCGAACCCCGGAGACCTCGTTCTGGACTGCTTCGTCGGCTCTGGGACGACGGCTGCCGTTGCCGAACGTCTAGGGCGTCGTTGGATAGCCTGTGACCTCGGACGTTTCGCCATCCATACGACCCGCAAGCGCCTGCTCGGTTTTCAGGGGGTTAACGGTGAGCGGTGCCGCGCGTTTGAAATCCTGAATCTCGGCCACTACGAGCAACAATTCTGGCAGGGGGTCGAAGGAGAAGAGACGGACGCCTTGACCACCAAGCACCGCGAGCGGGACTATTTGAAGACGATGCTCACCTTCTACCACGCCCACCCGCTTGACGGCGCGGGTCGTATCCACGGTGAGAAGGGTGGCCGCGCCGTCCACGTCGGCCCGCTCGCGGAGTCCGTCTCTCGCATGGAAGCATTTGAGGCGTCGGAAACAGCGCTCAACCTCGGCTTCCGGAGGCTCGACATCTTGGGATGGGAGTGGGACTTCGAGTCCAACGAGACAGTCAAAGAGGATGCGAAGATGCGCGGCGTGGACCTCCGCCTCATTCAGATTCCTGAAGAGATGCTTGATGGACGAGCCCGTAAACTCTTCCAAGAGGGAAAACTGACCTTTCCGGAACTCGCATCCCTACAGATTACGGTCGAGCCGCTGCCCGGTCAGCGCCGCTCCTACCACATTCACCTTGAAGACTTCATCATCCCGCCAGGCACGCTCCCGGAGACATTGCGCCAGCGCGTGATGCGCTGGCAGGATTACATTGATTATTGGTCGGTTGATTGGGAGTTCGGCAAGGAGACGCTTCCCGGCGAGCGCGATACCTTTCACAACATGTGGCAGCAGTTTCGCACGCGCAAAGATCGGACACTCGCCCTGACTTCCGAGCCGCACGACTACACCGCCCCCGGCACGTACACCGTCGTCGTCAAGGTCGTGGACATTTTCGGCAACGATACGACCGTCAGCCGGAAGGTGGAGGTTCCGTGAGGCGGCAGCAGGCGGCGACAGAGGCGGTCTTTCAACCGCGCATCACCGTGGTCTCCCACCGTGTCGGCGATCCGTACGGTATCCCGGACACGCCGACGCGCCGCCAATCCGATGCGCTCTTCGTCCCCGTCCTCCGCCAGCAAGTGACCGATTGGCGAGCGGCGGGCTATCCCGGTGCATCTCCGACGACGCAGCGGCTCCTCTCATGGTGGTTCACCGAGGAGCACCTTCGTGGCGGTGTACCCTGGCGCTACTACTTCGCCCAGCGTGAGGCCGTCGAGACCTTCATCTTCTGCCACGAGGTCAGCAAGACTCGCCGCGTGCAGGACCTGATGAAACTGACCAATCGCGCACCGCGCTACTACGCACCCGCCGATGACCTCTATCCGCGCTATGCGGCGAAGATGGCGACTGGCAGCGGCAAGACGAAGGTGATGAGCCTGGCGATCGTCTGGTCCTACTTCCACAAAATCTTCGAGCCCGATTCCCCGATGGCGACGCATTTCCTGCTGATCGCCCCCAATGTGATCGTCTACGAGCGCCTCGCGGACGACTTCGGCGATGGGCGCATCTTCAAAGATGATCCCTGCGTGCCGGAGGAATGGTGGCCGGAGTTCAAGATGCAGGTCATCCGCCGTGACGCCGCGACACCCATCCATACGCGCGGTGTGCTCTACCTGACGAACATCCACCAGTTGTATCTCCCCAAGGAGGAGAGCGTCGAGGATAACGCCGCATCCGAGGCAGGTAATGACCCACTTGCCGGTCTCGATCTCATCACCACGTTCGCTGGGAAGAAGCCGAAGGCGAAGGCGATCACAACGGTCGAAGTGCCGCTCATCGAGCGCGTCGCCTCGCACGACGACCTGCTGATCCTCAATGACGAGGCGCATCATGTCCACGATGTCGACCTCGCGTGGTATAAAGCGATCCTCGACACAAACTCACGCCTAAAGGCCGCGCACGACACCGGCCTGACGGCTGTCCTCGATTTCTCGGCCACGCCGAAGGATCAGAACGGGCGGCTCTTCGATCACATCCTTGTGGATTACCCACTCGCGACGGCCATCGAGGACGGCATCGTCAAGCGTCCCTATCTCGGTCGCCTCTCCGATGCCAAGGAGGGCGTCTCGCCGAACGCGAGCATGAAGTATCGGATGTGGCTCGACGCCGGCGTGCAGCGGTGGCGCGATTACACGGCCAAACTGAAGCACACGGGGATGAAACCGATCCTCTTCGTAATGGCCGAGGACACCAAAGACGCCGATGAGGTCGCCGCGTACCTCAAGACGTTGCCCGATCTGCGCGACCTGTCGGATGGTCGCCAGCGCGTCCTCACCATCCACACCAACCGCAAGGGCGAGATCAAGGAAGAGGCGCGCACCAAGAAGGACCGGGAGGAACTGGACCGCCTGCGCGAACTTGCGCGCACCGTGGACTATGCCGACAACCCGACGCAGGCGATTGTCAGCGTGCTGATGCTGCGCGAGGGCTGGGATGTGAAGAACGTCACCGTCATCGTCGGCATCCGCGCGTTCACGGCGAAGGCGAACATCCTGCCGGAGCAGACGATCGGGCGGGGCGTCCGCCTGATGTCCCCGCATGGGCCGAACTCCGGCTGGGATGAGCAGGTGGATGTGATCGGTACGCCCGGCTTCGAGCGGTTCGTCCTCGGTCTCGAGAAGGAGGGCGTCGAATTCGGCACAGGCGACATCAAGCAGCCGCCGAAGTTCGTCATTATCGCCGTGCAACCGGAGCGCGTCGCGCCGTTCGATGTCGAACTTCCCCGCCTCACCCCCGCACTCTATAAGTCCGCCGACACGCTCGCCGACTTGACGCTCGACCAGATACCGGTCCGCACCGTCGCGATGGGCAGTTACACCGAGAACGAGGTCCAGGAGTATCTGCGGATTGACGCGATCACGCGCGAGAAGAAGGACTCCTTCAAGCTCCGCCTCCCCTATCCCGCCGTGCCGAACGACATCATCGCCTATTGGACCGAGCGCATCCTGCGGACGACGAAGTTCCCCGGCCGGTTCAACGTCATCGCCCCACTCGTGCGCGAGTACGTTGCCAGGGTGCTCTTCGGCGGGCCAACGCAGTGGGAGAAACGCACCATCCTCCGGCGGCTGTTGGATGAGGAAGTCGGCGAGACGCTGGTCGGTGCGTTCGTGGACGCGATCAACCGCATCAGCGTCATCGAGCAGGAACCGGAGGAAGAGAACGCCGCGCTCTCGGTGGCGACCTGTGGCGACTTCCCGTGGAGTGGCGCAACCTATCCCGGCAAGAAGACCGTTTTTAATCTCATCGCCTGCGACAGCGCGCTCGAACGCGAGATGGCGGAGTTCTTCGACATCGTGCCCGATGTGGAGGCGTACGCGAAGATCGTCACGCAGATGCGCTTCACGATCGAGTATGTCAGCACGACCGGCAAGCTGCGCTTCTACCGCCCCGACTTCGTCGTCAAGACGGCCGACGGCATGTATCTCGTGGAGACAAAAGGGCGCGAGGATGCGGACGTGGCCCAGAAGGATGCCCGCGCCGCCCAGTGGTGCGCGGACGCCACCCGGCTGACGAGCGTGGCGTGGCAGTTCGTCAAGGTGCCGCAGGACATCTTCGAGCGCACGACGGCGACCTCCTTCGCCACACTCGTCGCCCACGCGCGGGTCGTCACCAACCCCATCGCGGTGGAATCCTTGCCGCTCCTCGATCTCCTTGGGACGGAGCAGCCCACACTACCTCCTACCGATCAGTCAACGGCGACAATTTCGGAGCCGATCGTCACCGAAGGCGAAGGTGATCAGGTAAATGAACTCGCCACCCCACCCACACCGGCGATTGATCTTTCCCAGTTCGTCGCGCTCTCCGAACTGCAATCGCTCCGGGCGGAAATGAGCGCACAGATGCAAACGATGCTCGCGCATATCGAGGCGCTGGTGAAGCGTGAGGTCGCGCCCCAGGTGGACCCGATGGAGGCGCGCGTGCAGGCGGCGGAGGTCAAGGCATGGGAGGAGACCGAAGCCGCGCTCAAACCAATCTGGACCCTCTTGGACGATCAATCGCGCAACGAACTCGTGCGCGCGTCTTTCCTGCTGCTGACCCCGCCGCCGCTTCTCCCCGGCCCGATTCGCGAGAGCGCGCCCGCCGAGGCGGTAGTTGCGATCGCCCGTGCCTTCGAGCGCGAGTTGCACCGCCATGTTATGGGGCCGCTCGTCGCGAAGTTGCAGGGTGAGCGGAGCCTCGTCGTGAACGGCAAAATGATCTCCCTGCCCCGCAACATCCCGCCGACGCTCGATGAGTCCGAGCGCCTACTCGCGCAGTGCGGCGATTTGCCTGCAGCGAAGGCGTTCCTCGAACGACGCTTCTTCCACCCGACCGAACTCTGGGAGACCGTCCCGGTGTTCATCTCGAAGTTGCGCGCGGTGCGCAATCGGGCGGCGCATGGCGACACGAAGCCAGTGACGCGAACCGAGGCTGAAGAGATGTGGGCATTGGCGATGGATCGGCAGGCGAAAGAGATGCCTTCCCCGTTCTTACCGATGCTCTCCGATTAGGTTGCGCGCTGGTTTTCGTCCTCACCTACCGGGCACTAAGGATCGACGCGGTGCGGGAAGTGTTGCCCCAGATATGCCTAAGTCTCACGTATCCAGCGACTCTTCCCACTCAGCACCCATCACCCAAGACAGTGCTGACATACGCCCGCTGAGCAAACCCCAGTTGAAATCATCCCATCCAAGATTTTCCTCACCATACTTCGCCTCGATACGCTGGGCTGCCTTCCTGGCTATCTCAAATACAGGCTTCTGCTGCTCCGTCAAAGGTTCTTCCCCGCTCTCGATCCGGTAGAGCCAGTTTTGATGCCGGTTCCACCACACCTTGTCCCAGAACTCCTTGTACGTTTCGAGGATTGCATTGTCGTTACGCCGAAGCAGCAGCGGCCACTCTTCGCCCGGATGCTCTTCATCGGGCAACCACTCTACCTTGTCCCCTTCCTCTGTATATCCGACGCGATGCCCATTTGGTCCGGTCTCTCCTGGCTGCACCGGGTCTATAGCGCCAGCACCTGAGCGCAGTCTCAGCCCCATAGTCTCGTCGTATTTCTGAAACACTTCGGGGGTAATGTCGTGTTCGTGCAGGGTGAGAATCAGGCTCGCGATCTTTTCGACATGGTCTAGTACTACAGCGACAGTTACCGGTGAAGCGTGGTAGGCTTCCCCCGGAGGGACTGCCATGCTCACAACCATCGCATCGAACTGCTGGACCGCGACGCTGGATACCTTACATGCCCGGATCGCGC
>JAABUU010001675.1_pt1 | contig 35688 bp, 41 predicted proteins | sample 5559301 | NCBI WGS metagenome assembly JAABUU01 (sample SAMN10711884, study PRJNA513360) | rock metagenome | isolation source: Antarctica rocks | place: Antarctica: Victoria Land, Richard Nunatak white
TCACACACCACCCTTCCCGAACCGGTCACCACGGTGGTGATCGGGTAGGTGCGTTCCGGGGAGGGCTGGGAGAAAACAGGACTCTGACACGCGTGCTCACAGGCAACAATCCACGGTTCCCGCGTGGATACAACGATGCCCTCCACCCTCAAACTGTTTCACAGGCTCACCGGCACCATAGATCAACCGAGGTCAACCGGAACGCACCCGGAAAGTGTGCTCTCACCAGCACCGATCACGCTAGACTCACCCCCGGCCTCCCCGCTCGCCCAGCCCAGGCGAGCAGCTCCCATTTTCCTCACCCACGGCGGAGCGAAGCGCGCCTCAACAACTGATCAGGAACTACGCATCCGGCATGACCGGCCTCCAATCTGCGTGTCCACTCGATACGCGCGACTTCGTGTCGCACCCCACCGTTGGTGGTAGGCGGCGGCAAGTTCATCGGCGCGAGCCTCGGCGGGGTCGGTGATGGTGGGCAGCAAGGTGATCACCTCACCGGTGCCGTTACCGGTCCGGCCCGGTCGGGCACGGTGTACTCGACGACCCGGGCCAGGCGGGCCCGCGGCAGCCCGTACTCGTCGAGCGCCTCGGGCACCTCGCCCAGGTCCGTACCGGTGCGGGCGGCGGTGAGGATCGCCTCGCGGCGGGTTCCGCGGATGCGGGAGTCCATCACCACCGACAGGTAGGTGCCATCGGCCAGGACCGCTACCACGAGCAGCGCCAGTTGGGTGGGGGCCCGCCACAACAGTGCGGCCCCGGCCGGCGGTGAGCAGTTCATCCTCGGCCAGCCGCGGGTACAGCCCTTGGGCGAGGGTTTTCTCCCCGACGGTGTAGGCGCCGAGGGCGGCGGCCACGAACGCATGGGTGCCGCACTCGGCGACCGCCACCACCCTGTCGTTGGGGAACGCCGAGCGGTTATCCCCCGACCCGGCGTAGCCGAACTCGGTGGCGTTGGCGGGGGTGTCGGGCACGTCCACCTCGAACCCATCGATGCCCAGCAGCCGCCAGGACCGCAGAAACACACCCCGCGCCGTTCCCAATGCCCTCACCGAGGCCATCGGCCCCGCCGGTCCGGCGACCGGACCGCAGGTCCGTTCGAACAACTCCGGCAACACCGCGTCAGCGTTGACACCGAAGCCGAGGCCAGCAATGCTCACTAACACCTCTAGGTGGTCCCATGCTCGTAGCAACGAGGTGGTCCCATCACCCTGGCAAGCGACAGCATCACCACCGACGGCCAAGCCACCACCACCGTGTTCATGGGCGACACCACAGAGGGAGCCGCATGAGTAAAGACATATTCGTCGTTGGATGCGGTGGATTCGGTCGCGAGGTCTATCAGGTGATCACCTCGATGCGGCAGGTCGGCCAAGACATGACGGTAGCTGGATTCGTCGACGACGCACCGAGCCCAGAGAACCTCCAGCTGGTCGGCGCCCTGGGCTGCATCTACGAAGGAACAGTTGCTGACCTGCGAGTCGCACGGAACCGTTCGCCGTGGCGTTAGCAATCGGAAGCCCGTCGGGCAAGCGTGCGGTCGCGGACCGACTTGCGGGCTCACCGGTGCGCGACCCCGTCCTTGTGCACCCCGCCAGCTGGGTCGGCACCGTCGTCACCCTCGAACCGGTCGTCGTCATCACCGCAGGAGCGCGTCTGACCACCAACATCCACGTTGGCGCGCACGTGCACATCAACCTCAACGCCACGGTTGGCCACGACACCACGATCGGCGACTTCAGCGTGCTGAACCCGCTCGCGTGCGTCTCCGGCTCGGTAACGCTGGGCGAAGGAGTGAACGTGGGTGCTGCGGCCACTGTGTTGCCCGGCATCGAGGTCGGCGCCGACACGGTTATCGGTGCCTGCTCCTGCGTGGTTCACGACGTGCCTGCCGGGACGACGGTCATGGGAGTACCTGCGCGATGAGCCGCCCCGCACAACCTTGGCGGCGGACTCGGGCCCACCCGTGCGGCGGCCACCCTCTTCGGTCGGTCGGGCAGACCCGACCATGACACCGCCCCGCTCGGCGCAGGACGCCCCGCCCCTGCTCGAGCTCACAACAGTCTCGCTATACGGCAACCAGGCGCCAAGCACCCGCGTCCGCGTCGCCGACTGGCTGTCGCACCTCCGTGTTCAGGCGGAGGAGCTGAACCACGCTGAGCTGCCCAACCTGAGACCACGAACCGTCCTTGAGAACCTCTTTCAGGTGGCGCGCGCCGAGGCCAGGAACGTGGTGCGCGCGAGGAAGAGGCGCCAGCTGCTCCTTCTCTCCCGGGAGGCCAGCGCCCTCAGTCGTGGGCGCGTCGAAGAGCGCTACCTGCACTCGGCGGAACATTCGACCTACGACTTCGACGACGCCCTGTTCGAGGACGGAAGCTCCGCCCAGAGCCGGTACGGTCGGCCGGCCCGCTGGCGAAGCTCTGTACGTGCGGCCGATGTCGTCATCGCGGGCAACCCGTATCTGGCCGACAGAGCAGACCAGCTGGCGCGGGACGTGCGCATCATCCCCTCCTGCGTCCAACCCGGTGACTATCAGAGCAAGAGCCACTGGCGCGTGGGAAGCACGCCGGTCATCGTGTGGCTCGGGTCGCCCAGCACCGAGCAGTATGTCGAGCACATCGCGACCGAGCTGGCCCATGTCTGCTCCAAGCTGGGTGCACGGCTGCGCATCATCAGCGGTCCTCGCACCCGGGAGGTCCCGGTCCTAGCGCCGTTCGTCGACCGCTACCCATGGAGTTCCGCCACGGTTTCAGATCTGCTGTCGAGCGCTGACGTGGCGATAGCGCCGCTGAGCGACACCCCGTACAGCCGCGGCAAGTGTGCCTACAAGCTCCTGCAGTACGCCGCCACCGGACTACCCGTCGTCGGGTCACCCGTGGGCGCGAACCGCGCAGCTCTCAAACACTTCCACGGCGTGACCGTCGATGCGCGAGACACGTGGGCAGAAGCCTTGCGGGTAGTCCTCGAAGCACCGGACGACACTCGACGCCAAATGGGAACAACAGCGATTTCTGCGGTCGCGAAACATTATTCCTTCGACGCCTGGGAGGGCGCATGGCGAGACGCCGTGGGGTTGAATTGATTTCGTCGCCACCGATCGCCGTCTTGAGCACCACTGTCTCGCAAACTGTGGGGCGCTTCTACGGTGACATCATCACCACCCTCCAGGCGCAGGGATACGCCGTGCACGTGGTGACGACGGACGGACCCGAGGTCGCTGATCTGCGGCAGCGCTGCCAAGCGGTGCACCTCGTTCCGATGTCGCGCACCATCTCACCCGTCGCTGACCTCCGTGCCCTCTGGCAGTGGCTGCATCTCATGCGGAAGCTTCGACCCGCGTTCGTCCTGGCCGGTACGCCCAAGGCGAGCTTGCTGGCCATGATCTCCAACAAGCTCGTGTCAACACCGCGCCGAGCCTATTTTCTACAAGGGCTTCGGCTCGAACCGACCACAGGCGTGCAGCGGTGCACGCTCGCCCTGATGGAGTGGCTCACCAGCTGGTGCAGTCACACCGTCATCGCCGTCTCCCCATCGCTCGCACGCCGGTACCGCCACCTCCGTCTCAACGCGGGCCGGCCCGTGTCGATCCCGCACCATGGCAGCAGCCACGGCGTTGACACCGTTCACTTTGCGCCACGAGCCAGGGCCGAGAACGTCCTGCGGGACGCCGGGCTCGACCCGACGGTTCCTGTCCTGACCTTCATAGGTCGCGTCACCAGGGACAAGGGGATAGGGACGTTGATCGAGGCCGCCCATCAGCTGCACGCCAAGGGATCGCAGGTGCAGCTCGTCATAGCCGGGGACCTCGATGAGAGCGATTCACCGCTGCAGGTGACTCGTCTGCGCGAGTCCGGCCTACAGGTCGCAATCATCGGCCAGCTCGCTGACGTGCGCCCGATGCTCTCGGTCACCGACATCCTCGTGCTGCCAACCTGGCGCGAGGGCCTGCCCAACGTCGTGCTGGAAGCCGCTGCGATGGAGGTTCCGGCTATCACGACCGATGCGACGGGTGCCGTCGACTCGGTCGTGGACGGCCTAACCGGGTCCATCGTGCCGGTCGACGACCCCTCCGCGCTGGCGTCAGCCGTCCAGCACCTGCTGAGCGACCCGCTCCGACGGAGAACCATGGGCATGAACGCGCGAGTACGTGTTCTCGCCGACTTTCAACCACGGGATGTGGCCAGTGCCATCATCGAAGCCGCAGGCAGCAGCCGACGTCAGGTGCGGGAAGTCGACGTGCCAACCCAGCGAACGGCGCCAGCTGACTGGGTAGCCGATGTCGACCTCCCGGCCACTGCGCAGAACGAGGCCTGAGGGTGTGCGGGATCGCTGGCTACATCGGCCCTGACCGGTCGGCCCACGCTCACCTCACCGTGGCGCTCGATGCACTCGAGCACCGTGGCCCTGACGACAGCGGCACCCACATCGCCGGTGCCTGCTCGATGGGAATGACCCGCCTCTCGGTCATCGACCTCGATGGCGGACACCAGCCCCTGTACAACCCGGAAAATACCGTCGCGGTTGTGTTCAACGGCGAGATCTACAACTACCGCGAGCTGAGGAGCGACCTGCGGCGCGCAGGGCACACCTTCAGGACCTCGACCGACACCGAGGTGCTGGTCCACCTCTACGAGGACCATGGGCCCGAGATGGTCCATCACCTCAGGGGAATGTTCGCGTTCGCCATCCACGATGTGCGGACCGGCGACGTGCTGCTCGCGCGCGACCGGTTCGGTAAGAAGCCGCTCTACTACATTCATGACGCCGGTGAGCTCTGGTTCGGCTCCGAGCTCAAGGCTGTGGTTCCGTGGGCTCGGCGCGCGGGTCGGCCACTTCCGGTCGATCCGCAGGCGGTCTACGACTACCTGTCGCTGGGTGTCGTACCCCAGCCGACGACCATATTTGCTGGCGCTCGCGCTCTGCCGCCTGCGTCCACAGCCCACTTCTCCAATGGCAACCTTGCGCTGTCGACGTACTGGGCGCCCGCGTTCCACCCCAAGTCCGGCTTGGACCTTCCCACTGCGAAGGAAATGACCCGCGAGCGCGTACAGGATGCCGTTCGTGTCCGACTGCGAAGCGACGTACCGCTCGGTGTCTTTCTCTCTGGCGGCCTCGACAGCAGCATCATCGCATTCGAAGCTTCCAGGGTGGTCGGCGCTCAGCTGGAGACGTTCACCATCGCCACCGGCGACGCCCTCGACGAGTCCGAGGTCGCACAGGCCACCGCCCAAGCCCTCGGCGTGCGCAACACAACCTTGCCGCTGACCGTTGATCCGGTCCTCGGCGTACAAGCCGTGGTCGACCACTACGACCAGCCGTTCGCCGATTCCAGCGCGATCCCCAGCATGCAGGTGGCCGCACTGGCCGGTGAGCACGTATCGGTGGTCCTCAACGGCGATGGTGGCGACGAGCTGTTCGGCGGGTATCGACGCCACGTTGCCGCCCAGCGCCTCCAGCGGTTTCACGCCGTTCCCCGGACCGCTGCACTCCTTGCGGCGCGGACGCTGGGTGCTCTACCCGGTGGGCGTCGCAGCCTGCCGGGAATCGGCGCGCGGTTCGCACGCGGTCTGTCGCTGTCAGCCGAAGAGCGCTACTTCGTGTTCACGGCCGACATGCTGAGGGAGGGCGACAAACAGCTGCACTGGTGCGGACCGGCCGCGGCGCCGACCGAGCGACTCGTCACGGCGCACACCGACAAACGTCTTTCCTACCTTGACCAACAGCAGCTGAATGATATCCAGCTGAACCTGACCTCGGACCTCCTCGTCAAGATGGACATGGCCTGCATGGCATCATCGGTGGAGGGGCGCTCACCGTTCATGGATCACCAGCTCGCAGAGTTCGCCTTCGCACTCCCCGACGATCTGAGGGTCGGCCCGCGGGGAACGACCAAGCATGCGCTGCGCGAAGCCTATCGAGACCTGCTCCCCGAGCAGGTCATCAACGGGGCCAAGAAGGGCTTCGAGGTTCCGATGGACCGCTGGCTTGCGAGCGACTTACGACCACTTCTCCACGACGTGCTCGGCAGCCGTGACGCTCGGGTCGGCTCTTACGTCGATGATTCGGTGCGGCTCGGACTAGTTTCCGGTGAGCGTTACCGTGGTCGTAATCATGGCTACCTGCTCTACGCGCTGCTCGTGCTGGAGCTCTGGCTCAGGAGCCAGGAGCGTCAATGAGTAATACGCCCAACAATTCGGATTACCCCCTGCCATCCGCGCCGGTACACAGCACGATTCTAATGACTTCCCGCGTCTCGATCGATCGCGACTCATCCCGATCTGGGGGGCACGTCACTCATGACCAACCCCCGGCAGCTGCTCTCGGCTGGGTTAGTAAGCGCGGAGGCCAGGCTGGCAGGCTGGACCATAGTTCTCGCAGGGAGCGCCAGCCTCTTTGCACTCCTGAGTGCTCGGTGGCTCGACGTTCAAGACCGCGGTGTCGTCGTCGTCTTCTTGACGACATCCTCACTGCTCATGCTTGTTGGTTCAATGGGAACAGCTACTGGTGCACGTGTCCTGCTTAATCGCGCGCCACCACTCGGGTTGGACACGTTTCTTCACCACGCACGACTCCTGAGTCTCATTCACCTGCTCACCACGGCCACGGTAGGGGTTACTCTTCTAGCGTTGTCAAACGGGATGCCACGCGTCTGGGTGGCCATTCTGTTTATTCCCTACGCCGTACTTACCTTATTCTCTTACTTATCACGCGAAGCGCTTCACGGCCTAGGGAAACACGAAGCAGCCCTGCTTAGCGACGTCATCCCCTCCGTCGTCCAAGTGGCCGCAGTCGTGCTTCTGCACGCGACAGGACGCCTCGATCTACCAAGTCTTACGGCAGCGATACTGTGCTCCGCATTCGTCCAGGCATCTTACCTCACCTGGCGGATCGGCACAGTTTCCAGGTCACCGATAGAATCTTTCTGGACCCTCAACCGCGTAATCCGATTTAGCTTTCCAGCACTCTTTACTGCCCTTGGTCAGGCAGTCGTCATTCGCGTTGATCGACTGATTCTTGGCGCCCTCGCGGGAACAGGTGCCGTCGGAATTTACGGCGCGGCCGCCACCCTGACTGAGGTCTTGTGGCTCGTCCCCAGCGCGGTCGCGCAACTTGCATTCCGGCGGGCATCGGTGACAAACCGTGCAGACGCCGGTCGGAAAAGTCGTCAAATAGTCATGGGACTAACTCTGGTCTTCGCCGCCGCGTTCGCGGTGACCGCCCACTGGATAATCCCTCTGCTTCTCGGCCCACGGTACGTTGACGCTATCCCTCTGAGCTACATCTTGGTGGTAGCTGCCGTGCCCATGGCCAGCTATCAATTGGACGTCGCCGTGATTAACGGGATGGGACGCTTAGCCTCGTCAGGGTGCATAACCGTAACGGGCAGCCTAGTTCTAGCGATCGGGTGTATTGCCACGATCCCGTTCTATGGCGCATTCGGTGCAGCGTGGGCTAGTCTCGTCGCATACTCCATAGAGGCGATTTGGGCCAAAACCTCGCTTCGCGGGACTTCCGTACTACCCATGACGGGACGGTAACGCAACATGGAGCGACTCACACACCCTGCGGGTCTGCCGATACCACCAGAGGAGTGGCGCAGCGAATAGTCATTACCCACCGATAATCGATCTGCAACAACAACCTGTGGTCAGCGAACACATCTGACCGAACGCGCTCGCTTCTCTCCTACCGGCACCCAGTGGTCAGGCGACGCCGCGCCGTTCAGGCGTATCCCCGCCCTACGAGGCATCAGTCGACAATCTCCATCCACCTAGGATAGGATATCTCGCGTGAGCCTATCTGCTGTACGTCATCGGCTGACTCCGACGCTGTTGCTTGGTTTGGTCTGCTTCATCTACATTCTGCAGAGACCCGTTTCGTCCAATAACATCCTCGTGCCAGTTTTGGGCCTGCTGGGGCTTCTAGCTGCGGGAGCGCTCATCCGAAACGGTGCGCCTCCCGCCCGAGGGATTTTGATTATAATCTTCACACAGCTTTTCGCTGGTGCGATCGCGCTACTGGTCGGGAGCCTTCATAACACTCCGGGATTATGGTCTCAGGCCGTGGTTCTTCTCGTTGCGCCCATACTTTTCTGGACGTGCGCGATAGCTCTTCGCTCGTGGATGATCCGACCAATCATGGTAGCAGCTGCTATAGGAACTGTCATCCTATCGCTCACAATTCTCCTATTCGTATTAGGCGAACAGGGGTTATTCCCTCAGATTTTGCCCAGTTCGCTACTCATAGACTCCGGCGCTGGGATCAACCCAGTTGGCCAATCGATTCAGATTCGCTTCTACGGACTGTCAACTCTTGTCGCCGCGGGTCCGTTGTGGTTGGCATCTCTACTAGTGCCACGCAGCGGTTATCTCCCAGGATCGACCCTAAGAAGCGTAGCGGCGGCATCCGCCCTCCTGGCAAGCCTGCTCACTGGGCGCCGCGCGCTCGTTGTAGTGCTATTTCTCGTACCAGTTTTGATCTGGGTTGTGCGCCGCGTTCTTGCGCCCTCGCGTCGAGGCGGCCCGAGGCGCTTCTTGCCCGTTCTTCCGATACTATGGTCGAGTTTTCTCGCCGGAGTCATCATCGTCCAACTCGCGCCTTCGTTGTTCTCCGCTAGTTCTGTTACGAAGGCACTGAGTTCGCCCTTCGCTTTCGTCACGGGCGCACTGCCGAACGACGCGCGCAACCTCGAGTCAGTGAAGCTACTCAATAGCTGGTCGTCACATCCCTTCCTGGGGAGCGGTGCCGGAGCAGTTGTACAAAACTACTTTCGCGATCGTGATAGACCATGGAACTTTGAATTGCAGTACCACATGCTCTTATTCACTGAGGGGCTGATGGGCGCTACGCTCTTTGGTGTAGTGATATTCTTGTCGGTACGCTTTATTCGTCGAGCTATCCTCCTACACCCGGACAGTTTCTCAGTCTTGGTTGCGACCTCAGTCGCCGCGTGCGCCATGCTGATCGCAAACGCGAGCGACCCCTACCTACAAGCGCCGGGGCACATGTGGGTAATTTACCTGCCACTGGGAATCGCGAACGCGGTATTGACTGGCCCCTTACGCGACGTCGGTAGTTGCAATGATGATTTGTCGGAAGTTCGCGGCTGTTCGCGTTCTTCAAACATCGACGCTACGGTTTCAGCGACGAACCGCGTTGCGAAACCAGCACTAGGTGACGTTGCCAAGACGCCAAGACACTAAATACTGGTGGCCCGTCGGCCACCTTCCGTTAGCACTGCATGACCGCATCCGAGGGGCCGACACCTCCGAGGATGCGCCTCGGCGTTCAAGGTCGTCCTGACGCGAGGGCGCGTTTTTTAGAGCGGTGCGTAATGGCAGCCCAGCCCTAACGACCGGCCACATAACAGGGCTCTTCGCAACCCAGGGTGTAGCAGTAGTTGGCGCGTCGCTGGCGGATTGAGGGTCTAGGTCCCTCGATGATTGCGGCGCGGAGGTGGTCGGGGCGGGGGTGGCGTCACCTCCCCAGCGGTCACCACCGCCGCCGGATCGTTGTGGAGATTCTGACGCCGCCCACCCAGAAGACCTCGACATGGATGACCCTCCTTTCTGTTGCCCTGATCTTGATGAGTCCTGCCTGCTCGACCGGCTCGGCTTGACGGTTGTTGACCGTCGCTGAGTTTGCCGATGATGGCGTCACTGCCGATTCCGATGATGGCGGCGTGAGAAAGGCCCCGCCCGGGGTGGTGGGCGGGGCCTTGGTCGGCGGGATGGTGGCGTGCTCGTCAGGATGACGGTGCGGTGTGTGGTGGTCAGTCGTGACCGTGCTCGGGTGGGGTCGAAGTGGCGCGGAATCCACTCCCATTCCTGGCAGTCTCGGAAGAACGTGCGGCTGGCCATCAGGGTGTGGGCCTTGGTGCGTGGGGCGATCGGGGTCCCGCCGCGGTCACCGAGCGCGTCGCGGCGCTGCGTGTAGTCCCCGACGGCCATCCGGTCGATCGCGGCCACCCAGGCTGCGCAGGTCCACCGGGTCCACTGACCAGGTTCGGTGATCTCGGGGTACTCGACGGCCAGCCACCACCCGGCCTTGGCCATCAGTGTCCGGATGATGGCGCGGACCTTCGGGGTGAGGGTGGAGGTGTCGTGCCAGCGCCGCACCCACTCCGCCCACGCCTGGTGAGTGCCGATGATGCCGGGGGCGTGGTTGAAGCCGGGTCGGATCGGGGCGTCGCAGTGGCCGAGGTCGGCGACAACCCTTTGCAGCGCATGCAGGAAGGCCGGGTGACGCCCGGAGGTGGCCGGATGGGCGTGCAGCGCGGCGAAGGCCGCGGTGGTGAGGTCGGCCAGTCGGGGGCTGCGGTTGATCAGCAGGGCCTGACTGAGGATGCCAGGCAGTCGGTAGCGGCCATCGTCGCGGGTTTGGCTGCGGTAACCCCAGCGCGCCATCACCGCGCCGACCCGGCTCATGGCCTCCTCGAGGGACTGGGCACCGAAGACCAGCCGAGCCAGGTGCAGACGGTTGAAGTTGGCCAGGTGCTGGAAGTCGGTGAACTCACCGAGCAGGTAGCCCAGCGCGATCACGAACGGGCGCACCGTTGTCTCGGTCGGCAGCGGCTGCGCGGCGCGGAACGCCTCGCTGGAGGGTCCGCAGACCTGAGCCCAGTCCCAGGCTGTCCATCCCCAAAAGGCCCTGCTCGTTGCAGCGCAGTGCTGCAAGACGACGGCAACGGCGTGGGTGCCGGCGCGCCGATGAGAGATGTGCTCGTCGTGATGCAGGGCAGCGAGGGCGGCATCCAGCGGCCCGACCAGGCGTTCCAACGCCGTCCACTGCGCGGCGGTCCGTCGGGGGATGCCCAGGGCGCGGTTGCGTCGCAGCTGGCGAAGATCCAGCTCCTCGAGCGCCCTTGTCTCCTGCGCCAGCAGCCCGGGGGTGCGGTCGAACTGGTCCGTCTCGAGGCGAAGGTGCCGGCCCTGCGCAGCGACGTCGTCGGGAACGGTGGCTGGGGCCAGCGGGCCGCTCACGCCCCGGTCTCCGCGATCCCGGTGAGCATGCCGACGCGCTCGGCGTGCAGGTGGGCCATCGAGCGGTTCAGCTTGGCGGCCAGATCCCGTCCGGACAAGTGGATGTAGCGCAGCGTCGACTCGGTGGACCGGTGCCCGGCGAAGGTCGCGATCGCGTGCAGCTCCCAGCCCATCCGGGCCAGATCGGTCAGACACAAATGCCGGGTGGTGTGGGTGGAGAACCGGGGAACGTCGGCGGCCAGCGCGACCCGGCGCACCACCTTCGACCAGGTCCACAAGGTCAGCGGCTCGGCGCGGTTGCGCCGCGACTCCGACAAGAACAGCGGGCCCCTGGCCCGGCTCAGCGTGACGCGGTGGCGCAGGTAGTCCGCGAGCAACACGCCGGTCGAGGCGGAGTAGGGCACGACGCGCCCGCGGCGGGTCTTGGTCGTCTCCGCCCGGACCCGCAGCGTGCAATGGGCGGGATCGACGTCGTCGGTGCGCAGCGAGCACAGCTCCTCACGGCGCAGCGCCGCGTCGTAGGCCAAAGCGAGCATCAGCCGGTTGCGGATCGGCTCGAGACGAAACACCTCGAGCAGTTGCAGCCACTCGCTTTCGGTGGGAATCCACGGCAGCTTGACCATCCGTGCGACCAGCGGCCGGGAGCCGCTGCCGAACTGCCGGCCAGGAGTGTAGCGGCCGCGGCCGACCGGGTTGGAGTCTCGCAGGCCCTCCTCGATGAGGAAGTCGTAGAACAGTCGCACCGGCACCAGCCGCTGCTGCAATGTGGCGTTCGACAGACCGACGCCGGAGTCCAATGCGACGACATTGCCCCCGCGGTGGTGCGGTCGCGTCGTCAGCTCCCGCACGAACAGCGCGACCTCAGAGCGGTTGGCGGTCAGCGGGTTGACGCCGTCGCGCTCACAGACCAGCAGATACTCCGCCAGCCCCCGCGCACACGCGTCGATCGTCCGTGGCGCCCGACCCAGGTTGGTCCAGATGCCGAGCCACTCGGCGGCTCGTTCGTGCCGGCCCAGGACGGGCCACTTCTCCTCGATGTTCACGGGCTGCAGGGCCTTTCACTACGTGGTGCCGGTGACGGTCGGTGACGATCCAACCCGCCGTCTGATTCCACGTAAGTAATAGATACGTTTTGCGGCCCCCGATCTTGCGCCCGTGCAGGGCGTCCCCGGTCCAGCGGTCGTTGGGGTTTTCGGCCTCGAACCGACCGAACACCGTCGGGACGGCGCCGGCGGCGGGTCCGATCAACTCCAGGCGGTGAAAGTGATGCAGCAGGGTGGAGTCCGAAGGTGCCCACCCCGTGGAGGCCCGCAGGATCCGCTGCACCTGGGTGGTGGTGCGCTGCGGGTTCTCCCGTTTCAGAGCGGCCGCCAAATCCAGCACCACCGTGTCGGTGCGCACCGAGGATGCCCGCAACGCGGGCATCAGGGCGTCGAACCCTCCGCCCCGGTGGCGGCGGATCCACCGGTCCAGGGTGTGCCGCGAGTAGGACACCTGGTTGCCGAACGGGTCGGTATGCACCCGAGCGGCGATCTCGCGCACCAATCGGCCCCGCGCCTTGGTGGACAGCCCCCTATCCAGCGCCGGACAGATCAGTTGATAACGGAACAACCCGATCGCCTGGCCGCGTTCACGGCGTTTGATCATTTCCTTGTCACCGACAGACAACGACTCGTCTCCCTCACGTCTCGCCCTGCCCGAATCTGGTGTCGGACAGTGGCGCCCGTGAGGATCGCCTACCGAAGGGCCGCCGGGTCAGGGTCAGTTGGTGTGGGGACTGGGCGGCCCGGCGCCGGCGGCCAGCCCGGAGCGAGAAGCCGACCACCACTGCCGGCGACCGCGACCCCTACCGCCCGCACCGTGCCGAGGACCGAGGACTCCCCGAAGCGGCCGGTGATCGCGACCGTGGCCATCGCGATCGTCATCAGCGCATCGGTCCACGGCGAGCCCGACGCTTTCGGGACCGCCACATCGACCCCGACCCTCAACGCGACACCGAGGAACCACACCCGCACCGGCATTCGCTTGCTCCGTCAACGCACGACCCAAGGATCGCAAATCGTCCGACTGCGCGCCGAAGTACGCGAATTTCGATGCGCGTATGATTTTTGCGGTGGTGCTGTTTTCCGCATGGGGTATAAGTGATCCACGGCTTCGCCTCTGCGTATTGGGGGCTCTTATCGGATCATTCATAAATTGCCTTTCCGAAGCTACATTTGAGGGAGTTGTATTCACATGGTTCTTGGGCCTCTACCTTGGTGGGGTACTGGCGATCTGTTCGAAGGAGCGTGAACGTCTTGATAGACGTATGCATAGTAACCTATTGTAACGAGGCGACAATTGCTGATACCCTGGCTTCGATCGAAACAAAGATTGGCGCGGTCGCGGTGGTGGTGTCGGTCTGGGACAATTCCCCCGACATGAAGACGGTAAACGCGATCGACCGCTTTCAAGGAGGAGCTTCACGGCTTGATATAGTCGTGTACCATGACGGTCAAAATCTTGGATTCGGTCGGAGCTGTAATCAATTAGCGCAGTCATCCAAGGCGGACTGGCTTCTGTTTCTCAACCCTGACGCAAAGATTCATCAGTGGCCCAGCGAGAAGTTCCCTACACAAGTAGAATTCCTGGTGGGTGCTGCCGTGTATTTTCCTGACGGATCGCTTCAGCAAACTTTTGGTGATGACCGCGCTGTTTTAACTGAATTGAGTGCACGGTTACTCCGCCGGCGAAAGAAGGTCATTCTGGGTCAAACGGCGTTTGGCGCCGACTTTGTTTCCGGTGCGGCATTCGTGGCCTCGCGGTCGCGCTACTTAGCTTCTGGTGGTTTCGACGCGGATAGGTATTTCATGTACTACGAGGATATAGATCTGGGTAGGCGCTGGCGTCTGGCCGGTGGCACGGTAGTCGTTGATCCGAGTTGGCAGGTGGTTCATTACGGTGGTTTCTCCGCCAAGCAGAACCAAGCATTAGCCCTAGTTCGTAGCTTCGAATCTGCTCGCGCATACCACAAACGGTGGAGCGCCGGAGCAAGGCTCTTTCGGATGGTATGTATTGTCGAGTGTTTGGGGAAATTGACCTTGGGTGTCACTACTGGACACGTAGGCAGTACTGACGTCAAAACGCAATGGCGGCTTTTCAAATATTTGGTTTCTGGGAAGTCACCTAAGGATCCAATTCCACGAAAATTGGATTGATTTTTGAAGCGTACCGGGGCTCCGTGCACCCTTGGTTACGTGGGATTGGCTGGTTGGCCGTCACGGGGTGACGCATAGTAGTTGGCTTTGTACTCGGTGGGGGGCTTGCAGCCGAGGCGGGTGCATGAAGGCTCTGGCTTGACCCCGTTTCGTAGACACGGTGTTATACGGCTTCTTGCTGGCCCGCGGTGGGGTTGCAGTGTTGCATCTCGAACGCGACGGGGCGGACGTGGCCCGATCGAGGAGTGACGCGTTTCTGAGTTTACGATAGAGACCCGCTTTGTATTAGACAGCATCGCGGGGTCCCTTCTCGGGTGAATTCTCTCGTTATTTGTGACGTTGTGCAAGTCGGTGAATTCGGGCTTGTTCGAGGCCTGCTTCGCGGGCTTTGCGGATCGCGGCTGCTCGTCCTTCGTGCTCGTCGTCGGGCGTCACGTAACCCACTCCCTGATGAAGGCGGACGGTGTTGTAGTGCACCCGGGTGAGCGCGATCTCGGCGCGCAGGGTGTGGTCTGGTGGGCTGTCCACGGACAGTGACTTTCGCCTGAGTTATGCGGCGAGTGACTGTGTTTGCTGGTATTCGGTGGACGAGTTCATTCTTTAACGCGGCGAAGCACGACTCGGCCATGGCATTGTCCCAGCATTAACCGGCTAATCGGGGCTTAGCCTCGATATGAATTCTCACGCTCTAAGGTTAGAGTTACGCAAGACACGTAACGCAAAATCTTTACATATGCGCTGTCAGCCAGGCCTCGACCCGCAGACCGATAAGAAACAACAGGAGCCCTATGCGCGAGCGACCTGAATTTTTGCGAATAGAATTCCGGGGTATACCGAAAGCATGCACGGAGTCCTGCGTACTGTGCCATCACCAGCGCGTCTCTCTCGCTGCGGTAGCTTGTCGCGAATCCCATATAATCGGCATGCCTCTCAGAATACTGATGCAAATCAAGGGCTTTAACGTGGCCGCTAAAGCCCCCGAGGCCAAGCTTATTGCAGAATTCTATATATTCGACCCGCAGGTCATGAGACTCAATTCTGTGCACGAGGGGAATATGTAAGTGACCTTCATACAAGTAGTGTCGTAGAGGAAACAGATTGATCGAACCCCCCCCGGCCTTGAGTACCCTCGCAGTCTCATGCATAAATCGAGGGTAGTCCTCGACATGCTCGAGAAGTTGGTTCGATACTACGAAATCGAAATAAGTATCGTCAGACGGCCAAGGTGCGGCGCGGTCGACGAGTCGCAAGCGCTCTCGTCCCACGGTACACCTGGAGCAATTGCATTCAAGCGATTGCGTGTTAGCGGAAAAAACCCCTCAAGCTGCGCGTTATGGTTTGACACTTCGAAGCCGTAGATTTCGACACGTACTTCGGGTAGCAAGTGCTGGATACCGAGCATCAGACGAATTATTAGTGCTCCGTCCCCACATCCAGCAACGAGTATCCGAATAGGCGCAGCCCGGCCGCGAAGACCTGCCCTCAAAACTGTCGGACAGACGGTCCACCGCCCCGACGACCATGTCCTGACCCACTTCGAGCATCCCAGTACGTCCCAGTAGTTCCATCAGTCCACCACCGGACGTTTCCGCACCGCCCTCGGCGGTTCCAGACCCCGCTATATTCTCTTTTACAGTCAGCCAATAAGAGGCGCGCGATGCTCAATCAATCGAGTGGTGAACCGTACAAAAACTGCCATAGAAGCATACGCCAATATGCTAGCGTAAGCCGCGCCAGTGCCACCGAATCGCGGTATTAAAAGGATCGATGAAAGTAGCAGCACTCCAGCGCCCAGGATGCTGGTCTTAGCGCCCACATCGAGTCGGCCTAGTCCGTTACATGCAGCGATATCGACTTGCTGACTCGCGAAAAGTATCGAACCACCACATAAAATCCACACAATATGTATCGACTGATTATATTCGGCACCCAGAAGAATGTGGATCAACGGAGCACTGGCGACTGCGAGGATTAGGGCAGCGAGCGTAGTCGTGAGCAATATTGCACGACGCCATTTTTTCAATGGCTGCAGATCACCTTTCGTAGCAACCTGTCTCAAAACGACAACAGATACCGAAACAGGAAGAATCCACGCCGCATCTGCTAACGTAGCACCGGCTGCATAAATCCCGACCTCACCCGGTGATGTGAAGCTTCCCAGGATAAGCCGGTCTCCCTTCTGAATAAACATCTGACCTATCGACAGGAAGACGCTGGGCAGGCTAAACTCAACGACTCGCTTAACCATCCGGAAACTCGGCAACCTTACACTTTTGACTACGGACTCGAGTGGCGTCGTGCGCCAACACATCATGAGTTGAACCGCAAAGCCAAACGAACCGGCAAGGAGTAGCGCCGTTACGGTGACCTGGCCTAAAATAACCAATATTAGCGCTGTCGAGAGTTGAATACCGGCAGCCAGTATATCGCTGAGCACGGCTCGTACGTGCCTACCAACACCGTGCAGACCCTCGCGAGCTAGGGACGCGGCGGTGATAAATAGGCAATACGCGAAGAATGATAGCGTAGGACCGAGATGCCGAGCCGTGCCTCCCGCAAGAATCCACCAGGCCGGCACGTTGACGATTGCCGCAATGCCGACCTGCAAACCAGTGATAGCAACAATTACAAACCAATATTCTTGCCAACTTATTCCGGCGTTAAGTCGTGCTAAGAGGACACGTCCGCCGGTAAACACACCTAATGAGCCAATTAAAAGTGAAAAGGTAGCGAGCACGGCCGCGATTGTGAATACCCCGCGCTGTTCCGGACCGAGCCATCGGGAAGAAAGGACTGCAAATAAACTCTGGATTCCCGCGAGTAGCATAGTTGTCACAACGATTCGAATCGCAGGGTGGCTTACCTGCTCCGCGAGTAACCGTCGATTCAGCGTTCTCATCTCAACACTTACAGTCGATGAGTTTGCGGCGCTTCCAGAAGGACACCTCGGGTGTCCAAGACCAGCCCTTCATGACCTGACAGGTTGGATTGCGCGAAGACGGAGTGCGTTTGCAAAAGGACTGTTATGTCAGCCTCCTTGAGGGCCGCCGCCAGGTCGGTCGAGCTGCGAAGTGCGCTGCAACTTGCACCCTTCACCTGCCACTCTGGTACGAACGGGTCGTGGTAGCTGATGTCCGCGCCCCACTCCAGGAGCCGCCTGGCGAGTGGGTCGGCGGGGCTCTCCCGTCGATCGGAGATGTTGGCCTTGTAGGTCACCCCGAGCAACAGCACCTTCGCGCCCTTGAGCGCGATACCCTTCTCGTTCAGCGCCTGCCATATTCGGTTGGCCACGTAGAGGGGAGCCGCAGTGTTGATCTCCTCCGCGAGCTCGACCATGCGAAACGCATAGCCGAGGCGGGCCTTAACCCGGTGGCTCAGGTAGGAGGGGTCCACCGGGATGCAGTGCCCACCTACGCCTGGGCCGGGGCGAAAGGCCATGTACCCGAATGGTTTGGTGGCCGCACAGTCGATGGCGTCCCAGAGGTCGATGTCAAGCTCGTGGGAGAAGCGCACCATCTCGTTGACGAGGGCGATGTTCACGTGACGGAAGGTGTTCTCCAGGAGCTTGGCCATCTCGGCCTCCTTTGCGCCCTTGGCCTCAACCACGGTGTCGACGAACTTCTCGTAGAAGCGGCGCGCCGCGGCGGTGCACTCAGGGGTGAGGCCGCCCACCACCTTGGGCGTGTTGCTGATGCCAAAGTTCTGGTTGCCCGGGTCGATGCGCTCGGGCGAGAAGGCAATGTGAAGGTCACGGCCCGCCACCATGCCGTCTCGCAGAACGAGAGGCGCGAACACCTCCTCCGTCGTTCCTGGGTACGTCGTCGACTCGAGCACGACGAGTGCTCCCGGCTGCACGTGCTGCCCGATGGTCCGCGCTGCCGCCTCGACCGGACGGAGATCAGGACCGCCGTCGCTGCTCAGGGGGGTGGGGACACACACCACGACGTAGTCGGCGTCCGCGATCGTCGCGGGGTCGCTCGACGCACGAAAGCCACCGGCGAGTGCGGACCGTAGGTCTTCGTCGGTGACGTCGTCGATGTGGGACACACCGGCGTTGAGGTTGTCGACGACACCGAGGTTGGTGTCGAAGCCGGTGACGCTCAACCCCTTCGCAGCAGCGCGCAGCGCCATCGGTAATCCGACGTAACCCTGCCCGATGACGACGAGATTCTCGCTCACGATGCTTCCTTGAACCAGTCGACTGTCTCCTGCAGGCCCTGTTCCAGGGGCACAGGGTTGACATCGGTGAATAACGAGCGCAACACGGTGCAGTCCGCTTGGGAGTGCTTGACGTCGCCAGGTCGGGAGTCCCGGTGCTGTACCTGGGCGGTCATGCCCGTCACGTCCTGCAGCGTCGCGATCAGCTTCATGAGGGTCGTGTTGGTTCCGAAGGCCAGGTTGACCGGTTCCGGGTGTGAGAGCCGGCGCTCGCAAGCGGCCAGCAACAGCTCGCACACGGTGCCGACGTAGGTGAAGTCGCGTGAGGTCGTTCCGTCGCCGTTGACGGGGAGGAACTCACCGCGAAGCAGTGCGTCGACAAATATCGGGATCACCGCCGCGTACGCGTGTCCCGGCCGCTGCCGCGGTCCGTAGACGTTGAAGAAGCGGAAGGCCAGGGTCTCCAGGTCGAAGGACTGCTGGTAGGCGAGCGCATACTGCTCGGCGGCGAGTTTGGTCACCGCGTACGGGCTCATGGGACGCACCCACTCGCGCTCGCCCTTGGGCAAGGCTGGGTTGCTGCCGTAGACCGATGACGACGACGCGACCACCACGTGTCGCACGCCGCGGGCCCGGGCCGTCTCCAGCACGGTGAGCGTCCCGGTGCTGTTGACGTCGTGGCTGGCCCTCGGGTCGAGGATGCTTCGCGGAACCGAGCCGAGGGCGGCAAGGTGCACGATCGAGCCGACTCCCTCCAAGGCCTCGACCAGCGCGTCGTGATCAAGGATCGACCGCTGAACAAACTGGAGATCGAGGTTGCTGAGGTTCTCCTTGAAGCCGGTGGACAAGTCGTCGAAGACCACCACCTCATGGTTGCGGGCCAGTGCAAGTCTGGCCAGGTTCGAACCGATGAAGCCAGCGCCACCCGTGACCAAAATCTTCACAACGTCCACCGCGGCACGTGGCGATCTTCTGGTACTCGCACCGCCGAACGAGCGTCGGGTTCATTCGCGTACCCACCGTGCCCTGGGCACCAGCCCGCGCAGATCTCGACGACGGTCGCCCTCATGTCTCACCTTCAGTGATTGGTCAACGCTCGACGTGGTCGATGGTGATTGTAGCGGCGGAGCGAGACAGCGATCGACACCGCTGCCGAGCCACAACCACTGCGGCTGCAGGCCGGTGCGTCTTGAGGAGGTAGCCTGCGGCGCGACCATCAGTTCCGCGCCAGCGCGAACTCGGCGACGTCGCCCACTGCCACCGATTGGTCACCGTCCGCGCCATATTAGGACGTTCCGCTGGCCAACACTGAGACGGCGACCTCCGAGACCACGACCTCTGCCCCCGGCGAGGTGCGCTGTCCGGACCCGGACCTGGCCGCAGCACTGGGGGTGGTCGATGCCCTGGCGTTCCGCCGGGTGGGGGCCAACACCTGGGCGCACCTGGGTGGGTTCGGACGCGGCCGCGGGTGGGCCGGGGTGGTGAAGGTCGACGTCGCCCTCGCCCCCCTCGCCGTGGCGATCCCCGCCCGGCTCGGTGGCGTCGCCCGGGGTTCAGCCACCCCGCCCCCGAGCGGGTGCTCGGGCCCTACTACGCCCGGGCCGGGGCGCTGGTGCGGGTCAGCGACGACGTCCTCGTCGTCCTGGGCAACCCGACGCAGCCCCTCGACCCCGACGCCACTGACACCGGGCTGCACCGCCTGGCCGCCGCCCTCTACGAGCTGGTGCAGGAGGTCTCCCCCGCCAAGCACCTGGCCAACGAGCTGGAGATGTTGCACGCCGTCCGCGCCGTCACCAGCCGGATAGCTCCGACCTGGCGGGCACCCTCGCCCACGTAGTGCAGGTCGCGGTGCAGTCACTCTCGTGCGAGGTGGGATTGCTGCGCACCGGCGCCGGACAGCTCGCCGACGCCGCCGGGGTGGTGCTGCACACCGCCAGCCTGCGCGAGGAGCTCACCGCCACCGCCGCGGAACACGCCCTCACCGCCCGCCGCGACCCCTCGCCCGGCCTCGGCAACCGCCTCGCCTTCGACGAGGCCCTGGTCGACGCGCAGGAACGGGTCGACGCCGGCAAGAGCGTCACCGTGCTGACCCTGGACGCGACGGGCTCAAGCACGTCAAGGACACCGCCGGGCACGACGCCGGCGACCAGCTGCTGCGCCGCCACGGCCGCGCCGACGACGTCTGCGTGCGCCCGGGCGGCGACGAGTTCGCCGTCCTCATGCCCCACGCCGAGGTCATGGCCACCCACCGCCTTGACACCCTCACCGCCGAGCTCGGCGGGGTGACCAGCGACGCCGACATCGTCGCCCTCGTACGCCGCCAAGCGCGCACGACAGGCGTCGGAACAGTGATCCGTCAGTCCGGCGGAGGTCACGCCGAACCGAGCCCGGGCGTTCACTCGTCCGGCACGCCATCTCCAACCTCCGAGACTTCTGTGTAGCCCTCCCCTTCTGGGTGCGACGCTGATCGTGTCGCGGTACCAGCCGTCGTCGACAGGTCGCCAAGGTCCAGCTCGGCGTGCCGCCGACAGCGCACCTCGCGCTCAACAGCTGCCGAGGACACCGGGAGCAGCTCCGTCCTCCACTCCAAGCACTCTGCCTCCGCGAATTCGCATCTGGGTGCGAACCGGCATCCGAACCCAGTCATGCCGATCATTCGGGGAGATGAGCCGGAGATCGTCGCCAGCTCCTCCTCCCTTGCGGACGCCGCGGGCATGGACCGCAGCAGCGCTGCGGTGTAGGGGTGTTTCGGACGCTCGAGCACCTCGTGAGTAGGTCCTGTCTCGACGATACGACCGACATACATGACGCAACCCGGCCGCACGTCCGCGCGACGACGCCCAGATCGTGACTGATCAGGATCAGGCTCATCCCCCTCGAGCGTTGCAGGTCGAGGAGCAGCCGCAGGATCTGATCTTGGATGATGACGTCAAAGGGCGGTCGTGGGCTCATCGGCTACACTCCCGGGCGGGGTGGAACCGCACCCCGAATCAAGGCAGGATCGAAGGGCTTTCAATGGGTAACCGCGCTCGACTGGAAGGCGCGTTCGTGGAGGGCCTGTCCCTCCCCAGGGATATCGACTTTGGCTCTCTCACCTACCGGTCCATCGACGAGTGGGACTCTGTGGCCCACATGTTGCTGGTCGCCGAGATCGAGGACACCTTCGACGTCATGCTCGAAACTCAGGACGTCATCGACATGAGCAGCTTCAAGAAAGCAGAGGAGATCCTCAGCAAGTACGGTGTGGCGTTCGGCAGCGATGAGTGAGCTCGAGGGGCGGATAGCCTTCGTCACCGGATCGACGCGAGGGATCGGCTGGGCCACGGCTGAGCTTCTGGCCTCGCGTGGGGCGACGGTCATCCTCAACGGCACGAACGCCGAGTTGCTCGCGGAGAGGGCAGCGGAGCTGAGCCAGCGGCACGGGAGGCCCGTAAGCGCCCTTCGGTGCGACGTGTCAAGGCCGGATGAGATTCGCCAGGCTTACCAGAGAATCTTCAGGGAACACCATCAACTCGACGTGCTCGTCAACAACGCCGGGGTCCTTGAGGATGCCCTCATCGGGATGGTCTCCGACGAGGCGGTATCCAGGACCTTTGAGATCAACACGTTCGGAGTGATCCACCACCTCCAGGGGGCGGCGCGCCTGATGAGACGCCGCCACAGCGGATCGATCATCAACCTCACCTCGGTCGTCGGCGTCAACGGCAACGTCGGGCAGATCGTCTACTCGTCGTCGAAGGCCGCCCTCCTTGGGCTGACCAAGTCGGCGTCCAAAGAGCTCGCCCCAGCCGGGATCCGCGTCAACGCGGTCGCTCCCGGCTTCATCGACACCGACATGACGCGGTCGCTCCCGGAGGACAAGTACGCCGAGCGGATGGCGAGCATCGCCATCGGCCGCATTGGCACCGCCGCCGACGTCGCCCGGGCCATTGCCTTCCTCGCCGGCGACGACGCGGCCTACGTCACCGGTCAGGTGCTCGGTGTCGACGGCGGGATGCTGATCTGAGGTGACGCCCTTTGCCCACGGAAAGGCCACGGCGACGGCGCTCCTCGAGGCCGACAGCGGCAGGTCACTGACCTATGCTGCACTCGACGATGCGACCGAGAAGGCTGCCGACCAGCTCGACGCGAGGCCGTCACTCGTCTTTCACTTCGCCACCAACACCATCGATTCGGTCGTCACCTTCCTCGCCGCCCGCAAGGCAGGACACGCCGTTGCCCTGCTCGACCCGTCCCTCAAGCCCGGCCTCCTCGCTCGCCTGGTGTCACTGTATGAGCCACAGCTGATCACCGGGCGCGCGGTGATTGAGGACGACGCGTACGCCGAGGCAGGGACACTGTTCTGGAGACGGACCCGCCCGCGCCGCGCGGCCATCCATCCCGATCTGGCGGTGCTCCTTTCCACGTCCGGCAGCACCGGGTCGCCGAAGTTCGTCCGGTTGTCGGCGGCCGCGGTCGAGCACAATGCCGGGGCCATCGCCAGGTCGCTGGACCTGACGTCCAGTGACCGCCCCTTTGGCAACCTCCCCATGCACTACAGCTACGGGATGTCGGTGCTGACGTCCCACCTCAGCGTGGGTGCCACCGTGGTCGTCTCCGACGCTAGCGTCATCGAGCCGCGGTTCTGGGAGCAGTTCGCCGAGCACGGCGCGACGTCGCTCAGTGGGGTGCCGTACACCTACCAGATGCTTCATCGCCTCGGGTTCCTCGACCGTGACCTGCCGACCCTGCGCTCGATGACGCAGGCGGGCGGCCGGCTCGCAGAACGTCACGTGACCTCCTTCCACGACGCCTTGACGGAGCGTGGTGTCCGCTTCTATGTCATGTACGGCCAAACCGAGGCGGGGCCGCGGATGTCATGTCTCGCCCCGATGGACACCACGCGCAAGCTCGGCTCGGTCGGGCGTCCCCTTCCTGGTGGGTCGTTCAGAATCGAGGCTGCCGACGGCACGACACTCGCCCCCGGCTCCGACGGCGAGGTCGTCTATCGCGGCCCCAACGTCATGATGGGGTATGCCGAGTCGGCAGAGGACCTCACACTGGATGATGTTGAGCAAGGCGTCCTGCACACCGGTGACCTCGGGCACCTCGACGAGGACGGGTTCCTCTTCATCACTGGCCGGTCCAAGCGGATCGGCAAGGTCTTCGGCGCGCGTGTCTCTCTCGACGAGGTAGAGGCTCTGGTCATCGGTCTCGGTCTCGTTGCCGTCGTCGGGGACAACGACCGTTTGCGTATTCACCACGAACTCGACGACGACGCCCTCGTGCGCACCGTGCGGAAGCAGCTGGCCCTCGACCTCAAGGTACCGACCCAGGCCCTTGTCTTCCAGCACACCGACCCGCTGCCCATCCTGCCCAGCGGTAAGCCCGACTACGCGACGCTGCGCGCTACTGAGGATGCAGCGTCGTGAGGCTTGACGCCCTCATCGCCGCACCCCAGTACTCCTTATCCCAGGCGGAGAAGGAGGCTCACCTCCTGACCGAGATGCGCGCGCTAACGGACCACCACCGCCGCAACAGCACGACATACCGGCGGGCTCTCGCGTCGATGGCGGAGGATGCGCGAATCGAGGTCCTCTCCGATGTTCCCTACCTGCCGGTGGGCCTCTTCAAGAGCCACCTGCTGTCGAGCGTCCCCGAGGACGAGGTCTTCAAGACGATGACCTCGAGCGGGACGACGGGACAGCAGGTCAGCCGGATCGTCCTCGATCGCAACACAGCCCAGCGCCAATCGCAGGCGTTGACCGCGATCATGACCCACGTCCTCGGCCCGCAGCGGCTCCCGATGATCATCGTGGACACTCCCAACGTCGTCAAGGACCGCAAGTCGTTCAGCGCAAGGGGCGCCGGCGTGCTCGGCATGATCAGCTACGGCCGTCGGCACTTCTACGCGCTCGACGACGACATGCGGCTGGACCACCATGGGCTGGCGGAGTTCCTCGAACGGTTCCAGGGCGAACCCATCCTCATCTTCGGTTTCACGTTCATGGTCTGGCAGTACTTCCTCCAGCAGCTGGCGCCGGGCGAGGCCGACCTCTCGTACGCCGTGCTCATCCACAGCGGCGGGTGGAAGAAACTCATCGATGAGGCCGTCGGCAACCCCGAGTTCAAACGGCTCTTCCGCGAACACACCGGCATCACCCGGGTGCACAACTTCTATGGCATGGTCGAGCAGGTGGGCAGCGTGTTCTTGGAGGGCGACGACGGCTACCTTCACCCGCCGAACTTCGCAGACGTCATCATCAGGGACCCTCTGACCTGGCAACCTGCGCCCGTCGGTGAGGTCGGCGTCATCCAGCTGCTCAGCGCACTGCCGACGAGTTATCCCGGCCACTCGATCCTCACTGAGGACCTTGGGATCATCCATGGCGTCACCGAGCCGTCAGGCGCGTCATGGGGCGGCAAACAGCTCGAGGTCATTGGGCGCGTCCCGCGGGCCGAACTGCGTGGCTGCAGCGACACCCACGCCGCCGACGTCGACACCCGGGCGTCGGCATGACCATCAGTCCGACCCAAGACCTCGTCGTCGACCTGACGGGACGTCCAGATGACGTCGAGGATGCGCTCGCTACCGTGCGCGACGCGGACGCCCTCGAGCCGTTCGCCGACGAGATTGTCGCGTTCTGCGCCGACTTCTCCCGGCGTCTGAGCAAGGCATCGAGAGGTATACCTGAGCTGACAGCGCTGGCGTTCTGGATGCGCAAGGCCGAGCTCGTGCGGCTGCGCGGGGAGTTCGCACAACTGGCAACGCCGGAGACGCTCCTCATGCCTCGGGGCACCGTCCTGCACATCCCACCAGCCAACGTCGACACGATCTTCATTTACTCGTGGCTGCTGTCAGCGCTTCTCGGCAATAAGAACGTCATCCGCCTGTCGAGCCGGCAGACGCCGAACGTTGAGCTCATTCTCTCTGTCTTGGCCGACACCCTGGCCGACCAAGCACATACCCGGCTGGGGGATCAGACTACGTTCGTGCGGTACGGTCACGACGACTCGGTGACAGCCCGGCTCTCGGCTGTCTGCGATGTCCGGGTCATCTGGGGTGGCGACGGCACCATCCAGACCATCCGCACAACGCCACTGCCGCCACACTCGGTCGAGCTGACGTTCCCGGACCGGTTCTCCATGGCCGTCATGGACGTCGAGACATACCTGGCCCGGCCCGCGGCCGCCCGTGACGAGATCGCGGAGGCGTTCTTCAACGACGCCTACTGGTTCGATCAGATGGGTTGCTCCTCACCGCGGATCCTTTACTGGATTGGGGCGCGACAGCATTCGACCGAGGCCTCCGCGGATTTCTACCCGCGAGTTCGGTCCGTCGTGACCCGGCGTGGGTATGCCGTGGACACGGCCATCGCGATCCGAAAGATGACCTTCGCCTACCAAGCGGTGCTGGACCACCCGGTTAAGCGCGTCGAGACGTTCGGCAATGAGCTCAAGATCCTGAAACTCGAAGGAGTCGACTCGGTACACGGTGACTTCGCTGGGGCCGGCACGTTCTTCGACGTGACGCTCGAGCGACTCGCCGACCTCGCCCCGCTCATTGACCGGCGCGACCAGACCCTGAGCCACTTCGGTTTCGATGAAACGGAGTTGCGGGCGCTGGCGGTACGAATCAACGGTGCCGGGCTCGACCGAATGGTGCCCTTCGGGCAGGCTCTCACCTTCAACCGCTTCTGGGACGGGCATGACCTGCTCCAGGCCTTCAGCCGCCGAGTGTTCATCAGTGCAGGCACAGGACCGTTCCTATGAGCGATCTTGTGATCTTTGGTGCGGGTGGTTTCGGCCGCGAGGTTCTGGCTTACGCCGAGGAAGCCGGGATGACCGTCGCGGGATTCGTCGATGACAACCCTACTGCCGTGGACGGTTTTGACCTCTCGGTCGGGGTCATCGGTTCCGTCGCTGACGTCGACGTCGACCGGTACGACTGGGTCGTCGCGCTCGGCGATGCAGTGCTCCGGCGACGGGTCCACCGCTCGCTTGCGCTGGTGGGCGCGAACTTCAGAACCGTCGCGCACCCGTCGGCCTACGTCGCGCGAACGGCTCAGGTCGGCGACGGTTGCATTCTCTGTCCGTTCTCCCTCGTGGCTGCCCACTCGACACTCGAGGCGGACGTCGCGCTCAACACATACGCATCTGTTGGCCACGACGCCACAGTCGGCGCCCACTCAGTACTCTCGCCCTACGCGGTCGTCAACGGCAACGTCACCTTGGGCGAGGCGGTCTTCCTCGGCACCGGGGCTATCGTCACCCCGGGTCGTTCGGTGGGTCGAGACACCAAGGTCAACGTGCTCACCGCAGTTTCACGCGATGTTGAGCCCGGCTCACTCGTTGCGGGCAACCCGATGCGCAGCCGAGTTATGTTCCCGGTCGACGAGGCGTGACGGAGCCCCTCCGTCCCGATCTCAGGTCGGTGCTCGCTGAGATGCTCGAGGGATTGGTCTCCGACGATACGCCCGGGATCGGCGTCGACATCGAGAACCATGTCCGGTGGGAGACCAACGACCTACGACTTGACGCCTTGTTCACCCCAGCCGAGCGCGCTCGCTGCGCAACGTTGGCGAGCCCCGCGGCACAGCTGGCCGGCACGTGGTCAGCAAAGGAGGCGGCCGTCAAGGCGATGTCGCCCTTCGTGACTCTGAGCCTGCGCGACGTGGAGATTGTTCATGAGCCGGATGGCCGGCCAGCGATCCGAATCCTCGCCCCGGGGTTGCAGGAGCATGGCGGGCGGGTACGGGTCAGCATCAGCAGGACGGAGCAGGTGTCGGTAGCCGTGGCGATCTACCTGCCTCCTGCGGCCGTCGCCGTGGAGAGGACTCCGGCGCGGGACATCACACCAGACTAGGTCGTTCGGCTACGACCAAAGGCCACCGCAAGGCTCCGACCATGGAAGACTCGCTGGGCAGCGAAGTAGGCTCTCGCTGCCGGTCCGGGCGTGCCCGCCTGACCCCAAACGGGATCGTCTGAGTTTGCCGTGAAAGTCCTCACGTCGAACAGCGGGCGGAGAAGCACCTCAAGGGCGCGCGGAGTATAGGCGATCGAGTGGTGAGGGTGGTCGATTGCGCCGAGCCGGGGGCCACTTCCACGCAGTAGTCGAGACGGCCAGCCGGCGAGGGTGCCCTGATTCGGCACGTCCAGATGGAGAATACCGCCCGGAACGAGGGACGCGTAGAGACGCTCGACCATTTCGCGCGGATGGGTGATGTGTTCGAGGACCTGGGTCATGAAGATCACATCGTACTGACGCTTCACTGGCACCTCCATGAAATTACCAACGGTCAGGTTGGCGACACCACGCGCCTGGGCTGCGTCGATCGGGCGAGGGTCGAGGTCCATGCCGTGATAGTCGACGCCCAGCCGACGAAGGCCGGGTTCGAGGCCGGCCGCACCACACCCGACCTCGAGCAGGGTGTAATCGGACGTCTCAAGCACGCTGCGGTAACGCTCGTGTCGGCGTCCGGCCACCGCGTCGAGGACCCGCTGTCGCCGAGGATCTATTGAGAGGATGCCTGAGGTGAACGACTCCTCTGTGGTGATCGAGTGAGCTCCGGCCGACTCCGACTCGACCTCGGGCAGGGGCCAGCAGAACGTCAGGGTGCAATCGCGGCACTCAAACACTGAGGTCGATGATGTCGTACCGATTTGTTTGGTTCTCGTCGACGAGCACACAAGACACAAGATCTTCTCCAGCGACACGCCTCGAACTTTACCAACCGCCGCCCACCATCGCACCTAGCCAGGCCCTGACGAGGTTTCGGAATTCAGGCCGGTCCAGCGCCCGGGCAGACACAATGGGCCAATTGCTGTAAACCCCTCGCGTCCGCAGATCCTCTGCCGATCCTTGACGACCGGGCCCCGTTCCCGGAAGCCGCCCGGGCGAGCTGGCGATCATCATGACGGTGTCATTGGCCATGGCGTCCTTCCGTTCCTGCGAACTCAGTCATGGTCGCCGACTCGGCGTGGGTGATTCCGTCCCTCCTGAGCACCTTCAACAGGGTCCTTATCACGATATTGATGTCTGTTACGAGCGAACGCGTCCTCACATACTCCAGGTCGTGCGCGAACTTGGCGTCCCAACCGAGTGCGTTCCGCCCACTAACCTGGGCCAGCCCAGTGACACCCGGCCGCACCTCGTGACGGCGCCGCTGCTCGGGCGTATATCGGTCAAGGTAGCGCACCAGCAGCGGTCGTGGTCCGACCAGACTCATGTCGCCCTTGACCACGTTCCACAATGTCGGCAGCTCATCCAGGCTCGTCGAGCGGAGGAATTCACCAAAGCTGGTCAGGCGCTGCTCGTCGGTCACCAAGCCGTTCGAGGCGTCCGGCGCGCGCATGGTGCGGAACTTGACGAGCTCAAAGACCTTCTCATCCTTGCCCGGGCGCTGCTGACGAAAAAGCACCGGCGACCCTAACTTGCGCGAGACGAGGAAGGCGATCAGCACCTGCGCAGGGGCGCTGAGCACGAGAACTATCGACGCAAAGAAGGTGTCCAAAACCCGTTTGAGCGGGTCGTAGGGGGAGCCACGCACTGTCAGAGCACCGCTTCCGCGATGACGCCAGCGATGCTATCGAAATCACCGTCGGTCATTCCGGACCCGGCCGGGAGCGTGAGTCCGTTCGCGAAGATTTGGTCTGAGGACCCGTTGATGGTGCTGGGGAGATCGGCGCACACCGGTTGGCGATGCATCGGCTTCCAGACCGGACGACTCTCGATCCCCGAGGCACCGAGCGCCGCGCCCAGGTCGCCGACTGTCCAGGACGACTTGGCGGGGTCCACGACAATGGCCGTCAGCCAGCAGTTGTCTTCGGAGTCGTCCTCGCCACCCAGGATTCGCACACCGGGCTGCCCACCGAGCAGTTGCCGGTAACGCCGTCGCCACTCGCGTCGGCGAGCAATCATCGAGTCTAACCGGGTCAGTTGTGCCCGACCCAGTGCGGCCAAGATGTTGGACAGTCGGTAGTTATAGCCGACCTCGGTGTGCTCGTAGTGAGCCACCGGCTCGCGTGCCTGGGTGGACAACTTCCGAACGTGCTGAGCCAGACCACCATCGCTGGTCAACAACATGCCGCCACCAGAGGTGGTCATGACCTTGTTCCCGTTGAAGGACAGGACGGACGCGTCACCGAACGAGCCCGCCGGCCGACCAGCGTGGGTGGCACCAAACGCCTCGGCCGCGTCGGACAACAACCGCACTCCGCGATCAGCGGCGATCTTGGTGATCGCTGTGTAGTCGACGCACTTCCCGAGCATATCCACCGGGATGATGGCGCCAATGCGCTTTCCCGCAGCCGCGATCTCGTCCAATGCCTGCTCGAGCAGTGCTGGGTCGATGTTTCCGGTCACCGGATCGCAGTCCACCAACCAGGGTTCGGCCCCGACGTACCTGATGGCATTGACCGTCGCCGCAAACGTGAACGTGGAAACGGGCACCACGTCCCCAGGTCCAACACCCCACGAGACCAAGGCCAAGTGGAGCGCCGCCGTTCCGGACGAAAGCCCGACGGCGTACTCGACGCCCACGCGCTCGGCGACCTCACGCTCGAAGGCGTCGAGGTCCGGCCCGGCCGGGGCCACCCAGCCCGACTGCATCGCAGCGAGAACGTATTGCTGCTCCAGCTCGCCGACATCCGGCGGGGATAGCAGGATTTTGAAACTCACGAGATGGGCAGCGACGACGACGCCACGCTGCTACTTCTTGTGGCCACCGTCGAGGACGCCCGCAGGGCAGGAACGAAGCCGCTGACGGATTCCGCCTTCATCCACACTCGTGCCTTGGCGTGGTCAGCGAAGCGGTGCAGCATCATCGCGTCGCCGTGCAGAGCAAGTGAGGGCACCTGAACATGCGACACCAACGGATGCGCCGGGCGCGTGTCTTGCGGCTCGCCGTCACCGAAGAGTTCCTCATTCATCTTCTCCCCCGCCCGCAAGCCCGTGTACACGATCTCGATGTCGCCGCGGTCCGATCGCTCGATCAACATGCGGGCCATGTCCACGATGCGCACCGGCTGCCCCATATCCAGCACCAGCGCCTCACCGTCACGCCCAACAGCGGCGGCCTGCAGGACCAGCTGACACGCTTCGGCGATCGTCATGAAGAAGCGGCTGACCTCGGGGTGCGTCACCGTTATTGGGCCACCGTTACGGATCTGCTGCTCAAAGGCCTTGAGCACCGAGCCGCGCGAACCCAGTACGTTGCCGAACCGCACACTCACGTAGCGGCCGTCGGCGCGCATCGCGGTGTCCGCGGTCATCCGCTCGGCCACCCGCTTGCTGTAACCCAACACGCTGGTCGGGTTGGCCGCCTTATCCGTGGAGACGTTCACGAAGGTGGACACACGCGCCCGCTCTGCGGCCCGCAGCACATGTCCGGTACCCACGACGTTGGTCTTCCACGCCTCGGCCGGATAGCTCTCCAACAGCGGCAGGTGCTTCAGCGCCGCCGCATGAAACACCACCTCAGGCCGCCGCTGCAGAAAGATCCGCTCCAAGCTCGCGACGTCACGGATGTCGACGAGGATCGTCTCGCCCGTGTCCAGCATCGCCCGGCCGTGAATGGACAATTGCACGGCGTGCAACGCCGACTCGTCGCGGTCGAGCATCATCAACTCAGCCGGGCCGAAGCGGTGAATCTGACGGCACAGCTCCGAGCCGATCGAGCCACCGGCGCCCGTCACCATCACGCGCTTGCCGGTGATCTGCGCGGCGATGGCCTTTTCGTCCAGCCGCACCGGTTGGCGCCCCAGCAAGTCGTTGACGTTCACCTCGCGGAGGTCGTCGGACCCAACCGACCGGTGCATCAACTGCGCCAGCGGCGGCAGGATCAGCGTGCGCAGCCCCAGCGCCGTGGCGGCCGAGGACACCTCTCGAATCAGCGCCGAATCGGCATTAGGCAGCGCCAGAACCACGGCAGCCGCCCGAAAGCGCTCCGACACCGCACCGAGGTCCTGGCGCGTGCCACGGACGCTCACCCCGGCAATCCGCAACCGAGACTTACGGCGGTCGTCGTCGAGCAGCGCCACCGGAACGAACGGGGTCGCAGCATCCGAGCGCATCTGGCGGATCAGCTGCGCACCAGCAGAGCCCGCACCCATGACCACCACGCGTTCAGCCTCGGCCAGCAACGGTCGGCGCGAGGACGCCCACGCCCGGCCCAAGTACCGCACACCCCACACCCCGACCACGGCGAAAGCACCCGCAAACACCGGCACGCTGCGCGGTACGACGACGGGGCTCTGCAGAAAGTCCCAGCCGATTAGGATGAGCGTGGTGAGGACCGCGCTCACAGCCAACGCCGCCGCCTCCTCGAAACTGCCCAGTACGTAACGGCGGAGGTAGATCCCTACGGCCAACCCCACCAGGGCGTTCACCAGCACCGCGCCGAGCGCGAAGACCACCACGTAGCCGCCGTCGGGCATGCCGCTGAAGTCATAACGCGCCCACGTCGCCCCGACCACCGCGATGAACCAGACGGCAGAGTCGAACGGCCACCACTTCAGCTCCAGCGCGGCGAATCCTCGTCGAGTACCGCCGAGCCTTGCTGAGCCAAACGTCATCTGCCAGTTCCCATCCCGTCCGGGGCCAACTCCCGTCGCGTCGACCGATCGGCGAGCATCCGCCCCGAACGTCCACTAGCCGCAAACGCCAATCTTACGGTGGCGTCCGGATAAGGGGAAGGGTGAGTGTACTGAGCGATCGCAGGATCGCGCTCAGCAAGCCTGCGGCGTCCGCAGATCCAAGCCGGCGGCTCGGCAACAGCACCGGGTACGTCAGGCCGACCGGAGGGGACTGGACGGCACTGGCCCAACAGGTAAACCACACCGTCACGCCGTACGCGCTGGGGCCCGCGGCACCTACGTCCAGATCACGTGGACCGCCCCCGGGGCCGCGCTGATCGTCGTGGGCAGTCCTGGATCGGGCAACAAGCCACCCCGCACCGTCACCGGCCTGAGTGACGCCCTGCGGAGCGAGACCACCGCGGTCGGTGTGGAGTTCGTTGACCCCTTGACCGACAAGTGGTTCCTCAACGACACCGCCAAGCTCGTCGGCTCAGACGGTGTGCACCTGACCGACGACGGGCACAAGTATCTGGCCGAGCAGCTCCAGCCCCACATCACCGCCGGTGTTCGTTGACGGTGGACTGGCGGTAGCCGAGGCAGAATGAGGGGGTGAGACGAAGTTGGACACGCCGGCCATCCGGACGGCGCTTGGTCCCACCAGTTGCGCGGCGGCCGGTCGCGGCGCTCGTGGGCGCAGCTGCGCTGGTCGTGCTGGTGCTCGGAGCCCGTTACGCGCGGCGCGGGGCAGGCGAGCTGGATCAACGAATCGGCGCCAAGACTGTCGCGCACCTCTCCGGGCATCCCCGGGTCGTGTCGTGGCTCGTGTCGCTGGGCAACCCGCTCTCCAATGTTGCCCTGGTGTTGATCCTGGTAGCCGTACTGGTGTTGCTCAGACGTCCCGCCGCCGCCCTGCTGGCTCTGGCCGGACCGGCGGTAGCCGCGATACTGACGGAATTGGTGCTCAAGCCGTTGGTCGGCAGGCGTCTGGACGGCGGGCTTGCGTATCCCAGCGGCCATACGACCGCGATCTTCAGCGTCGCCCTCGTCGTCGTGGTGGCCCTGTTGGGCGCGGCCAGCGGGCCAACCTTGCCGCGTGTGATCGGGGCCGCCGCGGCATTGGGCGTGGCTGGTGCCGCGGGGGTTGCGCTGGTGGTGACCGAGTTCCATTACCCCACTGACGTGGTGGGCGGGGCCTGTGTGGCCACAGTCGCTGTCGGCGGGCTGGCCCTGCTGCTCGACCGGATACCCGTCGGCCAGGCCAGTACGCACCCGGCAGCTCCCATCTGATCGATCGCCTGCGGCAGGACGTACCCAGTGAGGCTGGGCTGCTCGACATCAACGTGCTGCTGGCACTGCTCGACAGCGGCCACGTCGATCACGGCCGGGCGTCTGAGTGGCTCGACGAGGAGATCACGGCCGGGTGGGCGTCCTGCCCGATCTCCGAGAACGGCCTGGTGCGCATCCTCAGCCAGCCCCGCTACCCGAGCCCTGTGGCCATCGAGCTGCTGGGGCGAGCGTGCGTCAGCCGTCATCACGAGTTCTGGGCGTGCGACGTCAGCGTGCTCGATCCACCGGACGTGGATCGTTCCCGGTTGCACGGCCCGGCGAACTCCGAGCTTCCGGAGACGGCGGCAGTCCGGGAGTCGGTTGTGCGCCTGCTCGCCGATGCCCCACCCGAAGGCTTGAGCCGCAGGAAACTCACCTCGAGAATCAGCGCGCAGGACGGCGCTGACCGAATCAAGGAGGTGGCCGCAGCACTGGTCACACGGACCCACGGACCGGCCCGCACTCCCGACGACTACTGCCTCGGGACGCGCCCGGACGCTCATTCGCTGTTCATGCCATAGCTTCGCCCGGACGTCCACAGACATAGAACAATCGTGCGCACGGCCCGTGTGCGCAGCGTCGGACCGCTCGCCGACACCCGCTCCGCCGCAGCAATCCGCCTACGCGACCAACCACCCGGCAGTCCGAGACTGGCCTCATGAGGAGACGCCAGGGCAGAATGCGTGGCATGCCGAAAAAGCCGCCCCGAGCCTCGACCGGCCGCATCCGCGACCGCGGCACCATCGTCTTCTGGGTGTTCATCATCCTGGCGGTGGTCGCCGGCGCCGTCATGTATCGGGCAGCAACCACCCGGGGCCCCTCGGACACGGGCTACCGCTCGTCCTACACACCCGCGCAGGCCACACCCGCTGCACCTGCGCCGACCACCGCTCCGGGAGGTACGAGCGCTCCGGCGCCGGTCGCGATCCTCGGCGATCCGTACTCGGGGGGCCCCGGCTTCGTCGGCATCGGTCAGGCGAACTGGACGATGCTCATGGCCAAGTCGTTGGCGACAGCGGGGAAGCCGATCGACCTTTCGGTGTTCACGGACAGCAGCGCCGGCTACGTCAAACCGACCGGAGGGGACGGGACGGCGCTGGCCCAACAGGTGTCGCAGACCGTCAAGCCCGACGACCGGGTCGTGGTCGTGTTCCCCAGTTCCTCGGATTCCGAGCAGTCGCGCGACGCCGTACGCTCCGCGGCCCACGCCGCCTACGCCCAGATCAAGTCGACCGCTCCCGGCGCTACGTTGTTCGTCGTCGGGCAGTCCTGGACAAGCGACAAGCCACCGAGCAACGTGACAGGCTTGCGCGACACCCTGCGGGCCGAGGCCGCTGCGGCCGGCGCGGTGTTCGTGGACCCCTTGACCGACAAGTGGTTCGTCAACGACACCGGGAAACTCGTCGGCTCGGACGGGGTGCACCTCACCGATCAGGGACACAAGTATCTGGCCGATCAGCTGCAACCACGCATCGCCGCTGCGCTCGGCTGAGGGCGTGCAACAAAGCTGGGCACCCAACTGGGTATACCGACGCCGATTAGTGCCGCCAGCGGCGCATCGGCCAATCGTGCTGCTCGTGAGCGTGGCTGGCTTTGTCGTGCTGGTGCTCGGAGCCCGCTACGCTCATCGTGGTGGCGGCGAGGTGGACCAACGGATCAGCGGAGCGACTGCAGCGCACCTCTCCGGGCATCCGCGGTTTCTGTCGTGGCTCGTATCGCTGGGCAACCCGCTCACCATTCTCGCCCTGGCACTGATGCTGGTGACCGCACTTGTGCTGCTCAAACGACCGGCTGCTGCGCTGCTGGCTCTCCTCGGTCCAGCGACGGCCGAGGTTTTGACGGAGATGGTGCTCAAGCCGCTGGTCGGCCGCCGCCTGGACGGCGGACTCGCCTATCCCAGTGGCCACACGACGGCGATCTTCAGCGTCGCCCTCGTCGTGGTCGTGGCCCTGTTGGGCCCGGCCCGTGGTCCGTCCTGGCCGCGGGTGGGCGGTGGCCTCGTGGCGTTGGGAGTGGCTGGTGCCGTGGGGGTTTCGCTGGTGGTATCCGGAAACCACTACCCCGCCGACGTGGTGGGCGGGGCCGGTGTGGCCACGGTCGTCATTGGCGGGCTAGCGCTGCTGATCGACCGGGTAGCTGTTGGCCAGGGCCGTCAGCACCCAGCAAACACCGTCCGATCGCGGTGATCTGCTCACCCGCGTAGCCTAGTCCCGCTCTGCTATGAGCCGTCAGTGACGACGCCTCGTAAGGAAGGTTATGTCATGTGCAGCAGCGAAGCTTTCTGATCTCGCCGTCGTCCTGGCCAATCCCGACGACACGGTGACTGCTGCGGTCCTCAGTTCCTGGCTTGACGCAGTAGAGAAAGTTTGAACAGGGGACGTCGGGTCGGCGTGGTTGGGGTGCTCTGGTCTCGGTGGGTGGTGGGGCGGTTCGCGGAGCGAAGCGGAGCGGGACGACCCGCCACCCCCTCG
>JAABUU010001677.1_pt1 | contig 35669 bp, 30 predicted proteins | sample 5559301 | NCBI WGS metagenome assembly JAABUU01 (sample SAMN10711884, study PRJNA513360) | rock metagenome | isolation source: Antarctica rocks | place: Antarctica: Victoria Land, Richard Nunatak white
CTGGTCATGCTCATCATTGCCTCGTCTTCCTCCCGTGCTCCCAGCGAAGGGGCACGGGTAAGATTCTTTCATGAGGCAACGACTCCTCAATAGTAAGATTCCTGATGAGGCAATGCGCGGGGTTGACCATAACGCGCCATCGGAGTATGCTGCCGCACGGTGGGAGTGCGAAGTGCATGAACAACACCGCGCGTGGGAGAGGGTTGTACAGGCTGTGAAGAATACGGTATTGCTTATCCAGTTGATTCTCGGCGTTGTGCTGGTGGTCTGCGTCCTCTTACAGACAAAGGGGTCGGGCTTTACGGGCTCGTTCACCGGCGATCAGTCCAGCGTCTACCGGACACGCCGGGGGGTCGAGCGGTCACTCTTCCGCTTCACCATCGGCCTCGCGATCCTTTTCTGCGTTGTCGCGCTCGTTGCCAGCCTGATCAAGTAAGCCTGGCTCGCCGGTGAGTGCAACACGTAACCGACCACGACCGCCTTCCCGACTCCCTCCGTCCGGGCGACCCTCCAGATCGCGCGGGTCGAACCGCGCCGCGAGTGTGATCGTCCTCGCGATCATTGCCGCCATCGGCGTTGGTGCGCTCGGCATCGGCGTTTTCGGACGCAAATCGTCCAACACACCTGCGATTACACCTGCGGTCAACTCGACCGTGCCGGTCACGCAGCAGGGGACGCCCGCGCCGACGCAGCCACCGCAGAAGGTGCGCATCCCGATTCGCGGTGGGCGCTATACGGAGGCCGTCGTCGGCGGCGTGCCGACGGCCATCAACCCGCTTCTGCCGGAAACCGAGACGGACCCGAATGTCACGTCGCTCATCTTCAGCGGTCTGTCGAAACTCGATGGGCAAGGCAATGTCTACGGCGACATCGCGGACAAGATTGATCTCGACCCCGAGGGCAAAGTCTATACCTTTCACATCCGCGATACTGCGACGTGGCACGACGGCCAGCCCGTCACGCCGCAGGATGTCCTGTTCACGATTCATCTCATCCAGGACCCGCACTTCCCTGGTGATGCCGCGCTGGCAGATTTTTGGCGCACGGTCACGGTGGACGTACCCGGCGGCAATCAGGTCCGCTTCACGTTGACCGACCGCTACGCACCCTTCCTCAGTTACACGACAATTGGCCTGCTTCCGCAGCACTTACTCGGCGGCATTAAGGCGGAGGAACTGCGCGATCTACCCTTCAACCTCAGACCCGTTGGCACCGGGCCGTACCGCTTCGTCAACCTCGACCCGAATGGGCCGGCGATTGACCTGACGCTCTGGCAGAAGCACTATGAGGTTATCACCGAGGCGGCGTACTTTGTGCAGGAACTCCGCTTCCAGTACTACCCTTCCTATGAGCAAGCCCTCGATGTCGTGAAGCGGGCGAAGGAATCGGGTGTGACAGGCCTCGCGGACATCCAGCCTGAGAACCTCGCGCAGACGGCGACGGCGCTCAATCCGAATCAGAAAGATGCCGCGTGGCAGTTCTATGGCTACAACATCGCCGCCTATACCGCGCTCTTCTTCAATTTCCAGTCGCCGATCTTCTCCGACCGTGCCGTGCGGCAGTCAGTCAGTTATGCGATTGATCGGAATTCCCTCATCCAGAACGCGCTCGGTGGTCAGGGGATCGCGGGTGACGGCCCGATCCACCCGTCGAGTTGGGCATACAAGACGGAGACTGCTAAACATCCCTTCGACCCCGCCCTCGCCAAAAAGACGCTCGATGACGCGGGTTGGAAGGTGACGGCCGCTGGGCAGCCACGCGAGAAGGACGGCATCAAACTGACTTTCACGCTCGTCACGAATTCGAGCGGCGAGCGGCCGCTCGTTGCCCAAATCGTCGCCCAGCAACTGACGGCGGTCGGCTTTGATGTGCAGGTGAACAAGACGGCGCTCTCGTCGTTCGATCTCCAGCGCACCTATCTGGAGCCGCACCGCTTCGATGCCGCGATCTACGGCTGGGACCACCTGCTCGGCGATCCTGACCCGTACATCCTCTGGCACTCGACGCAGGCGGACGGCGGCTACAACTTCACGAACTTCCGTGACTCCGAGGCGGATCAACTCCTGGAAAACGGCCGTCGCGCCACGAACCCGACGGAACGTAAACTCCTGTACGGCAAGTTTCAGGACCTCTTCGCCAGCGAAGTGCCTGCGGTTGTTCTCTACTATCCGCGTTACGTCGTCGCCGTCGCCAAGAGCGTCAATGGCGTCCAGGCGGACACAATTGACACGCCCGCCGACCGCTTCCGGGGGATCGCGAAGTGGTTCATCCAGTATGATGAGAAGACCGCCGCTGAGGCCACGCAGCAGGCGCAGCCACCTGCCCCCGCCAGCACTCCGGCCATCCCCCCCGTCGCGCCCCCCCTCGGCATCCCGGCGCCCGCCGGGTCGTCGGTGATCGGCACTGCGGCGGCGACGAAGAAACCGTAAGGAACCTAAACCCCGAAGGGACCGGGGGTTGGGTTGTTTGACAAAACGAGAGAACGCACACGCCCTGTCTGATACTCTCCTGCCGCTTGCGCTCCTTTGCGTCATGTACTATCCTCCCGCGTGATGGAGACCATCCCTTGCACCACAACTGATCGCCGAAGGGGACGAGGAACACAGCCGTTTGGGTGGTTCATTTCTCTTGGGGTAGCACGAGAAAGAGGGAGAATGATGCGTACACGAACAGTAACGACACACCTCTCGCGCCGAGCGGTTCTGGGTGGGTTCGCTGCCACAACGGGCGCGGCTATCCTCGCCGCGTGCGGCGGCGCAAGCGCGACAGGTACGCCTCAAGCGGCTGCGACGACTGCCAGCGGCGCGGCAACCAGCGCGGCGCCGACGGTCAAAGCCGTCGCGACAACCGTGACCGGCGCGGCGACCAGCGCCGCCCCCACCGCCGCAGCCGCAGCGACCGCCAACGCAACAACTGTTAACAGCCTCGCAACGACGGTCACCGGTGCGGCGACGAGCGCGGCCCCGTCAGTCAACGCGGCGACGACCGCCGTCACCGGGACCGCAGCGGCGAGCGGTTCGGCGGTCGCCTCCGGGCCGTACACGGGCAAGAAATTGAATGTCGCGCTCGTGATTAACGGCAACCTCGGAGACAAGTCGTTCTTTGACTCCGCGCAGCGCGGCATGGACCAGGCGAAGGCCGAACTCGGCATGACCGTCAAGACAATTGAGTTGGGGTACGATCAGAATAAGTGGGGCCCTGGTCTGGCGGACGCCGCCAACCAGAACTACGATGTCGTCATCTGTGGCACCTTCGACATGACGCAGTACATCAGTGAGACTGCACTGAAGGCGACGAGCAAGAAGTTCGTCTACTTCGATAACATCGTGGACTACAGCAAGGGCGGCTTCGGCAATGTCTATTCCGTGACCTTCAAGCAGAATGAAGGATCATACCTCGCGGGTCTGATGGCAGCCCAGATGGTGCAGAGCAGCGATGCGAATGTTCAGAAGGGGACGGGCGGCGGGAAGAAGATCGGCTTCCTCGGCGGCGATAATATCCCGGTGATCAATGACTTCCTCGCGGGCTGGAAGCAGGGGGCGAAGGATGGGGGATTGAAGGATACCGATATCCTCGTCTCCTTCGTTTCCGGGCAGACGCCCTTCTCGGACCCGGCGAAGGGAAAAGAATTGACGCTTGCGATGTACACTCAGGGGGCCGGGATTGCCTTCAATGTGGCGGGGCAGTCCGGCCTCGGCGTGCTTGATGCCGGCGGGCAGGCGAAACGGTTCACGATCGGCGTGGACTCGGACCAGTGGCTGATCCTCAAGGATTCCAAGCCCGATCAGGCGCAATGGATTACCACGTCCGTGCAGAAGCGCGTTGATAATGCGCTCTATCGCGCGCTCCGGCTCGCTGGTGAGGGCACGTTGAAGTATGGCGCGCCGGAAGCGCTCGGCCTCACTGATGGTGGCGTGGAACTGGCGGACAACGATAACTACAAGAAACTGGTCCCGCAGGCGATCCGCGATAGCGTCGCCGCGAAGTCTAAGCAGATCGCCAGTGGTACACTCAAGGTGGATACAGCAATCAAATAGGGAGGACGGGGGAAGGACTGAGGACTGAGGACTGAGGACTGAGGACTGAGCGGGGAGCGCCCCGCGCGGCCCTCAATCCTCACCGCTCAGGCTTCGATCCTTCCTCGGCTCCGACGCCAAGAAGGTTCGATGCATGACCCTCAGTCCGCATGCCGCCCAAAGGGCACCCGCAGTCCTCAGTCCTTTTGTGTTAGAGGCGCGTGGGATCACGAAGCGGTATCCGAACGGGGTGCTCGCGAACGATCATGTGGATTTATGCGTCCAAAAGGGCGAAATCCACGCGCTCGTTGGGGAGAATGGCGCGGGAAAGACAACGCTGATGAAGGCGCTCTATGGCTTGGAGCAGCCGGACAGCGGGCAGATACTGCTCAACGGCCAGCCGACGACGATTCCGAACCCGGATGCGGCAATCCGGCACGGTATCGGCATGGTGCATCAGCACTTCATGCTTATCCCGTCGCTGACGATTGCCGAGAATATCATTCTCGGTCGCGAGCCAACGACGCGCGGTGTCATCGCTCACGCTGAAGCCGTCCGCATCACGCGGGCGCTCAGCGAGCAATACGGCCTGCATGTGAACCCCGAGGCGCGCGTGGATGTTATCCCGGTCGGCGAGCGGCAGCGCGTCGAAATCCTCAAAACGCTCTATCGCGGCGCGGAAATCCTCATTCTCGACGAACCGACCGCCGTGCTGACGCCGCAGGAGACGCATGATCTCTTTCGCGCCATCCAATCGCTCGTCGCGCAAGGGAAGACGGTCATTTTCATCACGCACAAACTGCGCGAGGTGAAGGAAATTTCTGACAACATAACGGTTATGCGGCGCGGCAAGGTTGTTGGTACGGTGCGCACCGTGGACGTTACGCGTGAGGAGATCGCGCGCCTGATGATCGGGCGCGAAGTGCTGGACCGCACGCGCAAGGATGCGGTGGCGCGCGGCCCGCTCGTGTTGGAAGCGACGAATCTCAACTACGTGACGCCGGACGGCAAACGCGCGCTGTCGGATGTTTCGCTCCAGGCCTATGCCGGTGAAATCCTTGGCGTCGCGGGTGTGGAAGGGAACGGGCAAACGGAACTGATCGAAGTGCTCGCGGGCCTGACCCGCCCCGCCGCAGGCGCCATCGTCGTCAATGGCAAGGAAATCACCGGTCTCGGTGCGCGGGGGACGCGCGAGGCGGGTGTGTCACATATCCCCGAAGACCGGCTCGAACTCGGCCTGGCGGCAGACGCAAGCATCGAGGAAAACCTCATCATTGATCGCTACTATCGCGCGCCGTTCTCGCGCGGCGGCTTCCTCAACTTCAAGGCGAAGGAGGAGAACGCGCGGCAGGCAATTGCTGACTTCGATGTGCGCACGCCGGATGCGAAGATGACCGCGCGCAGCCTCTCCGGCGGCAACATGCAGAAGTTGGTCGTCGCGCGGGAACTCTCGGCGCACCCGAACCTGCTCCTCGCCGCCCAACCGACGCGCGGCATTGACATCGGCGCGACCGAACTCGTCCACCGCCAACTGATCGCGGCGCGGGACGCGGGGACGGCGGTTATCCTCGTCTCGGCGGACCTCGGTGAGGTGATGGCGCTTTCCGACCGCCTCGCGGTAATGTATAACGGCGAAATCGTCGCGCTCTTCACCGATGTGCCATCACTCACCGAGGAAGAGTTGGGCTATTACATGCTGGGCGTCAAACGCCAAGGGGAAGTAGACAGTAGACAGTAGACAGCGAGATGACGGGGGTTGCGCCATGCCAACGATGTTGCGGAAATCACTATGTGTTACGAGCAATTCGTTGTCCCGTACTGTCTACAGTCTACTCTCTACGGTCTACTCGTCGCGGAGCGACGCATGAAACAGCGGGCCGTACTGCTGGAAGTGGCGCGGGTGGTGATCGTCGTGGCGCTGGCGCTCGCGATCAGTTTCCTCGTCATCCTCGTCGTCTCGAAGCAGCCGGGTGAGGCGTTCAAGGAGTTCATCACCGGCGCGGCGGGGAGCCGGAACCGGATCAGTAACTGGCTCGTCCAGGCGACGACGATGACCTTCACGGGGCTGGCGGTCGCGCTCGTCTTCCAGGCGCGGCAGTTCTCGCTCGGCGCGGAGGGGCAACTCTATCTCGGCGCGCTGATGGCGGGCGTGACGGCGCTCCATTTCCCCGGCAATGCCGGAGTTGTCGCGGCCGTCGCAATCATTGTCGCCATACTGACCGGCTTCCTCTACGGTCTTATCCCCGGCTACCTCAAAGCGTACTTCGGCGCGAATGAGATCGTCTCGACGCTGATGCTCAATGCGATCGCCACGGCGGTCTATGCCTTTATCCTCGTCCAGTTCCTCAAACCCCCCGGCGCGGGGACGAATAACTCCAAAGTATTCAGCATCTTCGGGCCGACGGGGCGGCTGCATGCGCTCATCCCGGACACGGAGATTTCTGTCACGGCGCTTCTCGCCATCGCGGCAGCGATCTTCGTCCATGTATTACTCTACCGTACGACCTTTGGGTACGGACTGCGGATGAGTGGCTTTAACCTGCGGTTCGCGGAGTACGGCGGCGTCAACACACGGCGGACCGTGATGCTGGCGATGGCGATCTCTGGCGGCATTGCCGGGATCGCGGGCGCGGGGCTGGTGCTTGGCACCTTCGGACGTGTCAATGCCGCGCCTTCCGCCGGATACGGCTTCGATGGTATCGTCGTCGCGTTGCTCGCGCGCAATTTCCCCCTCGCCGTCATTCCCGCCGCGCTCTTCTACAGTTATTTACGCGTCGGCGCGGATGTGATGGGACAGAATACCGACGTGCCGTTCGAGATGGCGAACGTCATTCAGGCGATTATCATCCTGCTTATCACGGCGGAGGCGCTTACCCGCTGGCTGCGGCGCCGGCGGAGTGGCCGCGACGAACCGGAGTTGCCACCGATGTCCGCCCCCGCGACGATCACCAGCACAGCGACGACACCGACGGAAGCGGTGGGCTAAGATGCAGGAAGCCTTGAAAGCGATCCTCACCTTCACGTTTATTGCGAGCGTCTTCCGCATCACGACGCCGATTCTGCTTCCCGCGCTCGGTGGCTTGCTGACGGACCTCGGTGGTTCGATCAATGTCGCCCTCGAAGGGATGATGCTCCTCGCCGCGTTCACCGGCCCGCTCGTCTCGAACCGGGCGCACAGCGGCTTCGTTGGCATGGTCGCCGGGGTAGCCGTCGCGATGCTCGCCGCTGCTCTGCTTGCCTTCGTCCACCTCAATCTCGGTGCGGACATCGTCCTCGCCGGCCTTGCCCTGAATATCTTCGCCTCGGGCGCGACGGTCTTTTTGCTCTTCAAAATCCTCCACGACAAAGGCTCCTCCAGCACGCTCGACACGAAGAAGTTGCCCTTCTGGGACATTCCCGTACTGGACCGCATCCCCGGCGTCAAACAGGTAATCAGCGGGCAGCACGTCCTGACGTACACCGCGTTCGTAATGATTTTCGCCGTCGCCTTCTATCTCTACCGGACGAAGTGGGGGCTGCGGCTCCGGGCGGTCGGGGAGAATGCGGAGGCGGCTGCAACGGCGGGCATCAGCGTGCTGCGGACACGGTATACGGCGCTCATCCTCAGCGGCCTCCTGGCGGGGCTGGGCGGCGTTTTCCTCTCGATGGGCCAGAACGGTCAGTTCGTGCGCGACATGACGGCGGGACGCGGCTTCATCGCCCTCGGCGCGGTGCTGCTCGGTGGGCGTACGCCATACGGCACCGCGCTCGCCGCCCTCCTCTTCGGCGCGGCGGATGCGCTGGCGAACCAACTGAAGCCAGTCGGCGCATTGCAGGACTACGCGCAACTCGTCTCGGTCATCCCGAATGTCATTACGGTCGTCGCGCTCGTCGTCTACGCGCAACGGAAAAAAACGCAGCAAGCCCGCCGCGCCCGTCGCTACCGCGAGCAACAATCTCTTGCCGAACCCACCACCCCGGTTTTTTCGGCGGACGGGGACTGAAAGCGATTGAACCGCAGGGACGCAAAAGATGCAAAGATCGCAAAGGGGGGAACGAAAGAAGGATCGTCCTGGGTTCTTGTTGTATAACTTCCCTTTGCGTTCTTTGCGTCCCTGCGGTTCAATCGCTTTCAACGGAGGTTTTCAATGGCACAACGGGTGAATGGGGATGCGATTCCGGTGGTGATGGATGTGGATCCGGGGCACGATGATGCGCTGGCAATATTGCTGGCCTATGCGCGGCCGGAGATTGATCTGCGGGCGATCACGGTCGTCGCGGGGAACCAAACGCTGCCGAAGACGCTCAGAAACTGCCTGCAACTCTGCACCGTTGCGGGAATGACGGATGTGCCGGTCGCGGCGGGGGCGGCGGCGCCGATGCTACGGCCGCAGGAGATCGCGCCGGAGGTGCATGGCGAGTCCGGGTTAGAAGGGCCACGGATGCCGGAACCGACGATTGAGCCGGAGTCGGTGCATGCCGTGGACCTGATCGCCCGCACCATCCGGGAAAGCGACCGCCCCGTGACGCTCATCCCGACCGGGCCGTTGACGAACATCGCGCTCTTTTTGCTCAAGTATCCCGATCTCAAGGAGCGTATCGCGCATATCTGCCTGATGGGCGGCGCAATCGCGGAGGGGAACAAGACGCCCGCCGCCGAGTTCAACATCTACGTAGACCCCGAGGCGGCGCGCATCGTCTTCAACGCGGGACTGCCGCTGACGATGATTGACCTCGACGTGACGCACAAAGCGATCATCACGCCCGCGCACAGCCGCCAACTGCGGGATTCGGGCGGGCCGGTCGCGACGGTCGTCGCGGACCTACTCGATTTTTTCACCCTCTGGCATGATGCGACCTACCAGATGGGCGGCGCACCCCTGCACGATCCGTGTGCCGTCGCTCAGGTCATCCAGCCCGGCATCGTCACGACGCGGTTCCGCAACGTGGATATCGAGGTGCATGGCGAACTGACGGCGGGTCGGACGGTCGTGGATTTGTGGCAGGTGACGGGTAAGGAGCCGAATGTCCACGTCGGCGTGGACCTCGACACGCCCGCATTTGTGACCATGCTGCTCGACGCCGCGCGGTCGTACGACGGCTGATATTCTCGAGAAAATCGAACCGCCAAGTCGCCAAGGACGCCAAGAGGGAAGGGACATAGCGCAGAGCACAGAGAGGACGCAGAGTACATAGAGAAGAGAAAAAGGTCTCTCTGTGCTCTGCGTTTAATCTCCTTCTTGGCGTCCTTGGCGACTTGGCGGTTTTGAGAGGTTCTTACACTGGCTCAAGGGGGTAGTGCGGCGTCGGCGGCAGTTCGATGGCGACTGCATCGCCCTGCCGGATCGGACCACCGGCAACGACCACCGCCATGATGCCGGCCTTGCGGATAAGATTACCTTGGGCGTCGCGGTCGAGGGTCGCCGCCATTAGGCCAGGCTGAATCTGATCGAGTTGCGCGCAGGGGTTGCGCAGACCGGTAACCTCGATGATCGCCGCGTCGCCAAAGCGCAACCGCGTGCCGGTCGGCAGGCCAAGCAGATCAATCCCCTCGGTAGTGATGTTCTCGCCCATCTGCCCGGCGGAGACGTTGAACCCGGAGGCACGCAACTCCGCGTGGAGTTCGGCGTGGATCAGATGGACCTGCCGGAGATTCGGCTGGTTTGGATCGCGCGCGACGCGCGAGCGGTGCTTGGCGGTGATCCCCGCATGCGCATCATCCGCAACGCCAAGCCCTTCAAGCAGGTGGATCGCCGACTGATTGCCCTTCGTCAGCGTATGTGTTGCACTGCGACTTACTGCCGCGACTCTTCCGGTCATGCTTCCCTCCCATTCCATATCGGCTGGTCGCCGCCGTCATGATAGCCGATTGCCCGACTGCTACCCTTTTTCGGGCCAATGCGGGCGACGGTTTCGCAGAGGCGGGTGATGTCATCATCATTGATGAAGTAGGCGGCGGAGACGCGGACGGCGCTCGGGTGTTCGACGCGGCGTTGGATGATCTTGTATTCATCCCAGAGCGCTTTCGAGAGGTCTTCGCCACGCCATCCGTCGAGTGAGAAGGTGACGATGCCGCATGAATCCTCCCACGCGGGCGGGGTGTGAACCGTGACGCCAGGGAGGGCGGCGAGATCGCGCTTCATCCGGGCGGACAGCGCGGCCTGGTGCGCTTCGATGGCCGCCGCGCCGAGCGATGCGCGATACTGCAAGGCAGCGTCCAGCCCGGCGTAGGGACCGAAGTTGCGTGTGCCGTATTCGAAGCGACGGGCGGACTCGACGAGGCGGAGTTCCGGCATCGCACCGTCCACGAAGGCGTCACGCAGGCGCTCGCGCGTGTACGTCCCGCTGCCGACGAAGGTCGGCTGCATCGCCGCCAGCCGTTCGGATGCCACCCAGAGGAAGCCGGTGCCCTTCGGGCCGCAAAGCCACTTGTGGCCGTTGCCGGTGAGGGCGTCCGCACCGATGGCGCGTGGCGAGAAGTCGAACTGCCCGACGGACTGCGCGCCGTCCACGAACGCCCATGCGCCGCGCTCCTTCGCCAGCCGACAGATCGCCGCGATCGGCAGGCGGATGCCCGTCTCGCACGAGACGTGGCTAACCGCGATGGCGACCGTCCGCTCCGAGAGCACGACGCGGAAGTTCGCCAGCGTCTCCTCGGCATCCGGAGAGATGACGAAAGTGCGCACGCGAGGGCCGCCGCGCGCGGCGAGGGTATACCAGGGCATGATAATCGCGGGGTGCTCCTCATTGGAGATCACCACTTCCGCCGAGCCGTCCATTGGCCACGCAATCGCCTGAATGAAGAGATTGACGCCGTCCGTCGCATTGTGCGACCAGGCGATTTCGTCCGGGGAGACATGGAGCAGTCCTGCCAACCGCGTCCGGCCCGCCTCGGATTCCTCCGTCGCCCGCGCGATGCCGACATGGCCGTACCGGTCATGCGCTGCAACTGCCGCGAGATAGGTTTCCAGCACCGGCTCGGCGAGGATGCCCTCGGTGCCGGTGTTCAAGTAGGTCATTTCTCGCAGGATTGGCAACCGCGCCCGCACCGCATCCAGATCATATCCCGCCGTCATCGTCGCCATCGCTTGCTCTCCCTCTTGTCCACCGTCCATCGGCAATGCACGCAGTCTCACGCCGCATCCGTAGCGCGTCAAGGAGCGAAAGAATCGAACCGCTAGGAACGCCAGAAGAGAATTAACGCAGAGGACGCAGAGCGCGCAGAGATCGCGGAGAAAAGAAAAACGTGAATCTCTCTGTGTTCTCTGTGCGCTCTGCGCGGGCGCCCTTTGGGCAGCATGCGTTATATTGGTTTCGTCTCTGGCAGCTTGGCAGTTCGCTTTTCGGCACCGGAGGGGTAATGGTGGAAACAGGATTTGACGTCATTGTGATTGGGCTGGGGGCGATGGGAAGCGCGACGGCATACCACGCGGCGCGACGGGGAGAGCGCGTGCTTGGACTAGATGCGTACCCGCGCGGGCACAAAAATGGCTCCTCGCATGGCACGACACGGATTATCCGCGAGGCGTATTTCGAGGCGCCGGAGTACGTGCCGCTCGTGCAGCGAGCGTATACGCTCTGGCGGGAACTGGAAGTCGAATCGGGCCGCAACCTCCTGACAATCACCGGGGGACTCACTATCGGTACGTCCGACAGCGAATTCGTCAATGGTGCGCGGATGAGCGCCCTCTTACATCATTTGCCGTACGAGGAACTGTCGAGCACGGCGGTCGCGGCGCGGTTTCCCGGCTTCCGGCTGCCGGAGGAGATGGTCGCCATCTACGAGCCGAACGCCGGTATGCTTGATCCGGAGGCGTGTGTCTTCGCGCATCTCGATCTCGCGGCGCGACACGGTGCGGAGATTCGCCACAGCGAATCTGCCCGCCACTGGTCAGTGGACGGCGATGGCGTGCGTGTAGAGACCGAACACGGTGTATACACAGCGGCGCGACTTGTCATCACAGCGGGGCCGTGGACGAGCGACGTGCTAAGTGACATCAACTTGCCCCTCCGCGTGCAGCGGATCGTCAATGTCCACTTTACACCGACTGCGCCGGACATATTCGTGCCGGAGCGTTGCCCGGTTTATCTCATGCAAGTGCCGGAAGGCGATTACTACGGCTTCTCCGCGCTCCCCGGTGAGGGCGTCAAGATTGGCCGACACGAGATTGGCGAGGTTTGCACGCCAGAGACAATCAGGCGCGACGTTGACCCCGAAGAGATCGCCATGTTGCGCGCGGTGCTCGATCGCTACATGCCAGGCGCTGCGGGCGAAGTCCTCTGGACGCTCACCTGCATGTACACCAACACGCCGGATCGCCATTTCATCCTCGACCGCCATCCGGCGCACGATAGCGTCGTCTATGGCTGCGGCTTCTCGGGTCACGGCTTCAAGTTTGCCAGCGTCATTGGCGAGGTGCTGGCCGATCTCGCCACGGGCGGCACGACGCGGCACGACATCGGTTTCCTCTCGGCGGCGCGATTCGCGAGGGCACGGCCCTAATCCCCAAACCCTTCTCTGGAGGAAGGGGAGGCGAGAAATCTATGATACGGAGGTAGGGAATGACGTATGTGCATCCCGGACGGCCCGATGACGGAGAATATGTGCCGTTCTACGCCACGTATATCCGGCTGGTACCGGGCGGTGACATTATTGAAATCCTCGATCGGCAGATTGACGAGACTGTGACGTTCCTGTCCACCTTCACGGCAGAGCAGGCGGCGTGGCGACCCGCGCCGGGTGAGTGGAACACGAAGGAGATCGTCGGGCATCTCGCCGATGCGGAGCGCGTCTTCGCGTATCGCGTCCTGTCTTTTGCCCGTAATGATTCAACGCCGCTGCCGGGGATGGACCCGGACGGCTTCATGGCGGGTGCCTCTTTTGCCGACCGCTCACTCCCCGATGTCGTTGCGGAATTTGTAGCGGTGCGTCGCGCGTCGGTGGCGCTTTTGCGGAGCCTTGATGCGGCGGCATGGACACGCAGTGGCGTGGCGGACGGGAACCCAATCAGCGTCCGCGCGCTGGCATACAGTATGGCGGGACACGAATTGCATCATGCCAGGGATTTTCCGCACCACCATGCGATGGGCGATGGGGCGTGAGCATACGTCCTCCGACGCTGTTTTTCGCAATGTTTACGAAGCGGACGCTTTTGCTTCAATACGGCGCGTCCTTGGCGCTGCAGCCGACTCACGTCGCGATGCACTGATCTTATTGGCTATTTTGCGCGCTTCCGCGCCGATACCGATCGCTCCGGCGCGCGTCGTATCGGGCGTTACCAACCGAATCGAATAGTCGCCATCCCCGCCGATAGGCTGAGAAGCGCCATCGAGCACTTGCGAGAACAGACGTACCGGCTGTGAAGCCTTCGGCCGGTTGAGCATTTTGAAGAAGGGAACAGCGGCGATGAAAGCGCCGAAGGGAGGCTCGATCATGCCAAAGCCGACCGCGAGCGCTAGCCCGCCGTAATAGCCGACCGTACGCGGCCAGTTGACTTCGACGGGCCCGACCCGACTCGTTAACCCACGGTCTGTTGTTGATGCCATAGATTCCCGCCTCACATTGCGAATTGATCCACTCTTTCCCATCCGGTGGCCGCGCGACCACCGGATGATCCCTCTGCATAACCCTTGCCATCACCATTTCTCAATGGTTTACAACCCCAGCGCCTGGCGCATCATGCCGCCGTCAATGAAGTAACTCGCGCCCGTCACGTACGCCGCCTCATCCGAGGCGAGATAGACCGCGAGACCCGCGACTTCCTCCGGCTGGCCGACCCGCCCGAGTGGGATACCCGCATCGAGCGCCTTAACCTTCTCGGGATCGGCCAGCGTCCCTTTGTTGATCGGCGTGGCGATTGCGCCGGGGCCGATGTTGTTGATCGTGATTTTGTGCGGTGCGAGTTCGTCGCAAAGGGTGCGCATCAGCATGCGCAGGCCACCTTTCGCCGCGCAATATGGGCTGTTACCCGGCATCGGAATATCTTCATGCACGGAGGAGATATTGACGATGCGCCCGCCTTTCCCAGCCTTCTGCATCTGGCGCACGGCGGCCTGCGTACAAAGGAAGGGGCCTTTGAGGTTAACGTCGAGAACCGCGTCCCATTCCTTCTCCGTCACGTCGAGGAAGGAGGGGTGGGGGAATTCGATCCCGGCATTGTTGACGAGGATGTCGAGGCCGCCGAATGCCTGCACCGTGCCCTCGATCATCTTCTGGACATCGGCGGCGGTGGAGACATCGCCCTGGATGACCGTCGCCTTGCCGCCGGCCTTTTCGATCTGCTCCTTGACCTCGCCCGCGTTCTGCGCGTTGCTGTGGTAATTGATCGTCACCGCCGCACCTTCCCGCGCGAAGCGGATCACGATGGCTCGGCCGATGCCGCTGTCGCTGCCCGTCACAATCGCCACTTTGTTCGCCAATCTGCCTGTCGTTGTCATTTGCCCGAACCCCCAACCCCTTCCCCACAAGGAAGGGGAGTAATCGGTGGCGAGGCTTTAGCCTGCGCGAGAGGCCGCAACCTCAAGCCTACGCCACCAAAATTAAGATCGCATGTCGCTCGCCGGGATGAGGCGCGCGGTGTCGCGGCGGTAGAAATAGGCGTAAGTCCAGTCGAGGGCGACGCTGAGTTTGCTGCGGAAGGCGCTGATCTTTGCGAGGTGAATCGCGCGCCACGCCAGCCAGCCGAGCACGCCATCCATCGCCACGGGGCCGAGCTGCGCCGCGCCGTCGTTGCGCCCGAGCGAGACGGCGCTGCCGAGCGGCCGAAGATGGAACGGCGCGGGAGCATCGCCCGCGATCGCCGCCGCGATGTTCTCCGCCGCCGTCTTGCCTTGCTGGTTCGCGACCCAGGCGAGCATCGGCGCGAGATCGTGCGTGTCGGGCCGCGTGTATGCCGCATTATCACCGACGGCGTAGATCTCCTGGTGATCCGGCAACCGTAGAGCGTCGTCCACCGTCAGCGTGCCGCCCTTGTTGTGCGCGCTCGCCAGTCCTGCCGCGATGTCGTTCGCGCGCACGCCCGTCGCCCAGATCGGTGTCGCAGTCTTGATCGTCTCGCCCTTGTCAGTCTTCACATAATCTGCGCCAATCTCGCTCGCCTTTGTCTTGAGGATGACTTCGACGCCCTGCGCGTGCAGGCGGTTGAGCGCCGCCGCGCCGAGTTTTTCTGCCATCGTGGTAATGGGGCGATCTTCGGACTCGATCATCACGAGGCGTACGGCGGCGAAATTAATGCGCGGATACTGCGGCGGCAGCACGTTGTAGAGGAGGTCCGCGAGTGATGCGGTCAGTTCCGTCCCGGTCGCGCCGCCGCCGACAACGACAAAGGTGAGCAATGTGCGCCGCTCATCCCCATCGGGTAGTGTGGCGGCGCGCTCGAACGCGCCAATCACGCGGTCACGGATCGCCAGCGCCTCGGGAATCGTCTTCATCGGCAGCGCGTGCTGCTCGGCGGACGATTCATGGAAGAAATTCGTCGTGCTGCCGAGGGCGACAATCAGGTAATCGTAGGGAAGCGTGCCAGTATCCAGAGCAACGGTGCGCGCATCGAGATCTACGGACTGCACGGTGCTCTGCCGGAAAGTGATGCCATCTCCCCGCATGATCTCCCGCACCGGCTGCGCGGTGTCCCACGGATCCACACCGCAGGCAGCGATCTGGTACAGGAGGGGCGTGAAGAGATGATAGTTGGTGCGGTCCACGAGTGTGATTGCCGCCTGTCCCGGCGCTAACCGCTCAACCAGTGTGCGTGCCGCTGTCAGGCCACCGAAGCCCGCACCGAGGATCACGATGCGCGGCGACCCGTCGAGCGGCTCCGGCGGCGTGCGATGCGGCGTCCACTTCCGCAGCGCGAGCGCCGTCCCGACCCCCATCGCCCCAAGGCCGCCGAGGGCGCCCCACCGTGCGGTCGTAGTATCCATGAATCATTGCTCCTCTTTGTCAGCACTCAGTACTCAATGATGACGTGTAGATCACCCTTTGTGTGCAGGACGGCGACGAGCGTCGTGCCGCCGGAACGCTCGTAGCGCAGGTCAACCTCTCCTTTCCCGACCCGGAGGCCACGGACGACGACCCAATCGAGCCAATCCGGCAGGATGGGGCGGACGATCTTCAGATGGCTCGCGAAGGCGTCTGGCGTGAGACCGAGGACGGATTGCAGCATGAAGGGGATGCTCGCTGCCGCCCACGCCTGCGGGCTGCATGCGACAGGGTAGCGGACGGGGACGCGGTATTGATCCTGCCCGAAGCCGGCGAACAGCTCCGGCAAGCGGTAGAGATCGAAATGCGTCGCGGCCTGGTAGATGCCGGTGAAGACCTTAAGCGCGTCGCTGTCGAAACCATAGGCGCGCAGCCCGGCGAGGATCAGGGCGTTATCGTGCGGCCAGACCGCGCCGACCTGATAATCGAAGGGGTTGTATGCCGTCGCCGCATGCGAGAGCGTGCGAATGCCCCACCCGGCGAAGAGTTTGTCCGGGTCCATCAGCGTATCGCGCACGCAGGCCGCCCGGTCATCATCCACGATGCCGCCCCAGAGCGCCTGACCCTGGTTCGAGGCGTCTACCGCCGCCGGGCGCTCCCCCTTCTGGAGAGCCTGCGCGTAGTTGCGCAGTATCGGCACCCAGAACTTCTTGTTGAACCGTTCCTTGAGCATGGCCGCCGCTTTTCCGTGGCGGTCCGCATGGTCGCTGTCGCCGAGTTGCCGGTAGATGGCGGCGAGCGAACGGCGGGCACGATAGACATACCCCTGCACTTCCGCGAGGGCGACGGGCGGCGTGACGATACTGCCGTCCGCGTTGACGATGCTGTTGCCGGAGTCCTTCCAGCCCTGATTCGCCAGCCCATTGGCGGACGTGCTCGCGTAGTCGAGGAAGCCGTCGCCGTCGCCGTCGCCGTCCGTTTCCATCCATGCGACCGCCCGCTCGACGTGTTTCACCATTGTCTTGAAGTAGTCGAGGTCGCCCGTCCAGCGCACATACTCGCAAAGGAGGATGAGAAAGAGCGGCGTCGCGTCAATCGTGCCGTAATAAGGCGTGGAGGGCACTTCGTGGAGATTCGCCTTCTCGCCGACGCGCAGTTCGTGGAGGATTTTGCCCGGGGCTTCGTCCCGATCATCGTCCTTCTTCGTGCCCTGATACTGGGCGAGAATGTCCAGCGTGTTCCGCGCGATCTCCGGTTCGTAGGCGAGCACTTCGAGCGCGGTAATTAGCGAATCCCGCCCGAAGAGCGCGACGTACCACGGCACTCCGGCGGCAAAGAACCTGTCCCCCTTCTGCCGCATCGCCAGCATCGCCAAATCGAGGAAGGAGCGGCGCAGGACGCGGTTGAAGAGCGCATTGCTCGTCTCGATATGTACGGTACCATTGAGCGACCCGGCATCCGCGTGTTCATTCGCCTGATCCATCGCCGCGCTGTCTGCGTGAGGATGTACTTCGAGGTTGCCCTGCTTCTTCGCGTGGTCCGCTACGGCAATCGTCACGGTGCGCGTCCGGGAGTCACCAGGCGCAATGCGGAAGCGATAGGTGACGTGGTGACCTTCAAGCAGCGTCGGCGCGGGATCGAAGCGGAGTGTCGTCGTCCGCCGGTGATCGTCCGCGCCGTCGTACTGGAAGACGAGGGCGCCGTCCGTGACGCGTGGATCGTGGAGCGTGCCGCGCTTGCCCGGCTTCGCGCCGCGCACCGTGAACATACTGGCGAAGTGCGCGCCATACGCGACCGTCAACGTCAGATCTACCGTCTCCGTCCCGAAGTTGTGTAGCGTCAATTCGTCATGGACCGTACCGTTGAGCGTCATTTTCCAGCGCAGGCCGATCGTCCCTTTCAGAATCGTCCCGCCGTGCCCGTCATCAAGTGCCGGGTTCGTCATCTCGATGATACCGGTATGACCGCGATCGGACGTGGTGAGGAGCGGCGTGAACCGGGCATCGTTGACGCGGAGCGACGCTGCATCGAGGTAGCGCATGTCGTGGAAGTAGAGGCCGAGGCCACGGTCCTCGTCGCCCGTCGTTTGCGGCGGGATGTCGCCCGAATCGTCGGTGAGCATGAAAAGCGCGCCCTGCTTGAGCGTTAGGTTCGCGCCGATGTCCGCGACGCGGCTGTACTCCCCCTGATTGTGGGCGTGCTGCTCGCCCGTAGGTATCTTCTGCAGGTGCTTCGCGTCGTCGCTCATGCAATCACCCCGGCTTTTCTTCTTCTCATCGTGCGCCGTACGCCGCGCTCCGACGTCGTCACGCGGTGCGAGCAATTCTTGCGTTGCATGGCTCGTGCCGCGCCTCGTACTGCCGCGCGGGAGATGAGAGAGGCACGCTTCTTGCGGCCCGCCGTGGCAGGATCGGGAGAGCCGCGATTAGTGCGATGGGCGCGGGGGTAGATGCGTACACAAGTAACGTATCCGATAACGTATCCGAGTCGTCGTATTCCGTGCTGACCTGATGTACACGTCTGCGCGCGTCTGTTATAGAGTGTGCGCGTCCTGACGTACCACGATGAGCCTCCCACGGGATGGGAGTCATACAAGGAGAGAAGCATGGCGCGGCGCACCTCCGCGAAGAATCGCAACGGATTCTGGCATCTCGGCAACGCTCCACAGCCATTCAGCCCGGTGTCGGTCGCCAAGCACTCGCGGTTGCGCGGCGCGACCGTCGTCAATGGCGTTTGCCCCTACTGCGCGGTGGGGTGTGCGCAACTGGTCTATACCAAGGACGGCCAGTGCATTGACATCGAGGGGGACCCGCGCAGCCCAATCAACGAGGGGACGCTCTGCCCGAAGGGCGCGAACACCTTCCAACTCGTCCAGAATCCCCATCGCGTCACGACGGTTAAGTATCGCGCGCCGTATAGCGATCACTGGGAGGAAAAACCGCTCGATTGGGCGATGGATCGCATCGCTCACCTGACCAAAGCGACGCGCGACGCCACGTTTATTGATCGCGATGCGGATGGCGACCTGATCCGCCATACGACAGCAGTCGGGCATCTCGGTGGGGCGACGCTCGATAACGAAGAGAATTACCTGCTCAAGAAACTCTTCAACACAATGGGCATCATCGCCGTCGAGAATCAGGCGCGGATATGACACAGCGCCTCGGTGCCCGGTCTGGGCACATCATTCGGGCGCGGCGCGGCGACCTCCTTCCAGGAGGACCTCCAGTACAGCGATTGCATCCTGATTATGGGTTCCAACATGGCGGAGGCCCACCCGGTCGGCTTCCGGTTCCCGATGAAGGCGCGGGCGAAGGGCGCGAAGATCATCCATGTTGATCCGCACTTCAGCCGCACATCGGCCGCCGCGACGATGTACGTCCCGATTCGCAGCGGCACGGACATCGTCTTCCTCGGCGGCATCATCAACCAGATTCTGACCCAGGAGCGCTGGTTCAAGGAGTACGTCCTCGCCTACACCAACGCGACGACGATCATCACCGATGACTATGTAGATGCAGAGGAGGAGTGCAGCGGCATCTTCTCCGGCTACCATGCGGAGGAACGGGCCTATAACCTCACCGAAGCAAATTGGCACTACGCCGGGGATGCGGAACCGGAACGGACGCAGACCGCCGTCCATATCGGCGCGATGTCCCGCGCCGAGACGCTAGGAGATGTCAAGCGCGTGCCGCCCCTGAGCGATCCGACGCTCGCCAATCCTAACTGCGTGCTCAATATCCTGCGGCGTCACTATGCCCGCTACACGCCGCAGGTAGTCGCCGAACAATGCGGCTGCACTGCGGCGGAATTCCTCAGTGTCGCGGAGCAACTGATGGCGAACTCCGGCCGGGAGCGGACGAGCGCGGTCGTCTACGCGGTGGGCTGGACGCAGCATTCGACGGGCGTGCAGATCATCCGGGCCGCCGGTGTGATGCAGTTGCTGCTGGGGAATATGGGGCGGCCGGGTGGCGGCATCATGGCGATGCGCGGTCATGCCAGCATTCAAGGCTCGACCGACATTCCGACCCTCTATAACCTGCTGCCCGGCTACATTCCGCAGCCCGCCAAGGCGCGCAACCATAACTCGTTTGCCGACTACCTCGCGCAAGAGCGGGTGGAGCACGGCGTCTGGTCGGGCTTCCCCGCCTTTACGGTCAGCCTGCTCAAAGCGTGGTATGGCGACGCCGCGACCGCCGCGAATGACTGGGGATTCCACTGGTTGCCACGCGTCACGGCGGATCACTCGCAACTGCCCTACGCGATGGACATGGCCGCCGGTAAGGTGCGTGGCTACTTTCTGATGGGGCAGAACCCCGCCGCCGGTGGCCCCAATGCCGGCCTCAACCGGGTCGCGTTGCGCACACTCGACTGGCTGGTGGTGCGGGACTTCTTCGAGATCGAGAGCGCGACCTTCTGGAAGGAAGGGCCGGATCATCCCGACCCTGCGGCAATCGGGACAGAGATCTTTTTCCTTCCCGCCGCTACCGGCATCGAGAAGCCCGGCACGCTTACGAACACTGAGCGGGTATTGCAGTGGCATGACCAGGCGATTGATCCCCCCGGCGATTGCCGCTCCGAACTCTGGTTCGCCTGGAATCTCGGTCGGCGGCTGAAGCGGTTATATGCGGAGAGCACGCAGGAGTACGATCAGGGCATCCTCAACATGACGTGGGAGTACGGGCACGACCGCCCGCCAATCCTGCCCGATGGCCGGGTCAGCCTGACCGCCAACGAGCCGGACGCCGCGAAGGTGCTGCGAGAGATCAATGGCTACACGGTCGCCGACGGCACGCAACTGGAGCGTTATCAGCAACTGAAGGACGACGGCAGCACGGCGTCCGGGTGCTGGATTTACTGCGGCGTCTACCCTGCGGAGGGGCGGAACCGAGCGGCGGAGCGGACGGGCGACCTCGACCAGCATGTCCACGCGAATTGGGGGTGGGCGTGGCCGGGCAACCGGCGCATGTTCTACAACCGTGCGAGCGCGGACCCGGACGGCAACCCGTGGAGCGAGCGCAAAAAATACGTCTGGTGGGACAAGGCGCAGCAACGCTGGACTGGCCTCGATCTGCCGGACTTCGAGGAAACCAAGCCGCCGGATTATCGCCCCGCGCCCGATGCGACGGGCATGGACGCGATTGCCGGCGATTCGCCGTTTATTCTCAAGCCGGACGGGAAAGGGTGGCTTTTTGCCCCCGGTGGCGTCAAAGACGGGCCGCTGCCGACGCACTATGAGCCGGTCGAGACGCCGGTACGCAATGCGCTCTATACCCAGCAGACCAACCCGACCGTCCTCCTCGACGCGGATCCGCTCAATCCGCTCGCCCCCGCGCAGGACCCCGCGTACCCGATTATCGCGACGACGTACCGCCTTACGGAGCATTATCTGAGCGGGCCGATGAGCCGCTTCGACAGTTGGCTCAATGAACTACAGCCGGAAATGTTCGTGGAGATGAGTGTCGAACTGGCGGCGGAACGCGACATCGCGCACGGGGATTGGGTCGTCGTCACCAGCAAACGCGGCGCTATCGAAGCGCGCGCGATGGTCACGCCCCGCGTCCGCACCCTGCACATTCAGGGGCAAACGGTCCACCAACTCGGTATTCCGATCCATTTTGGCTGGGCCGGGGAAGTCGCCGGGAGCCAGGCGAATGACCTTACCTCAATTGTGAGCGACGCGAACGTCAGCATGCACGAAGGGAAGGCCTTTACGTGCCAAGTGCGTGCGGGGCGGCTCGCCAGCCCATCGGACGTGCCATCGCAGGCAGTCGCACCGCGACCCCGATCTGCGCCGATGGCAGACACGACCCATCAAGCGCAGCCGGAAGGGAGAACGGCATGACGAGCATCGTAGCCGAGGACGCGCAGACATCGTTTCCGGAATTTCGCCTCACCCACGAAGCGGGTAGTAGCAATGTACCGACGGGGCTGCTCGAAGGGATGATGATTGCCCTGCCACCGCCCACGGTCGAGCCGATGGGCTTTTTCACCGATACCACCGTCTGCATCGGCTGTAAGGCGTGCGAGGTCGCGTGCAAGCAGTGGAATGCCCTGCCTGCCGATGGGATGACATGGAGTGGGCAGAGTTACGACAACACGCTGCATCTCTCCGCGACCACTTGGCGTCACGTCAGTTTCGCTGAGGAGGAAAAGCCGGATGGCGGGGTAAAGTGGCTCCTCAACAGCGATGTCTGCAAGCATTGCACCGCCGCGCCCTGCCAGGATGCCTGCCCCACCGGCGCGCTCATCTACAATGAGTTCGGCAACGTCTATCTCCAGCAGGATGTCTGCAACGGCTGCGGCTACTGTGTCGTTGCCTGCCCGTTCGGCGTCCTCGGACGGAGCGAGGATGACGGGCTGGCGCACAAATGCACCCTCTGTTACGACCGCCAGAAGGACGGGCTAGAACCAGCCTGCGCCAAATCATGCCCCACCGACGCGATCGTCTTCGGCCCGGTTGCGGCGTTGCAGGAGCGCGCGCAGCAGCGCGTCACGGAACTGCATGCACAGGGCGAAAATGCGGCATATCTCTATGGCGCCGAGGATGCCGGCGAGTATAAGCGGCTGAATGCCTTCTTCCTGCTCACCGATGAACCCGCAGCCTATAACCTGCCGGAAGCGCCCCGGCGCCCGCGGGCGCGTATGATGACGCGCTACTTGTGGAGTGCGGTCGTTGGCATCGGCCTCAGCGCGGTCGGCGCGGTGGCGGTCGCCAAAGGGGGCCGATAGTGGCACAACGCGCGAGAGACGGGCAATCGCGCCCTGCGCGCCGTCAGAAAAGCGCGGCGCACGTACACGCCCGTGATGCCTACCAGGACGTACCGATCCTGCAAACGCCGACATGGAACAACGACATTGCCGCCTATTTCTTTCTCGGGGGCATCTCGTCCGGCGCGTTTGTCCTCGGTGCGCTCGCCGATTTGGTGGGCGGCGAGGAGCGGCGCGGATTGGCGCGTGCGGCCTACCTCGTCTCGTTTCTCACGTTGCTCCCCTGCCCCGTGCTCCTCATTGATGATCTCGGCAAACCGTCGCGCTTCCACCACATGTTGCGCATCTTCAAGCCGTCGTCGCCGATGAGCCTCGGGTCGTGGACGCTGACTGGTCACGGTCTCTTCGTGGCGCTGCTCGCGGCCCGATCGCTGGCGGAAGCGGGCAACATGCCGCTCGTTGGGCGTCCCGTCCGCGCGCTGCCCGTGCGGGCAATGGCCGTCGGTGGTCTCCCGACCGCACTCACACTTGGGGGCTATACCGGCGTGCTGCTCGGGACGACGAGCATTCCGGTTTGGTCCACAAGCCCCGTGCTCGGCGCGTTGTTCATGGCGAGCGCCTTGAGCACGGGCGCAGCCGCGACCGCCGTCGCTTCCACGTTGATGGGCAGCGATCAGCCCGGCGACGACGCGATGCTCGCCCCGCTACATCTCGCGCTCGGCTGCACGGAACTGGCGCTCCTGGGTGGCTATCTCGCGACGAGCGGCCCGGCTGCAAAACCTCTGCTGCATGGGCGCGAGGGGTTGCTCCTGCTCGGCGCGGTCGCCGCATTGGTAGCGGCGCTCGCGTCGGATGTCGCGGGGATGCGATCTCCCGCGCATCGCCATCGTTTCAGTATTTTTGCCCCGACTGCAGTCCTTGTCGCTGGCGCCTGTTTGCGCTGGGCGGTCGTGCGCGCCGGTCACGTCTCGGCTGCCGACCGGGCGGGAACGCTCGCCGCGACGCGGCCATCGCGTGAGGCGCCGGGGTGGGGGCCGGCTGATCGCGCATAGGATCGGGATGCGTTTTTGGCACATGTGATGCGATGCCGAATCGCGTGTGGGGTAGTATGATCGTGCGACGATGATGGTGGTCCCCGCAGCGCTAATGGCCGAGCGAAAAGCCGAGAAACGAGTAGGCGCCAGATCACACTCCTTGCGGTGGTCCGGCATGAAGGGGATGCGATGCAAGGTACGCCCTTTAACCCGATCTCTCCGCAAGAGCTGGATATCTCGAACCTCTTTATCGCTATCCTCATCATCGCGGGAGTGATCTTCGCGCTGGTGGTGTTCCTCGTACTCTATCCTGCGGTTCGCTACCGGCATCGGCCGGGAGCTGACGAGCCGTATCAGGAGTTCGGACGCCCGAAGCTGGAAATCGCCTGGACCGTCGCGCCCGCCGTGCTACTTGCCATCGTGTTTGGTTTCACAGTCACGACGATGCGCGCGGCTGATCCTTCCACGGGCGACCACCCGCCTGACCTCACTGTGATCGGTCATCAATGGTGGTGGGAGATGCGTTACACGACCGGGGGGGTCACTGCAAATGAGCTGCATCTGCCAGTTGGCAGGCGGATGTTGCTCCAGCTCGATTCAGCGGACGTCATTCATAACTTCTGGGTGCCGCAACTCGGCCGCAAGCTGGACATGGTCCCCGGCCACACCAGCCGGCTCTGGGTCGAGCCGACGCAGACCGGCACCTTCCTCGGTGCGTGCGCGGAATACTGCGGCACGGAGCACGCCTGGATGCGCCTGCGCGTCATCGTGCAGCCGCCGGCGGAGTTCGACGCCTGGCAGCGTCAGCAGACGCAGACATCGGTGTCGCCGACCAGTGGCGACGCGGCACAGGGTGCGATGCTCTTCCAGCAAGTAACCTGCGCCAGTTGCCACGCGATCGCCGGGACGAATGCAAATGCGCAGGTTGGGCCGGACCTGACCCATTTTGGTGGCCGCGACACGATCGCGGCGGGCGTGCTGGACAATACGCCGCAGAACCTCACTACGTGGCTCAAGGACCCGCAAGCAGTGAAACCGGGCAATCACATGCCGAACCTGCAACTGACCGACAGCCAAATCCGCGATCTCGTCGCCTACCTGGAGGCGCAGAAGTGACCGGGAAGTTATTGAACCACGAAGGCGCGAAGAGCACGAAGGAAAGAGGAGAAAGAGAACAGATGAAGAAGACATACATATTTTTCTCTTGCCCCTCTTCGTGCTCTTCGCACCTTCGTGGTTCAAATTCTCGCATCGAAAGGTAGCGCGACTGTGGCGAATGTTGCACTTGTGCCCGAACTCGATCAGTCGCTGCCGAAGGTCGAATCCGATGAAGGCTTGCTCAGTTGGGTTGCCTCGGTGGATCACAAGCAGATCGGCATCATGTACCTGATCGCGACCTTCTTTTTCTTTGTCGTCGGCGGGTTCGAAGCGGAGTTGATGCGCATTCAACTCGGCACGCCGAACAACACCTTTCTCTCACCTGAAGCATACAATCAAATCTTCACGATGCACGGCACGACAATGATCTTCCTCGTCATCATGCCGATGCTGATCGGCTTCGGTAATTATCTCGTGCCGCTGATGATCGGTGCGCGGGACATGGCCTTCCCACGCATCAACGCCCTGGGATTCTGGCTCTTCGTCCTCGGTGGTCTGTTGCTGTACTATTCCTTCATTGGTGGGGGGGCGCCCAATGCCGGCTGGTTTAGCTACGCGCCGCTCAGCGAGCGCTCATTCTCCTCTACCAGCGGCCAGGACTACTGGGCGCTCGGTATCCTGGTCGGTGGGATTGGCACGGTACTCGCCGGGATCAATCTCATCGTCACGATCCTCACGCAGCGTGCGCCGGGAATGGGCATTCGCCGCCTACCCCTCTTTGTCTGGATGACGCTCGTGAACGGCTTCCTGATTATCTTCGCGTTGCCGATCCTCAATGCCGCGATCGTGATGCTGCTCGCGGACCGGCAACTGGACGCGCATTTCTTCACACCGCAGTCGGGTGGCTCGGCGATCCTCTGGCAGCACTACTTCTGGGGCTTTGGTCACCCGGAAGTGTACATCATGGTGCTGCCCGCCTTCGGCATCATCAGCGAGGTGATTCCCGTCTTCTCGCGCAAACCGATTTATGGCTATTCGGGCGTCGCCGCCGCTACTCTTGGCATCGCCTTCCTCAGTTTCGCCGTCTGGGCGCATCACATGTTCGCCGTTGGCCTCGGGCAGGGATTCGACAGCATCTTCGCCGCGAGCAGCATGCTGATCGCCATCCCGACCGGCATCAAGATCTTCAACTGGGCCGCCACCCTCTGGGGCGGGGCGATCCGCTTCACAACGCCGATGCTCTTCGCGATGGCCTTCCTCCTCTTGTTTACCATCGGTGGCCTCACGGGCGTCTCCTTTGCCGTCGTCCCGACCGACTGGCAGACGGAAGACACCTACTATCTCGTCGCGCATCTGCACTATGTCCTCTTCGGCGGCACGATGTTCGCCATCTTCGCGGGCATCTATTACTGGTTTCCGAAGGCAACCGGGCGGATGCTCTCCGAGAAATGGGGCAAGTGGGTCTTCTGGCTGATGTTCATTGGCTTCAACCTTACCTTCTTCGTCCAGCATATCCTTGGCATCCTCGGCATGCCGAGGCGCGTTTTCACGTATCCGAATCTTCCGTGGTGGGGCGCGCTGAATCTCATTTCGACGATTGGCGCGCTAATCCTCGGTTTGTCGGTCATCGTCTTCTTCTGGGATGTGATCGCCAGCCTGCATCACGGCGCGGCTGCGGGTGATAACCCGTGGCAGGCCTGGACGCTCGAATGGGCGACGACCTCGCCACCGCCGCCGCATAACTTCGACCGCTTGCCGCCGATCCGCAGCCGTCGCCCCCTGTGGGATGTCGCACACCCGGAGAACCCGGACTGGAAGCGCAAAAAGAGCCAGAGCGGCGCGGCGGACACGCGGGAGATCGGCATTGACAAGAACCTGCAGGGGACGGCGCTCTTTCTCGCCTCGGAGGCGGTCTTCTTCGCCCTCTTGATTCTCGCTTTCGTCTACTATAGCAAGAACCTCTTCCCCGCACCCGCGAGCGCGTCGCCGAACGCGGGGCGGGTGCTCGACCCGGTAAAGACGGGCATCTACACCGTCTGCCTGCTCGCCAGCAGCCTCACGATCTGGTGGGCGGGGCACAGCCTGAAGCGCGGCAACCAGCGGATGATGCGCCTCTCGCTTTTTGCGACGGTGATTCTTGGCGCGATCTTCCTCTACGGTCAGGGGCGGGAGTATCAGCGTCTGATTAGCCAGAACGTGACGATCAGCCGCAATCTCTTCGGCTCGACCTTCTTCACGCTGACGGGGTTCCACGGATTGCACGTCTTCATGGGGCTGGTCGCCATCACGATCCTTTTCGGTCTCGCGCTCGCGGGGGCGTTCAAGAAACCGCATTCCGTCGCCATCGAGGCGATCTCGCTTTACTGGCACTTTGTGGATGTCGTCTGGATCGTCATTTTCGCGACCGTGTATCTCTGGGCGCGCGTATGACGACATGGCGCTTGCTGACCACCGCGTGGGACGGCGAACCGTCCGTGCTGATTGGCTGCACGGCGCTGGTCGCGGGGTACGTGGCGATGACGCGTCGCTGCCCGTCGCGCCAGGCGGGATATTTCTTCGCGGGTATCTTCGTGCTGCTCTTCGCGCAGTGTTCGCCGCTCGATGCGCTCGGCGACACCTACCTCTTCAGCGCGCACATGATCCAGCATCTCCTGCTCCTGCTGATCGTGCCGCCGCTCGTGATCCTCGGTATCCCGGCGTGGCTGGTGGAGCGATGGCTGATGTCGTCCCGCGTGTACAAGGCAGAGCGCGCCCTGCGCCAACCGGCGGTCGCATGGCTGCTCGGCATCAGCGCCATGTACGTCTGGCATGCCCCGGCACTCTATACTGCGACGCTTGCGCACGCCGACATCCACATTTTCGAGCATCTCTGCTTCCTCGTGACGGGCGTGATCTTCTGGTGGCCGGTCTGCGCGCCGCTGCCGGAGTCGCGGTATGCGCCCCTCGCCGCGATGCTCTACCTTTTTACCGCCGCCGTCGCGGGCAGTCTGCTCGGCATCATCCTCACTTTTGCATCGCCCGGCCTTTACCCTGCCTATCTGCATCCGGTGGACACACGTGGCTTCCTCTCACTGATCCGGGATGGGTGGGGCGTGTCACCGGCGGTGGATCAGCAACTGGGTGGGCTGATTATGTGGGTGCCGGGCGGCCTCGTCTATCTCTGCGCGATCATCGGCACGTTCGTGCGCTGGCAGAGCGACGCGGATACAGATGAGGAACCGTCGCCGCGTGGCTATCCGGGTTCCGGGCGTGCCGCCGTTCCATCATCGTCAGGGGAGGGGATCTAATGCCCGATCTATCTTCGGATACGAAAAAGACCGCGATCAAGGTTGCCATGGGCGCGGCGCTCGGTGGCGCGCTCGGCATCACTGCCGCGTTGCGCAACAAGCAGGCAGTCGGCAGTGGGTCACAGGTAGTAGATAGCGTTGATGAGGCGGTCGCGCCGGAGGTACAATTGGCCGCTGTATCCCGCACTCAGCACTCAGCACTCAGCACGCAGCACTCCCCCGATCACCCGGATTGGGAGCCGCTGCCCGCTGCCCATCTCCCCCGGCCGACCTACTGGCCCGTCGTGCTCGCGGTCGGCGTCATGTTTCTTGCCTGGGGCATCGTCACGACGATCGCCATCTCGATTATTGGGGTGGCACTCCTCGCCCTCGGCATCGGCGGGTGGATCGGAGAACTGCGCCATGGCGATTGAGACGTACGAATTAACAGAGACCGAGCGCGCGGAATCGCCGGAGACGCTCACCCGGCGGCGATTCCTCACCTGGGTCTGCATCGGCCTCGGCGCGGCTGGCGCGACAGCGGTAGGCGTGCCGGTTATTGGGTTTTTGATCCGGCCGCTCTTCGTCAAGAAGCCGGACGACTGGCGCCCGGTCGGGAAGGTGGACGATTTCACGGTCGGCACGACGAACCTGGTGAAGTATACGGACCCCTCGTCGGTGGCGTGGACTGGCGTCTCCGGCAATACGGCGGCGTGGCTCCGGCGCGAGAGCGACCAGAATTTCATCGCCTTCTCAGTCAACTGCTCGCACCTCGGTTGCCCGGTGCGCTGGCTGGCGGCCGCTGATCTCTTTATGTGCCCGTGCCACGGCGGCGTCTATTACAAGGATGGTAGCGTCGCAGGTGGGCCACCGCCACAGGCGCTTAGGAAGTACCCAGTGCGCGTCAATAACGGGCAGGTGGAGATTCAGACAAGTCCCATCCCAGTGACATGACGAAGGGCTACATGCAATGGATTAAGGACTGAGAACTGAGATGAGGAAGGCAGTGGTGGTAGCAGGCTTTCCAGCCTGCCTCTTCCTGACGTAAGGAAAGCGCGATGGCAGTGGAAGCGAAGCGGAGCAATATCCTCACACGGGCGTGGCGGGCATTCGATGACCGCACGGGCACGGCAAAACTGCTGGGAAGCGCCCTGAAGCATCCGGTACCGGAGACGGGGAAAATCGGCTGGGCCTATGTGTTCGGCAGCGCGACGCTCGTCTCGTTCATCACGCTCGTCGCTACCGGGACGATTCTTGCCACGTCGTATATCCCCGCGACGGCGGATGCCTACAACAGCCTTCAGTTCATCTCGCATGACACCTTTGGCCGGGTCGTGCGCGGCATTCACTACTTTGCCGCCTCCGCGATGATCATAATGATCGGTCTGCATATGATCCGCGTCTTCCTGATGGGCTCGTACAAGTTCCCGCGCGAGGTCAACTGGCTCACCGGGGTGGTGCTCTTCGCGATGACGCTGGGAATGGCCTTCACCGGGCAACTCTTGCGCTGGGATCAGGACGGCTTCTGGGGGCTCGTCGTCGCCGCCGAGCAGGCGGGTCGCCTGCCATTCATCGGCAAGGGCCTCGCGCACTTCATCTTCGCGGGGGATACGGTGAGTGGCGCGACGCTCAGCCGGTTCTTTGCCATCCATGTCTTCTTTATCCCGGCGCTGATCTTCGCGACGGTCGGGCTGCATCTCTACCTCGTCATCCACGACGGTATCTCCGAGCCACCGAAGGCAGGCGATCCAGTGGATCCGAAGACCTACCGCGCCAAGTATGAGGCGCTTCTGAAGCGACGCGGCGTGCCGTTCTGGCCGGACGCGGCGTGGCGAGATGTCGTCTTCGGTGTCGCGGTCATCGCGGCGATTGTCCTGTTTGCCATCGTCTTCGGCCCGAAGGAACTGGGAAAACCGCCGGACCCCTCGATCATTCAGGCCTATCCACGGCCGGACTGGTATTTCCTCTGGTACTTCGGCGTGCTTGCGCTCCTCCCGCATGGGACGGAGAATTACGTCATCATCCTCGCGCCGGTACTGCTCTTTGTCGTCCTCTTCGCGCTACCATTCGTCTCCAACCACGGCGAGCGCAGCCCGAAGCGGCGACCCTGGGCGGTTGGCTTCGTGATCCTGACGCTCATCATGATCGGGGCGCTCTGGCAGGTCGCCGTGCGTGCGCCCTGGTCGCCGCACTTCGATGTGCAGCCGCTCTCTGCGCAGGCGATCGGCGCGTCGAGCGGGCAAGTTTACGACGGAGCGCAACTCTTCAACGCGAAGGGGTGCCAGTACTGCCACGCGGTGGATGGACAGGGCGGCAACCGTGGCCCCGATCTGACGAATGTAACGAACCGTTTGACGCAGGACCAGATCACTATCCAGATCCTCAACGGCGGCGCGAACATGCCCGCGTATGGCGGCAATCTGAAACCGGACGAGTTGAACGCAATCCTCGCCTTCCTGAAAAGCAGGCAACCAGCGGGAGTAAATGGACAGTGAACAAGACGTTGATGGTGGCGGGCTTTCGCCTGCCGCGGTGGATGGATTTGGTCAGTCTGAAGCCCGCCGCCACCGAAACTGACCCTTCTTACGTTTATCGGAGCTCGTGAGATACGAGCGGGCGGGCCGCCGACGGAGCGGGGCGTTGGTCGTGCGGCGCGGCATCGAGTGGGACGGTGATGCACACGGTTGTTCCCTCGTCGCGAGTGGTGACGACCGCATAGTCGCCACCGAGCTCCTTCGCGCGTGCGGCCATCGTCTCTAGGCCCATATGCCCCGGATGCGCGATGGTGGGATCGAATCCCGTGCCGTCATCGCGGATTTCCACGATGAGATTTGCGCCGCCCTCCACCACTTTCATGCACACGACGGCCCGCCGCGCGCTCGCGTGCTTGACGACGTTGTTCAGCGCCTCCTGCACGAGGCGGTAGAGATGCTCCTCCGCGTTCGTGCTCAGGGGGAGGCGATCCAGGGGGGCATCCACCTCTATGGCGATCTCCTCCCGCGCGCTGACGGAGGCCGCCAATTTGCGCACGGCGCTCACAAGCCCTTCTTCGGCCAGCGCGCCGGGCCGCAGTTCGAAAATGAGCATCCGCATCTCCGCAAGCGCGGCCTGCGCGAGGTCGCTGAGAATTTTCACCTGCTGGCGCACCGGGTCGTCGGCGGATGTACCGGCGCGGTCAAGGGTTTTCAGGGTCGTGCGCGCGTGGAGCGTCATCGAGAACAACTCCTGCGTAACTGAATCGTGCAGGTCCCGCGCGAAGCGCAGCCGTTCCCTGGTCACCGCCTCCGCCACCGCCAGGCGCGCATTTTCCTCCCGTGCCGCGCGTAATGTCCGGTTGACGCGCACCATCTGGAAGACGCCCATCATCCCGACGCCGATCAGACCGATCTGGATGGCCAGCGACGTGGCATTGGCCAGACTGGCGCGCGACTCTGCCGCGATAATACCGACCGTGATGCTGTTTGCGGCAATCATCCACAGCGCTATGCGCGGCGTGGCCCGGCTTGCACCAACACTGATGAAGTAGAAGAGGCCGACCCAGGACATACCAAAGACGAGATTAAGCCCCACAGCTTCAATCGCGAGGATGCCGAAGACGATCCACCATACGGAGAATCGGACAATGAGCCGCTCGTGATCGCCGATCAGTGCCCAGAGATAGAGCACGATGAAACTGGCGGCACCGACCAGGCCAAAGCCGATGCGGAGCGGCGATTGCTGCGTGTGGAAAAGTTCATTGGTGGGGCCGATCAGGACGAAGAGCCACGCCAGCCCGATGAAGCGCCAGGCACGGCCCCGGCGACCATCCATGGATAATGCCTCATAGACGGTCATGTTCCCGGTAGCAACATGCGCTGCCGCCCCGTTATTGGCTTGCCATTGCGTCGGTATCGCGAATCGCTTCCACATCCTGCACCTCAGTCGTGCTGTCCCGCTCCGATGCTATCCCGTACCCGCTCGCTTCTACTATACGGCGCGGCCCCCGGCGTCGCCAGTGAACGACGATGCACAGGCGGTACACGCACTGCGGCGTACCATGCGACACAAAAACAGGCGGACCATCGCGGCCCGCCCGTTCGCTCACATTCGATTTTAGTGGACCACTACGTTACCTGTTCGTTGTCGCCACCATTGTCGTCGTTCCCATCGCCGTGGTCGGAGCCGCAGTGGTCGTTGCCGTTGTCGTCGCCACCATTGCCTTTGCCATTTTCGTGACCATCATTGCCGCAACCATGACCGTTGTTCCCGTGCTCAAGGGTGATCGAGCCAGTCAGCGTCGCCATGTCATGGTGCAATCTCGCGTTGCTTGGATCATCGGTCGAGATTCCGGTCGAGTTAATCGTACCCGTTGCCCCGTGAAACTGCCCGGTGCCACCCGTAATGGTGAGCACGAGGTAGGTGTGGTGCGGCGAGCCTGCGGCTCCCGTCTCACACACCTTCGAACTCGGCGCGAGCGTCGTGGTGAGCGTATTGCCGGGGGACTTCGTGAATGTGATCGATCCAGTGACCGGGGTGCATGCGCCACCACCATTAGGATCTTTTCCCGCCGTCCCGTACTTCGTGTAATCGATCGTGGTCGTGCCACTATAAGTGCCAGAGCCGATCCCCATCGCGCTATAGGAGCCATTGACCGCGAACGTGCAGACAAGATTTGTGGGGGTCGGATGCAGGGGATCGCAGTTGCTTGTATTGGTCGAGGATCCCGTTGAGACGCCGTTCACCGGCGAGGTCGTGTCCTTATCTTTCGCGAACACGGATACCGTACCAAACGTGAGGAAGACTGCGACGAGCAAGAGGGGCAGAAATGTTCGACGTGTTACCACCATAACGTAATCTCCTCCATCAATGCAGGCAGATCATCCTGCCTTCAGACGTATCGTCTCGTCGGAACGCTCTGCGCTGTGTCGCATTTCCTCCTTCACTGCTCTGTGATGTGCGCCGCCGTGCACCACGGACTATCACATCCACTATGAAGTATTCCAGCGAATCGCCACGGAAGGTTCCATCAAGGAAGGTCGCTTGTCAAGAGGATGTCGGATTTACAGAGATATTTCTTCTGATGAAATATACGCGGGAAAACATGAAGTGACGTGCAATGTGTGTTCCGAGATGGCCCACCCCGTTATTCGAGCGCGTCCAGTATGATGGGAATCATACATCATGCGCGGGTGGCGTTTCGCTGAGAATCGAGGAGGGTCAGATGCGAGGTCTCGTCTTTTTGGGGGATCGTGAAGTCGAGTTGCGGCAGTTTCCTGACCCGACGCCGGGGCCGGAGGATGTCATCGTTGGCATCCAGAGTTCCGGCATGTGCGGCAGCGATTTTCGCCCGTACCGAGCGCCGAAAGCGGATGGTGGCCCGGAACGCCTGCCAATTAGTGGGCATGAGCCGTGCGGCATCGTCATCGAGCGCGGCGCACACGTTACCGACGCCCAGGCGCGCCTCGGCGACCGGGTAATGGTGCATCATTACCACGGCTGCGACGCATGCCATCATTGCCAGGAGGGGTATAGCCAGATGTGTCTGCACGGTAGCACCGTCTACGGCTTCACCGGCGATGGAGCGAACGCCCCGTACATGCGCGTCCCTGCCAGTACGCTCGTCCGGTTCCCCGACGCGCTCAGTTTCGATGAAGGGGCGGCGATCGCCTGCGGGACGGGTACTGCCTACATGGCGCTGAAGCGGCTCGCGGTCTCCGGGCGCGATACGCTGGCGATCTTCGGGCAGGGGCCGGTCGGGTTGAGCGGGACGCTGTTGGCGCGGGCGATGGGCGCGCGGGTGGTTGCTGTAGATATATCCCCGGAGCGGCTCGCCCTCGCGCGGCAGCACGGGGCGGACGTGACGCTCAATCCGCTGGAAGTGGATCCGGTCGCGGCGATCCAGGAACTGACGCACGGCGAGGGGGCGGACGCGACGCTCGATTGCACCGGCAACCCCGCCGCCCGTGTCAACACCGTGCAGTCCGCTCGTATCTGGGGCCGCGCCTGCTTCGTCGGCGAGGGGAACACGACGACCTTCGACATCAGCCGCGACATTATCCACAAGCAACTGACGATCTATGGCTCCTGGACCTTCAGTACACACGGCCTCGCCGAGTGCGCCCGGTTCATCGCCGATCGGGCGGTGCCGCTCCAACAGATCATCACCCACCGCTTCACCCTCGACCAGGCGGACGAAGCCTTCCGCACCTTCGAGGGTGGCACGACGGGCAAATGTGTCTTCACGCTGGCGTGATTTGTTGAGGAAGTGGTATGGCGCGTGATCGGGGAAACTGCGTCTCTGCGATGCGATTGTTTTCACGTCTACCACTGCGGGACAGTGGTAGACTTCGGGGCAGCGATGTGGCATGGAACGAGAGGAGCGCACAGATGGAGAAGCGGCGGTTGGGGCGGACGGGGCATATGAGCACGATCGTCGCATTTGGCGGCGCGGCGATTGGCAAAGTGACGCAAGACGTGGCGGATGCCGCGATCCAGGACGCCCGCGATCATGGCGTCAACCACTTCGATGTCGCGCCGACGTATGGCGACGCCGAACTGCGCCTCGCGCCATGGATGCCGAAGATACGGAGCGAGATCTTCCTCGGCTGCAAGACGACCGAACGAACGCGCGACGGCGCGAAGCGTTCGATCCATGTGTCACTGGAACGGCTCGGCGTGGACTCCTTTGACCTCTTCCAGTTCCACTCGGTCGGCACGATGGAGAAACTCGATCAATGCCTCGGCACAGGTGGCGCGATCGAGGCGGTGCTGGAAGCGCGCGACGAGGGACTGCTCAGGTACATTGGCATCACCGGCCACGGCCTCGACGCGCCGAAAGTACATGCCGAAGGGCTGCGCCGCTTCCCGCTCGACACGGTGATGTTCCCGCTCAACTTCGTCCTCTCCACCAATCTGCCCGACTACCGGCGCGACTACGAAGCCTTGATCGCCCTCTGCCAGGTGGAGGATGTCGGCGTGCATATCATCAAGACACTGGCGAAATCGCCCTGGTACGACCGGGAACACCCGCCGACGAAGCCGTGGTACGAGCCGTTCGACGATCAGGAAACGATTGACCACGCGGTCGCCTTTAATGCCGGGCAGCCGATCCACACGATGTGCTCCTCGGCGGATGTGACAGTCATCCCGAAGATGCTCGACGCGGCGGAGCGTTACCGATCCGTCTCGCCCGAAGCCCTCACCGCCCTCGCTGCCACCGCCCCCGCCTACGAGCACGTTTTCGCGACGGGGAGCATCCCGTGGTAGTAGGCGGGTCTTGTGCGAGGAGCGGTTGACGAATGTCCTGCGGTTGGATCAGGATTGGGTTGCTGGAACTCACTCTCACCAATCGGAGGAGACGATGATCGTAGCCGATTGCTTCCTCCTCATCTGCACGCTCGTCGATGACCTCTGGGATGCCCTGCCCGCTGATTGCAAACCGCGTGGGCCACAAGCGGACCGCGCATACGCAGTGCATCTCCATCTATCGGCTGTTGGGCAGGGCGGACGCGTTGCAGATTAAGTATCGCGCCTTCCCCCTTGGCACAACATCCGAACTACTATAGGAGGACAGGGCTTATGCATTCTCCATGAAAGGGATGCCGAGTAAGGCAAGCGCGGCGTGGACATCGCCGCTGTAGCAGCGTAATCGCTCGGCAATTGTCCGCCA
>JAABUU010001678.1_pt1 | contig 35668 bp, 25 predicted proteins | sample 5559301 | NCBI WGS metagenome assembly JAABUU01 (sample SAMN10711884, study PRJNA513360) | rock metagenome | isolation source: Antarctica rocks | place: Antarctica: Victoria Land, Richard Nunatak white
AGGTTGGAGGGTGTTGCCATGTGCCAAGCGAATCGTACTTGCCCGCGTCAGGGAAGCCCTAAAATGCGGTCAACCCCGGGGTTTTGCCCCGGTTACACCAAACACGCTCTAGCCTTTGTTTTAGCGAGCATTTATCCGGCCCAAACGAAGCCGTTTGATCCGGACATGCTCTAGGTCCGCTGGGATGCACGGCGGCGAGATGCACGACGGGCTTGACCGCAGCGCCTGCCGTGAGCATGTTCCCGCCCCTCGCCGCACCTGTGGGTGCGGAGCATCAGGAATCCTGTCATGGCCAAGAGCAACACCGTCCAGATCCGCCTGGTTTCCACCGCGGACACCGGATATTTCTACGTCACCAAGAAGAACGCCCGTTCGACGACCGGCAAGCTTGAGCTGAAGAAGTATGACCCGGTTGCACGCAAGCACGTGCCGTTCAAGGAAGCCAAGATCAAGTAGCAGTCCTGCCGCGCCTCACCGCGCCGCGAACTGCGTCTTGCCGAAGGTCGCCTACCGTTCGGCCTCTATGATTTGTCCCTGGAGCCTATGGTCGGCCAACACGACATGCCGCTGCACCGCGGGGAGTCTGACAATGACATAGCTCCAATGTTCAACAGCCGGGTAATCCGCTGGTTTGATCCCCTGCCGGTCCGGGTTCCGGACCCAAGCGATGCCAGCAACGCCGTATTTTGGACCTGCCAGGAACTCGGCCTGCTGCAGCCGCTTTTCCGGACCGCGACGTAGGTGCTGAACTTCGTTCCCTTGGCGCTCAAAGGCACAGGCTTCCCAACGACGATCGGCCATCCCTAGCCTTGCAGCCTCTCCCGGTTCATCGCCACGCCGGATTACGTGCACACGCCTCGCGTGAACGCACCTTGCGGCCCGGCACATGCTGGGCCAGCGTCATGCCCCATGACCAGCATCACTGCCGCCCCCCATCCTGACCCCAAGCCTGCTGAGATCGAGACGCTGATCCTTGCGCTCACTGCCGATCGCGGCCCAGGCAAGTCCATCTGTCCGAGCGAGGTGGCCCGCGCATTGCGGCCGGACTGGCAGGCGCTGATGACCGCCGTGCGCCGGGTCGCGTGCCGGCTGGCAGCGGCGGGACAGATCGAAATCCTGCGGAAGGGCCGCCCTGTCAGCCCAGAGGATGTTAAAGGCGTCATACGCCTCCGCCAAGCCATGCCGGCGGGAGCCGCCTGATGCAGGGCCTGCGCACGGTGCTGGCCGACGCCTGGCGCCTTGCCTCGCCGTTTTTCCGGTCGGAGGAGCGGTGGGCAGCCCGGCTCCTGCTCGGCTCCATCATCGCCATGAACCTGTTCCTGGTCGGCCTGAACGTAGTGCTGAACTATTGGAACCGCGCCTTCTTCGACAGCCTGCAAAGCAAGGACTGGCAGAGCTTCATCAACCTGCTGCTGACCTACCGCAATGGCGAGGCCGGGTTCATGCCGGGCTTCGTGCCAATCGTCCTGGTCTATATCCCGATCGCGATTTACCGGACCTACCTGCGGCAGTTGCTGCAGATCCGCTGGCGCCGCTGGATGGTGGACCGGATGCTTGGCGACTACCTGGCCGGGCGTGCGTTCTACACGCTCAGCGTGACGGCCCCTGGCACCAGCGACAACCCGGACCAGCGCATTGCCGATGACTCCAAGGCCTTCGTTGACGACACGCTGACCCTCGGGCTGGACCTGCTGTCGAACGTCGTCAGCGTGTTTAACTTCGCGGTGATCTTGTACGGGCTGTCTGGCATCGTCACGCTCGCCGGCATTCCGATCCCCGGCTACATGCTGTGGGTCGCAATCCTGTATGCTGCGCTGGGGAGCTGGCTCACGCACATCATTGGTCGCCCCCTGGCCGGGCTGGAGTTCGGGCAGCAGCGGGCGGAGGCGGATTTCCGCTTTGCCCTGGTACGCTTGCGCGAGAACACCGAGGGCGTGGCGCTAATGGGCGGCGAAGCAGCGGAACGCGCCGGGCTGACGGCGCGCTTCACCGCCATCGTCGGCAACTGGATGCTGCTGATCAAACGGCGGAAGCTGGTGAACAGCCTGATCTACGGCTACTCCCAGGTTGCAGGCATCTTTCCCTTCGTGGCCGCGTCACCGCGCTACTTCGCGGGCGAGGTCACGTTCGGGGTGCTGACGCAGGTGAGCGGCGCGTTCAGCCAAGTGCAGGAATCTCTGTCTTGGTTCATCAATCAGTATCAAAGTCTCGCGGGATGGCGCGCGACGGTGGCGCGCCTGGCCGGCTTCCAGGATGCGGTCGCGGCGGCGCATGCGGCCTCAGCAGCCGGCCCTCGGGTCGAACACGGCGGCGCCGCTGCCGCGCTGGACGGCGTGACCGTCCGCTTGCCAGACGGGTCTAAGCTGCTGGACGGAAACGGCATTGCCTTCCCCGCCGGTCGGTCCACGGTTATCACGGGACGCTCGGGCGGCGGCAAATCCACCCTGTTCCGGGCACTGGCTGGGATCTGGCCGTTCGGAAGCGGCACGGTGCGGCAGCCCGCCGGTTCCAGCCTGTTCCTGCCGCAGCGGCCGTATATCCCACTGGGAACTCTCCGCGTGGCGATTTGCTTTCCGCGACCCGCAGATAGCTTCCCTGATGCCGAGATACGGCAGGCGCTGTCCGATGTAGGCCTGGGGGGCCTTGCCGTGCAGTTGGACCACGACGAACCCTGGCCGCAGCGCCTATCCGGCGGGGAGCAGCAGCGCCTGGCCATTGCCCGTGCCCTGCTGCTGCGCCCGGATTGGCTGTTCATGGACGAGGCAACGGCAAGCCTGGACCCGGAGGCAGAGGGGGAACTGTATGCAATGCTGCGCCAGCGGCTGCCGGATACGACCATCGTCTCCATCGCGCATCGCCCCGCAGTCGCGGCGTTCCATGACGAGGCACGTGTATTCCGGCGGCAGCCGGGAGAACCTGGGACCTTGGAGCCTGTGAGGCGTAAGGCAGAGGTTTCCGCTCCCTCTCCCTCCGGGAGAGGGTTGGGGTGAAGGAAGCACCGCGGCGCAAGACTTCAAACTGTGAGGGCGTGCTCGTTAGCAGTTATAGGGCGCCTCGCGCTGCCTCCCTCACCCCAACCCTCTCCCGGAGGGAGAGGGAGACGGTCATCGCTACCTACTCACAATCGCCAGCACCGCGGCGCCATATCGTGACAGCTTGGACCCGCCCACGCCCTTGATGTCCCCCAGCTCATCCATGTCGCAGGGCCGTGCCACGGCGATCTCCCGCAGCACGCTATCGTGGAAGATGACGTAGGGCGGCAAGGATTGCGCCTTCGCCTCGCCTGAGCGCCAAGCCCGCAAGGCGTCAAACAACGGATTGTCCCCTGCAACGGCCGGCGGCCCGGCGGCAACCCGGTCGCGCTTGGCCCTGCTTCGTGCCGGGGCGGCCGGCCCCTCCGCTTCTTCCCGCAGCATGACGGTCGTCTCCTTGCGCAGGATCGGCCGGGCATGCTCTTCCACCAGGGATAGCGTCGCATATTCGCCACTGTCGGTCCGCAGCGCGCCGCGGACGATCAACTGGCGGATCACCCCGCGCCAGAAGCCGGGCGACCGGTCGGCGCCGATGCCCCAGGTCGGCAAGGCGTCATGGCCGTGCTTGACCACCATCGGGTTCTCCTGACCGCGCAGCACCGCGATGATGTGCAACGCCCCGAACCGCTGCCCCGTGCGGTAGATCGCCGACAGCACCTTCTGCGCCGCCACCGTCCCGTCGAACAGCGCCACTGGCGACAGGCAGGTGTCGCAGTGGCCGCACGGCCGCCCCAGTTCCTCGCCGAAGCACGCGAGCAGCGTGGCGGTCCGGCAGGCCGTGGTCTCCGTCAGCGAGATCATGCTTTCCAGCCGTTGCCGCATCACCCGCTGCTGTGCCTCCGGCGCCGCGGACTGCGACAGCCAATGCCGGGCGCGGGCAATGTCCTCGCCGCCATACAGCAGCAGGGTGTCAGCCCGATCCCCGTCGCGCCCGGCGCGGCCGATTTGCTGGTAGTAAGCTTCCGGGCTGTCCGGCATGTCCAGGTGGACGACGAAGCGCACATCCGGCCGGTCTATCCCCATCCCGAAGGCGATGGTCGCCACGATCACCACTGCCTCCCCGCTGCGGAACCTAGTTAGCGCCACCCGCTTCTCCATGGCCGACAGCCCGGCGTGGAACGGCATCGCCACCAGGCCCTCCGCCTTCAGCCGCGCCGCCATCCGCTCCGTCTTGGCCCGGCTGCCGCAATACACGATCCCGGCCTCGCCCTTGTGCCGGGCGAGGAAGGCGAGCAGCTCCTGCACCTCTGCGGACTTGGCCTGGGCGGCGATGTGCAGGTTTGCCCGGTGGAAGCTGGCGCTGAACACCTCAGCGTCTTCCATGCCGAGCGCATGAAGGATGTCGCCGCGGGTCCGGGGGTCCGCGGTGGCCGTCAAGGCGATGCGCGGCACGCCGGGGAACGTGTGGCCCAGCCGCGCCAGGCCGCGATACTCCGGACGGAACTCATGCCCCCAGGCAGATACGCAATGCGCCTCGTCTATGGCGATCAGCGAAATCTCGCACCGGGTCAGCCGTTCCAGAGTGCCCGCCATCAGCAGCCGCTCGGGTGAGACATACAACAGGTCAAGCCGGCCCGCGTCCAAGTCGCGGCTGATCTGCCGGGCTTCGTCTGGTTCCACCTCCGAATGCAGGGCGCCAGCCGCGATGCCGAGCTGGCGCAATGCGGCAACCTGGTCGTCCATCAGCGCGATCAGCGGCGACACGATGATGGCGGTGCCGGGCCGGCACAGAGCGGGCACCTGGAAGCACAGGCTCTTGCCACCGCCGGTCGGCATCAGCACCAGCGCATCGCCGCCCTGCATGACTTGCGCGATTGCAGCCTCCTGCAGTCCGCGGAAGGCAGGAAAGCCGAACACCTGGCGCAGCACCTCGGCCGGCGTGCCAGCGGATGCGGCGCCCCCGTGCGGCATCGGGGGACGGCGATGTCCGTCGTCAGGCATCGCAGCCAGTCAAATGCGGGTCAGCGAAGCTCAATTTCGACCCGCCGGCTTTCCACGCCGGGATCGCCGCCCTGAGCACCCTTTGGCTGCAAGATGATGCGGTCGGTCGAGATGCCGTCCGCCACCAGCGTGTCCCGCACGACCTGCGCCCGCAGGCGGGTCAGGGTACGGCTGGCCTCCGTCGAGCCGAGCTGGTCGGCATAACTGAGCACGAATACCACACGCGTCGATTCCGCCTTTGCGGCTTTGGCAGCCTCGCCGACGATGCGTAACGCCTCGGTATCAATGTTTGCCGAGAACGGCGTGTAGAACACCAGGAAACTCGGCCCCGGCGGGCCGTTCCGCATCGGCATGCAGGCTGCACCCGCGAGTGCCATCCCGAGGGCTGCGACGGCGCCGAATCGGCTGCGGGATTTTCGCATCAGTGCTGGCGGCATTGCGGCGTCCTTCGAGAAGATCATTCTGCGTCTTAGTAGCCCCTGCTGCCCCGGCCGCGTCAACGTGCAACCTTCCTGGACCAGTCCGTGGCCAAGACTAAGCCAAGATTTCCCAATATTTTTCAGGATTTAGGCATTTGCAGGGCCGCGTCCCGCCGCTCCGCACCTGGAGCCTGCCGCGGTATGCATCAGGCCGCCGCCGCGACGGCGCGGCCGGTGGACAGGCGATATATGCGGTCCAGCCGCTCAACCCCCGTCAAGCGGTGGACAATCAGGATGACGGTGCGGCCCGGCGCAACGTCGTTCAGCGTCGTCAGGAAGGCACGCTCGGTCTCTGCGTCGAGCCCCGTGGCCGGTTCGTCTAGGATCAGCACAGGCGCGTTGGACAGCAATGTCCGCGCCAGAGCCAGGCGCCGGGCCTGGCCGCCCGACACCGCCGCGCCGCCTTGGCCGATCCAAGCATCCAGCCCGCCCGGCAAGAGGCGCACGACCTCCGCCACCTGCGCTTGCTCCAGCGCCGCCCACAGGTCCGCGTCGGAGGCATCGGGGCGGCCAAGCAGCAGGTTTGCGCGCACCGTGTCGCTGAACAGGTGCGTGGCCTGGCTTAACCACGCGATACGGGACCGGACCGGGGCAGCCGGCAGGTCCGCCATGTCCACGCCACCCAACAGGATGCGTCCGGATGCTGGCGCCACGACCTTCAACAGCAACGCGGCCAAGGTTGACTTGCCCGATCCGGACGGCCCGAGAACCGCCACACGGCTGCCCGCCGGAATATCGAGCGTCAGTCCATCCAGCACCCGTGGACGATCCGCGGTCCAGCCAAAAGTAATTCCCTCGAACCGGATAGCGTTGCTGGGTGGAATTGGCACTGGCGCTGCCGGGTCCGGCACCGGCACCGGCGGCGGCGCGTCTGCTACTGCGAGCACCCGGCTTGCAGCGGCGGCGGCATACCCGGCCAGGGCGCCTGCCCGCGGCATTCCGGCCACAAGCTCGAATGCTGCAAGCGTCATGAACGCCGCAACGGCAGCCGCCGCTCCTGCCGGTGCGAGCACCAGAACTGCCAGCAGCGCCGCAGCACCGCAGGTGGCGGCACCAGCTTGCGCCAGTGATGCCATGCGCGCAACCGAGCGTTGCGCTTGGAACAGCGTGGCCTCGCGAGCCTGCACGGCGGCCAGCATCCGCCCTTCCGCGCCGTAGGCACGGACTTCGCGGAGTCCGTCCAGCGTGTCCATCGCGGCGGTCTGCAGCCCGGCCCTGGCCGTGGCAAGCCGCTCGCCCGCGCGCTGCGAGGCCGCTGCAGCAACCAGGGGCAGCACCAGCCCTGCTGTCAGGAACAGAACCAGCACGACAGCAAGCGCCACCCAACCGTCTGGCAGCAGCACCCAGGTCAGCACCGGTATTGCCAGCGCCGCAACAACGCCGGGCACGAGGATGCGCAAATAGAGCCCGTCCAGCGCCTCGACATCGCCGACGATACGGGACAGGGCGTCGCCGGACCGCAGCAGGCCGAGGCCGCCCGCCGAACGCACGGCCAGGCCGCGGAACAGCCAGACGCGGAGGGCCGCCAGGGCGTGGAATGTCGCGGCATGGGTGATCAGCCGCTCGGCATATCGCGCCACGACGCGCGACGCGCCGAGCCAGCGCAAGGCGGCAGATGCAGCCAGTAGCGTGCCGGCCGCAGCAGACGCTCCAAATGCCAATCGGGCCGATGCCACCGGCAGCGCCAGGCCAAGCCCAGCGGACACCACAGCCGCTGCCACGCCAAGCAGCAGCAAACCCTGCTGCCTTCGCCACAGGGTCAGGATGCGGAGCAGCGCGGTCATGCCGCGCCGCGGACCGAACGCGCCTGTCCGTCCGACAGCAGCAGCCGGCGGCCGCCGAACGCATGGGCAGCGGCGGAATGGCTGGCCAGGACGACCGTCCGCCCCAATGCGAGACGGCTGAGGCTGTCCAGCACGTCCGATTCCGTCGCGGGGTCCAGGTGTGCGGTCGGCTCGTCCAGCAGCAACAGCGGCGCGTTGCGGACGAAGGCGCGGGCAATCGCGATCCGCTGCGCCTGACCGCCGGACAGGCCATAACCTCCCTCTCCGACCGGCGTGTCGAGGCCGAGCGGCAGGGCATCGGCGAACTGGGAGATGCGCGCGGCCCGGGCGGCTGCCTGCACCTCGGCATCGCTGGCGTCTTCGCGCCCGAAGCGGATGTTGTCCCGGATCGTGCCGGCGAAGATGACCGGGTTCTGCCCGATCCATGCGGTCATGCGGGCCAGCGCCGCGGGCACGATGCTGGCGATATCGGCGCCATTGATGGTGATACGGCCGGTAGCCGGCTGCACGAACCCAAGCAGCAGCTCCAGGATCGTGGACTTGCCGGCGCCGGATGACCCGACGAGCACCACCGTCTCCCCGGCCGGAACGCGGAACGACAAGCCGTCCAGGACCGGGCCACGCGCCGCGTCCCAGGTGAACGACACATCCTCGAACGCAACAGCCACGCCGGATGCCGCGACGGTGCGCGTCGCCACGGGCGGGCCGCCTATCTCCGGGGCCGCCGGCAAGGCTGACAGGTCGGCCGCGGCGGTGCTTGCCTGCAAGCGGTCCTGGTAAACCGCCGCGAACACGCGCAGCGGCGCAAAGAACTCCGCCACGAGCGCCAGCAGGAATATTGCGGGCGCCTCAGGGAGCACACCAGGGAGCGCCCCGCCTTGCAGGGCCGTTGCGTAACGCACCGCCAACAGCACCAGTGCCGCCGCCGCCGCCAGATCCAGCGTCGCGGAGGATAGGAAAGCGACCCGCAGGATCCGCAGCGTCCGGCGTGACAGCTCCGTCGCATCGGCCTGCAACCGCACTGCCTCGTCCTCCGCACGACCGGCGAGCACGATGGTGGCGATGCCCCGCATCCGGTCTAAGAAGCGGGACTGCAAGCGGTCCATCGCCACGAACTGGCGCTGCGATGCTGCGGCAGCGCCAAGCCCGGCCAACGCCATGCCGACGGGCACCAGCAAACCGGTCCCTAGCAGGATCAGTGCCGCCCAGGGATCTGCCAATGCCGCTGCAAGCAGGACCAGCGCCGGCCCGGCAAAGGCTAGGGTTGCCGCCGGAAGCCAGCGTGCGAACAGGCCGTCCAGCGCCTCGATCCGGTCCACGGCCACCCCGGCCAGCTCGCCAGCCCGCCGGTTTCGAAGCACTACCGGCCCAGCCGCGAGCAACCCTGCAAGCACCTGGGACCGCAGCCGCCGCCGTGCCGCCACGCCGGCGGAAAAGCCGGCATCGTCTGCTGCGACGCCCAGCCCTGCGCGAAGCAAGGAGAGCAACGCGAACCCTGCCGCCCATAGGGCTGGCGTGTCCACTGCCTCACCCAGCAGCCGCGCCAGGAGCATGGCGATGCACCATGCCTGCCCGATTCCGGCCGCGACCCCAGCCAGACCCAGCGCGACAACCGGCCGCGCGGCATGGCGTCCGGCCACCGACTGCGCCGCCAGCCAGGCGCGGCCAGGCGCAGCCAGGTGCGGCTGCTTCGCCTTTCCCGCCATCAGACGTCTGCGAGCGCCTGGCGTGCCGTCGCCGCCAGCCAGCCCGCAGCAACTGGCAGGATATCGTCGTTGAAGTCGTAGGCGGGGTTGTGCAATTCGCGCCCCCCATCCACCGGGCCGTTGCCGATCCAGGCAAATGCGCCGGGCCGCTGTTGCAGGAACCAACCAAAGTCTTCGCTCGCCATGGTTGGCGCCAGATCACGGCGCACAACGGCACCCATGGCCGCGGCAGCGGCGGCAGCAAGGTCCGCCTCTGCCGACGTGTTGATGGTGGCGCTGACGCCGGTGTGGATATCTACCTCCACCTCAACCCCAAAGGTCGCAGCTACCCCGGCGGCAACTCGGCGGATCGAGGACGCGACGAGGTCGCCGATCTCGGCAGTATGATTGCGGTAGGTCCCCGTCAGGATGGCAGTCCCAGGTATCTGGTTGCTGGCGACGCCCGCCTGCATCGTGCAGACCGACAGGACGGCTGCCTGCAATGGATCCACATTCCGGGACACGATGGTTTGCAGCGCAACGATCAGGTGGGCCGCGGCCACCACGGGATCGCGCGTCGCCTGCGGGATGGCGGCATGTCCGGCATGACCATGCACCTCAAGGCGCAGCCTGCTTCCCGCCGCCATAACTGGTCCTTCATGCAGCGCAACGACGCCGGCATCCAGGCCGGGCCAATTGTGGTAGCCGAAGATGCGCTCCATGGGGAACCGCTCCATCAGGCCGTCGGCCAGCATTGCACGGGCGCCGCCGTAACCCTCTTCAGCCGGCTGAAACACAAGTTGCACAGTTCCCGACCAATCCGGGTCCGCCATAAGCAGCGCTGCGGCGCCGAGCAGGCTGGCAGTATGTCCATCGTGACCGCAGGCATGCATGACGCCGGGGGACCGGGAGGCCCACGGCAGCCCAGTCGCCTCCGTCAGCGGCAGAGCATCCATATCGGCCCGCAATCCGACACACCGGTTGCCGCCCCGGGCGATGGTAGCAACAACGCCATGTCCACCTATGCCGGAGGCGAAGGGAATTCCCAATTCCTGCAAGGTCCGGCAAACAAACGCAGCGGTGCCAGCTTCATTCAGCGACAACTCGGGATGAGCGTGGAGGTGGCGGCGCCAGCTTTGTAGGTGGTCAAGGGCAAATTCTGACATTCGGCGCTCCGGCTGACCCAGGAGATGTGCCGTGTGCAGCGAAGTTCCGCAAGACCGCTAGGTGCTAGTGCGCGCCGAGCCTGCCCGGAACACCGGACTGGCGATGCGCTCTTTCCGGAGCGCCATACGAACCAGATACTCCGTCCCGTTCCCTTCCTGGACGTCGAGCGTGGCGCCAAGCTGGCGGGAGAAGCCCCGTATGAGCTGCAAACCGATCCCGTCCCGCGTGCCCGCTTCTGTTTCGACCCGCCCGGCTGGGATGCCGACGCCGTCGTCGCGAACCTGCAGCTCAGCCATCTCGCCGTCGGTACTCAGACGCACCCAGACGTTGCCGTGGCGACCGGCTGGAAAGGCGTATTTGACAGCATTGCTGACCGCCTCCGTCACGATCAGCGCCATCGGGACTGCTTGGTCGCTGGACATCTTCAGTTCAGTCGCATCTATGTGGAGCTGCAGGCGCTTGCCGGGTGTCTCGCCCATAGCCTGGAATAGCTGCCCGCAAAGCTCGACCAGAAATTCCCGCATATCAATAGTGTGGACTTCGCCATGGGCATAAAGATGCCTGTGCAGGGTTGCCAGCGCCCGCACCCTATCCCGGGCGGACTGGAACTCCGCCCTTGCTTCAGGCAAACGGATCCGGCTGGCCTGAAGGTTCAACAAGCTGGCGACAATTTGCAGGTTATTCTTCACACGGTGGTGAATCTCCTGCATCAACAAGTCCTGCTCGATAATTGCGGCCTGCAACCGGGCCTCGTGCCGATCTAAGGCGAGAGTCGCGCGCTTGAACGATACGGCAAGCCTCCGGACGTCACAGTGTGCCTTATGAAAGGGCCAAGCATTGAACGGGTCGCCCGAACGCCATGCATCAACGGCAAGCCGCAACCGCCCTAGATGTGGATTCAACCACAGAGCAGTACCAAGACCCACAATGGAGACAGCCAAAATTACACATGCCACCGCTAAGCCGGGCGACACTGGTTCATGTGAGTAAAGCAGAAGCCCACAAGGTGAGACAGCCAGGATATACACGCATACGGTCCGAACAACCGGCAACCGCCCGAGTGCGCGTAACTTCTGCTTGTAACTTTTCCAAATCGGTGCGAGATGCACTATGACTGCGCCATACCTTAGCTTCCGACCGCGCCAGTCACTTTTCCCTGTGTTCCTCAATTAGATTGAGAAGCTCCTGTGGAATAGGCTCACGGGCGACATCATCGAAAATCTTGTGCAAACCTTGCTTGAGCCAAGTATCGAATGCCTTGTCGCCCGGTTTTTTGGGTCCTCCGGAATTGGCCTGGGTTGCCGGCTTCCGCACTGTCATGTCCCAGGCCTGCAAGACGCCACCAGATCTGCAAAGGTAGGCAATCGGAGTTTGGACAGCGCCTCAGCCATCCTATTCCTGACCCGCCGTCTAGGTTAACGCTTGCGTCAGGGAGCCGGACGTCACAGGCACACCGACTTCTATCAATCGAGTTATGCGCGTTGCAGCACGGGGAGCCGGCTTCTCCTCACCAAGCAACCAGGCTTCCAACTGCCGCCGGGCGCGGAAGACACGGCTCTTGGCGGTTCCAACGGCGCATCCAGTAGCTTCGGCCAGAGCCTCATAGCTCATCCCGTGTATCACGACCATCACCAGCGCCTCGCGCTGATCAGCCGGAAGACGGGTCATTGCCTTGCCGAGTTCCTTCAAGGCCAACCTATCCTCATGCGGCGCCTCAGACGCGAACGCTGACTGAGGCACGTCATCGATGTCGGTCGTGTCACGCCGCTTGCGCAGATTGGAGATGAACCGATTGCGCAGGATACGATGCATCCAAGCGGCAAAGTTTGTCCCTGGGATGAAGCTGTTGCTAGCGGATAACGCATTGCAGACGGCATCCTGCACCAAGTCTTCTGCCGCAGACCGGTTGCGGGTCAAAGCAAGCGCCTGGATGCGCAGCTTGGGGAGGATATGGATGACCTGGTCATGGAAGGTTGTGCTCATGGTCCCGCCTCGTGTCGTCATACCGGGGCAATGACGCGCCGCCGCCTGCGTTGCATCGCCAACTTCACGTAATCGCGAGCGCTGCCAACTAGGGAGATGCACCTTCCTGCTCAGCCAAGCGGGAAAGCGCAGCGCGCGCGCGCGACAACCGGGCCTTCATCGTGCCGACAGGCACCTGACAGATAGCAGCCGCCTCATCGTGGGAAAGTTCCTGCGCCCCCACCAGGATCAGCGCCTCACGCAGCAGTGGCGGCAGGCGCCATATCAGCGCTTGCAGCTCGTGCAACTCGGCACGAGCAAGCTGCTGCGGACTGGCGCCTTCCTCGCCGGTGAAGCGTGCATCCATCGCAGCGACTTCGCGTTTCCGGCGGCGAGCCTGCTCATAGAACTGATTTCGCAGGATCGTGAACAGCCACGCTTTCAGGTTCGTCCCTGGCTCGAACTGGTGCAATGCGCCCAGAGCACGGACCAAGGTGTCTTGCACCACGTCGTCCGCCATCGCCCGGTCACGCACCAAAAACCGTGCAAAACCGCGCAGGTCGGGCAGCAGTGCGATGATCTCGCGCCGCAAGTTGGCGTCGCCCATGCTTGGTATTCTCCTGGCGCGCTCCGCCTGGCGGCACCGTTGCCGCGACGGACCGGGCATGGCATCCCGATCACAACGCCTGTAATGCGTGCCCCAAAGCCCGACGCGCTCCACCGGCGCACGCCACCTGGGGCCGAGACGATACTGTGCAAGAAAAGGAAGCTGCATGACCAGCCTGCGCCGCGAAGACCTGATCCGCGCGCTGCCCTACGCCCGGCGGTATGCCCGCGCCTTGACCGGCAGCCAGCCCCGGGGCGACGCCATGGTTGCGGACAGCTTGCGCGTCCTGTTGGAGGACGGCGCGCCGGACGAAGACGCCCGCATCGTCCTGTATCGCGCCATCACCAGCCGCTACGATGGCCTCACGACGCTGACCCTGCCTGCGCTATCCGGCAGCTTGACTGCCTTGCAACGTAAGCTGCTGCTGCTGACCTCCCTGGAGGAGCTGTCAGTCGAGGCCGCCGCCACCGTGCTGCAAATGCCGGTGCCGGAGGCTGCGGCCCAGGTCGCGGAAGCGCGGGACCACCTGCGTGCCGGGGCAGCGACGGATGTGCTTATCATCGAGGACGAGCCGATTATCGCCATGGACATTGAGGAGCTGGTCCTGAACTGCGGCCACCGCGTGGTCGGCATGGCCACGACCGAGGCTGAGGCCGTCGAGCTTGCCGAGCGCCACAAGCCCGGTCTGATCTTGGCCGACATCAACCTGGGGATCGGCGGCGACGGCACCGCTGCGGTGTCGCGCATTATGAAGCACCACTATGCCCCGGTGATCTTCGTGACGGCCTACCCCGAACGCCTGCTGACCGGGGAGGATTTGGAGCCCGCCTTCGTCATCACGAAGCCGTTCGAGCCGCTGACCCTGGCCATCGCAACCTATCAGGCCGTCACCGGGGGCGTGCGCCTGGAGTAGGCCGCTGTGGCCCCAGCATTCCCAGGCCCGGCGTTCCCAGGCATGTTCATCAGGCATATTCATGTTGCACCGGGCAACTTAGCCGCCCAAAAGGCGATCTTACGGGCGGCCCGCGGTATGGCCGGGCAGCAGCGGAGACATCATTGGACCAGAATGTGACCTCGGCAGTTCCAGTCAAAATTGCTGCTCCTTCAAACCTTTCCATAGCCGAGCTGACCAGGGCCGAGTTGACGCCCGGCAGCATGCGCGCAGCAGCCGCAGCCGGCTTCGGCATGGTGCTTGTTCCCGCCGAGGGCATGACGGCCCTTCAGTCAACCGCTGCTGCGGGCCGGGATGCGGGGGTGGCCGTTCTAGTGGATTTTCCGCTTGATCGGGCTCCTGCCAACCAAGTCGCAGATGCGGGCGCCTTGTTCACCGTGCTGCCCGCCCCGACCCGCGACCCACGACGCCCCACCGAACCTGCCGATCACGCAGTTGCCGCCCTGACCGGCGCGGACGACGCTGCCGCTTTCGCTGCCTGGGCGGCCGGCGGGATCGCGGCGACGACGCGGGCCGGTGCGGCTGGGGTACGGCTCACCGGCCTGGAAAACCTGCCAGGAACCGCATTGGGATCGGTGCTGGGCGGCATCAGGCGGCTGTGCGGCGACGCCGTCCTGTTTGCCTGGACCCACGGCTTATCGTGGGACGCCCTGCAGGCCATTCAGCCGGGCACGGTGGATCTGGTCGCGTCCTCCCTGCCCTTCTGGAATAGCGAGGGTGAATGGATTTGGCGTGAGTTGGACCTTTTGCGGCGGATCGCCCCCGTCGTTGCCCCGGCTGGGGTGTCCACTGGTCGTTACGCAGCAGCCGCCGCCCTTCTCGCAGACGGCTGGATGGCGCCCCTGGATGGGTCCGGTGCCGGCATCGGGACGACTTCAGACGCCGCGGGCTTGAACCGGTTGCGGTCCTCGCCGGGCTTCGGGGCGGGGCCAGGCCGCCTTCTGACCGCGCCGGGCAACGCCGTGATGGCCATGTTGCGGACCGATACCCTGGACCCCCGCCGTGCTGCACGAGGGACGTTGCTTCTGCTGAACACGTCGGCCCAGCCCACCGCCGCCAGCTTGTCCCACCTGCTGCCTGAGGCTGGCGCCGCATTCGGCCCGTTCCGGCCCGTGCTGCCTGCGGATGGCCCTGCCGTTGGCGTCGGCGCCGTGGTTTCGCTGGAGCCGGGCGAGGCGAGGTTGTTCCAGGCGGAGGCGCTCCCGGTCCCTGCCGCCCGGCCGCTCGGCGCAGAGTCCGCTATGCAGGCCTCAAGACGACCGCGGCTGGCGATTGAGGCGCCGACGCCTAGCGTAGAAGGCGGCCGCTTCCCGGTCCGGCGCACGGTTGGTAATCTGGTTGCGGTGGAGGCCGACATCATCGGCGACGGCCACGACAAGCTGGCTGCTGTCCTGCGTTGGCTGGCGCCCGGCGGCGAGTGGCAGGAAACGCCGATGGCGCTCATCAACAACGACCGCTGGACCGCTTCCTTCCCGCTCGAAAGCTTGGGCGTGCATAAGTATGAGATACATGCCTGGCGCGACGCTTTCACGACTTATACCGATGAGCTGTCTAAGAAGCATAACGCCGGTGTTCCGATTGTGCTGGAACTGAGCGAGGGTGCCGCCCTGGTTGCCACCGCCGCGGCACGGATATCGCCAGCTCAGGCAACGCTCAAGGCCGCATCAGCCAGCCTCAAGACGCTTGATGCCGGGGCACAGCGCACACTGCTGTTGTCGCCCGACCTCGCGGGCCTGATGCAGACGGCGGATGACCGGCCACATGTGGCGGCTGTCGGCCCGATCCCAGTGCAGGCGGAGCGCACGGCTGCAGGTTTTGCAAGCTGGTACGAGGTGTTCCCGCGCTCGCTCAGCGACGACCCAAACCGGCACGGCACCTTCCGCGACGTGGAACGCCACCTGCCGCGCGTCCAGGCGATGGGCTTTGACGTTCTCTACTTCCCACCATTCCACCCAATCGGCCGCGTGAACCGCAAGGGCCGCAACAACACGCTGACACCCACCCCTGACGACCCCGGCAGCCCCTATGCCATCGGCTCCAGCGATGGCGGGCACGACGCCCTGCATTCGGAACTGGGCACCATGGAGGACTTCCAGCACCTGCGCGCGGCCTGCGCCGAGCATGGGCTGGAGTTGGCGATGGACTTTGCCATCCAGTGCTCGCCAGATCACCCTTGGCTGAAGCAGCACAAGGATTGGTTCACCTGGCGCCCCGATGGGACCATACGCTACGCCGAGAACCCGCCGAAGAAGTACGAGGATATTGTTAATGTGGACTTCTACGCCCCGGGGGCCGTGCCGGGATTGTGGATCGAGCTATGCAACGTTGTGTTGTATTGGGCAGGACAGGGGATACGACTGTTCCGGGTGGACAACCCCCATACCAAGCCGATGCCGTTCTGGGAGTGGATGATCGCCGAGGTACAGGCGCAGTACCCCGACGCGGTGTTCCTCGCAGAGGCGTTCACCCGGCCCAAGGTGATGTATCGCCTGGCAAAGTCGGGCTTCTCCCAATCCTACACCTATTTCACTTGGCGCGAGGCGAAGTGGGAGTTTGAGCAATACCTGACGGAGCTGACGGCCGGGCCGCCGCGGGACTTCTTCCGCCCGCACTTCTTCGTCAACACGCCAGACATCAACCCGGTTTACCTGCAAGGCGCGGGACGCGGGGCTTACCTGGTTCGCGCCGCCCTGGCCGCCACCCTGTCGGGGCTATGGGGCGTATATAACGGCTTTGAGTTGTGCGAGGGCACACCAGTGCCGGGCAAGGAGGAGTATCTCGACAGCGAGAAATATCAGTTCCGGGCCTGGGATTGGGACCGGCCCGGCAACATCGTCGCGGAGATCACTCAGCTTAACGCTATAAGACGCCGCAATCCGGCGTTGCACAGCCACCTCGGTATCACGTTCCTACCCGCAAGCGGAGACCAGGTACTATTCTTCGAGAAGATTTCGCCCGACCGCGGCAACGTCGTCCTGGTCGCGGTCAGCATGGACGCCCGCACGACGCAATATGCGGACCTGACCGTTCCAGGCACGGACGCAGTGGACCTGCTGACGGACCGTCCGGTGCATTGGTCCGACCGCGTCCAGCGCATCGCACTTCCTCCGGACCGACCCTATGCCATCTGGCGCCTGCGCAGTGGCCTGTGACGTTACTTAGATTGGATACCATGAACGACAGCCCCGTTGACTTGGCCGCTGGTGCGGTGCCTGCAACCACTTTGCCGCGCGCCGAAGACCCGCTTTGGTATAAAGATGCAGTCATCTACCAAGTACATCTCAAGTCCTTTTTCGACGCCAACAACGATGGCGTCGGCGATTTCCAAGGCCTGATTCAGAAGCTCGACTACATATCGGAACTTGGCGTTACCGCGGTTTGGATGCTGCCGTTCTACCCCTCTCCACGCCGTGACGACGGCTACGACATTGCCGAATACACTGGGGTGCATTCGGATTACGGCACCATAGAGGACGTCCGCCTTTTCATCGAAGCCGCGCACGCCCGCAACCTGCGGGTTATCACCGAGCTAGTCATCAACCATACCTCCGACCAGCATTCCTGGTTCCAAGCCGCGCGTCGCGCGCCGCCGGGTAGCCCGGAGCGGGAACGCTACGTGTGGTCGGATACCGACGAGAAATACAGCGGCACCCGCATCATCTTCCTCGACACCGAGACCAGCAACTGGACCTGGGATCCCGTGGCCAACGCCTATTACTGGCACCGCTTCTACTCGCACCAGCCCGACCTGAACTTCGACAATCCGGCCGTGCTGGAGGATGTCCTGTCCATCATGCGGTTCTGGCTGGATATGGGCATTGACGGGCTGCGCCTCGATGCCGTGCCTTACCTGGTGGAACGTGAGGGCACCAACAACGAGAACCTCCAGGAAACCCACGATATCCTGAAGCTGATACGCGCCGAGCTGGACCGGCACGCCCCAGGCCGGATGCTGCTAGCCGAGGCGAACCAGTGGCCGGAGGACGCGCAGCAGTATTTCGGCACCGGCGACGAGTGCCACATGTCGTTTCACTTCCCGCTGATGCCGCGCATGTATATGGCCATCGCACGGGAAGACCGCTTTCCGATCACCGACATCATGCGGCAAACGCCGGAAATCCCCGCGAACTGCCAATGGGCGGTGTTCCTCCGCAACCACGACGAGCTGACCCTGGAAATGGTCACCTCCGGCGAGCGCGATTATCTGTGGAACACCTACGCCGCCGACCGCCGCGCCCGCATCAACCTGGGCATACGCCGCCGGCTGGCGCCTCTGCTGGAGCGTGACCGGCGCCGGATCGAGCTGATGAACGGCCTGCTGCTGTCCATGCCGGGCACACCGGTCATCTATTACGGCGACGAGATCGGCATGGGCGACAACATCTTCCTGGGCGACCGGGACGGCGTCCGTACGCCCATGCAGTGGAGTATGGACCGCAACGGAGGCTTCTCCCGCGCCGACCCGGCGCAGATGGTGCTGCCGCCGATCATGGACGCCAACTACGGCTTCCAGGCTGTCAACGTTGAAGCGCAGGCGACCGACCCACACTCCCTGCTGAACTGGACCCGGCGCATGCTGGCCGTCCGCGGCCGGCACAAGGCATTCGGACGGGGCACGCAGCGCTTCCTGTATCCCGGCAACCGCAAAGTGCTGGCCTTCTTGCGCGAGTTTACGCTGGAGGATGGGCGGGCCGAGACCATTCTGTGCGTCAGCAACCTGTCCCGGACGGCGCAGGCGGTGGAGTTGGACCTGTCGGCCTTCGCCGCCCGGGTGCCGGTGGACATCGTCGGCGGCTCGATATTCCCGCCAATCGGACAGCTCAGCTACTTGTTGACGCTGCCCGCTTACGGCTTTTTCTGGTTCCTTCTCGCATCCGACGCGCAATTGCCAAGCTGGCACTCCCCCCCGCCGGAGCCGTTGCCAGACTACGTGACCCTGGTGATGCGTGCCGGGCTGGCCGATGTGCTGGCGCAGCAGGGCCGCGATGTACTTGAGCGCGAAGTGTTGCCGGCCTATCTGCCGCTGCGGCGCTGGTACGCCTCCAAAACGGATAGGCTGCAGAAGGCAAGCTTGGCTTACGCCGCGCCCCTGCCCACCACGGGCGGGGCTGTTATGTTCGCCGAGGTCGAGGCGACGCTGCCTGACCGAACCGAGCGCTACGTGCTGCCGCTCGGCGTTGTCTGGGAAGACGAGAGCACCGGCGCGCTGCCGCAGCAGTTGGCGCTGACCCGGGTGCGGCGCGGGCCACGCGTGGGATATCTGACCGACGCCTTCGCGGTGGACGCCATGGCCCGTGGCTTGGTCGGCGCGCTGCGGAACAACGCCGTCGTCAAGCTGGACGACGGCGAACTGCGATTTATGCCCGGCGCCAACCTGATCGCGCTGGAGCTGCCCGCCGACGCCAGCATCCGGCGGCTGTCGGCCGAGCAGTCCAACTCCTCATTGATCCTGGGCGATGCCCTGGTGCTGAAGCTAGTCCGCCGCGTGCTGGCCGGCGTGCATCCCGAGGCGGAGATGACCGGCTACCTGACGGAACGCGGCTTCACCAACACCGCGCCGCTGTTCGGCGAGGTCTTGCGTATGGGCGCGGATGGCACCCCGCACACGGTGGCGCTCGCCCAGGGCTTCGTCCGCAACCAGGGTGACGGCTGGGGCTATACGCTCGACTTCCTGGCGGGCGGGGTGGAGGCGGTGGCGCTGACCGGGCATGAGGAAACCGACACCTTCGCTGCTTACGAGGTGTTTGCCCGTGCCATCGGCACCCGGCTGGCCGAGCTGCACGGCGTGCTGTCGCAGCCGACCGACCGGCCAGAGTTCGCACCAGAGCCGGCCAATGCCTCCGTGCTGGACGAGTGGGCATCCGGCGCCATCGAGCAGATTGACCGTGCGCTGACCATGTTGGCTGGCATCACTGCCTGGCCAGACGAGGCGACGGCGGCGCAGGCGCAGCAGGTGCTGAGCCATGCGGACGCACTGCGCGAGGCGGCCCGCAGCCTGGCCCGGCAAGGCGCCGGATCGCTGCAGACGCGGGTGCATGGCGACTTCCACCTGGGCCAGGTGCTGATCGTACAGAGCGACGCCTACATCATAGACTTCGAGGGCGAGCCGGCGCGGACCATGGAGCAGCGCAGGGCCAAGTCGTGCCCGATGCGAGACGTGGCGGGGCTGCTGCGGTCCTTTGACTATGCGGCGGCTGCGGCAGCGCCAGGCCGGGTTGCGGCGTCCGAGCAGGCATCGGAGCGGCGGCAGGGCATCCTGCAGGAATTCCGCGCCAAGGCTGGTGCAGCGTTCCTAGAAGCCTACCGCGCCGTACTGAGTGTTGCGGAGCCACGCTGGGTGCCGGAAAAGGCAGAGTCGGCACTGCTCGATTTGTTCCTGCTGGAAAAGGCGGCCTACGAAATAATGTACGAAGCCGCGAATCGGCCGACCTGGATCGGCATACCTCTTGGCGGCCTGCACGCGATCGCCGTACGCCTGGTCGGGCTGGAGCAGGCGGGATGACGGGCTTCCCCGACCCCGGTGCCGTTGAGGCCATTGTCCATGCGCGGCATGGCGACCCCTTCGCCGTTTTGGGTCCGCATGGGTCCGGCCAGGACCGTACAATTCGGACGATGGTGCCAGGGGCAGAGGCTGTCACAGTGCTGGACCGCGCCGGGCAGGCGCTCGGATCACTGCAGCGGCTGCACCCCGATGGGTTCTGGGCTGGGTCCGCTCCAGGCGACGGTCCGTATAAACTGCAGGCCAGCGGTGCCAGCGGCACCTGGGAGCAGGAGGACGCCTACGCTTTTCCGCCGACCTTAGGGAACTTGGACCTGTATCTTCTGGCGGAGGGCCGCCACCTGGACCTGGGGCATGCCTTGGGCGCGCACATGTCGGTTATGGATGGCGTCGCCGGTGTGCGGTTTGCTGTTTGGGCGCCGAACGCCAGCCGGGTTTCGGTCGTGGGAGACTTCAACTTCTGGGATGCGCGGCGTCATCCCATGCGCCGGCATTTCGGCGCCGGGGTATGGGACCTGTTCATCCCCGGCGTCCAGGCCGGGGCAACGTATAAGTATGACCTGCTCGGCCCAGGCGGTGAAACCTTGCCGCAGAAGGCAGACCCTGTCGCCTGGCAGGCCGAGGTGCCGCCCGCGACAGGCTCAATCGTGGCCAGCAAGGAGGAGTGGCGCTGGACGGATGCGGCGTGGATGGCACGACGCGGCGCCGCGCAGGCGTTGGATGCCCCTATTGCTGCCTACGAGGTCCATGCCGGGTCCTGGCTGCCTGCCGCGGAGGCGGGGACGTCGGGATGGGAGGCGCTGGCAGACCGGTTGGCGCCGTACTGCGCCGGGATGGGCTTCACCCACGTCGAGCTGCTGCCGATCATGGAGCACCCGTTCGGCGGCTCCTGGGGCTACCAGCCGCTCGGCCAGTTCGCGCCGAGTTCACGGCTCGGGCCGCCGGAGGGCTTTGCCCACTTCGTGGACCGCTGCCACGCCATGGGCGTCGGCGTGCTGTTGGACTGGGTGCCGGCGCACTTCCCGGCAGACGCCCATGGCCTCGCGCTGTTCGACGGCACTCCGCTGTATGAGCATGCCGACCCGCGCGAAGGGTTCCACCCCGACTGGAACACCAACATCTACAACCTTGGCCGCAACGAGGTCCGCGGGTTCCTGATCGCCAACGCGCTGTTTTGGCTCAAGCATTATCATGTTGACGGCCTGCGGGTGGATGCCGTCGCGTCCATGCTCTACCGCGACTACAGCCGCAAAGCCGGGGAATGGGTGCCGAACCAGTATGGCGGGCGGGAGAACCTGGAGTCCGTGGCGTTCCTGCAGGACCTCAGCCGGACCGTAAAGGAGCGCTGCCCCGGCGCGGTGCTGATCGCCGAGGAGAGCACCGCCTGGCCTGGTGTCACCCGCAGCGCCGACGAGGGTGGCCTAGGGTTCCACTACAAGTGGAACATGGGCTGGATGCACGACACGCTGCATTACATGCACGAAGACCCGATCAACCGCCGCTACCACCACGGCGAGATCACCTTCGGCCTGGTCTATGCCTTCACCGAACACTTCACCTTGCCGCTGTCCCATGACGAGGTGGTTTACGGCAAGGGTTCGCTGATCCGCCGCATGCGGGGGGACCGGTGGCAGAAGTTTGCCAACCTGCGGGCCTATCTCAGCTTCATGTGGACCTACCCCGGCAAGAAGCTGTTGTTCATGGGTGGCGAGTTCGCCCAGGACCGGGAATGGAACCACGACGCCGGACTGGATTGGGAACTGCTGGACGTGCCGGAGCACAAGGGCGTGCAAACCCTGTTGCACGACCTCAATGCGGCCTATCGCGGCATTCCCGCGCTGCACGTAGGCGACTGCGATCCCTCAGGCTTCCGCTGGGTAGTGGCGGACGACGCCAGCAGCTCGGTGTTCGCATACCTCCGCCTCGGCCACGGGACGCCGCCGGTGCTGGTCGTCTGCAACTTCACGCCCATGCCGCAGCATGATTACCGCTTGGGGGTTCCAGCCGCCGGCAAGTGGACAGAGGTGTTGAATTCGGACGCCGCCCTATATGGCGGGTCTGGGGTCGGGAATTACGGCGGAGTTATGGCCGACGGGGAACCGTCGCATGGCTTGCCAGTTTCGTTAACCCTTACTTTGCCGCCGCTGGCAACACTCATTCTTCGTTTGGATTGACATGGCCGATTTCCGGGTTTCAACGCTGCGTCACGCTCATCCGCTTCCGTTCGGTGCGGAGGTGCAGGACGACGGCACCACCCGCTTTCGGTTATGGGCGCCAACGGCGGAGCAGGTCGCGCTTGAGTTGGACAGCGGTGATCCCGTGCCGATGCAGGCCGAGGAGGGCGGATGGCACAGCCTCACCTGCCGCGCGCCGGCTGGAACATGCTATCGCTATCGCATGCCAGAAGGCCTGGCAGTGCCCGATCCTGCGTCCCGTCAACAATCGCCGGATGTGCACGATCCCAGTGTTGTCGTAGATCCACGATCCTATGAGTGGCGGAATACGGGCTGGGTTGGCCGGCCGTGGCATGAGGCAGTGGTATATGAGCTGCATGCCGGCGCGATGGGTGGTTTCTCCGGCATCCGCCGTCGCCTGTCTGAACTTCGGGCGCTCGGCATTACCGTCATTGAGATCATGCCGATTTCCGATTTCCCCGGCACCCGCAACTGGGGATATGACGGAGTGCTGCCGTATGCTCCGGACTCCGCCTATGGCACGCCCGACGAGTTGAAGGCGTTGGTGGATGAGGCGCATGGGCTGGGCCTGATGGTGATGCTCGACGTCGTATACAATCACTTTGGTCCTGACGGGGCCTACCTCCACGCCTATGCCAAGACGTTCTTCCGCGAGGAGGTCCATACCCCTTGGGGTGCCGCGATAGATTTCCAGCGCCCCGAGGTCTGCGATTACTTCATCCAGAATGCATTGTTCTGGCTTCAGGAATACCGCTTCGACGGGCTTCGGTTCGATGCGGTCCACGCGATTTCCGAGGAGTCGTTTTTGCACGACCTCGCCGCGGCAATACGCTCGGGGGTTGAGCCTGGGCGGCAGGTCCACCTCGTGCTGGAGCATGAAAACAACCGTGCGGCGCTCCTCCGGTCCGCACCAGATGCCCCAGGCTTCGACGCACAATGGGCCGACGACTTCCATCATTGCATGCATGTGCTGCTGACCGGCGAGTCCGAGGGCTATTACGAAGATTTCCAGGACGCGACCAACCTGCTGGCGACCTGTCTGAGAGATGGCTTCGCCTACCAGGGCCAGGTCTCGCCGCATCATCAGCGCCCGCGCGGCGAGCCGAGCGGCCATCTGCCAACCACAGACTTTGTCATGTGCCTGCAGAACCACGACCAGATCGGCAACCGGGCGATGGGCGACCGGCTGACGACTTTGGCCGATCCCAGCAAGCTGCGCGCTGCTACCGCGCTGCTGCTGCTGTCTCCGTTCATACCAATGCTGTTCATGGGCGAGGAGAACGGCGCGACCAGCCCGTTCCTGTTCTTCACCAGCCACAATGACGAGTTGGCCGGGCTGGTCCGCGAGGGTCGCCGGGCGGAGTTCAAGCATTTCGCGGCGTTCCAGGACCCGGCACGGCGGGATGCAATCCCCGATCCGAACAGCCCCGCCACCTTCGAGGCATCGGTGCCAAACCGGGGCGACACCGGAACCGCCGCTTTCATCCGGGCGCTGCTCGACATCCGGCGGGAGCGCATTGTTCCAGGCTTGCCGGGCTGCCGGAGCGAGGGTGTTGAAATTCTGGGCACGGGCGCTCTCCGCGCGGCATGGCGGCTCGGCAACGGCCAACGGCTGTTAATCGGCTTGAACCTCGGTGATGCACCGGTTCCGTCCGGCTTGCCGGATGCAACCCCACTGGCCGCGGTGCCGCCCGAGGCTGCGACCGCCACGCTGCCACCAGGCAGCTTCGTCGCACACCTCCTTCCGGCATGACGGATGAGGCGTTGTCGTCGCTGGCCCTGGCGGCTGGCGTCGCGCCACGCTGGCGGGATGTGTATGGCGGCTGGCATGACGTGGTGCCGGATACTCTGCGCATCGTACTGGGTGCGCTCGGTCTGCCGGCGGATACCGATGCTGCCATCGCCGAGAGCCAGGTACAGCTTACCGGCGTAACAGGGAAGCTGCCGCCGCTGATAACCGCGCGGGTTGGGTTAGCCACTCCCATTGCCGTCCATCCCGGACGGTTCGAACTCGTGCTGGAGGATGGCACGACCCGGACCGGCATGTTGACCGAGGCCGGCAGCGGTGCCGTCCTCCCGCCGATTGATGTGCCGGGCTACCATCGGCTGACGGTTGCCAATGGCCAGATCACGGTCGCCGTCGCGCCGGAGCATTGCTACCAAATGCAGGACGCAGCGCCGGGCCGGCGCCTGTGGGGATTGGCGGCGCAGCTTTATTCGTTGCGCCGGCCGGGCGATGGCGGACTGGGCGATTTCGGTGGCCTGCAAGACTTGGTCGGCGCTGCCGCGTCGCATGGGGCTGCTGCAATAGCGATCAGTCCCGTGCATGCCCAATTCTCCGCTGATCCCGACCGTTTCAGCCCATACTCACCATCCAGCCGCATGTTGCTGAATGTGCTGCATACCCGGCTCGATATGCCGGATACCGGCGACACCGGCCTGGTAGACTGGCCGTCGGCCGGCCGCGCACGGCTTGCCGCGTTGCGCGCCCTGTTTGCTGCGGCTGATGCAGATACACTGGCCCAACTGGATGCATACAGGCAGTGCGAAGGCGACGTGCTGGAAACCCATGCAAGGTTCGAGGCGCTGCACGACCACATCTTCGGCGCCGATCACACGCGGTGGCACTGGCGCACCTGGCCCGAGGAATACCGCGACCCCGCCAGCCCCGCCGTGGAAGCCTTCGCCCAGCAGCACGCCGAGGCCATACGTCTGCACGCCTTCATGCAGTTCATGGCCGACCGCAGCCTGGGCGACGCGCAGCGCGCCGCCCTGGAGGCCGGCATGCCCATTGGGCTGATCGCCGACCTGGCCGTCGGCGCGGACTCCGGCGGCAGCCATTGCTGGAGCCGGCAGTCGGAAACCCTGCTCGGACTCTCTGTTGGCGCGCCGCCGGACCTGCTCAGCATTGAGGGGCAGAACTGGGGCTTGGCCGCCTTCAACCCCCGTGGCCTCGTGCAGAACGGTTTCGGCGCGTATATCGAGTTGCTCCGCAGCGCCATGCGCCATGCTGGCGGCGTCCGCATAGACCACGCGCTGGGACTTGCGCGCCTTTGGGTCGTCCCGGATGGCGCTTCGGCCAAGGAGGGCGCTTATGTCGCTTATCCCACTGCCGACCTGCTCAACCTGATCGCGCTGGAAAGCCATCGGCATAAGGCTGTCGTGCTGGGGGAAGACCTTGGCACAATTCCGGAAGGCTTCCAGGAGCGCATGGAGACAGCGGGAGTGTTGGGAATGCGCGTGCTATGGTTTGAGCGGGATCAATTGGACCGTTTTACCCCGCCCAGCACTTGGGATGCCAGTGCTACGGCGATGACCAGTACGCATGACCTGGCCACCGTGGCCGGCTGGTGGACCGGACGGGATCTTCAATGGCGTAGCAATGTTGGGCTGCTCGGCGACGAGGATAACCGGGCGTGGGAGGGGCAAGCGCGGGAGCGCGACCGTCATCTGCTGTGGCAGGCGATGCAGGAAAGCGGCGCTGCCCAGGGTGACCCGCCGGCGGATTGGGACGCTTTCCCCGTCGTTGACGCCGCAGTCCGCCATATCGGTGCATCCGCCTGCGAGTTCGTCATCCTACCCATCGAAGACGCGCTCGCGCTGCCGGAGCAGCCGAACTTGCCGGGCACGATGGACGAGCACCCGAACTGGCGCCGCCGCCTGCCCGGCAACGCCGCGGACTTGCTGGACGGCCCAGGCGTTGCGCGGCGTCTTGCCGCCCTGAACACCTCAAGGACAACGGCATGAAGCCACTTTCCGCCACCGCGCGGCTGCAGTTTCACAAAGACTTCACAATGGACCAGGCGGCGGACTTAGTCCCCTACTTCGACAAGCTGGGCATCAGCCACCTGTATGCCTCCCCGTTGCTGAAGGCCCGCGCCGGGTCCACCCACGGCTACGACATCGTGGACCACAACACGATCAACCCCGAGTTGGGCGGCGAGGGCGCGCTGCGCCGCATGGTGGCCCGGCTGCGCAAGCACGGCATGGGACTGATCCTCGACATCGTGCCGAACCACATGGGCGTTGGGGGCAACGATAATGCCTGGTGGCTGGACGTGCTGGAATGGGGGCGCAGCAGCCCCTATGCCGAATACTTCGACATAGACTGGGACCCGCCCGACGCCTCGCTGCGCGGACGCCTGCTGGCGCCCTTCCTGGGCAAGTCCTACGGCGAGTGCCTGGATGACGGCGAGCTTGTGCTGAAGTTTGACGAGTCCGATGGCCGGCTGTTCGTCGCCTATCACGACCACCGCTTCCCGGTGAATCCGCGCGACTACGCCTCCGTGCTGCTGACCACCGGCGGCCCGCTGGAAACGCCTGCCCGAGCCTTCGCCGATTTGGACGCTGGCGGCGGCGAGGCCGTGCGGCAGGAGGCCGCGGCGGCGCGGCAGGAACTCCTGCAGCCGACTTACCGCAGGGCGCTTGCGGAATGCCTGCACGCCTATTCGGTCCATCTGCCGGAGGGCAAGGAGCGGTTGCACCGGCTACTGGAGCGGCAGAACTACCGCCTGGCCTGGTGGCGCGCCGCGACGGACGAGATCAACTGGCGCCGCTTCTTCGACGTCAACGGCCTGGCCGGCGTGCGGGTGGAGGTGCCAGAAGTGTTTGAGGCGACGCACCGTACGGTGCTGCGCCTGTATGCAGAGGGACTAATTGACGGCGTACGCATAGACCACGTGGATGGCCTCGCCTACCCGCGCGAATATTGCCGCAAGCTGCGCCGCCGCCTAATGACCGCTTCGGAGCAGCGGCCGGAGAGCCTGCGCGGGCAGAAGCCGATACTCTGGATCGAGAAAATCCTTGCACCGCACGAACGGCTGGCATCCGACTGGGCGACAGACGGCACCACCGGCTATGACTTCATGAATGACGCCTCCGCGGTGCTGCACGATCCCGCGGGTGAGGCACCGCTGACCCTGCTGTGGACGACGCTGACCGGCCGGGCCGCTGCGTTCGATGACGAGGCAATGCCAGCCCGTCGCAAAATCCTGACGGAGAGCCTGAGCAGCGAGTTGTTCGCAACCGCCAACGCCCTCCACCGAATTGCCCGGCGCAGCCTGACGACCCGCGACTACACGCTAAGCGCGGTGCGGGCGACGCTGGTCGAGCTGCTGGTGCATTTTCACACTTACCGTGTCTATGCCGCGGCGCCGGGCATTTCTGCCGTGGACCAGCGGGTGATGGATTGGGCGATGGCCGGCGCACGGCGGACAGTGCGCTCCGCCGACCGGCCGTTGCTGGAGTTGGTCGGCACCTGGCTGGCCGGCGCCGGGCTGCGTGACGTGCCGGCCGGCACCAGGCGCCAGGAATGGCAGCGGGCGATGGTGCGCTTCCAGCAGCTTTCCGCGCCGACGGCGGCCAAGTCGGTAGAGGACACCACCTTCTACCGCTATGGCCGCCTCTTATCCCGCAATGAGGTGGGGTCCGAGCCGTCGCAGTGGTCCATCACTCCGGCCGCCTTCCACGGCGTGATGAAGGAGCGGCAGAAACGCTACCCGAATGCCCTGCTGGCCACTGCAACCCACGACCATAAGCGCGGCGAGGACAACCGGGCGCGCCTGGCAGTGCTGAGCGAAGTGCCCGGCGAGTGGGGGTCGGCCCTGGCGCGCTGGATGCGCCTGAACGCACCGTTGCGCCGCGACCTGACGGACGGCCCGGCGCCGGACCCGGCTGACGAGGTCATGCTCTATCAAACCCTGGTCGGCGCCTGGCCGCCTGGCCTATTGCCGCAGGACCGCCCCGGCGTGAAGGCGCTGGAGGACCGCGTCGCCGGCTGGTTGGAAAAGGCGCTGCGTGAAGCGAAGCGGCGCACCGGCTGGGCCGCGCCGGACACCGAATATGAAGGTGCCTGCCGCACGTTCCTGGCCGGTCTGCTCGATCCCGAGCGGTCAGTGGACATGACAGGGGAGCTGGCAGCCTTTGCCGCACGGATCACCCCGGCGGGCCTGGTCAACAGCCTGGCGCAGACGGTGCTGCGGCTGACCTGCCCCGGCATCCCCGACCTGTATCAGGGCACGGAATACTGGGATTTCAGCCTCGTAGACCCAGATAACCGCCGCCCGGTGGATTTTGCCGCACGTGAGGCATCGCTGGACGCCGGTGTCGCACCGGCCGAGCTGATGGGGTCATGGCGCGACGGCCGGGTGAAGCAGGCCATCATCGCCCGGACACTCGCCCTCCGGGCAGAAGCACCGACGCTGTTCACGGAGGGCGCTTATGTGCCGTTGCAGGCCGAAGGGCAGCACGCAGGCTCCGTTCTTGCACATGCCCGGGTGCATGAGGGCCGGGCCGCTGTGGTGGCAGTCAGCCGCCTGCCAACTGCGGTGCAACCAGAGATGAACTATCCGTTAATTCAGCCGGATCTCTGGGAAGAAACCAGCTTAATATTGCCTCAAAGTATTGCTGACAGGTCCCTAAGTGATATTCTCGATGATATGGAGAATGTCATGGGCAAGGACCGGATTCCGATGACGAAGTTGCTTGGCCGGTTGCCCGTGGCGTTGTTGGCACTCCGATGAACCGCCTCGTCGTCGTCAGCAACCGCGTTCCGGCGCCGTCTGCCGCCGGAGCACAAGCCGGTGGCTTGGCTGTTGCACTGGAGTCGTTGATGGAGCGCCGTGGCGGCGTCTGGTTTGGCTGGAGCGGTCGCATCGTTGATGCCCCATCCAGTCAGGCAAAGATGCTGGACTCCGGCCATGTTCAGTTTGCGACGCTCGACCTTTCTGCTGACGAGCATGACCGCTACTATAACGAGTTTTCGAACAGCACCTTGTGGCCGCTGCTTCACTCGATGCCTGAGCTTATGACCTTCGACCGGCGCAATGCGCTGGCTTACCGTGCAGTGAACGAGCGCTTCGTCGAGGGTCTGCGGCCGATGCTGCGGGCCGATGACCTGATCTGGATACATGACTATCACCTGATGGCCATGCCTGCCCTGCTGCGGGCGCAAGGCGTGCTGGCGCCGATTGGGTTTTTCCTGCACATCCCTTTCCCATCCGCCGACATGCTGGCCAGCGTGCCGGAGAGCGAGGCGCTGGTGCGGGACCTGCTGGCATGCGACCTGATCGGTTTCCAGACTGCGAACGACGTGGAGAACTTTGCCGAGGCTGCGGCGCGGCATGGAGACGCCGTGCGACTGGATGCCGGTCGGTTGCAGGTCGGACGGCGCCAAGTGCGGCTGGGCGCGTTTCCGGTCGAGATCGAGGCGCAAGAGTTTGCCGCCATGGCAGAGGATGCCTGGCTCGCTGCCCCGACCGAGCGGTTGCGGCGCAGCTTGTCTGGCCAGCGCTTGATCCTGGGCGTGGACCGGATGGACCCCACCAAGGGGCTGCCGCAGCGCCTGGCCGGTTATCGCCGCCTGTTGGAAACCCGGCCGGAATGGCACCGGCGCACGACGTTCCTGCAGATCGCTGCGGAGTCTCGTAAGGACGTAGTCGCCTACCAAGACTTGCGCAACGCAGTGGAGCAGTCGGTCGGCGGCATCAACAGTGCCTACAGCGAGGCCGACTGGGTGCCGGTGCGCCTGGTGGCACGCGCCGGGGCACGCAGCACGATGGCTGGCTATATGCGGGAAGCTCGGGTCGGACTGGTTACTCCATTGCGGGACGGCATGAACCTGGTCGCCAAGGAATTCATTGCCGCACAGGACCCTCAGGACCCCGGCGTGCTCATATTGTCCCGTTTTGCCGGCGCGGCGCGGCAACTTGGCTCGGCGCTGATCGTGAACCCGCATGATGCCGACCAGTTGGCGGATGCCTTGGACACGGCCCTCAATATGAGCTTGGCAGAGCGCCAGAAGCGGTGGCAGGAAAGCTGGGATGAGTTGCGCGGTACTTCGGCGCTTGCTTGGGGCCGGTCCTTCGTTGCCGCTTTGCTGCGAGCAGCGGCAGGTGGCCCGGGCAGGGTCCGTCGTACGGCAGTCGGTGGTAGTGTCGCCGGTGTCCAGTCCCTCCTGTTGGGCACCGACACAGTGGGCGTACGGTTGAACTGAGCGGAGCTCTACAGCAGGTAGCAACCGGCTGTTGGTGCCCGAAGCTGTTGGGGCCGATTGGTTCGTTGTGTGAACAGCGCAGTACTGTACTAACCTCTAGGGTTCTGACCTGTCCGCAACCGAGCCGTCAACGGACGCCGTTTGCGGCGGAAAATCCAGGTCTCAGCATGACGGCGCTAGGGACTCCTGGTTTGCTGCGTCGCTCCGCAATAACGAGAATAGTCAAGACAGGTGATGCCGACCTGAGAGTCAGCGCCGCCGTGGATCTAAAGCGTCGCGCAGGCCGTCGCCGACCAGGTTGAAGGCCAGCACTGCCAAGAAGATGGCGGCCCCAGGAAACACAGCGAGCCACGGCGCCTGATCGAGGAATCTCTGGGCCGAATTCAACATGCTGCCCCAGCTTGGGGCCGGCGGCTGCTGGCCCTGACCCAAGAAAGAAAGGCTAGCCTCGGCAATGATGGCTGCGGCGATGGCCAACGTCGCCTGCACCAGCACAGGCGGCACGATGTTCGGCAGCACATGGCGCATCGCGACGCGCCAAGGCGGGTTGCCGGTAGCGCGGGCGGCCTCGACATACTCGTGCGTCGCTGCGTCCATCGTCGCGCCGCGGGAAACGCGTACGAAAATCGGTGCAGCGGTGATCCCAATCGCGATCATGGCATTCGTCAGCGACGGGCCGAGGAACGCCGCCAACGCGATGGCCAGGATCAGGAACGGGCAAGCCAGCATGGCATCCACCACCCGCCCGATCACACCGTCCACCCAGCCGCCAGTGAAGCCGGCCAGCAATCCCAGGGGCACGCCGACCCCGGCCGCGATCAGCACCGACACCACCCCGGCCAGCAGCGACGCCCGCGCGCCGAACACCACACGGGACAGCACATCGCGCCCGTTCTCGTCCGTGCCCATCCAATGCTGCACGGAAGGCGCCTTGCGTATGGCCGTCCAGCTCGTGGCGACGGGGTCGTAGGGCGCCACGAGCGGCGCCGCGACGGCAACCAGCACGAACACCGCCACCACGATGAAGCCGAACACCGCCGCTGGCCGGGCGCGGAAGCGGTCGAGCGCGATAATCGCCGGGCTGCGAGCCCCGGATGCGCCGGCGCTGCTCATGCCGTGCGCAGCCGCGGGTTGATGACGACATACAGCACGTCCGCCAGCAGGTTCAGCAGGATGAACAGCGCGGCGGTCACCAGCACCACACCCTGCACCACCGGGTAGTCCCGGTTGAACACGGCATCCACGACCAGCTTGCCGAAACCGGGGATGCTGAACACTTGCTCCGTCAGCACTGCGCCGGACAGCAGCGTGCCCAGCTCCAGCGCGCCCAGCGTCACCACGGGAACCAGGGCATTGCGGAAGGCGTGGCGCAGCACCACCCGCCATTCCCGCAGGCCCTTGGCCCTGGCCGTGCGTATGTAATCCTGGTCCAGTGCCCCCAGCATCGCGCTGCGCGTGTGGCGCATCAGGATCGCCGCGATGCTGTTGCCCAGCACGAAGGCCGGCATGATGGTGGTGGCCAGCGACTGTCGCCAGTCCTCGGACAGCGGCACATAGCCGGACGGCGGCAGCCAGCCCAGCTTCACCGAGACGAGCAGGATCAGCATGATCCCCAGCCAGAAGTTCGGTGTGCTCAGCCCGGCCAGCCCGACCAGGTTGGCGATGTAGTCCAGCGGGCGGTTGCGCTGGGCGGCGGACAGGATGCCCATCGGCACGCCAATCAGCAGCGCAAACACGAAGGCCATGAAGCCCAGTTGCAGCGTCACCGGCAGCTTCTCCGCGACCAGCGCCGCGACAGGTTGGCGTATCCGCCAGGAGAACCCGAGGTCGCCGTGCAGCACGCCGCCGATCCAGTGCAGGTATTGCACGGGGATGGAGCGGTCCAGCCACAGCTCGGAGCGTATCTGTGCCAGCACCACGGGGTCCCCCCGCTCCTCCCCGGCCAGCACCACGGCGGGGTCGCCGGGCATGAGCTGCTGCAGCGCGAACACGAGCATGCTGACGAGCACGATGGTGGGGATTACCTGCAGCAGGCGTCCGGCGAGGTGTCCGCGCATGTCCGGCCTACTTCGCAAGGCTGACGCCCTGCAGGCGTATCATGCCATCCGGCATCGGGCGTAACCCCTCGACCTTGGCGGACAGCCCGGCAATGTTCTTCTGTGTCCACAGATAAAGGATCGGCAGGTCCTGGCGCTCGGCGGCCCACATGGCGGCATACAGCTCGCGCCGCTTCGCGGTGTCGGCAGTCAGGCGGGCCTCGTCCAGCGCCTTGTCCACGGCCGGGTTGCTGTAGTTCATCGTGTTCAACGCCCCACCGGTATGCAGGAAGCTATATAGGTTGCCATCCGGATCCACGCGGCCGGACCAGGCCAGGATGAAGCCAACGTAGTCTCCGCGGGACTCCGCCTGCAGCGCCGACGCGAACTCCGTCGCGGTGATTCGCACGTCGAAGCCGGCCTCGGCCGCCATGCTTTGAATCACCTCGGCGGCCTGCCGCAGGTCGGGGTTGTTTGGCACCATCATGTCCACCGGGACCGGACCGGTCACGCCGGCCTCCTTCATCAGCGCCTTCGCCTTGGCGACGTCGCGGGCCGGCGGCTTCATGTCGGCGATGAAGTAAGGGCTGCTGGGCGACACCGCCTGGGCCGTCGGAGTATAAAGCCCGGCATAAACCACCTGCACCAGCGCGTCCCGGTCCAGCGACAGTTCGAACGCGCGGCGCAGCCGGGGATCCGACGTGATCGCTGCCTTGGACCGGGGGCCGTTGGCCACATTGAAAGTTAGGCCCTGATAGCCGAGGTAGTCGGTGATCGCGATTTTCAGCTTGGGGTTTTTGCGGACAGCGTCCACGTCGGTCGGCAGAATGAATTCCACCAGCTCGACGCTGCCGGCCTGCAAGTTGGCCAGACGGATGCTGCTGTCCGGGATCGGTTGATAGACCACCCGCTCCAGCATAATCCTGTCGGCGTCCCAGTAGCCGGGGAACCGCTCCAGCACGATGCGGTCCTGCGGCACCCGCTCCTTGAAGGCGAACGGCCCGGCGCAGACCGGATGCAGGCCGAAGTCCTTGCCCGCCGCCTCTGCCGCCTTGGGCGAGACAATCATGCCGGAGCGGTCGGCCAGTTGCGCCAAGAAGGGCGAGGACGGCGTCTTCAGCACGATGCGAATGGTTTGCGGGTCCACGACCTCGACCCGGTCCATCGTGCTCAGCTCGCTGCGGCGGAAGCTGCCCTGCATCGAAACGTGGCGCTCCAGCGAGTACTTGACCGCCGCCGCGTCCATCCCGGTGCCGTCCTGGAACTTCACGCCCTGGCGCAGGTGGATCACCAGCGTGGTCGGGTCCGTCCACTCATAGCCCGTGGCAAGCTGGGGCACGATCTCCAGCTTTTCGTTGATGTCGAACAGCTTGTCGCACAGCCCGGCGAATACGATGCGGCCGACATAGGTGCGCGCCAGGGTGGGATCCAGGATGTCTGCATCCTCCCGCAACGCGATGCGCAGGGTCTGCGCGGCGGCGGCCTGGCCGAATAGGACGGCGCAGGCGGTGGCAAGCAAGAGTCGTCGCATCGGGGTGCCCCATTCCGTCAAACGCCAGCAACACTGACCGGCTTGGCTTGCACGCGCAAGCCGGTGGTGGCACCCCGGAAGCAACACCGGACAGGGAATGCCTCCAAATGCGCCAATATACCATTGCCTCGATCCCCGCGGACGGCATCGGGCCGGAGGTCGTGGCCGCCGGGCTGGAAGTGCTGGATGCCGTTGCGGCGCGGGACGGCGGGTTCCGGCTTCAGGTCGAGCACCTCGACTGGGGCTCGGACCGCTATCGCCGCACCGGCGCGCTGATGCCGGCGGACGGGCTGGACCGGCTGCGCGGGATGGACGCCATCCTGTTCGGCGCGGTGGGGGCGCCTGACATCCCCGATCACGTGACGCTGTGGGGACTGCGGCTGCCGATCTGCCAGGGCTTCGACCAGTATGCCAATATCCGTCCCACCCGCATCCTGCCGGGCGTGCAGTCGCCGCTGCGCGGCATCGGACCGGGCAACCTGGATTGGCTGATCGTGCGGGAGAACAGCGAGGGCGAATACGCCGGGCACGGCGGGCGGGCGCATCGCGGTTTCCCGGAGGAAGTCGCGACCGAGACCGCCATCTTCACCCGGCGCGGGGTGGAGCGGATCATGCGCTTCGCCTTCGATGCCGCGCAAAAACGTCCGCGCAAGCTGCTGACGGTCGTCACCAAGTCCAATGCGCAGCGGCACGGCATGGTGTTCTGGGACGAAATCGCGGCGCTGGTGGCTGGAGACTACCCGGACGTGACCTGGGACAAGGAACTGGTGGACGCCATGACCACCCGCATGGTCCGCAAGCCCGGCAGCATAGACACCGTGGTCGCCACCAACCTGCACGCCGACATCCTGTCCGACCTGGCGGCGGCGCTGGCCGGGTCGCTCGGGATCGCGCCGACCGGCAACGTGGACCCGGAGCGCCGCTTCCCTTCCATGTTCGAGCCGATCCACGGCAGCGCCTTCGACATTACTGGCAAGGGGATTGCCAACCCGGTGGCGACGTTCTGGACGGCGTCGCTGATGCTGGAGCACCTGGGGGAACCCGAGGCGGCCGCTGCCCTAATGCGGGCGGTGGAGGGGGTGTGTGGGTCTGGATTGGTGACGCCGGATTTGGGCGGGACGGCCACGACGGCGGAGGTTACGCGGGCGGTTTGCAAGGCGGTGCAAGGGGCAAACTAGTCAACGTTCTCCGCTGGGATCGCAATACATTATTCCGGCACCGCGGCCAGCGCATCAATCATGCGCAGCCACGGGCTTAATGCCGTCAACGCAAGGCGGACACGGTATCCGTCGCAAACTGCCGATATGCGTCGGAAAGGCCGCTCTCTCCACTGAACGGATGCGCAGCCGACGCACTTTCCACCTTGAAAGTTCTCAGGGTTCCGCCGTTACGGTCCATCAACCTGTCTGTGGCCACAATTTCGTTCCGGCCTGCGAGAATACCGAACACGACTCGCTCCACCCCTGAAACAGACCGCAAGCGCTCGATCCCAACATCCAGCCGTACGTCATAGGGCTGACCATTGGAAACGACACGTTCAGCAAGACCGGTTCCAATCAAGCGCCCGACGAGGCTGGACCGTATGTCTTCACACTGGGCGACTTGGCCGCAGCCTTGCACGTCCACCGCCCAAATCTTTGCTTGCGGCAGTGCCACCCCGCCACTGAGCGGAGTTACCCAGGGGCTACGCATAAGATTTCGTGTCGGTTGCACACAGGGTTCGCCGGCTATCCAGCCAGGAGCTTGAGCATGTAGGCGTCGTTCCAGGCAGCCTTTTTGCGCCGGGCCCGCACGCTGGCTTTGGT
>JAABUU010001680.1_pt1 | contig 35574 bp, 29 predicted proteins | sample 5559301 | NCBI WGS metagenome assembly JAABUU01 (sample SAMN10711884, study PRJNA513360) | rock metagenome | isolation source: Antarctica rocks | place: Antarctica: Victoria Land, Richard Nunatak white
TGCAGGCCCAGGTCCTGGCCTTCATCGCCTATTACAACCGCACCATGGCCAAAGCCTTCACGTGGACCTATCAGGGCAAGGCCCTGGTCGCTTAAACCAGGGGCTTATTTCCGCCGCGCTGTACTAGAATGGCGGAGGCTCGCCGGTATTGTCAGTGCTATGCTTAACCGCTCTCAGCGGCCTTTACCACACCGCGCCTTCGCGCCATTCGGCGCTGCTCGTGGCGTCGAGGTCGAGCGGCGGGGTCTGCGGCAGGCGCAGGATTCATGATCTCTTCCTCCGGCGTCGGGAGGAGGCCGGTGTCGGTGCGGATCGCGGTCGGGCCGCGCCAATGCTCCCAACCGAGGCGTTCGTAGAACGGTACCGCAGCGGGCGAAAGCGCGGCCAGCTCGTAGCCGGTGATCTCCTCAGCGATCCGTGCCATCGCCAGCTTGCCATAGCCCCGCCGCTGCCAGTCGGGATGTGTGGCGACCGCCTCGATGTACGCGGTGTTCAGGATCGGCAACCCGGCGGGTTGCAGTCCACGCTCCACCCAGCACGCATGGCCGACCAGCGTGCCATCCTGGCGCACCAGCACACGCCAGGAGCGCGTGAATGGGGCGAAGTAGTGCGAGATAGTCCTCCGCGAAAGCCGCCTCGCAGAGAGCGATGATCGCGGCCCACTCCGCGTCGGAGAGCACAGTGCCCTCCTTCAACTCGACAGTTGTCCGCCCCACCGTCCCTTGCTCGGGCATAGCGCCACACCTCCGCGCCTCCTCTCGTATACTAGCACGGCTGACAGTCCCGCCCTTACCCGCAGCGTGGGCACCGTCGCGGCAACGGCGCACGCCGCACCCTACAACGATGAGCAGTACCCATACGGAGGAGCGATGAACGGCGCGCAAATCCTGGTCGAGATGCTGAAGGCCTACAAGGTGGAGGTCATCTTCGGGGTGCCGGGTGACACGACGATGCCGTTCTACGATGCCCTCCATGCCGTCGGCAGCGACATCCGGCACGTCATGGCGCGCGACGAGCGCGCGGCGGGCTTCATGGCCGACGCCTACGCGCGCCTGACCGGCAAGCCGGGCGTCTGCGAGGGTCCATCGGGCGGCGGCGTGACCTACATCATCCCCGGCATCGCCGAGGCGAACGGCTCGTCGATCCCGGTGATCTGCCTCACCACCGACGTGCCGATCGCCGATGAGGATCGCGGCACGCTGACGGCGATCAATCAGCAGGAGTTGACGCGCGCGGCGACGAAGTGGAACACGACCGTGAAGCGCGCCGACAAGCTCCCGGAGACGATCCGCCGCGCCTTCCGTCAGGCGACGAGCGGGCGACCAGGCGCGGTCCACATCGTCCTGCCCGAGGACATCCTGGTCGAGGAGGTCGCGGCACCGGTCATCGCGGCGGAGGAAGCCTGCACCGTTTACCCGTCCTATCGGACGCGCGGGCCGGAGAGCGAGGCGCGCCGCCTCTACGCGCTGCTGACGGGCGCGGAGCACCCGGTGATCGTGGCCGGTGGCGGCGCGGTCATTTCGGGGGCGTGGGATGAGTTGAACGAGTTGGCGACGACCCTGCGGATCCCGGTGGGGACGAGTATCAACGGCAAGGGCGCGATCGCGGAGGACCACCCCTGGAGTATCGGCGTGATCGGCGGCAATGGCGGCAAGCCGCAGGCCAACGCGATCGTCGGCGAGGCGGACACGATCCTCTACGTCGGCTCGCGCGTGAACTCGCTGATCACCCTCTCCTCGACCAATCCCGGCCCCGACTCCGGCAAGACGATCCTGCAAGTCGACGCCGACCCGATGCAGCTCGGCAACAACCTGCCCGCCGACGTGGCGATCTGCGGCGACGCGAAGCTGGTCCTCGGCGATCTGGTCGCCCTGGCACGCGCGGAGCGGGGCGTGCCGAGCGCACCGCCGCTACGGAGCCGCTGGGAGCGCAAGGAACTGATCGCGCGGCTCGCCCCCTTCTGGGACGAGTTCGAGACCAAGTCGCGCTCGGACGCCTTCCCGGTCAAGCCGCAGCGGATCTTCGCCGCGCTCGACCGTGTCCTCCCCCAGGCGAGCGTGATCGTCGCCGACCCCGGCACGATGACCCCGTTCACCGCCGGAGCCTTCGAGGTCCGGCGACCGGGGCGCTCGATCGTGATCCCGCGCGCACACGGCGGCCTCGGCTACGCGATCCCGGCGGTGGTCGGCGCGAAGATCGCCCGCCCGGACGAGACGGTGGTCTGCCTCTGCGGCGACGGGTCGTTCGGGATGAGTGGCACGGAGTTGGAGACGATCGGGCGGCTCAAGCTACCGGTGACGATCATCCACTTCAATAACGGCAGCTTCGGCTGGATCAAGATGCTCCAGCACCTCTACTTCGACGATCGCTTCTTCGGCGTCGATTTCACCGCGCTCGATTACGCGAAGATCGCGGAGGGCTTCGGGGTGCGCGGCGTCACGATCACCCACCCCGACCAGATCGAGGACGCGATCGGCGAGGCGACCCGCCGCAACAGCCCCACCTTCATCGATGTGCAGACCGAGCCGGAACTGACCGAGGTGCCGCCGGTCTATGCGTGGCAGCGGGCACTGGCATCGAAGTAGGGCGAGTAGGCGAGTAGAGAGAACGGGAGAGAACGATAACGTTCGGCCTTCTCCGCCACTCTTTATTCGCCCACTCGCCTACTCGCCCTACTTCCCCGCAGCAACGCCGCGTTGACGAAGAAGATGTAGGTGATCAGCAGGGTCAGCGCGAAGGCCCACCACTGGATCACGTAGTTGAGGTGCGAGCCGTCGCCGAGATCCGGCAGCCCTTCGGAGAGGGGCGGGGTCTGGTTCGCCCCTGCGGGGAGGCGTTGCACCCAGTAGTTCTGGATCGGATACGGGAGTTGCGCGCCGATTCTGGCGAGATCGATCTGCGAGAAAACCCCCGGCTCGGTGCTCGGGCCGTCCTGCGGGATCAAGGCGTAGATCAACCCCTCGATCCCGCCGCCCGCGCCGCTGTCGTACGGCTGTCTTCCGACCGGTCCGGTCTGCTCGAAGGAGATCCAGCCACGATCGACCAGGACGTAGGTGTCGCTCCCGGTGAGGTGGAGCGGGGTGAGCAGGTGGATACCGGGTTGCCCATCGTACGAGCGATAGCGCAGCTCCATCTCATGCGCGTAGTCCCACTCTCCCTGTAAGCTCACCCGGCGAAAGCTGAGTTCGTTCGGATCGACCGTCGTGGCGTTCTGATCATCGATCGTGATCGGCGGCTCGGCGAGCTGCCGCGCGATCACCGCGTTCGCCGCGCGGCGCCCTTCCAGGCGATGCAATTGCCAGACGCCGAGGCGCACCATCACCCCTATCGCCACCAGCACGACGACCGTGGCGGGTAGCCAGCGCCCGCGAAAGAATGTGCGCCAGAGATTTGGGGCGATGCCGATGCCGATGCGCCGCCTGCCACGCGACCGGGCGACATTGCGTCGCGCCGGATTCATCTTCGGTGTGGTGCCGATACCCAAGTGTGTTTCCCGCCCTTTCGCCCGCCAACGCCTGCACCCATCGCCGCGACACGGCTACCCGTCGTACGTCGGTGCTCGCCAAATCGCGGCGCGGGCGCGCACCCTGCCGTGGGGGCAACTCTCCCTATTCTACCCTGGGCGGTCCGGCGGGACGAGACGGGGCGTTCAGGCGCGCGCGGTGACGAGGGGCGTGGCGCGGCGGTAGGCGGCCTGCTCGGCACGGCGCACGCGCGCGGCGTAGCGCAGCAGGGTCAGCCCGAGCGCGGCGGGGAGGATCGGGGCGAGCCAGCCGGGACCGAAATCGGCGGCGAGGCCAGCGGCGTGCGCGGCGACGGGCGGGGTGATGCTCCCGGCCAGCGCGATCGTCTCGCGCGCGCCATTCGGGGTGGCGCGGTCCGGGCGTGTCTCCAGCGAGATCGCCACGGTCGCCTCGCCGGTCCAGCCGGGCGGCGGTGTGAACGTGGACAGCACCTGCCCGCTCCCATCGGCGACGACCGCGCCGAGGTTGTAGAGGTGCCGGGCGTCATCCAGCAGCCAGACGACATAGTAGCTCGGCACACGCAGGTCCAGACCGGGTGCGGCGACCGGGAGGTTTTGCAGATCGAGGGTGAGGGCGAGTTGGGAGCCCTGTGTCGCCAGTTGGGCGGTGCCGCGCGCGCCGGGGGCACCGGGCGTGGGCCGCAGCGCTGTCGTCGCGGGGGCGGCGGCGCTCCCCCGCAGATTGAACCCGAGCAACAGTCCGAGCAGGACGAGGAGGACGGCGATACGCATAGACCACCCCGCAGTAGACCGGCACACCCACCGACGAATGCGGCGGAATGGGCGAGGAACGCCGCAACCGGATCAGCCTGCGACGCAGCATACATCGCGATGGTTGCGTTCTGGTGGAGGGGCGGAGAAGACTTAGTTGGGCAGCAGCAGCGGCCCATCCTCCGTGCGGAAGATCGCCGGGGCGGTGCCAAACTCCTGGATCATGCCGCGTTCGCGCGTGAGGATGCGGCGCTCTTCGAGGAGGCGCGCGTCGGTCGAGGTGGCCTCCAACAGGCGCTGCTTCTCCCAGTTATAGATCGGGAGGTAATGGGCGACGAGGTAGGAGGCGGCGGTCGGGTTGTCCGGGAAGAGGATCGGCTCCCGCTGCGTGTCGGTCAGGTCGGTCAGATCGTCGAGGAACCCATCGAAGGCATCCTCGATTGTCGCGCGCAACGGCCCGAGCCCTCGCGGATCGAGCTCCTCCTCTTCCAGCAGCTCGACGCGCGCGGTGAGGTAGCCGGACTCATAACGGCTATCGAGCATCTGGAAGCGCGTGTTGCCGCGCGTCACGATGTTGTAGCGCCCATCCTCGGTGCGGACGTGCCGGATGATCCGCGCCACCGTGCCGACGGCATAGGGGACACCGCCCGGCCCTTCCGCCCGCCCCGCACGCAGCAGCGTGACGCCGAAGGAGCGGTTCCCTTCCAGGCACCGCTCGATCATCAACTTGTAGCGCTCCTCGAAAATATTCAACGGCAGGGGCATACCGGGGAAGAGGACGAGATCGAGGGGGAAGATCGGCAGTTCGAGAATCGTGGCCGGTTTATCCATTATCACCCTCGCCTGCATGCCGTGCCGTGCAATCGTCCTACCGTAGAGTATAGTCGGGGCGCGGCGCGATCAGCAATCGCCCCTTTCCAGGATTCAGGCGCGCTGACAGCACTTCGCGCCATGTACTAAAATTGTACAGACCTCGGCACAGTTTGCCGGATATGCACGCGGAGTAAGGCTTGAGCAGCACAGAGGCAGCGCCACGCCCCACGGCACCGAATCGGAACGGGGGACATCACTACCCCGCCATCGCCGTCGATATGGTCATCCTGGCCGTCGTCGGCGATGAGCTGAAGGTATTGCTGATCCAGCGCGGCACCGACCCCTACGCCGGGCGCTGGGCCATCCCCGGCGGCTTCGTCGATCCCGCCGAGTCGTTGGACGAGGCCGCCGCCCGCGAGTTGCGCGAGGAGACGGGTGTCGAGGGCGTTTATCTGGAGCAGCTCTACACCTTCGGGGCACCGGGGCGCGATCCGCGCGGGCGGGTGATCTCCGTCACGTATTACGCCCTGCTGCGTCACGCGCCCGCCGTCACCGGTGGCGACGATGCGGCGGAGGCGCGCTGGTTCCCGCTGCGCGAACTCCCCCCGCTCGCCTTCGATCACGGCGCGATCCTCGCATACGCGATCGATCGGGTCCGCAAGAAGGTGGAATACACCAATATCGTCTACAGCTTCCTGCCGGACTCGTTCACCCTCACCGAGTTGCAGCGGGTCTACGAGATCATCCTCGGGCGGACGATCGACAAGCGCAACTTCCGCAAGAAGATCAACTCGCTCGATCTGGTCGTCCCGACCGGTGAGGTCCGCCGCGAGGGCGCGCACCGTCCCGCCCAGCTCTACCACTTCCGCTCGCGCGAGTTGCGGATCGTCGACATCTTTTAGCACCATTTTGCGCCGGATTTTGTGCTGTACTGGCCCATTTCGGCCCGCGCTCTGGTACTTTCTTCACACAACTACACGTGGTATCCCTCGCCTCTACCCCTACAAATATGGTTTCCCTGCCGGGACCGTTTTCCCATTGGTCTGACATTTCCTCCTGCCTATGCTATATAGAGGGTCTTTGACGATCGGGCAAAGTGCTGGTCTGTCCGCCGCAGGGGGAACGCGATGCGAAGTGTGACAACGCTACGACGCCGGGCGGCGCTATTGCTCGGGCTGGTGTTCTGCGCGGCGACGATCCTCCCGGCACTACCGGCGGGCGCGACCGGTTTGCCGACCGGCGTGCGCGAGGCGGCGATCACGCGTGAGCAGGGGCTGGTCCAGCCGGCGGTGCCCTTTCCGGGCGCGGTGACCTTTCGCCTCTTCGCCACGCGCGAGGGGTTGGTGGGGGGTACGACGGCCAACGGGCACGTCATCAAGGAGCGCGACCACTTCGTGGCGCTGCCCTCGCGGCTGGCGCTGGCGAAGAAGGATGGCTACGACAAGCGGGTGCTGATCGCCTATAACGGCAAGCAGGCGGTCGCGCCGGTATGGGATGTCGGGCCGTGGAACACCAGGGATAACTACTGGGATGTGCCCGAAGCGCGCCAAACTGGCAAGGGGCTCCCCCGTGGCTGGCCTGCGGCACAGTCGCAGTTCTTCGACAACTACACCAACGGGATCAGCGACAAAGGCTACGACGTCGCGAATCCCGCCGGGATCGACATCGGTGATGGCACCTTCCTGGACGATCTGAAGATGACCGGCAGCGACTGGGTCGACGTGACCTTCCTCTGGCTCAGCCCCAGCGGTGCCTACTTCACGCAACCACTCCCGAAAGGGGTCCGCGACCCGGTCCAGTTCTCCACGGCGACGGGCGAGCGCCGCTACTTCGTGGAGAGCGGCCATAGCCTCGCCGAGCCGTTCAAGGGCTATTGGGAGAAGAATGGCGGGCTGGCACAATTCGGCTACCCGCTGACCGAGGCGTTCCAGGAGATGAGCATCGACGATGGCAAGACCTATATGGTGCAATACTTCGAGCGGGCGCGCTTCGAGTACCACCCCGAGGCGCAAGACCCGCAGTATCGGGTGCAGTTGGGCTTCCTCGGCAAGGCGTTCCAAAGCCCCGCCGCAGCGACGACCGCGCGCGATGGCACCCGTTTCTTCGCCGAGACGGGGCATAATCTGAGCGGCAACTTCCGCACCTATTGGGAGAAGAACGGGGGGTTGGCGATCTACGGCCTGCCGATCACCGAGGAAGTCCGCGAGATCAGCCCGCTCGATGGCAAGGAGTACACGGTGCAGTACTTCGAGCGCGCCCGCTTCGAGACCCACCCGGAGAACGCCGCGCCGTACAATGTCCTCCTCGGCCAACTCGGTCGGCAACTGCTCGATGTGCGCGGAGCCTTCACGAAGTAACGGGGGGACGGAACAGGAGACACAGAGGCACAGAGGGGGAACGGGAGAGAAGAGTACGATTTGAGGGTGCGGTGCTAATACAAGCGATGCGTCAGACGGTAGGCTTGTGCTTTTGCAACGCCCCAGGATACCCTTTTTCTCCCGTTCTTCTCTGTGTCTCTGTGTCTCCTGTTAACCGTCCCCCTCTCTTCGCCCGCTACTCCGCCACCTGTCCCAGGGCCACTTCTTCCTCGGGCTCGGGGGAGAGGTGGCTGATTTCGTTGTTGCAGACGAAGCTAACCGCCTGCTCATCGGGGTCGATGGTGATCTCGGTCAGGGAGCAGTTGTGCAGCTGGTGCTGCGGCCACCGGTCGCGCGGCTCGCGCAGCAAGTGATCGATCATCCAGCCGAGCGCCCCGCCGTGCGACACGACGACGACCGCACCCCGTTCGAGGCGGTGGGCGCTGATGATCGCGTCGATCTCGGTGGCGACGCGCGCGGCGAGTTGCAGGCCACTCTCGCCGCCCGGCCAGATGAAGCTCGGGCCATCGGCCTGGAAGCGCGCCGCTCCCTCGGGGTCCTGAGCGACCCACTCATCGAAGGTCAGCCCGGCAGCCTCGCCGACGTTGATCTCCGCCAGCCCGCCGAGGGGGATCGGCGCGATCCCGAGCGCCTCGCCGATGATCTGCGCCGTCTCGAAGGCACGCGCCAGGGGACTGGCATAGAGGGCGCGCAGCTCGGTCCGCTCCGCGAGCGCGGTGGCGATCTCGCGCGCCTGTCGTCGCCCCCGATCGGTCAGGGGATCTTCGCGCGCCTGGAGACGGCGACTCACATTCCCGACCGACTCGCCGTGCCGTACCAGCAAGAGTTGCATCGCCATTCCCCTTTCAGGCTGCCGTCAGAATCACGCCGCCGCCGCTGGTCACCATGATCGTATGCTCGAATTGCGCCGCCCAGCCGCCATCGGCGGTCCGTATCCCCCAGCCATCCGGCTCCACCACGATGCGCGACGAGCCCTCGACCAGGATCGGCTCGATCGTGATGACCAGACCCGCGGTCAGGAGCGGGCCGGTGCCGGGCCGTCCGACGAAGGGCACCGACGGCTCCTCGTGCAGGCGTCGCCCGATGCCGTGACCGGTAAAGCCATCGCGGATGACGCCGAAGCCGCGCCGCTCGCCATAGCGCTGCATGGCGTGGCTGATGTCGCCGACCCGTTTGCCGGTCACCGCAGCGCGGATACCGGCCTCCATCGCCCCGCGCGTCGTCGCGAGCAAACGCCGTCGCCGCACGTCGATAGGGCCGACCGGCACGGTCACGTTCGCGTCGCCGCAATAGCCGGCGAGGCGCATCCCGGCATCGATGCTGATCACGTCCCCGGCGCGCAAGACTCGCGCGCCGGGAACACCGTGCAGCACGATGTCGTTGACCGAGGTATTGATGCAGCCGGGGAAACCGGCCTCGACGTGAAAGATCGGCTCGGCACCGAGGCGCGCGATCCGCTCTGCGGCGTAGGCATCGAGCGCGCCGGTCGTCACGCCCGGTGCCACGAGGCGCGCGAGATCGGCCAGCAGCCGCGCGGTTTCCTCGTTCGCGCGGCGCAATCCGGCGAGTTCGGCGGGGGTCTTGATGACCATCGGTGGCCTCCTTCCACGGCGTAGGTTGCTCTTGCCATAGTAACACGCCACGATCGGATGGAGAGGGCACGATTGGTGTGAACGTGGACCCACAGGCGGGGGCGACGTGGCAGCGCCCGTGCGACAATACCGGATGCTACCTGCGGGGAAGCCCGATGAACCCCGCGTAATGAGGAGGAACGTGTGAGTACGAGCAAGGCATCCCCGACGCAGGTCACGACCCTGCCGAACGGGCTAACGATCCTGACCCGCGAGCTGCACGGCGCACCGATCGCCACCTTCTGGGTCTGGTACGGGGTCGGGGCGCGCAACGAGACGCCCGGTGTCACCGGGATCTCCCACTGGGTCGAGCACATGCTCTTCAAGGCGACGCCGAAGCTGGGCGCGGGGGAGATCTTCCGGCTGGTCAACAAGAACGGCGGCACGCTCAACGGCTTCACGTCGCTCGATTACACCGCCTATTACGAGACATTGCCCGCCGATCGGCTCGATCTGGCGATCGGCATCGAGGCGGACCGGATGGTCAACGCTCGCTTCGATCTCGATGAGGTCGCCTCGGAGCGCACGGTGATCATCTCCGAGAAGCAGGGGGGCGAGAACTACCCGACGACCCACCTCCGCGAGACGACCGTCGGCGCGGCGTTCCGCATCCACCCCTATCGCCAGGGGGTGATCGGCTACCTCAGCGATTTGCAGGCGATCACGCGCGACGACCTCTATCACCACTATCGGACCTTCTACGCGCCGAACAACGCCACCGTCGTCGCGGTCGGCGACTTCCGCACCGAGGAGGTGGTGGCGCGGATCGAGGCGGCGTTCGGCGGCATCGCGCGCGGCGGGACGATTCCGACGGTGCGCTCGGTCGAGCCCGCCCAGGAGGGCGAGCGCCGCGTGATCGTCCGCCGACCCGGACCGCTGCCACATTTCCTCACCGCCTATCACGCCCCGGCGGTCGGCAGCCCGGATGTCTTCCCGCTGATGGTGCTCGATGCGCTCCTCAGCGGCGCGGGCGCGATGGGCATGTCGGGCGGCGGCGCGAGCCTGGGGCGCTCGTCGCGCCTCTACCGGGCGCTCGTCGAGACGGAGCTGGCCTCCTCCGCATCGAGCGGCTTCGGGCTGATGCGCGATCCGTACCTCTTCAGCCTCTCCGCCGGGCTCCGTCCCGGCGTGGCGATCGAGGAGGTGGAACGTGTCGCCTTCGCCGAGATCGATCGACTGCGCGACGAGTTGCCGAGCGACGAGGAGATGGCGCGCGCCTTGAAGGGGCTGCGCGCGCAGTTCGCCTACGCCAGCGAGGGGGTGACCAGCATCGCCTACTGGATCGGCAGCCTCGGCACTATCGATACCCACACCCTCTACGACGAATTCCTGGACCGCCTCGCCGCCGTCACCGCCGCCGATGTGCAGGGGGTGGCCGGGCGCTATCTCGCCCCGGAGAATCGGACGGTGGGGCAGTTCCTGCCGACCGGCGAGGGGGGCGGGGGCGCGACTAACGCGAGCGCCACGGCGGCGCTCTGGACGCCGAACGAGCGCCGCTGGCTCAGCACCCCGCCCGAGGAGTCGCCGCAGGTGCTCGCGGGCACCGAGGATGGTGCGGCCAGCATGGCGACGCCCGCTGCTGGGGGTGGCGCGACCGGGACCGTCACCTTCTCGCGCCAGGTCTTGCCGAACGACATCGTGATCCTGGGGAGCGAGCGGTTAGAGTCGCCCGCCGTCGTGCTGCGGGCGCGGCTGCGCGCGGGCGCGCTCTACGATCCCGACGACCAGGAAGGGCTGGCCCGCCTGACGGCGATCATGCTGCAACGCGGGACCGCGCGCCACTCGTTCGCGGAATTGAACGAGCTGACCGATGCCCTTGGCGCGTCGATCAGCGCCGACTCCGGGCGGCTGACGGTCGATCTGCGGCTGCGCTGTCTGGTCGAGGACTTCCCACGTCTGACGGCGCTCCTGGCCGAGGTCATCCGGCAACCGACGTTCCCCGCCGCCGAGCTGGAGAAGGTGCGCGGGCAAACCCTCACCGGGATCATGCAGGGCGATCAGGATACGCGTACCCTGGCCGAGCGCGGGCTGCGGACGCTGGCCTACCCGGTGGGACATCCCTATGCGCGCGCGACGATCGGCACGCGCGAGTCGGTCGGGGCGATCGGGCGCGACGCGATCGTCGCCTTCCACGCGCGGCACTATCGCCCCGATACCCTCTCCTTCTCCGTCGTGGGTGGCATCCCCTTCACAGAGGCGGTGACGATGATCGAGCGCGCGTTCGGCGACTGGGCCGCCGAAGGCTTGCTCCCCGCGCTGACGATCCCGCCCGCGCCGCTGCCGCTGCCGGGCCAGCGGCAGGATGCGACCCTGGCCGGGAAGTCGCAGTCGGATATCACCCTCGGCCATCCGTCGATCCCGCGCAGCGACCCCGACTACTACGCGCTCGAACTGGCGAATCTGATCCTCGGGCGCTTCGGACTCGGCGGGCGGCTCGGGAAGAGCGTGCGCGAGACGCAGGGCCTGGCCTACTCGGTCGGCAGCAGCCTCGAAGGTGGGATGGGACCGGGTGCCTGGGCCGCGCGCACCGGGGTCGCGCCGGACAACGTCGAGCGGGCGATCGCCAGCATCCTCGCCGAGGTTGAGCGGATTCGGCAGGAGCCGGTCAGCGCGGATGAATTGGCCGATGCCCAGGATTATTTGACCGGGTCGCTGCCGCTCGGCCTGGAGAGCCAGGACGGCGTGGCGCACATCGCGCTCGATATCGAGCTGTACGGCCTCGGCCTCGATTATCTGGATCGCTACCCCGCGATCATGCGCGCGCTGACCCGCGAGCAGCTTCGGGAGGCGGCACGGCGGCATCTGCACCCCGATCATGCGGTGATCGCGGTGGCAGGCCCGGCACAAGCCGCCCCAACAGCGGGCTGAGCGCGCCACAGCGCGAGCTCAGTGGAAAGATGGCGACCCGCCGGTACTTGCCGGCGGGTCGCCACTTTTTTACCCAGGTAACGCAGCCGCTATCCACCGACTATCCACAGCCGTACATTTTTCCGCCCGATCTTATCCCCAACGGGACGGAGTTATCCCCCGTTTCGGATCGGTTTTCCACATGTGGATAAGTTAGGGGGTGTACGTTCTAGCCTTTTATCGCCGATCCCGATCGCGTTTTTCGCGTTTCCATGCGGCGAATCTACGATCGCCCGGTTATCCCCATAGAACGACGATGATCATAACGCCTGTGGACAAGTCTGGGGAAAACGGGGGATAACACCCGGGTTTTGGGGATAAGCTTGTGTATCGAGCGTGCAGCAAATGGGTACAACGTCCCTCGCGATCGCGCACTTACCCACAGGCCATGTAAATGTGGACAGCTTATCCACGATCTCATGCTCCGCTTTTTTCGCGGCAGCGTTGGGGAAATACGAGTTATCCCCACTATCCACAGCCCCTACTAACGGTTACAATCTTCGTCCCTTAAATTTTCTTAAAGAGAAACGTTGCGCGTGCGCGCGCCCGAGAGCGCGGGCAGAAGCGCGGCACGGTGCGCCATCCGACGCGGGCGGTGCCGAAAACGGGCGCGGTGCCGATCACACTGCGCGACAGCAGCGCGCCGGGGCCGCGTAGGCGCGTTGTGAGGGGCCGTGGGCGCTGATCGGAGGCGATCGCAGCAAAAGGGGGCAGGGTAGGGGGTACATCGCCCCCCAGGCGGCGCTCGCGGCGGCGTTGCGACGACCGTGGCGCTGCGCTACAGTCCCTTACACGTTGGCCGATCACGCTCCCCGAGTTATCCACAACGATCGTCCGCCCGAATTGTTGGCATAGGCCGAGGTGTGGACGACCTGAAGAGAAGAGGTTTGCTGTGCGTGTGACCGCAGATGCCCCCGAGCTACCAGCCCTCGCCGTCGATCTCGGTGGCACCAACGTGCGCGCCGCCGCCGTGACCGCCGCAGGGGAGATTGTGGCGCGGCGGCAGGTGCAGACCGACGCCCACACCGGGCTCGCTGAGGTGTTGGAGCGTGTCGCGCAGGCGGTGGCCGGGGTGGCCGACGAAGTTGGCCTGGCCCCGGATGCCCCGGTAGGCGTCGCGCTGCCGGGCGCGATCAATCCCTACACCGGCTTCTTGAGTATCGCACCAAATCTCGGCTGGCAGAACCTGCCGATCCGCGATCTCTTCGCCGCACGCCTCGGTCGACCGATCGCGCTCGGCAATGACGTGAACGCCGGCGCGCTCGGTGAGTGGCGCTACGGTGCCGGGCGCGGGATGCGACACTTCGTCTTCATCGCCTGCGGGACCGGCGTGGGTGGCGGCGTGATCATCGACGGGCAGCTGTTGCTCGGGCGCGTGGGACTGGCGGCGGAGGTGGGCCACATGGTGGTGGCGCTCGATGGCCCGCGTTGCCATTGCGGCGGCCACGGCTGCCTGGAAGCGTTCGCGGGGGGCTGGGCGATCGAGGAGGCGGCCCAGGAGTTGCTCGATCGCGGCATCCCGAGCCTGCTGCCGGAGTTGATGGAGGAGCGTGGCGAGCGCCTGAGCGGGGCGTTGATCAACTATGCCGCGCAGCACGACGATGGCTTGGCGATTGAGGTACTGTCGCGCGCCGGGCGGGCGCTCGGTTTCGCGGTCGCCTCGCTCGCCCACCTCTTCAACCCCGAAGGGATCGCGATCGGCGGCGGGGTGATCAGCGCCGGGCCGTTCCTCTTCGAGCCGATGCACGAGGCGATCGACGAATACCTGCTCGCCGGTTTCGGCGATGCGTTGCAGATCGGCCCGTCGCTCCTGGGGCAGGACGCCGGTCTGCTGGGCGCGGCGGTCCTCGCGCGCGACCTGCGGCACCTATAGCAGTGGCACAACTGCTCTTCCCGGCGCGTGCCTACCCGTTCGGGTAGGCGCATGCGTGTCACCGCGATGCGACACTGTGCGTAAAATATGAATACGAGTTGCGATAGCGGGTGCGCGAGGAGCAGGAGGGCGCGATGATGAGTGGCATGGAGCATTTCTGGTGGGGCGGTTTCGGGCCGGGCTTTCACTTCTCCTGGCTCTGGCCGCTCTTCTTCGTTCTCTGGTTCTCCTTCGGGCATCGCGCCCGCGCGCATGGCCGTACCCGGCAACGTGCCATGCGCCACCACGATCCGCCCGCCGCATTGCCGCCCGCCGCGCCCGATCCGGCGCTGGATGCGTTGCGTGAGCGCTTCGCTCGCGGCGAGATCGACCGCGCCGAGTATGAGGAGCGTCGGGCGATTCTCCTCAGCCGTCCGCCCATCGCCACGCCGAAGGGCGCCACACTGCCCGCCCCCACTGGACAGGAAAGTCGCCCCGAGTGGCCGGACCTGAGTTAGCGGCGCAACAACGAGAGAGGGGACGGGACTCGCGATGAGCCCCGCCCCCTCTCGTCTGTGCTTGGCGTGGCCGTTGTCTACTTCTTGACGTAGAGGCTACGGACCATGTCGATGAAGATATTCCAGTCGGGCTGTGTGTCGCCCGCCTTCGTCTTCGGAATACCGCCCATCTTAGACTTGAAGAGCGCGTAGGCGTAGCCGTAGTACAGCGGCACGTACGCACCGTCGGACTGCATGAGTTTCTCCGCCTGGCGGTAGAGCTCGCCACGTTTCGTCTGGTCCACTTCGCCGGACGCCTTCACCACCAGATCGTCGAACTGCGCGTTGCTCCAGGCCTGGCGCTTGCCGCTCGCCTTGTTGCTGTAGAAGACTTCCTTGTAGAAGTTGTTCGGGTCCGGGTAGTCCATGTACCAGCGGATGAAGATCAGCTGATACTGGCGCTTGAACATCGGGTCGTTGAAGACGTTGGTCGGCTTGATGTCCAGCTCGATGTCCATGCCGAGGTTCTGCTTCAACTGGCTCTGGATGAACTCCGCCGCCGTCTTCGGCGTCGCGCCCTCGTCGCGCATCGACATGACGATCTTGTTCGGGAACTTGCCGCCCTCGTAGGGGGTGCCGACGAGTAGCTGCTTCGCGGCGTTCGGGTCGAAGTTCACCGCGTTCTTGAAGTCGGGGTATTTCGCCGGGTCGATGTAATACGGGATGTCGGGGGCGAGCAGCGAGTAGGCCGGCTCGCCAAGGTTCTGGATCACCTTAGCGAGCTGGTCGCGATTGATCGCTTTCTGCATCGCGAGGCGGACCTTCTTGCCGTTCTCGCCGGTGAACGGCTCGTGATCGACCTCGGGGATCAGATACCAGAGCCCACTTTGGGAGTGCCGCACGAGTTCCTGCTTCAGCTTGGCGTCGGAGAGTAAGCGCGGGATCTCGCCGACCGGGATGCCGCGGAACGAGCGATAATCGAGCTGGCCGCCCTCATAGGGCGCGAGGCCGGCGGTGTTCGGGATGATCGGGCTGCTGATCTTGGTGAGGTAGGGCTTCGGGTTTGTCGCGTACTTCTCGTTCCGCACGAAATCGGCCTGCTGGCCGCGATTCCACGCCGTGAGGACGAAAGGACCGTTGCTGACCACCGGTGCGCCGGTGGAACTCGGCTCCGTCCACTTGTCGCCGAACTTGTCGACCGAGGCCTTGTGCGCGGGAACTGCGGCGGTATACGCGGCCAGGATCGGGAAGTAGCCGCGTGGCCCTTCGAGGGTGACCTGCAAGGTCTGCTTGTCGATCGCCTTCAGTCCGAGACCAGCGGTGGTCCCGCCCTTGCCGGTGTTGAAGGCCTCCGCACCCTTGATATCGAGCAGGAAGCCCGCATAGGATGCGGCGGTCGCCGGGTCGAGTTGGCGCGTCCAGGACCAGATGTAATCATCCGCCGTCAGCGGATCGCCATTACTCCAGGTCGCCGTCGGGTTGAGTTTGAAGACATAGGTGGCCCCATTATCCGCGATGGTGTAGCTGGTGGCCGTGCCGGCGGCGAGGGCGAAGTCGGGATCGAAGCGGAGCAGCCCTTCAAAGATGAATGGTTGACCGGCAGCGTAGAGATCCTTGTTGAAGTCGAAGCTGCTGGGATCTTCCGGCAGGAAATATACGAACGTCTGCTGGGCATCCGCCGCCGCATCGGTCGGCTTTGGCAGGCTGGCTGGCCAGGTCGAGAGTGCGGGACTCGCGGTTGAACCGCCGGCGGCGGGCGTGCCGCCGGTCGCGGTGGCCGGGCTGGTTGCGCGGGTCGCCGTCGCGGCCCCACCGGCGGCGGCGGACGGTGCGGCGGAGGCTGCCGTGCTCGGCGCGGCGGAGGCGGCGCTGGATGGTGCGGCAGAAGCGGCGCTGGATGGTGCGGTCGAGGGCGCGCCGGAAGCCGCCGTGCTTGGCGCAGAAGAAGACTGCTGCGAGACCGGGGTGCTGCTGGCACCGCAGGCGGCGAGCGCCGCCGCGCCGCCGAGCGCGCCCATCAGCGAGAGGAAGCGACGGCGGGACATGCCGCTCGCGCGCATCCGCTGCTCGAAGAGCTTGATCTGCTCGGGATCATTCATCCAGTCGGTTGGTGTCGGGATACTCATCGATGACCCTCCTCATAGTGCGATAAGCGACGTGTGGCGCGGTATCCGAGCGCGGAAAGACACGCGTACCCGGTTGGTCCTTGCGCGGTCGCCAGGTGCATAGCCGGGTTCAGCACGATACCAGCGACATAACCCCCCTTCTTCCATGTCCCCCGAGCCGCATGGCCCGTTGGTAGCGCTCCTCTATCCGCATCGCGGGCAAGCGTCCCCTATCCGACTTGCCCGGTAATCGGCCAACTGATGCAAGCGATAGTTGGTGGCCCGGCGTCTAGTCGCGCTTCGCGTTCGGATCGAGCGCGTCGCGCAAGCCGTCGCCCAGGAAGGTGAAGGAGAGCATCGTGAGGCCGAGGGCGAGCGACGGCCAGATCAGCATCCAGGGGTAGGACCGCAGGTATTGCTGATTCTCGCCGACCATCAGACCCCAACTCGTCTGTGGCGGCCCGATGCCGACGCCGATGAAGCTCAGGAAAGACTCGGTGAAGATCGCGGTGGGGATACCGAAGGTGAGGGCGACGATGATCGGGGTCAGCGTATTCGGCAGCATGTGCTTGACGATCAGGCGGAAATCGCTCGCGCCGATCGATTGCGCGGCGATGACGTAATCCTTCTCGCGCAGACTGAGGAACTGCGCGCGCACCAAACGGGCGAGGGTGACCCAGCCGGTGAGGCCGATCGCGATGAAGATGTTGCCGAGTCCCCGCCCCCACATCGACATCAGCAGGATGACGAAGAGCAGTTGCGGGAAGGCGTACATGACATCGACGACGCGCATCAGGAGCAGATCGGTCTTGCCACCGAAGTACCCGGCGGCGGCCCCGACCGGCACGCCGATCGCCAGGACGATCAGCTGCGCCACCACCCCGACGAGCAGCGAGACGCGGGATCCCCAGATAACGCGGCTGAGGATGTCGCGCCCGAGTTGGTCGGCACCCATCGGGTAGAGCGCGCTCGGGTGGGCGTAGAGCGCATCGTAGTTTTGGACGAAGAGATCTTCGCGCGCGATGAGCGGTGCGAAAATCGCGATGAGGCCGAGCAGGATCACGACCACGAGGCCGGTGATCGCGAACTTGTTCCTGCGGAGCCGTCGCCAGGCATCCCCCCATAACGAGGTCTGCTTGCGGCCCTTGCGCCTGATCCCCACTTCCGCGAGCGCCCCCACTGCTCCGGCGGTCACGGCTGCGGTCTTGCCCTCTCGTGGTGCGGGCGATACGGTGTCAGCCATCCTTCATCCTCTCCGGTTCCGCACGCCCGGTGCGCGCGGCGTTTATCTCGTGATCCTCTGCCTGGACCAGATTAGCGGCTGAGACGGATGCGCGGGTCGAGGATGCCGTAGAGGACATCCACGATCAGGTTCATCAGCGCGAGGAAGACCCCGTAGAGGAGGATGACCGCCATGATCATCGGATAGTCGCTGCTGGTCATGCTGGTGACGAAGAACTTGCCCATGCCGTTGATCGCGAAGATCTGCTCCACGACGAAGGTGCCGGTGCCGACCGCCGCGAAGAGCGGGCCGATCACGGTGATGACCGGGACGAGGGAATTCTTCATCACATGGGCGGTGATGATCTTCCGCTCGGTGAGTCCCTTGGCGCGGGCGGTGCGGACGTAATCGGAGCGGATGACGTCGATCATACTCGCCCGGGTGTAGCGGGTGAGCGTGGCGAGGGGGAAGAGGGACAACACGATCGTCGGCAGGATGAGCGTGCGTGGCTGTGAGAAGTCCCAGCCGATCGGCGGCAGCCAATTGAGCGTCAGCGAGAAGAGCACGATCAGCAGGACGGCGATCACGAAATTCGGGAGCGCCGTCCCGAGTATCGACACCCCGGCGCCGAGATAATCGACCCACGTATTTTGATAGATCGCCGCCAGGATACCCAGGGTCATGCCCACCACGATCGCCAGGAGCATCGCCATTGTCCCGAGCTGGAGGGAGGTCGGGAAGGTCTGCTTGATGATGTCGTTGACGGTGCGGGTCTTGTAGGAGAACGAAGTCCCGAAGTCCCCCCGCATCGCGTTCCAGAGGAAGGTGCGGTACTGCCACCACAGCGGCTTGTCGAGGTTGTACTTCGCACGCAGATTCGCCATCGCTTCTGGGCTGAGGGCATTGCGACCGCTGATGCTCGGGTCGAGGGGACTCCCCGGCGTGTTGTGGGCGATGAAGAAGACGATGGCCGACATCACGAGCAGGGTTGGGATGAGCCAGAACAAACGGTTCAGCACGTACTGAATCATCGGCAGGTCCTCCACACTCCACACAACGCCCCGCTTGTTCGGCGGGTATGCTCAATCGGAGACGGGCACCCGCAAGGCGGCGGGGATGCCCGTGCTATGCCAGCTTCACGTCTCCCTCATGGTTAGCCGTGCCCTTCTTCTCGAACCAAGTCTACAAGAGACGCCCCAGCGCCTGGAAATGTTCCGTCGACGGTGAGGGGTGTACAACGGCCACAGCGCAACACTGAGTAATTGTGAATACTGCACTATCTAAACTGTGCTTTGCTTCAGTGGGCGCACTGTAGCACAAGAAAATCGCGCGTGTCAATGCCCAGAGTTGTTCGGATAGCACAAACCGGGCTGAGGCGCAGCGATCTACTGCACCGCTCATCCTGGTCCGATCAGATACAGCGGCGTGTCTGGTATGTATGCTATCCTATCACGCAATCGGGAATGATCAAGCCTGTCGGCATGGCATTGTGTCGCACCGTACCCGAGGCGCTTGGTCTCCCTAGGGCGGTGGTGCGACACAACGCCGCGTGTGTCGGCGAACGCTCGCCCGCTGCGACCGATGAGCGGCTTGAGTGGGGAGAGGGCAGGGTATGACGAGCAACGCGACGCAGCCACGCTTCCTCTGGTGGGACGGCGAGATGATCCCCTGGCAGGAAGCCACCGTCCACGTCACACAGATGCACTGGTCGGCGGTATCGGCCATCTTCGAGGGGATCATGGCCTACTGGAACGACGAGGAGGAGGAACTCTTCGTCTTCCGGCTGGATGGTCATTTGCAACGCTTCCTGCGCTCGCAGAAGCTGATGCGGATGCGCCCGGACTATACCGAGCAGCAGCTCACCGATGCGATCACCGGCCTGCTGCGCGCCAACGAGCACCGCAGCGACACCTATGTCTTCCCCTACGCCTATCCGGCGGGGGGCGGGCGGTATCGCAACTTCTCCTCGGCGGAGCCACGTCCGGCGCAGATCACCATCACCACCCAGCCGTCGGCGTCGCATCTGCTGGCGCGCGACCTGAAGTCGGCCTGCATCAGCAGCTGGACGCGCATCTCGGATAACGTGATGCCGCCGCGTATCAAGAACATCGCCAACTACCGCAACGGGCAGCTCGCTTCATCGGAGGCGACGATTAACGGCTACGACATGCCGATCCTGCTCAATACGGCGGGGAAGGTGGCCGAGGGAGCCGGGGCGTGCATCATGATGGTGCGCGAGGGCAAGCTGGTGACCCCGACCGGCACCGACTCGATCCTGGAGAGCATCACGCGCGCGGCGATCATGGCGCTGGCGAAGGATCTCGGCGTCGAGATGGTGGAGCGCCCGATCGATCGCACCGAGCTTTACATCGCCGACGAGGTCTTCTTCTGTGGCACCGCCGCCGAGATCACCCCGGTCACCTCCGTCGATCGCTACGTGATCGGCGCTGGCGACCTCGGCCCGGTGACGACCGCGATCGAGCAGCGCTTCCACGACATCGTCCGCGGCAAGGACAAGCGTTACGCCTCCTGGGTCACCCCGGTCGGGGCGGCGCGGGCGGTCTCCGCCGACTGAGCGGCGCGTTTCGCAAGCGGTGGTGGGGCTCCCGCCCGCACCCCCGCCTCGTTGCGCTCGGCACCCCCGCTCCCCGGCCGAGGAGCGGGGGAGGATCACACCCTACCGCCGCTTGCGAAACGCAGCACTCAGTCGGCGCGGTGGCAGCGCGATATGGGGCGACGGCACACGGTGCCGTCGCCCCATCGTATTTGTGTGGTCTGTCGGAGCGTGGCGTGGCGCCGGGAAAAGTTGCGCGGGCAAGAACTCTGACACCAGCGCTTGCCACGCCACCGAATACGCAATACCCCTTGACGCGCCACCCTGTATGTAACTATTGTCTGGCGTGACGAGTCTATTGGAGCACGGTGCGCGATCGCGGTCCCAGCGCCGTCGCGATAGGAAAGGTAGGTGCGCGGTGGGCGCTGCAAGCAAGCCATTCGACGCGATCCCGGTCGTGACGCTGCCCCCCGACTATCCCCGCATCCTGCCCGCCTGGATCGCCGCGCAGGCGGAGCGATATGGGCCGATCTTCCGCGTGACCTACCCGTGGTCCGATCTCGCGCCGGTCTATCTGGTCGGGCCGGAGGCCAATCGCTTCGTGTTGCACACCGGGCGGGCGCACTTCAGCCACGAGCGCGGCTGGACGCCGATCATCGGCGAGATGCTCGGCAAGGGCGTGCTCAACATGGACGGCGCGGAGCACGACCGCGACCGTAAGATGATGAACCCCGGCTTCACGATCGCCTATATGGCCCGCTACCTGCCGATCATGATGCGCGTGATCGCGGAGCGGACGGCGGACTGGTCCTCGCGTGGCGAGGTGGATATCTTCGCGGAGGTGCGCCGGATCACCTTCGACATCGCGGCGGAGGCGCTGATCGGCCTCCGCACCGGCGCGGAAGTGGACCGGATGCGCGAGCTCTTCATGACCCTCCTCTACCAGGATGGCGGTGCCGGGCTGACGCGCGAGGAGTCGATCGCGCGCTTCCTGGCCGCCCGCGAGGAATTGCAGCAGACGTTGCTGCTGCGGATCGCCGAGCGGCGCGAGCATCCCACCGACGATATCCTGGGGCTATTGGTCGCCGGGCGCGGTGGCGAAGGTGCGCCGCTGAGCGACGCGAGTTTGCTCGGTCACGTCAACATCCTCCTCGTCGCCGGGCATGAGACGAGCACGACCCTCGCCTCCTGGCTCCTCTACCTCCTCGCCACCCACCCGGACTATCTGGCGCGTGTCCGCACCGAATTGGTGGCGGTTGCCATAGGGGCACCGGATGCGTCGCTCGGCCTCGACGCGATCAAGGGGCTGCGTGTCCTCGGTAATGCGCTGACCGAGGCGGGACGGCTCTGGTCGCCGGTGGCGAGCGGGCCGCGCGGCGTGATCGAGGCGTTCGACTTCGGCGGCTACCACGTTCCCATCGATACCCCGGTGCGCTATTCGATCGCGGGTGGGCATTGGCTCTCGGCGCACTTCGCCGATCCGGGGCGCTTCGATCCCGATCGGTTCGCCCCGCCACGCGAAGAGGACAAGCGGACCCCCTACGCGCTCATCCCATTCGGGGGCGGGCCGCGCATCTGCATCGGGGTCAACTTCGCGCAGATAGAGATCAAGGCGTTGGTGGCGCACATCCTCCGTCGCTACGATCTCATGCCCGTGCCCGGCCAGGAGGTCGCGCAGCGCTACGCCCCGACCCTCGGCTCACCGAGCGCCGGGATCCGTATGCTGGTGCGCGAGCGGGCGTTGGCGCTGGTATGACGAGCGAGGCAGCGGTTTCCAACGAGCAGACGATGGTTCGTCAGTGTCCTCAGTCGCTGGCGAGGAGCGCCCCCAGGAGGGGATCGGTATCGGGCGGTGGGATTTGCCAGAATCAGTCGGCGCGAAACCACGATCCCGGCACAATGATGGAGCGGTAACGCCCGACGGCGTCCGGCACGACCGGCCAGTATTTCCGGTCGTCACCGAGCCGATAGTAATCGATGCGTTCGTGCCCTGCGCGGGTCGATCAGGATGTACCCCGCCACGCGCTCGGCTTCGTACTCCTCGAATTTATCGACGCGATCGCGATAGACGCTACTCTCGGATACGATCTCGACGATCAGATCGGCGGGGCCATCGAGACGCTGTTCGCTCAGGCGATCGCGATGCTGCCGGGCGACGAACAGGATATCGGGTTCGCGCGCCGGGCCATCGGGTCGTGCGCGCATCTCGAATGGCGCGATCAGCGTCTCGCCGAGCGCGCGGGCGCGGCAGTGGCGCTGCAAAAGTTCGGCAAAGAAGATAATCAGGTGTTGATGGCGCAGTGACGGCGGCAGGAAGATGATCGTCCCCTCTGCGAGCCATTCCGCCTGGACACCGCTATCGGACAGGGCGAGGAACTCCTCGTAGCGCATCGTCTGTCGCTGTTCGCGGCGCGATGGCGAGGGGGCGGCGGCAACATACACCATAGCGACCCTCCGTTGTGCGAGGCCGACCCGAGCGGTGCGCCATCGCGCATGGCGATTACACCGCACCTTCGGTAGCGTAGCCGATCAACCGCGCCGTCAACCAGTCGAGGCTGCGCGCGATCACGTCGCGGATCTGGTGTGGCTCGTGCGGGCCGTGGCCGGAACCGGGGTAGAGGACGAGTTGCGTCTCGACCCCGCGATCCTGCAACGCGCGGAAGAACTCGCGCCCCTGGTCGGGCGGCACCACCCGATCTTCCAGACCGTGCAGGATGAGGGTCGGCGTGGTCACGCGGTGACTGGCATAGATCGGGGAGCGCACGGCGTAGATACCCTGCGGATCGTAGGGGTCCGCCTCGAAGAAGAGCGCATCCCAGGTGTGGAGATCGCTGGCACCGTGGAAGGAGTGCCAGTTCGCGATCCCCGCCCCGGCCACCGCCGCGCGGAAGCGACCCGTCTGCGTGACGCCCCACATCGTCATGTAGCCGCCATAGCTCCAGCCGCCGAGGCCGAGCCGGTCGGGATCGGCGATGCCGTCGGCGACGAGCCGATCGATCCCGGCGACGATATCGGTCCAGTCGTTGCCGCCCATGTCGCCGTGGTTCGCCTCAGCGAAGGCCACGCCGCGCCCGTTGGAGCCGCGATAGTTCGGCAGGAAGGCGGCGATACCGCGTGCGGCCAGCAATGGCGCGAGGGCGTTGAGGCCGCGATTGCTGAAGCCGTGGCTTGACATACCGGTCGGGCCGCCGTGGACGAGCGTCACCAGCGGGACAGGGCCGGTCGCCCCGAGCGGGCGCAGCAGCAGGCCGTGGAGTTCGAGGCCGTCCGGCGCGGTCCAGCGCAATTCCGTGAAGTCGGCGGTCAGGGCGGCGCGGCGCTCGCCGTGGGTGTCGGCCAGCGCGCGCCACCCGACCGCGCCATCCGCGATCGTGCCGAGCCAGAGATCGTCCGGCTCGCGCCCGCCGGAGCGCTGCGCGGCGAAGGTGCGCCCATCGGTGGCCGGGTAGATGCCGCCGAAACCGAGACGGTACGGCCCGTGCCAGAGGCGCTGCCAGCCCTCCGACCCTGCCGCCGCGATCAGGCCGAGGCTCGAACCGAGGTCGTCATAGGCGTAGGCGAGGAGACTCCGCCCATCGGGCTGCCAGGTGACCATGTTGACGCTGAAGTCGGCCCCGGCGGTCAGGTTGCGCGGCGTGCCCCCGCCGTGCGGGTCGCTCGGGACGAGCCAGAGATCGCCACCGGACATCCCCGGATCGCTCCAGGTACAGACGACGCAGGCGACCGCGCGCCCATCCGGCGCGGGGGCGGGGCGCGCGACCTGTCGCCCGGCGGGGGGCTGGTAGAGACTTGTCACCGCGCCGGTCGCCAGATCGAGGCGCGCGAGGCGGCAGCCGTACCAGGCCGCCTCGGTCGGATCATCCGCCGCGACGACGGCCAGCGCCGCGCCGTCCGCGAACCAGGAGAACTCCCAGATATGCGCCGCCGTGTCGGTCGTGCACCGCACCACGCCGTCCGCGAGCGCGATCGTCCAGAGGCGATCGCGGCGGCAGGCTTCCTCGACGACGATCGGGGCGTTCGCGACCCCTTTCGTCTCCTGCGGTTCGGGATCGGTGCGGAGGAAGGCGATCGTGGTGCCAGCGGGTGACCAGGCGAAGCCCTTGATCGCGCCGTCGCCGGTCGCCAGCGGTTGCGCCTCACCCCCGCCACGCGGGAGGAGGTAGAGGCGTTTCCCGTCGCCGGCGCGGTCGGAGAGGAAAGCGAGGGTCTGCCCATCGGGCGACCATGCGGCGGCGGTGTCCTTGCCGCTGCCGTGCGTCAACTGGCGCGGGGTGCCCCCAGCGGCGTCCACGAGCCAGAGGTGGGTGCCGGTGTCCGCATCCGCGCCCGCCAGGGCCGCCCCGACCTCGTAGACGACCGCCGACCCATCGGGACCGATCCGCGCCCCGCCGACGCTCCGAAACGCGAGCAGTTGATCGACTGTCAGCATGGCGACGCCCTCTGGGGCGAGCGGGCGGAGTGGGCGGGGTAGAGCGAGTAAACAAGTTTGCAACAGTGGGATATCAGATGCTATCGAACGCTACTGCTCGTTTCTACTCGCCCACTCGCCCCTAATACGCCCGCGCGAAGATCCAGCGCGGGCCGGTGGTTTCCTTGCCGCAGACGAGGCACGGACCCGGATCCGGTTGGCCGTCGAGCGGCAGATTGCGGCTCGTCGCCTTCGTCTCTTCCTTGATCCGCGTCTCGCAGGCGGCGTCCTCGCACCAGCGGATCAGGTTCCAGCCCGCGTTCTCGGCGACGCGACCCTTGAACTCGGCGTAGCTATCGACCGTGGCGGTCTTGCTGTCCAGCATCGCCTTCGCCTTCGCGAAGAGATTTGCCTGGACTTCATCGAGCAGGGCCGGGATCGCCATCGCCAGCTCGGCCACCGGGACTTGCTGCTTCTCGCGGGTGTCGCGGCGCACCACGAGCACTTGGTTGGCGGCGATGTCGCGCGGGCCGACTTCGAGGCGCAGCGGCACCCCCTTCAGCTCCCACTCGCTGCGCTTCCAGCCGGGGCGATTGTCGCTCCAGTCGCTGTCCACGCGCACACCCACCGCCTTCAGGGTGGCGAGCGCGGCGTCCAGCGCCGTCTCGACCTCCGCGCGCTCGTCGTCCTTGCGGAAGATCGGCACGCCGATCACCTGGGTCGGGGCGATGCGCGGCGGCAGGACCAGCCCGGCATCGTCGCCGTGGACCATGATCACCGCGCCGATCACGCGCTGGCTGACCGCCCAGGAGGTGGTGCTGACACTCTTGCGGGTGCCGTCGCGGTCGAGGAACTGGATGTTGAACGCCTTGCCGAAGTTATCGCCGAAGTAGTGCGAGGTGCCCGCCTGCAACGCCCAATGCTTGCCGCCCATCATCGCCTCGACGCTGAAGGTGCGTTGCGCCCCCGCGAACCGCTCCGACTCGCTCTTGCGGCCTGGGATCACCGGGATCGCCAGCTCGTTCTGCAAGAAGTCCGTGAAGAGATCCAGGATCGTCATGGTGAACGCCTCGGCCTCGGCGGCGGTGGCGTGGGCGGTGTGTCCCTCGTGCCAGAGGAATTCGAGGGTGCGGAGCCAGACGCGCGGGCGGTTCTCCCAGCGGACGGCGCTGTTCCACTGATTGAGGAGCTGCGGCAGATCGCGGTACGACTGCACCCACTTGGCGAGCATCGTCATGATGATCGCCTCGCTCGTCGGGCGCACCGCCAACCATTCCGACTCCGGCAGGTCGCGTCCGCCACCGCGCGTCACCCAGGCGACCTCCGGGGCGAAGCCCTCGACGTGATCGGCCTCGCGCTCCAACAGGGCGCGCGGGATCAGGAGCGGGAAAAAGGCGTTCTTGACGCCGACTTCCTTGAACTTCGGATCGAGGTAGTGCTGGCACGCCTCCCAGAGGGCGTAGCCGTAGGGCTTGAGGACTTTGCAGCCGCGCACCGGCGCGTCGTCGGTCAGTCCGGCCTTCTGGTTCACCTCGACGAACCAGCGGTCGAAATCATCCTCGATGTCGGTCAGATCCTTGACGTAGCGGAAGTCATTGCCTGCTTGCTCGGTCGACATCCGGTCCTCTCCTTATGGCGATTGTGCGGTCGTGCCGCGCGTGACCCTCCCACAGGGCGTCGGCGCGGCGGTATCCTCCCGCGCTGGCGCAGTGCGGCGATCATCTTTGACTGTCAGAGATATGGCAAGAGCGCGTCGGACGCGCAGCGGTGGCCGAGGCCCGCAGGGGCTTACCCCTGCCGAAGAGGGACCGGCAGGCCACCCCGCCCGGTTCCGGCGTTGCGGTCGCGCACCGAGGCCAGGCGTGTGGCAGCACCCCGGTCGCCGACCGAGTCGCGAGTGCGCGAATTGTGGCCCTGCGCGGCGCTCATGCTGCCCCGATCCGACGTGAGGAAAGTGAAAAAGGGTCGCCCCGCTTCGTTGCCGTGAGTATAGCACGGGCATTGGTGGGAAACGGTATCCCGCCGGTGCGCTGCTAGCGGTCGGCCAGCAGATAATCGTGAAGGGCCGCGCGATTCGCCGCCAATGGCTGCGCCGCGTCGAGGATGAGGCGTGGGTCCGACCACGGCGCGTAGCGCGCCCGCACCGTGAGGACATCGTCCCAGGTGAGTTCCGGCCAACCCGGTATGCCGCGTTGCCGGGTGGCGAGCCGCGCGCGGTGGAGCGCCTCGTCGGAGCAGAGGCACTCGACGATTCGCAGTTGTGCGCCGTGCTCCCGCGCCAGGACACGCCAGCGCTCGCGTATCCGCTCGAACGTCGCCACGCTATCGAGGATCGCCGACTGCCCGCGCCGCAATTGCTCGGTGGCGAGGGTGGTGAGCAGTTCGCCAGCGGCCCAACCGGAATCGGCATCCGCCCCGATCCCGGAGCGCCAAAGGGCCGCTTCGAGCTGATCTTTGGCGAAGAGCGGGCAGTGTAGCAGCGTCGCGGCCTCCTCCGCCAGCGTCGATTTCCCGGTGCCTGGCAAGCCGGCGAAGATGATCAATCGCATGGTGGCGCTCATCGCTCGCCTCCTGCGAGTGGGGTCTGTCCACGCTCACACCGAGTGGCGCGGCGCATGGCACGTTCGGAACGCGATCGCCATGACAGATTGCTGACAGTGGTACAACGAACGGCCCGCGCGACGGTGGCATGCGCCTGCCCGCCCGCCGCTGGCCCGCTCCTGCCGCATGCGATCAGCGCCGCCATCAACGCCGTTGCGGCGCATCACCGCCGTCGTGCTGGCCCTGCGCCGGCCTTCTAGCGGAGCCTCGCCTACTTAGGATCTGCCAAGGAATAACGGTACTTTGTTGCCCTCGGGGTAATAGCAATCAGGGGGCGTGCAATTCGCCAGAAACGAGATAGTACGTACTGGCAGCGTAGGGCGAAGATGACGCGCTGGGTTCGCCCGCTTCCACCCTACAATCCGAAGGCAACAAAGTACCGATAACCTACCCGGTTGGTCCCTCCATTCCCGAATAGAATGCCAATTCTGGCCGAGAAATCGGGTCGGTTGTTCGTTGACCGACCCTTATAGCCGATGTAGACGCTATGGGTGGTGCCGTCATCCAGCGTGGCCGTGATGACCTGGCTATTGGCCCGCGAGCGTGCTGGCCGTCTTGTAGTTGTAGATGTACTGGTGCGCCTTGCTGTCCCAACGGAAAGTGGTCCCCGTGTCCCCCGTCACCGTGGACTCGCTCTCGTCCACCGTCCCGACCGCGCAGGGCTGCGGGGGCGACACCGAGAAAGTTGGCGGGCTGCCCGCCTGCACCGCCGCCCCGGTCGCGTCGGCGAGCCCGAACTTGACGGGTACGGTGCTGCCCGCCTTGAACATGCTCGGCGACGTGGCCTCTGGGGTGGGGTCGTTGATCGGCCGCGCGGAATGGTGACGATCGTTTTCTGGGTTTCCTCGATCTGCGGCGGGGTCGTTGATCGGCCGTGCGAAGCCGATCCACTGGTAGAGCACATTGAGCGTACCCGGCACGTAGCGGATGGTGTAGTTAGGGGCGACTGCCCCGGCGCAGGTGATGGGGTACGCTCCCGCCGGGCTGCTGGTGGTCGCCGTGGTGCGGCACGGCGGCTTGGTGGTCAGCGCGTCGGCGGTCTCCCCGTTGACGAAGCCGCTGTAAGTGGCGGTCAGCGCCGGGACGGCACCGTGCAGGATCATCTGCTGATTAGCCGCCGCGATCGTCAGCGGCGCGGGCGTGATCGTCAGCGCGCCCGCCTGGTAGGCGATAATATGGATCTGGCCGCGGTGTTCGCCGCCCGTGCGCGGCCCGTGCGGGCCGCGCGGTTGATGGGAGCCACGGCGGCGTTGTGCGATTTGCTGGGCATTGCGCTGGCGGCGGTGAACCAGCACGAATATGCGCGCACCGAGGCGATCGTGCGCGAGCAGCTGCGTGCGCCTACATTTGACCAGGCTTGGTCCGCTGGCCGGGCGCTGACGCTGGAGCAGGCGCTGGTGGAAGCGGCGGCGCCGCTCGCGCCTGTCACTTTACCCGGTACGCTTCCCGTGCCACTTACCCGGCGCGAAGCGGAAGTCGTGCGCTTGCTGGCGCACGGGTACGCCGATCGCTAGATCGCCGCCGAACTGGTGATCAGCGTCCGCACCGTCGGCGTCCATGTCCCGCACCTGATCGCCAAGCTCCAGGTCCGTTCTCGCTGGCAGGTTGCGGACTGGGCGATGATGCAGGGCCTGGGCCAGCCGCCAGCTGGCTGACGCCCCACCACCCCTGGCTGCCACTCCCTGGTCTACGTAGGTTACGTAGGCCACCAGCGGCGCGTCGGCCAGGGGTGGGTGTCGACGCGCTCGGCCTTCAGGTGGTAAAGAAGCTCTCGCCCATCGCGTTGTCGTAGCAATCGCCACCGTCGCCTGGCTCGCTGCGTGCTTGCGCGTCGCCGCCTGAGCGGGTCACGGCGCGAGCGGCACCCCGGTTCGACGCTGCTTCCGCGCCCCGCAACCCACCGGAACTTCGCAGCCTCCTGTCCACGTTCACACCAACCCGATCATATTCACCGGGCTGAACATGACCGTTCGCTTCAACCATGCCATGCGCCGAAAGGTGCGATTCCTAGCGCCGCCACCAACGACGCTGCGGCGGTTCGTCGTCGCCAGCGAGCGTGGCGATGACGGTCGGCAGCGTGGCGAGATCGGATACCGTGGCGTCGGCCTCGTTGTCGGGCTGATTCAGGGCCGCTTCCGTGGAGGCGTACCAGATGGCGCGCAGCCCCGCCCGATGCGCCCCCTGCACGTCGAAGCGGTAGGAGTCACCGACATGAATCGCGTCGGTGGCCGCGCTGCCGAGATCGCGCAGGGCGGCGTGGTAGATCTCCGGGCGGGTCTTGTAGTAGCCGCAGGAGGCCGAGGTGATGATCGTGTCGAAGGCTCCGACGACGCCGAAACGCTCCAGCGTCCAGTCGAGGAAGGGGTGATGGACCGCGCTGGAGACGACACCCAGGCGCAGACCCCGCGCGCGGAGCGCCCCGATCGCCGCGACGATGCCCGGTTCCGGTCGGGCTTCCGGCAATGCCTCGCGCATCAGCGTCTCGATCGCCGCCGCGACCGCCCCGTCGTCGGGTGTCAGATCGAGCGTGTGCAGGGTCGCCAGGGTGCAGTCGAGGGCGTCGCGCTCCGCGCCGCTCGCCATGATCCCCTCGCGCAGGGCGCGGTAGGTGACGCGGGCTTGCGCGGCACTGCCCTCCGGCGCGGCAAATTCGCCGCGCTCCGCGAGGAGGCGCAGCACCTCGGGGACGAGTTCGCGGATCTCGAGGGCGAACCAGCGGTCGCAGCGCGCGATGGTGTTGTGAAAGTCGATCGTGACCGCGCGGATCGGCATCGCTCTCTCCTTGGATTGGGGCGCAAAGCCACTCCCGACCATGCCCGGTGTCCTGCGCCTATCGTCGCCTAGTATGGCAAATACCGTCCGAACTCGTCGCGTATCCAGCGCCCTTTCAAGGAAAGGCATCGCCGCAAGGCGGGCGCGTGTGCCACTGACATTGCTCTTTCCGGTGTGCGATTGTGTACGAATCCACGAACGGACGCGGAAAAGTATTGACATGGCTAGCCGACTACGCTACACTGCCGCAGTAGAACAAATGTTCTCAACGCCCTGGCGATGCTGAAGGAGCACTCACGATGGTTGACAAGCTCGGGACGACGCAACGTGATGTCTATCTCTTTATCATCCGTTATTGGAAGCGCGAGGGATTCGCTCCCACCGTGCGCGAGATCGGCGACGAGTTCGGGATCGTGCCGAGCAATGTCTACCATCACCTCAAGAAGCTTGAGGGTAAAGGTTTCATCCGACGGCGCGGCAATCTGGCCCGGTCGATCGAGATCGTCGATCGGGACGCGATGCGCGATGAGGCACAAGAGAACGGGCTCATTCGCCTGCCGATTCGCGGCCTGATCGCCGCCGGGCAGCCGATCGAGGCGCTCGACGATCGCGACGATTTCTACGAGGTCTCGTCGGCGCTGGCGGGGAGCACCGAGGCGTACGCCCTGCGGGTACGCGGGACCAGTATGATCGACGAGCACATCTGCGACGGCGATCTGGTGATCATCCAGCCGCAGACGACCGCGCGTAACGGCGAGATCGTCGTCGCGCTCCTGGCCGACAACGGTGTGACCCTTAAGAAGTTCTACCACGAGGGGAAGCACATCCGCCTCCAACCGGCCAACGCGACGATGGACCCGATCATCATCCCCGCCGATGGCGACATCGCGATCCAGGGGACGGTGCGCGCGGTCATCCGTCAGGTCGCCTGCTAGGGCTCCGGCCCTTTCTTTTTGCCCACGGTGTTCTAGGTTTTGTTCTAGTCGGATCGCCAGGTGCGGTCGGGAGGGACGATCATGAGCGCAGCACGACGCCATCAGCAGTACGTGGTGGTCGACGACGATGCCCAGACGCAACACATCCCGAGCGGCGCGGTGCGCGGCGCGACCTCGTTGCGCGCCGTCCCCCAGGCGGCCCCGGCCCCCCGCCGCCAGCGTTCGGCATACGCCGAGGCGCGGGATGCCCGCCCGGCACCTCGGCCACTGACGATGCCCGACCCGAGCCGCATCCTGACGACGGCGCTCCTGATCGGCGCGCTGGCGATTGTCCTCTACTTCGGGATCACCAGCTTGCTCGCCTGGGCACAGGTGAAGATGGACGACGTGCAGTACGGTCGCCCGCGCACCTCGCAGCTCGATGCCTTCGTCGGGCACGGCGAGGCGAACGGCAGCCCGACCCACTTCACCGCCCTGAACCTGAATCGCCGCGTGACCATCATGGAGTTCCCTGGCGGCGACGTGACGAAGCCGCAGGTGATCGTGGGGCCGACCCTCTTCGGACGGGACGAGGATCTGACGGTGATCAAGCTGCGGGTCGAGGATATCAACGGCGACGACAAGCCCGATCTGACCGTGCAGGTGAAGGACGAGCGGCTCGTCTACATCAACGATGGCAACGCCTTCCGCCCGATCACGAACGATGAATTGGCCCATCTGAAGCAGCAAGGAGGCCGCTAGTGAAGAACCGCCTGCAACTCTACGTCGGCCTCGCAACCATCCTCGCTATCCTGGGGGTCTTCTTCTCCCGCGCCGCGCCGCCCGGCACCACCTTCAGCGCCCCAGCGTTCGGTGTCGCCGCCGCCGCCGCCGCCCCCATCTCGACCACGTCGCCCGCCAGCCCCGCCCCCGCCACATCGGCTGCCCCCTCGACCGCTCCCGCGAGCTACGTGACGCCGGGCCCGGCGAGCAACAAGGGGGATGGTGTGCCACCGGCGGCAACCGCCGTCGCCACGCCGAACGTCGCCGCTGCGGCCACCGGCGAGACCTGGGACGTGCGCCATACCCCCTCCGTCGATGCGGCGGCGATCCGCCAGGTCTTGCAGCGGTACAACTCCCCCGCCGTCGGGGCCGCCGATGCGATGTATAACCTGGGCGTCGAGTATGGCATCGACCCGGCCTTCTGCCTCGCCTTCTTCGTCAACGAGAGCACGGCGGGCACGGCGGGGGTGGCGCGCACGACGAAATCGGTGGGGAACATCCGCACCACCGCCGGGTACGCCGACTATCAGGGCTATCGCAAGTACGATAGTTGGGAACAGGGTATCGAGGACTGGTATCGCCTGATCCGCGACCTTTACATCGGCCAATGGAACCTGACCACCGTCGATCAGATCATCCCGGTCTATGCGCCGACCTTCGATAACAATAATCCCGACCACTACGTCTCGACCGTCGAAAAGCTAGTGAGCGCCTGGCGGGGCACACGCTAACCGACGGCCCTTGATGCGGCGCGGCGACTGGTCTGAATCCGGTCGCCGCATCACCGTGTCCCGCGCCGCGATCCGATGATGGGGGGAATGATGGCTTGGAGTCTCGCGCCGCGCCTGTTCCGGCACCGTGCGGCGGAAACACCGTTACTCGCCGCCGAACCGCCCGGCCTCCCGGCAGGGGTCATCGCGCTCGGTCGCGGCGGGGCCGGTGAGATCGGGGCGTTGCTCCGCGACGATGGGGTCCACGCCGGGTTACTGCGCGTGCTGGCCCCGGCGGGGCGCGGTTTGGCCGATGTGGCGGCGCTCGCCGAAGCGCTGCCCCCCGGCGCGTGCCAGATCGTGACCGTGCGCTGGCCGATCGATCCCGATCGGGCGGCGCGCTCCTGGCGTGCGGCGACGCGCGGCGGCATGGTGGGAACGGCGCTGGCCGGGGAGATCGGGGCGGGCTATCTCCCGGCCCTCGCCGAGGCGGGTTGGAGCGAGGTGCGGACTTTCCTGACGATCCTGCGTCCCGACCCGGAGCGCCTGTTGCGCGATTTGGTCGCCATCGCCGGGGCGTTGCCGCTCCGCGCACGCCCCGCCACCCTGGCCGAGGCGAAGCATCTGGCCGGGGAGTGGTTCGCGCCACACGCGGCGGGGCTGGTGACGATCGGCTGGTCGCTGACCGAGTTGATCGCCGAGCCGCCTCCCGATTGGGCGCGCATGATCCTCGAAGCCCCGGCGTTGCGCGGCATCGCGACGACCCTGACCCTGCACCTGGAACCGGTGGGCACGCCCGCGCCGGTCTCCCTTGAATTGCACCGCCGCCTCGCCGAGATCGACGCGGAGATCGCGGCGCGACGCGACGCCGCCCCGCGCCGCCCCGACGAAGCGGATGAGGCGGAGGATCTCCTGGCGGAACGACATGAACTGCTCGCCGCGCTCGCCACGTCTGGTACGAGCAACGATCGCCCGCGCCCCGCGCAGCTCCTCCTCGGTTGCTCGGTGGAGCCGCAGAGCGCGCGGGCGTTGCGCGGCGAGATCGAGGCGGTCCTGCACCGGGTCGGCTTGCAGGCGATCTCGCTCGGTCCGGGCCGCAGCGACGACACGCTCCTCTCCTGCTCGCCGCTCGGCATCGCGCTCGTCGGGCGCGAGCTGACGCTGACCACGCGCGGCGCGTCCCTGCTGGCCCCGATCGTCCCGGCGATGGATGGGCTCGGGGCGATGGGCAGCGACGAGCGCCTACGCGGCCTCCCGCTCGGCTTGCGGCGCGATGGTGCGGCGACGATCGTGCCGCCCGGTAGCGATCTCGTGGCGGTCGGCGAGGCGGCATCCGGGCTGACTGCGGCGATCCAGACCTGGACCCTCGGCCAACTCGCGAGCGGGACCGAAGTGCTGGTGGTCGATACGCACGGCGGCTGGCGCTCCGCCGCGCTGGCGGCTGGCGGGGAACGGGTGCCGGTCGCCCTCGGCCTCGGCGGCTTGCTCGGCAGCCTCGGCGCGGAGGGCTTGCGGGACGATGGCCCGGCGACGCGACAGATCGCGCACTGGGCGGACATGATCGCCCGGATACTGGTCGATCTCTGCCCCGATCTCGATGATGACGAACTCGGCGATCTGACCGGGCAGTTGTTGGCCCTGGCGGAGGGCGATCTGGCCTGGGGCGAGCCGGTGCAATTGGGGCCGATCATCGCGCGCCTGCGCGAGAGTGAGCGCGAACCGGCGCGGCACCTCGCGGCGATGCTGACGGCGACCGGCGCGCTGAAGCCCCTGCCGCCGCACGAGTGGCACGGCGGCCTGACGGTCTTCGAGGCCGTACCCGACCACGCCGGGCAGCGGATCGCCGCGCCCGCCGGTTGCGCGGCGGTGGCGCTGGGCGCGATCCGCGATGCGCTCGGCAATGCCGTGCTCGATGGGCGACGCGCCCGCCTGATCGTGCTCGATGATCTGACGACCCTGCTCGAAGCCTCCGCCGGCCCGACCCTCCTGAGCGCGATTCTGACGGCGGCGGGTCGGGCGGGGGTGCCGGTCTGGTGCGCCGCGTCGTCGCTCGCGGCCTGCCCGCGCCCGGCATTGGAGGCGTTGCGCGCGCTGAGCCCGCTGGCGGTCCTCTTCCCCGCCCAGCCGGATAGCCTGCGGGCCACCGCGCGCGCGCTCGATCTCCCGCCGGGCCTCTTCGAGGGGCGGGCGGGGCTCAGCGCTGGCGAGGCGCTGGTGATCCACGGCGAAGACGCCACGCCGATCCAACTCCTGCCGCTGGCCTTGCCGCCGTATACGTTGCGGTAAGGTCGGGCAGCATCCGAGTATCCCCACTCTGAACCGGCTAATGGGGGAAATGTGGAGCCTGACGCCGTGATGATCCGATCACTTCCCAGCGGCGATGATGCTGTGTGCGATCTGGTCGATGTCGCCATTGGGTACGTGCGTCACAGCCGCGAGTTCCGGTGGGAGGGATTGTCCAACGAAGAAGGGTAGACCGACAGTTTGCAGCATCGGTACATCGCCTGCTGAGTCCCCCACCGCGGCCACCTGATCAAGCCCGATATCGAGAGCGGTTGCAAGCGCTCGAATCCAGCGTGCTTTGTCTTCGGGCCAGAAGTGCGCGATCGTGCCGTCTGCGGCGAGGTTCGTTCCGACGTAGTAGTCGGCGCTGAGCAACCGTGCGAACCAGGCGACAGCGAAATCCCAGGTAATCGACACGAGGGCTGTCGCGACGCCGTGCTGACGGAGACGAGCGAAACCGGCGTAGAGGCCAGGGGCTAAAGTCGCGTCGGCAAGCGGCTTGCAGAGTACGGCATGGCTGCGACCAGCATACCAGCCGGCCATCTCAGCGCGTGCGGCGGTGATTTGCGCGACAGTACTCGCTCGCTCGAACTCGCGCATCCGCGCTAATCGCCCGAGCGGTCGGGCGATCGCCTCGCAACAGGTATCCGGGCGGATCAGCGTACCATCCACATCGAACGCCGCAAGCCGGATGCGCCTGTTGTGCGACATCACCCCTCCACCGTCTCCAACCGCTGGAATCGGTATAGCCGCCATTGTCACAGAGAAATTAGCGTTCCCTCGTTAGGGCTTGTCAAAGAATACCCTCCCCGGTGTCTGGGGCGCGCGGGGCGATGGTGTAGTTCCACTCGCCGTGGAAGGGATCGCGGGTGAGCCGGAGGGTGGCCATCTGGGCATCGGAGACCTGCTG
>JAABUU010001681.1_pt1 | contig 35572 bp, 33 predicted proteins | sample 5559301 | NCBI WGS metagenome assembly JAABUU01 (sample SAMN10711884, study PRJNA513360) | rock metagenome | isolation source: Antarctica rocks | place: Antarctica: Victoria Land, Richard Nunatak white
CACGATCGCGCGGCTGGGCTGGACGCACAAAAAAAACGGTCGGCGCGGTCGAGCGGGACGAGGCGGCGCGGGCGGCGTGGCGCGAAGAAGTCGCGGGCTGGGCGCCGGACGACGTGGTGGTGCTGGACGAGAGGGGGGCGAACGTGGGCCTGACGCCGACACATGCGCGTGCCCCGCGCGACGAGCGGGCCTATAGCACCGCGCCCTGCAATAAAGGGACCACTCACACCACCCTGGCGGTGCTGACGACGGCGGGGCTGGCGGCGGCGATGACCGTGCGCGGCGCGGCGGACACGCCGACCGTCGAGGCGTTCGTGCGCGAGCTGGTCGTGCCGCTGCTGCGCCCGGGACAGCTCCTGGTGCTCGACAATGTGGCGACCCATAAGGGCGCCACCCTGCGCCGGCTGGTGGAAGAGGCGGGCTGCCGACTGCGCTTCCTGCCCGCCTACTCGCCCGACCTGTCGCCGATCGAGGAGGCCTTCGCCCAGCGCAAGGCGCTGCTGCGCCGGGCCGAGGCGCGCCCGGCGGCGGCGCTGGAGACGGCCCTCGGCGACGCGCTTGCTGCGGTCACGCCGCGCCACGCCCGCCACTACTTCACCCACTGCGGCTACGGCACCGCTACATAATTCTGCGAAACGCTGTAAGCAAATGAAAGGACGGGCCTTGCGGCCCGCCCCGGTACATCTTGCTATGCGCCGCGAGCGCTTAGCGCGCGAAGCGACGACGCGCCATGATCGCGCCCAGCGCGAGCAGCAGGCTGAGGACGACGACGAAGAGGCCCATCAGCGGCAGGCCGATGGAACGGGTCGCCATGCCGCCGCCGCCCGTGTTCGGCAGGCCAGGGGCCGCCCCGGTCGTCGCGGCCTGCACGATCAGCGTGCCCATCATGCGCGGGTGGATCGTGCAGATATACGTGTACGTACCAGGGGTGGTGACGGTGACGGACGCGCTCTGCCCCTGTTGCATATCGGCGGTCTTGAAGCCGCCATTGTCTGCGGTCGCGTTATGCGGCGCGGTATCCATGTTGGTCCAGGTCACCGTGTCGCCGACCTGCACGGTGAGCGGCGTCGGGCTGAACGCGAAGTTCTGGATCTTGACACTCGATTGGGCGGCCTGGGCTGCCATCGCCCCGCTGAAGTGAAAGGCGAGTAACAATGCCGGAAGGAATGCCCCCACGAACTGCAGCAGTCGTCTCGTCACCATGCCAGCCTCCTCCTCAGAGTGCTGCCCCCGAGCAGCCCTCTACTCTCTCCACGCCCCGCAAACACTTTTACCGAGCGTCTGCACTCCTGTACGCCGCGATCGGACGACCGGATTTGCTGGTCGTCCGATGTTACAAGAGCGGTGGTTCGACTTGGGACAAGCTTGGCGACAAGGGGATGCCGGGGTCGTCGAAACAGCCCCGCTATTTCTGGCGGAAGTGCGGGATGACCTCGCGCCCGATGGTCTGGATCGCGGCGAGGATGTCGGGGCCGAGGGGCGGGCCGAAGCTGAGGTGGCGCACGCCGCGATCGCGCAGCGCTTCGAGGCGCTCGATCAGGTCGTGTGGGGTGCCCGCGATGCCGATCGCCAGCATCTTGTCGGTCACGAGGTCGCGCGCGCGCTGCGGATCGCGCTCGGTCATGATCGCGTGCTCGATCGGCGTGAAGTCCTCGCGCGTCACGCCGAGCCGCGCCCAGATCGTCGGACTGAGGGCATGGCCGTAGTAGGCGATCTTGTCTTTCAGCGGCGCTTCGGCGGTCGCGCGGTCGGACGCGACCGAGCACCAGATACAGGCGGCCACGTCGATCTCGTCCATCGAGCGCCCCGCCCGTTCGGTCCCGGCGCGGATCAGCGGCAGGATCTCGTCGTAGCTCTCCGGCGGGAAAAGGAGCGGCAGCGCGCCGTCCGCGAGTTCCCCGGTCAGGCCGAGCATCCGCGGACTGAACGCGCCGAGATAGATCGGGATACGCCGATCGCGCGGCGGCGGGAAGCGGAGGTACGCATCGTCGGTCCAGGAAGGATCGCCGCCGCGCGCGCCGCCCAGCGCGGCGCGGATCGCGAGGATCGCGCGGCGGGTGGTGTCGAGCGGCGCGGTCTGCTCCATGCCGATCCACTTCAGGAACTCCGCCGCGCCCGCCGCGAGTCCCAGGTGGAAGCGCCCGCCGCTGAACTCGTCGAGGGTCGCGGCGAACATCGCGATCTCGGCGGGGGGCAGGGTGTACGGGTTGAGGATGCCGGTGCCGAGGCCGATCCGCTCCGTCGCGGCGGCGACGGCGGTGAGGATCACCGGGGCACTCCGCAGGAAGAGATCGTGGCTGACCCAGAACTGATCGAAGCCCGCCTCCTCCGCCGCCCGCGCCAGCGTGATGTACTCGCGCACCGGCAGATCATTGTTGAGCCGCAACGAGAATTTCATCGCCCTCCCACGTTAGTCGGCAGTCGGCAGTGGTGGCGCAGTGACAGTAATGGGCAACGCCTGATAGCAAACCCACAGCGGAGTACGGGCCATCTCTCTCTGACGACTGCCGACTGCCGACTGCCGACTCGCCTACGGCTTCTCCCCCTGATGCGCGGGGAGACTCGGATCATTGCCCCACTCATTCCAGGAGCCGTCGTAGTTGTGGCCCGGACGACCGAGGCGGTCGAGCGCGAAGAGGACGGTTGTCGCGGCGACGCCACCATTGCAGTAGGCGACGATCGGCACGTCGGGCTGCGCCTCGATCCCCGCGCCGCTCAATACCTCGCGTAGGTCGGCATCGGACTTCCAGGTGCCTTGCGGTGTGAACAACTGCGCGTTGGGGACGAGGACCGCGCCGGGGACGTGCCCCCCCTGCCCGCCGCGCGCGATCGCGCCGGTGTACTGCTCGCGGTCGCGCGCGTCGATGATGATCGCGTCGCCGAGTTCGCTGTGCGCCAGCACTTCCTGCGCGGAGACCCGCCCCTGCCGCCCCGCCCGGGGGGTGAAGGTGGCGGCGGGGTAACCTGGAGCCTCGGTGCTGGTAGGTCGGTCTTCGGCGGCCCACTTGTTCCAGCCGCCATCGAGGATCGCGGCGTTGCCGTGGCCGTAGTAACCGAGCGCCCACCACATTCGCGTGGCGAACTGCGACCCCTTATGGTCGTAGATGACGACGTAGCTCTCGTCGCCGATGCCGAGCACGCCCATCAGCGCGGCGAACGCCTCCGGCGTGGCGAGTTGCGCCGGGATCGGGTCGTCCGGGTTGATGATGTCCGTGGTCCAGTCCACGTAGACCGCGCCGGGGATGTGCGCCGCGTCGTACTCATCGCGCGCGCCGGTATACTGCGCCGACTGCTTGCCCCCTTCGCCGAGGACCGTCTTGACGTAGCCGCGCATGTCCACGATTCGCAGCGCGGGATGGGCCAGGTGCGCGGCGAGCCAGTCGGTTTCGATCAGTGTGCCGGGCCAGTCCAAAGTTTCGGGGATCGTCACGTTCTTGGTAGCCATCGCGTCCCTCTCACAAATGATCGTCGCGCTAATCGGCGACGGTGTCGGTGCCGGCGGTGCCGGTTCGTGGCGCGCGCCGCGCCAGCCCCAGCGTGCCAAGCCGGGTCAGCAGCTCGGCGTAGACCGTGAACCCGTGATCGAAGTTCTCCAGGCGGAAGAACTCGTTCGGCCCGTGCAGATTCTCGTCCGGCATCTCCCAGGCGAGGAGGATCGTGTCGAGCCCCAGATCGGCCTTGAAGAACTCCGCGACCGGCAGCGTGCCGCCGAGGCGGATCAGCAGCGGATCGACGCCATAGGCGCGATGGATCGCCTCGCTCGCCGCCAGCAGCGCCGGATGCTCGGGGTCGATCGCGTAGGCGCGCGACGATCCCACCACGCTCGTGACGGTGATGGTGACGCCGGACGGCGTGTGCGTGGCGACGTGCCGCTCGATCGCCGCGATCACCGCCGCAGGCTCCTGGCCCGGCACCAGCCGACAGGTGATCTTGGCGTGCGCCTCGGCGGGGATCACCGTCTTGGAGCCCGCGCCCTGGAAGCCGCCCCACATGCCGTTGATGTCGAGGGTCGGGCGTGCCCAGTTGCGCTCCAGCGCCGAGTAGGCCGGGTCGCCAACCGTGCCGCCGAGGCCGAGCGAGGCCGCGTATGCCGCCTCATCGAACGGTACGGCGGCGATCTCCGCGCGCTCACGCTCGGTGAGCGGTTCGACGCCAGCGAAGAAGCCGTCGATCGTGATCCGCCCATCCGCATCCTTGACACTCGCCAGTACCGTGGCGAGCGCGGCGAGCGGGTTCGGGGCCATCCCGCCGTGCAGGCCGGAGTGGAGATCGCCCGCCGCGCCGCGCGCGTCGAGCTGTACCCCCGCCAGCCCCTTCGAGGCGAGGACGAGTGAGGGCTGCTCCTGCGACCACATCGCGCTATCGGCGCTGATCGCCACGTCCGCGCCGAGGCGGTCGCGGAAGGCGTCCAGCGCGGGGCGCAACGAGGGCGAGCCGATCTCCTCCTCCCCCTCGAAGAGGAAGAGCAGATTGATCGGCGGCGCACCGGCGGTCTGCCCGAACGCCTCGGCCACGGCGATCGGGATCATGAGATTCCCCTTGTCGTCGCTCGCCCCGCGCGCGTAGAGGCGTCCGTCGCGGACGGTCGGCTCGAAGGGCGGCGTCTCCCACTCGTCGAACGGATCGGCGGGTTGGGTGTCGTAATGGCCGTAGATCAGCGCCGTGGGCGCGTCGGGGTTCGTCGCCGGCCAGGCTCCGAAGGCGAGCGGGTTGCCCGCCGTCTCCAGGAGTTCCGCGTGCGGCACCCCGGCGGCGCGCAGCCGCTCCACGAGCCACGCCGCCGCGCGGCGCATATCCGCGCGGTGCGCGGGGAGCGCGCTGACGCTGGGGATGCGGATCAGCGCGTTGAGGTCTTCCAGCAGCCGCGCCCGATTAGCGGCGAACCACGCCGCGAGACTCGCCCCGGTCCCCTGTCCCGCTGTCATCGCCCCTCCTTGCTATGACCCGCGCACAGCGTAGCCGCCGCACGAGGCCATTATACGGGTGACGACGGGCAACAAGCGATAGGACGTGCGTGAGGGTGGCTCAGCCGTGCGGCAGGGTGACACGCACGGCGGCGTGATCGTCCTGCTCGGCGGGTGCGGTATCGCCGGTCGCATATGGGGCGAACTTTTCGCGCACGGCGGGCGGGCGGGCGGGGGCCGGGTCGGCGGTCACCAAGCCGTCGCGGTGCAGGGCGGCGACGAGCCCGTACAGCCAGGGGCGCTCGGCAACGGCGTAATCGGGCTTGATTTCCACCCCGAGCGCGTCGAGCAGCAAGCCTTCGTTCGCCGGTTGCGCGCCGAGCGCGCGAAGGATCTGCCCCCGGAAGAAGCGTGCGGTGCTGGTGAACGGGACCGCCGCCGGAGCATCGCCCCGGCCCGCGCGGCGACGCGCGCTCTGCTGCTCGACCAGCGCGCCGCCGATCAGGGGTGCCGCGCGGCAGATCGGGCGCAGGGGGCAGATGAGGCAGGCCGGTTTGCGCGCGGTGCAGATCAGCGAGCCGAAATCCATCAGCCCCTGATTCCAGTCGTAGCCGCGCCCGACCGGGACCGTCCGCGCGGCGAGCGCCCAGAGTTGCCGGTCGTTGAGGAGCGGCTGCGGCACGTCGGGGCCGAGCAGCACGCGATGGAGGACGCGCTTCACGTTCGTATCGAGGACCGGCACGTCCTGCTCATACGCGAAGCAGGCGATCGCGCGCGCGGTGTACTCGCCGATGCCGGGCAGCGCCAGCAGGGTCGAGACATCGCGCGGCATGGTCCCGGCATACTCCGCCACGACGTGCCGCGCGACCGCCTGGAGGCGCACGGCGCGACTGTTGTAGCCGAGGCCGGACCACTCGCGCAGGACATCGGCGGTTGGCGCGGCGGCGAGGGCTTCAAGGGTGGGGAAACGTTCGAGCCAGGCGTGCCAGCGCGGCAACACGCGCGGCACCTGGGTCTGCTGAAGCATCATCTCCGCCAACAAGATACGGTAGGGATCGCGCGTCTGCCGCCAGGGAAGATCGCGCCGATTCGCGGCGTACCAGTCGAGCAGGCCCGCTTGCAAGGCGGTGATCTGCGCCTCTTCGACCGGGGCGCTGGAAGAGCTGACGCCGAAAGCCTCTGGTGATCGCGCGGCTGATTGTGTCACGAAACTCCTTGCAACGAATGAGGGAAAGCTGGCAAAAGGGGTGACCGATGTTCATCGATCGGCCCGCTCCCCGCCCGTAAGTATACCGCATCCGCGACCCGGCTCATACCGCGAACGAACGCAGGATTCACGCCTGCCAACACAATCGGGCAAGGGTGTAGCAACACCCGAAAACCGATTGATCTTCGGCGGATCGATCGGCTATACTTTCGTTGTGGAAACGGATCGCTACCGATACTGTACCGGTCCGGCTCGGTGGTCGCAGCGTAGCAACGCGCGACCCGCCCGTTCGCGCACGAGACACCGTACCGCTGTAACACCGAGGCTACGCCGTAGCGGTACCGCAACGGCTCCTCGGTCGTAGGGTGGAATGCGACAACACCAAATCAAGCGAAGCGGACGCGCGAACGCAGTGGGCCAGCCACCCATTGTCGCGCGTTTTTGTCCCCCCCTTTTCGGCCCACGATGAAGCCCACGGGGGGTCAGGAGACCGGTGCGGCGACGATCCGCGCGATGGGTGCGGCGGACCTGCTCGGGCTGCTGCGAATGCGCCGCGGTGGTGCGCGCCTCAATCTGCCCGACGCGCTTGTGAGCGGCTACACCCCCCTGACCGGCATCGCGCGCGGGCGTTGGAACCCGCTCCGTAGCGGGCGGGTACGCACCTACATCGCCGCCGAGGGGCGGATGCCGCGCGCCTTCATCCAGGTGCGCGAGCGGCTGGCCGAGCAGCGCCACAAATGGGATGTCCTCTACCTGGGTGCCACGCGGACGCCGCAGGCCGACTACTCGGCACAACGCGGCGATCTCTGGATAGCACTCCTCGATTACACCACGGCAGCCGCAGGGCGACGCGGCGTGCAGCGCCTTTTCGCCCGCGTGGTGGGGGGGGGCGAGGCGGCGGCGGCCTTCCACGCCGCCGGGTATAGCCGCTACAGCGAAGAGACGATCTACAGCTTGCTCACCCCCGGCGAGCTTCCCGCGCCCACGGCTGATCTCCCCCTGCGCGAGCAAGAACCGGGCGACACCTGGGCGCTGCACCAGCTCTACACTCTCACCGCGCCGAAAGGGGTGCAATATGCCGAGGCACACACCAGCCATCGCTGGGAGTTGCCGCATTCCCCTTCGGCGGCGATGCGCGGCGGGACGCGCGAGTGGGGATTCGTGGTGGAGCGCGGGCACGAACTCGCGATCTATTGCCGGGTCGCCCGGCGCGGGGGTCGTTCCCGCCTGGAATTGCTCTACGAACCCGCCGCGCGTGAATTGCTCACCCCCACGCTGACGGCGATCCTCCGGTGGCTCGCCCCGGATTCCGGCGAGCGCATCTACTGCACGGTGCGTGATTATCAGACCGAGCTCGGCAGCGCCTTGCGGGATCTCGGCTTCACATATTTGGAGGTGCAAGATGTTCTGGTGCGCTACACCGTGGTCACCGCGCGCGCGCCGGTGGCGGTATCGCGCGAGCGAGCCGCCCGGGAACGACGGCTCGTAGGGGTGCCGGTAGGTTCGCTTCGCTGGCACGGCTTCGCAACCGGGGACGGTTCACACGATGGCGTTGTGCAGGATCAGACGAGGTGAATGACTTGTTGCAATTTAATCGCGCCGAGCAGGATGAAGAGCCAACCATGACGCAGTCGGAGGATTATACACCGGCGCAGAGCTACGAGCGGAAAGGCTACGAGGAAGAGGTTACCGACAACCTCGCCGACCTGCTCAATGCCCTGCCGCCACGCCTGATCGAGCGCCTGCGCCAGCACGATAACCGCGAGCTGGTCGAACTGGTCCTCGATCTCGGGCGCAAGCCGGAGGCCCGCTACGACTGGGGCGAGGTCGAACTCGACGCCGCCGATGTCACGCGCGAAGACCTCGAACATATCGTCGAGCACATCGGCAACTTCGGCGAGGACAATCGCGCCGGGATCGAGCGGACCCTCCATCGCATCTCGGCGATCCGCAATCGCGCGGGGATCGTCGTCGGGCTGACCTGTCGCATCGGGCGGGCGGTCTTCGGCACGATCGCGATCATCCAGGATCTGGTCGAGTCGGGCGAGAGTATCCTGATCCTCGGGCGTCCGGGGGTCGGCAAGACGACGATCCTCCGCGAGACGGCGCGCGTGCTGGCCGATTCCCTCCGCAAGCGGGTGGTGATCGTCGATACGAGCAACGAGATCGCGGGCGATGGCGACATCCCGCACCCGGCCATCGGGCGGGCACGCCGGATGCAGGTGCCGCGCCCTTCGGAGCAGCACGCGGTGATGATCGAGGCGGTAGAGAACCACATGCCCCAGGTGATCGTCATCGACGAGATCGGCACCGAGCTCGAATCGCAGGCGGCGCGCACGATCGCCGAGCGCGGCGTGCAGTTGATCGGCACGGCGCACGGCAACACGCTCGAAAACCTGATGCTCAACCCGACCCTCTCGGACCTGATCGGCGGCATCCAATCGGTCACCCTCTCCGATGAGGAGGCGCGACGGCGCGGCACCCAGAAGTCGGTGTTGGAGCGGAAAGCGCCACCGACCTTCACCATGCTGGTGGAGATCCAGGCGCGCGACCGCGTGGCGATCCACCGCGACATCGGCGAGGCGGTCGATGCGATCCTCCGCGCTTCGCCACTCGGCAAGGAGGTCCGCCAGCGTCGCGACGATGGCGAGATGGAGACCTGGCACGATGAGGGCACCCCGCCCGGCGGCGAGCGCACCGGACCGGGTGGACGACGCGCCAACGACCGCCAGCAAGGGCAGGGGCGCGGCCCGCAGCGCGGCACCCGCCCGGTCAGCGCCACCGCCCCGGCGAACGCGGTACGGTTGCGCGCCGTGCCGGCGGAGGTCGCGAAAGAAACGACACAGGGGAGTGCCCTGCCGCTCAACGGCGAAGGGCTGCCCAAGGGGCGCGGCACAGTGGCCAAGCCGGTGCGCTTCTACCCTTTCGGGGTGAGCCGCAACCGCCTGGAGCAGGCGATCACGGCGTTGCGCGTCAGCGCGGAGATCACGCGCGATCTCCGCGACGCGGATATGGTGCTGACGCTGAAGAACTACTACCGCCGCCGCCCGCAGCAGTTGCAGGAGGCGGAGGCGCTCGGCAAGCCGGTCTACGTCTTGCGGAGCAATACCGGCACGCAAATGGAGACGGTGTTGGCGGGCATCTTCGGCCAGCCGGTCGGCGAGCGCGGAGCGCGCCCCGCCGGATACGATACGGAGGACGACGAGGCCGAAGAGAACGGCGAGGATGAAGCGTTACCACCGCCCGACAAGGTGACCAGCGCGCTCTTCGAGGCGGAGACGGCGGTAGGCTCGGTGATGGACTCGGCCCGCTCGATCGCGCTGACGCCGCAGGTTTCCTACATCCGCCGCCTCCAGCATCAGGTCGCGGAGCGGTATAATCTGGCCTCGCGCAGTCGCGGCAAGGAGCCGCACCGGCGGGTGGAGATTCTGCCGGGCGGCAAGCACTGACGACGAGGACACCGATGAGCGGGGCGGGGGGACGAGCGAGGCGAGGGGCGACGCGTGGCTGACAAAGCTACGGCATCGTCCGCACCGCACACCCCGCCCCGCTTCATCGCCTTCGAAGGGCCGGAGGGCGGCGGGAAGTCGACGCAGATCCGCGCGGTGGCGGCGGCGCTCGCCGATCACGGTATCCCGCACCTGCTGACCCGCGAGCCGGGCGGCACCACGATCGGCGAGCAGATCCGCGCGCTCTTGCTCGGCGTCGAGAATCGCGCGATGGTCGCGCGCACCGAGGTTTTCCTGCTGCTCGCGGCCCGCGCACAGCACATCGCCGAGGTCATCGCCCCGGCACTGGCGCGCGGCGAGACGGTCCTCTGCGATCGCTTCGCCGGGGCGACCTTCGCCTATCAGGGCTACGGGCGTGGCCTGCCGCTCGACGAGTTACAACGACTACAAACGTTCGCTGCGGGCGCGCTGGTGCCCGATCTGACCCTCCTCTTCGACCTACCGGTCGAGATCGGGCTGGCGCGACGGCAAGCGGCGGGCGACGTGAACCGCCTCGACGCGGCGGGGCCGGACTTCCACCGCCGCGTCCGCGCCGGATATCTGGCGCTGGCGAAGGCGGACCCGGCGCATTGGGTGACGCTCGATGCCACCGCGCCGCTCGCGGTGGTGACGACACGGACGTTGGCGGCGGTTGGCGCGCACCTGGCGCTGCGGCGAGGATGAACGAATGGGCGGGGTGGTCGCGCGGCGAGCACCCTGGTAAGCTATCATCTTGTGCTTCGTGGCGCGCGGCGCGATAGGGGAGAGCGAAGATGAAGCTAGTCATCGCGGTCGTCCAGGGCAAAGACGTCGAAGGGCTGATGAGTGCGCTGCGCGCGGCCAACTATCGCGCCACGCAGATCAATAGCTCCGGCGGCTTCCTGCGCGAGAATAACGTCACGGTCATGACCGGCGTGGACGACGCGCAGGTGCCGGATGTCTTCCGCCTGATTCACGACAACTGCTATACCCGCACCCAATATGTCAACCCGCTCCTGCCGATCATGGAGCCGGGCGAGTTCTACATGCCCAATCCGGTCGAGGTGCAGGTCGGCGGCGCGACGGTCTTCGTCCTGCCGGTGGTACGTTACGAGCGCATTATGCCGCAGGCGACGAGCGGTGCGCGCGCCGGAGCGGGCGCATAATCGCCGGGCGGGCGACGGACAACGCGAACCAGGGGGAGGCCCGATGACGATTGACGCGATCATCGCGCGCGGATTCCAGCTGCTGCTGGCATTGACAGGCGCGTACACGATCGCCCTGTGGTTCGCGCTGATCGTCTGGACCTTCCGCGATATCGAGTCGCGCAGCCGCAGCGTCGTCGCGCAAATCTTCTCGACCTTGCTGGCGGTCCTCTTCTTCATCCCCGGTGCGCTGATCTATTTCCTCCTCCGTCCCAAGGAAACGCTCGATGAGACGTTCGGGCGGGCGCTCGAAGAGGAATATCTCCTACAAGATCTCGAAGACCTGAGCCTCTGCCCGAATTGCCATCGCCCGGTAGGGGACGATTTCGTCGCCTGCCCGCACTGTTTCACCGAATTGCGGCATACCTGCCACTCCTGCAATCGGCTCGTCGATGTTTCCTGGTCGATCTGTGCCTACTGCACCGCCGAACTCGTCACCGTGTCCGACGAGGTCGAGGGACCGCCGGTGAAGGAAGAGCGCCCTTCGCTCCTGCCGCTGCCGCTGCGGCTGCTGCGTGAGCGCACGGAGGTCCGCCTCGAACAGCTCCTGACGCCCGAACAGGAAGGCAAACTGCCCGAGGGCCAGCCGAGTTCGTTGATCGCGCGTGAGACGCAAGCCGCCGGGGCCTGGACCGATGACAGCGGCAAGGACTCGTGGTTCCTCAGCCGCGCGCGCGAGGTCTTCGCCACCCCCGCCACGCCGCCACCCGCCCAGCACGAGGAGTCGCACGACCACGCGCATGGCAGTAACGGCAGCGTAAACCCGACGAGCAAGGGGCAAGCACCGACCAAGAACGGCCAACACGCCGCGCACGACGAAACCTGGACCACCGAGGCGGAGCAGACGCGCGTCGAGGCGGGCGAGGCAGCGATGTGGGCCGACAACGAAGATTTGCCGACCGGCGAGATCACCTCGGGTACGATGACGCGCCAGCAACAGACCGAGCACGTGCCGACTCCTTCGCGCGAATTGTACACCTATCGCCCGGCCAAGAAGAAGCGCCCTACCCCGCCACCTACCGAGAACAACGACGAGTAGCGCCGCGCCACCTGGATACTGACAGGGCAGACGAGGCCCGCAGTTTTATGACTGCGGGCCTCGCGCCGTTCAGAGCCTCCTGCCAGCAGCCTACACACTCCAGGTGCCTTGCAAGGTGCGGGGTGGGCACAGGAGCAGTGCAGGGGGCGGCTCAAGCGATGATCGCCGTCCGCCGCTCGCTCACCCATTCGCCAGTTCCAGCGCCAGCGTCAGCAAGATGTCGGTCGCCTCGGCGATGGCGGGCCAGGGCGCGTCCTCGGTCTCGCAATGGCTCAGGCCGCCGATCGTCGGGACGAAAAGCATCGCGGCGGGGGCGATCCGCGCCAGATACTGCGAGTCGTGCCCGGCCCCCGCCCAGAGGTGCCGCGCGCGATAGCCTCGCTCGGCGCAGAGGATTTCGGCGCGATCCAGGATCGCGGCGGCGAACGGTGTCGGCGGCACGGCCCACTCGATGGCGAGGTCGTAGGTCACGCGCTCCTCGGCGGCGATCGTGTCGAACAGGGCGCGCAGCTCATGCGCCAGAAACGCATCGAGAGCCGCATCCTCGCGCCCGCGCAGATCGAGGCTGAAGGTGACCAGCGGCGGGATGACGTTGATCACCCCCGGCTCCGGCGTCAGCTGGCCGACGGTGGCGTTGATGTCGCCGCGCGCGCGGGCGAGGTCGCGCGCGGCCACGATCATCCGAGCGGCGGCGACCAGCGCATCGCGACGATCGGCCATCGGTGTCGGCCCGGCGTGCGCCGATTGGCCGTGCACCGTCACCCGGCACCAGCGGATGCCGACCACCCCCTCGACGATCCCGACCGTCTCGCCGCTCGCCTCCAGGATCGGCCCCTGCTCGATATGCAATTCCAGACTGGCGGCGATCGTGCCCGGTCGCGCCAACACGTCGCCGCGATAGCCGATGCGCGTCAACTCCGCGCCGAAGGTCAACCCGTCGCGATCAACGCGCGCATCGATCCAGTCGCGCGCGAACGCCCCGACGAAGCCGCCGGAGGCGAGCATCGCCGGGGTGAAGCGCGCCCCTTCCTCATTCGTCCAGTTAACCACATCGAGCGGATGCCGCGTGGTGACGCTCGCCTCGCGGAGCGCGGAGGCGACTTCGAGGGCCGCGACGATCCCGAGGATGCCGTCGAAACGCCCGCCGCCCGGCACCGTATCGAGGTGCGAGCCGACGAGGACCGGCGGGAGGTCCGGGCCGGTCCCCGCCCGCCGCCCGTAGATGTTGCCGAGATCGTCGATGCGAGGTATCAACTCCTCCTCGCGCAGCCAGGCGACGAAGAGATCGCGCGCATCACGGTCGGTATCGGTCAGCGCGAGGCGGTGCATCCCGCCCCCCGGAGTGCCGCCGAGGGCGGGCGTGGTCAGCGCCGCGAGCCGTCGTTGCATCCGCCCCAGATCGATGTGCATCGGTCCCTCCCCACTATCGACCATCGCGATGCGTCCTCAGTGCTTCTTGATATCCATCTTGAAGAGGCGAAAGGTAACACCGATCAGCGGCCCGATCCCGAACGCGAAGATTAGCGTGCCGATCCCGGCGGTGCCGCCGAGCAGGAAGCCGAATGCGACGACCGTCAACTCGATCGCGGCGCGGATCACGCTGACCCGCCCGCCGATCCGCCGCGTCAGCGCCAGCATCAGGCCATCGCGCGGGCCGGCCCCGAGATTCGCTTTGATGTAACAGGCGGTGCCGAGCGCCACGACCGCCACCCCGATGACATCGACCAGCACACGGAGCGGCAGGGGCGCGGCGGCGAGGTCCGGCACGATCCCCAGGCGCAGGAAGAGATCGACGAAGACGCCGATCAGCAGCATGTTCAACACCGTCGCCACGCCGGGTCGTGAGCCGAGCGCCCAGGCCAGGAGCAAGATGAACGCACCGACGATGGTATTCGCCTGCCCGATCGTGAGGCCGGTTTTGCGCGCGAGACCCTGGTGAAAGACATCCCAGGAGCCGAGTCCGACGCCCGCCTTGAGGGTCAGGACGATGCCGAAGGCGAAGCAGAGGAGGCCACCGATCAGGATCGTCATGCGCCAGGAAAGGTTGCGCGCCGCTCCCACCGGATCACGTCGCACCGGAAGCACCAACTCACCGTTCAAACCGCCCCCTCACCACCGCTCACCGGCTTCACCACACCGCTATACGGGGTATTCTACCCGTCCGCGCGTGTATCGTGATCGCCGGGCGAGCAACGGGTACAATAGTCGGATAGATGGTGAGAATCGGGACGGCGCACAATCAGGGAGGGTGCTCCCTTTGTCGCCCGATTATCGGGCGTGAATACGCGCCGCTGAGGCAGGAAGGGAACGACGATGGGCTTGGTGCAACGGAGCGTCGTCATCGATGCGGCAACGGAGCAGGTCTTCGGGCTGATGACCGATACGACGCGCTTCGGGGAATGGGTCTTCGGTTTCGCCGGTCTCGATGAAGGGCCAAACACGCTGAGTGAGGGAGCGACCTTCCGCTGGCGGATGAAGGGACACGGCCTGACGCTGAAGCCGCGCAGCACCGTCGCCGCCCTCGATGCCCCGGCGGGCTACGACGAGGAGATTCGCATCCGGGGCATCCTGCGCGGCCAACTCTCCAAGCGGATCGTCGCGGAGAAGCGGCACACGCGGCTGGTCTGGTCGTTCGAATACCGGCTGATCGGTGGGCCACTCGGCGCAGCCGCCGACTGGGCGGTCGCGCGGCGGGTCGCGGAGCGCGCCGTGCAGCGCAGCCTGGAAGATGCGAAGAAGACGCTGGAAGCGAAGAAAGCCCCGGCCCGCAAGGGGGGGTATCGGCAGCGACAGACGGCGGTGCGGTAGACTCTCACCTCGGCTCGCAGATTCAGCCCGCGTAGGCGGGCTTCGCCGGTGCCGCAGGCACCCGCAGGCGGGGATTTCAATCCCCGGAAACCGGCCATGAGCGCGGCGGTGTTGCGGATACCCTCACCCCGGCGCTCCGCGCCACCCCTCTCCCCATCCGAGGAGAGGGAGCATCGCCATTACTGGCGCTCCTGGCGATAGCCGATACGGTAGCATCGCTCCAGTCCGCGCAGGGGGACATTGTGCCCTTCACGGGTATACTATGCCCTTCATGGGTAGTGGCTGCCCTCCGGGACACTTCGTGGCCGGAGGCCATCCAGCCGGGACTTCAGTCCACCGACTATACCGGCGTGTAAAGGCGACATCCGGCACCGGTGCGGCCCTCACCCCGGCTCGCTACGCTCGCCACCCCTCTCCCTATCAAGGAGAGGGGCCGCGTTGCTACGGTAAACTCTTATCGCCGGATATGCCTCTTGGTCCAAATTCGGCCAGGGTATCCACTCGCCTCAATACGCCATCCCCCGTTGCAGCACGAACAGGATCGCGAGCGTCGCCATGAGCAGGAGCGACGCGATGGTGAGACCCGCCAGCCAGAGGGGGCGCCGCGCGAGGAGCGCGGCGAGGATGACGAGCGGGAAGAGGATCAGGCTGTAGCGCGGCACGCTGAGGACGAACGAGGTGCTGGTGAAGATGAGCAGGTTGAGCGTGATCCAGACGGCGTAGGAGGGGCGCAGGCGCAGCCACGCGGCCACGGCCCCCGCGACGCCGATGGCGAGGAAGAGCGCCTGCTGCCAGACGACCGTCCACACCTCGAACGGCGGACGCCAGCGGAGCGAGGCGAGCATCGCTCCGACACCGGCCCACGGCGGCGCGATGCTCTTATACCACCGCTCCCGCGTGATGGTCAGGAAAGCGAAGGGATCGCCGGTCACGCGGTAGTTCAGCAGCAGATAGCCGACGAAGCCGAGCGGGATCGCGGCGAGCCAGAGCCAGCGCGGGTCGAAGCGCCGCGTCCGCCACAGGAGGATGAGCGGCTCGATCGCCAGCGCCGGGAGGAGCAGGAGCCCGTTCACGCGCGTCAGGCAGGCCAGCGCGCCGAGGAGCGCGACGAGCGGCCACCGCTCCCCGCGCGCCGCCAGGAACGCGCCGAGCACCAGCACCATGAAGAGACTCTCGGTGTAGCCGATATGGAGGATGTAGGCCGTGGGGAAGATGCAGAAGAACCACACCGCGCGGTTGGCGGTCGCCGCGTCGTGGTCGAGGCGGGCCAGCCGATAGAGGAGCACGACCGCGACGAACGAGGCGACGGTGGTGACCAGGAACGCGCCGATCAGATAATCGCCGAACGGTGCGCCGACGAGCCGCGTCAGCCAGGGATAGAGGGGGTAGAAGACGAGCCAGTCGGCGCGCTCGCCGGTGGCCTCATAGCCATACCGCGCCAGATCGAGGTAGTGCGGCGCATCCCAGAGGTTCCAGACGCCGAGCGCCGCGCGCAGGGAGGGGAAGGCGGTGTCGTTGATGACCGCGTAGGCGATGATCCCCAGCGCCAGGATCAACACCTTCGTGATCAGCATCACGGCGAGCGCCGACCACGTATCGCGTTGATACGTGGTCGGCGCGGCGGTCGTCAGCGTGCGCGATGGGGCGACGTTCGCCACTGGCGCTCCCCTGTTATGTCTAGTTTTCCTGCTCGATGTAGGACTGGAGTTGTTCGTCGGAATTCAGCTGCTGCTCGGTGAAGCCGAGGTACTGCGAGAACCACTCCGTGACCTGCCGCCAGGCATCGGCGGACGCTTGCGGATCGTGAACGTCCGGGCGGAGATGATTGAAGAAGGCGTGCTGCGCGCCCGGATAGATCGTGAATTCGTGCGCCTTGCCGAGCGTCGTCAACTCCTCGCTGAGCTTGTTGACGACCGCCGGGGTGACGTTCGCGTCCTGCTCCGCGAAGAGGCCGAGGAGCGGGGCCTTCAGCGCGGCGAGGTCGGGCTCGATGTTCGGATAGCCGCCATAGAAATCGGCGCAGGCCACGACGCCATCCGGGTTCTCGCAGGCAGCATAGAGGGCCAGCGCCCCGCCCATGCAAAAGCCGACGATGCCGACTGGCTTGCCGGTCAGTTCGCGCAGGTGCTCGATCGCGCCGCGCAAGTCCTTGTTGGCCTGATCGAGCTTCAGCGACATCGCCAGCTTACCCGCTTCGTCGGGCTCCTCGGCGACCGCGCCATGATAGAGGTCCGGGGCGAGCGCGTGGTAGCCCTCCGTGACGAAGCGATCGGCGATCTCCTTGATGTCGCTCTTGTCGCCGCTGATCCCCCACCACTCCTGTACCACCACCACGCCCGGCGCGGCGTCGCGATCGGTGCGCGCCAGATAGCCGGGGCAGGTGCCGCCATTGGCCTTGAACTCGATCATCTCACCCATCAGTCGCCCACTCCTTTTGTGCGGATCGGTCGTCGGTCGTCTCAGGTTCGGGCAGATTCCCCAGCATGATGCCGAGGCATCATCGCACGAAGCATACCGTACCGCTCCGCATCAAGGCATCGGGAGCCGGATTATCTGGGACGCTGCGCGGCGCTACTCGCCCCGTGCCGCACGCTCGGCCAGGGCGACATAGTCTTCCCGCACCGGGGAGAAGATGTCGAGGGCGAGCCCGCCATCCGGGCCACCGACCGCCTTGTGATGCACCCCGCCGGGGATGGTGTATGCCTGACCGGGACGGACCTCGCGCGTCTCCTCGCCGATCGTCAGCTGCATCGAGCCTTCCAGCATGTAGCCGCATTGCTCGTGCGGGTGGGCGTGGGCATCGACGACCCCACCGGGCGCGAAGCGGACGAAGGAGAGCATGGCACGCCCGCCGGTGACGAACTGCGCCGTCACGCCATCGCGCAGGGCGACGGGCGGGATATCGGCCACGGTATACCAGGCGGGCGGAAAGTCCGGTCCCACATCGCTCGTCGCATGTCCCTGAACCAGTCGCGTCGGCTCACGCTCCATCGTCCGCCTCCCTTGCTCACATGCGGCCATAGATACCACAAGCGGGGTGCCCTTGTGGCACCCCGCCTCATTCGCACGCCGCTACTGCGCGATCTTGAAGGTGCCGGAAATCTGGTCGAACGTCTGGGCATTCTGCGCGAAGTTCTCTTGCGGCGCACCGCAGGAGATGACGTAGGCGGTGTCGCGCTCGATCAGGTAGACCTGCTGCAACTGCAAGAGGCGCCCGACGATCGTCGCGGTGTAGACGCGCTTGTAGGCGGGGCGACCGTCCACCGTCACCCGCGTCACGCCGAGGGACTTGTAATCGGGGAACTGCTGCTTCAGATTCGCCTCACCGGCCTGATCGTATTGATCGAGGGTCACGGTGGCGGAGGGGAGCTTTTCGAGGACGATGTTAACGGTGGCCGGGACGACCCCGGCGGGGACCGGCGCCTTGAACGCCACCTCCGCGCCCGCCGCCTGCTCCTGCGTCCAGTTGTTCGGGATCGTGAACGAGAAGCGCCCCTGCGGGTCGGCGTAGGCTTGCCCCGTCGCCAGTGTCGGCAACGGCGTCCCGGCGACGGTCGCCGAGGCGCTGCGCGTGGCGGTCGCCGCAGTGGTCGCGCGCGGGGCGGTCGCGGGGGCGACGGTGGCGGTCGGCAGGGGCGCGGAGCCACCGCGCGTGGACGAGGCCACCGAGCTGACACTCGCCGCGCTCGTCGCGAGCGCGGTGGCGGGGACCATCGTCGCCGGGGCGACGGTGGCGGTCGGCGAGCCATTGCTGCACGCCGCGAGCAGCAGCACTAAACCCAAAAGTCCGACCGATGCTTTCTTCCGCACGCTCATCTCCCCTGTCACGCTATCGGTACGCCGGACGAACATTCGTCTGGCCGTTCGCGGTCTGCCATCGGGGCAAGGATACCATGACCGGAACGCCGAATCGCCGTTCCGGGCCACAGTTCACGAAAAGTTAACAGGATAACCGTAATTGCTATAGCCTTTCGGGTAAAGATCTGGACTAGGCCGCCAGCGCGAGGTCGTCCGCGATCGCCTCGGCCTCGGCTAGCGCGGCCATCTGCTCGAGATAGGTGCCGATCAACTGCTGGACCTCGGCGGGGTGCGCCTGGAAATAGGCCAGCGCCGCCGCCACCGCCTCGGTCAGCGTGGCGAAGGTGGGGAAGGAGCGGTTGTGGGTGTGCTTGCGCTTGATGTTGCGCCACAGGTGCTCGATCGGGTTGTAGTCGGGGGAGTACGACGGCAGCTGGCACACCGTCAGCCGCGCGGCATGGGCGGCGAAGAACGCCTGCGTGTCCTGGGCCGTATGGTAGCGCGCCCCGTCTTGCACCAGCACGAGCGGTTGGTCCGTGGCCGCGAGGACCGTCGCCAGGAAGGCGCAGTAACGCTCCGCCGTGAAGCGCCCGTCGTGGCCGTGGGCGAACAGCCGCCCGCTGAAGTAGTCGATCAGGCCGAAAACTTTGTGGCCCTTGCGCCGCCCGCAAGTGCGGACGAGCGGCTGCTGCCCCCGCAGCGCCCAAGTGTAGCCCAGCGAGCCCCACTGCGCGCAGCTGGCCTCGTCGCCGAAGAGCAGCAGCGCCCCCTGCTGCCGCGCCGCGCGCAGGAGCGCCGGCCAGGTGACGGTGCGCCACTGCGCCCGCTTGGCCTCGTCGCGGTGATCCGCGACGAAGCGCGCCTTCTGGTAGGAGAAACCGAGGTTGTGCAGCAACTCCGTCACGTATGGCACGCTGTACAGCACGCCGAACTCCCGCTCGATCAGACGCTGGATGAGGGCGCTGTTCCAGCAGCCGGTGGCGTAGCCCGCCGCCGTCGGCCCCGCCGCCACCAGGGCGTGCCGTTGCCGCTTCTGCGCCGTGGTCAGCTTGGCCGGCCGCCCCGGCGAGGTCCGGTAGACCAGGCTGGCGAACTGCGCGGCGAGGCAGGCGCGCAGCCACCCGTAGACCGTGGACACCCCCGCGCCCACCCGCGCGGCCACCCGCGCCACCGGCACCTGCTCGGCCAGCAGCAGCAGGGCCGTCGCCCGCTGCACCACCCGCCGCTCCCCCCGCCGCAGCGCCCGCCGCCAGACCGCCGTTAGCTGGTTGACAGTCGCGCGGCAGAAACATATCCTGCATCCCACGGGATGCCTCCTCTCCTGCTGAATGGTTGCGACCCATTCGCGATAGAGTACGGCATCCCGCCCTACGTGTCAGCCACATTCCAAGTCTTTGCCCGCAGGACTATAGTTGCCGCCCATGTGCCTCCGGCGCGAGAATAGTGTTGCTTGACGACACTATTCGGCGCAGGAGGGCACATGAACGACGACTTCATTGTACCGGTCTACGTGGTGATTGACGAGACGCTGCGGGCGCTGGAACACCGGAGCCACCCCTTGGCGCAGCTCAGCGACGCCGAGGTACTGACGGTGGCGGTGGTCGCCGCCAAATACTTCCAGAACCATCACGAGCGCGCCTTGCAGGTCATGCAGGGGATGGGCTATCTGGCGGGCAAGTTGAGCGCCTCGCGCTTCAACCGCCGCCTGCACGCGCTGGCGGGCTGGTTCCGGCTGCTCCTCGAGACCCTCGGGGCGCTCTTCGCCACCGGCGCGGCCTTCCTCCTTGATAGCATGCCGGTGCCGGTCTGTCGGCGCGCCCGCGCCCGCCGCTGCCGCAAAGTCAGCGGCCGAGCCTTCTGCGGCTACTGCGCCGCCAAGCGGGAGCGGTTCTTCGGCTGGCGCCTGCATCTGATCTGCACCACGACCGGCGTGCCGGTCGCCTTCGACCTGCTCCCCGGCGGGCTGCACGACCTCACGCCGATCCACGAACTGACCGACGGCCTGCCCGCCGCAGCGACGGTGTATGGCGACAAGGGCTACAATGCGGCGGACGATGAAGCCAGCATCCTGGAAGCTACCGGGGTGCGGCTGGTGCCCATCCGTAAGACCAACATGGGTCCGAACCTGTGGGCGGACAAACTGGCGCTACGGGCGTACCGCAAACGCATCGAGAGCCTCTACAGCCAACTGGAAGCGATGGGCGTCCAGCGACTCCGGGCACGCACCAATCCGGGCCTGGAACGCAAACTCTATGCCACCCTGCTCGCGGTGACGATTACCAACGCCGACTAGCAATCACGGTAGGATAGTCCTATGCCGGAGCGGGGCGGCTCAGCGCCCGGTCTGCGCGAGGCGGGTGCGCCCTAGCTGGCCCAGCACCACCTCGTTCGGCGTCCCGGACCCTTGCGGGTTGTACTCGAAGCGGGCGCGCTCGAACCACTGCACCCGGCGTCCGTCCTCGGTGATCTCCTCGGTGAGCGGCAGGCCGAAGACCGCCAACCCGCCATGCGCCTCCCAGTAGGCGCGGAACGAGCCGCCGAGACTGTGCCCCGTCTGCGAGAAGAAGAACCGGTCGCTGGAGGGCGGGGTGCTCAACGGCGGATCGGCGGTCCGCAGTTCGTTCCCCAACAGGCCGAGTTGCACCTGCTGCGACCCGGTCGCCCGCTCGAAGCGCGCGCGCTCGAACCATTGCACGGTGCGGCCATTCTGATCGGCGGCGGCGGTGATTGGCAGGCCGAAGATCGCCAGCCCGCCGTTCTGCGCCCAGTACGCCGCGAACGGGGCGAGGACGTAGAAGCCGGTATCCTTGAAGAAGAGGGTATCGTTGCTGCCACCGGCGGCGGCGACCGTGAACTGCCACTGGAAAACCGCGTGTCCACCATTCTTATCGGTCGCCTCGGCCTGCGCGCTGTACTGGCCCGGATCGAGCGCGCGCAGCACGCTCGCGGTCGTCCGCTCGTTCGTGCCACCCTTCGGCGTCGGGGCGGCGACTTTCACGCCATTGAGGGTCAGCGAGAAGCTATCGAGCGCGGCCACCTCGCTGAAGGCGTCGAGCGCGAGCGCGACATCGCCCTGCGGCAGGCGCGCGCCATTGGGCGGGAGCGGACTACCGAACTTCGGCGGGCTCGCCGGTCCGGCGGCGGTGAACCGCCAGCGGTAGGTCTGCTCGCGCCCGCGCACGTCGGTCACCGTCAGCTCGACATCGTGCTGTCCGCGCGGGAGCGGCGAGGTGTATTGGACCTGCCAGAAGCGCTCGCTGTTCGCCTTGATCACCGGGTCATCGACGTTCTTGCTATCGACACGGAGGCGCACCCCCTGGAGGTTCGCTTCGCCGCGCGCCTCGGCGCTGATCGTCACATCGCCCTGGTCGGTGCGGCTGCCATTGACCGGCACGGCGTTCTTAATCGTCGGCTTGACCCCTTGCAGCACCAGGAAACCGAGTACCCCGATCACACCGATCGCCAGTAAACCGAGCATCGCCTTGAGGGGTGAGAAGCCGCGATCCATCCGTGTAACTCCGCGATCGGCGGTGTGCAAAGGGGGTGACGATGCTGCCCCGCGCGGGACACCCCAGCTCCCACACGCGAGGCTGTTCAGGCATGGAACATGCGCTAGTTGCGGTGAGTACGATAGCACAGGCGTGCCGTACTGACCACGCCTGATCGCGGCAAAACGATGCCCGCGAGCGAGCGTAGCGGCAGGGAAGTGGAGGGTCGAATGTCAGGGACCGGAGACAAGCAAGATTTCGATATCGTCGCGGGCGCGAGCGCCACGTCCGCCCGCGAGAGCGAAGCGCCGACCGAGTTGGCGGACTCGCCGACTGTGCGCGGGGTCGGGAGCGCGACCCCGCCGGTCGAGCGCGATCCGAGCATCGCGACCCCGGCGGCCCCCGCCTTGGGCACGGAGCAGCCGGACCTCGGCGTCGCCGCCACGCAATCCGGCGAGACGATCGCGCGCCAGGAGCGCGACAGCGAGGCGACGATGACCGCCACGAAGCCGGGGACCACGCCAGGTGCGCCGCTCGGCGAGGGGCTGGCGGAGACGGAGGGCGATGTGGCGGGCGATGGCTTGCTCCGGCAGGCCGACACCGGCGACCGGATGCGCGGCGCGATGGAGAGCGATCTGGCCGATATGGGCGGTGGCGTGCCGTCGTGCGACGGCACCCTCGCCGGACTCGACGAGACGAGCGGCAGCGACGATCTCTCCGCGCAGGCCAGGCCCGACCGCGACGGGCAAATGCCGGGCTGACGCGCACCTGTTGTAACGATCGCGCAGGGTGCCCCCGCCGACCCTCCATAGGTCGGCGGGGGCCGAATTTACGCGCCGGAGACGAGGCCAAATGCGGGCGAGAACGACGACAACGAGCCAGCGGAAAGCGACGCGCCCGCTGCCGACGGCAGCCGAAGTCGCTCCTCCCAAGGAGATCGCCACAGCGGTTGCGGCGGCGATCGTCGCTTTCGAGCGTTTCCTGGCCGACCGCGATCCCGCCGCGCCGCTGACCATCCTCTGCCACAGCGATGCCGATGGTCTCGCCAGCGGCGCGGTCCTCCAGCGCGGCCTGGAACGGCGCGGCCACGCACGCATCGCCACGCTCGTCACCGGGCGGGGCGAGAATGCATGGGATGCGACGGTACGCGAGCGCCTGATCGCCACGAGCCCCGCCGCGCTGATCGTCGCCGATCTCGGCTCGCGCGCCGCGCCACTCCTCCCCGGCGTGCCGACACTGCTGATCGATCACCACCGCCCGGAAGGGACGCCCGATGGCGCGACGCTGATCAGCGCCTACGGTTGGGAGGTGATCCCCAATACCTCGCTGCTCGCCTTCTGGCTCGTCGCGGCGGGCGTACCGGCGGACGATCTCCTCTGGATCGCAGCGGTCGGCACCCTCAGCGATCTCGGCGACGACGCCCCGTTCACCATCGTGCCGGTGGCGAAGCGCGCGCATACGGCGAAGTGGCTGCGGGAGGCGACCGCGCTGGTCAACGCCGCGCGCCGCGCCCCGGCGATGGATACCGCCACGGCGCTGACCGCCCTGCTGGATTCCGAGAGTCCGCGCGCGCTGGCCGATCCGGCCATGTCCCCCGCCGCCGCGACCTTGCAGGGCTACCGCGAGGAGGTCAACGGGGCGCTCGCTGCGGCGCGGCGACAGGCTCCGCTCTTCAGCGGCGCGGTGGCGCTCGTCCGCATCGACACCCCCTGCCAGGTCCACCCGTTGATCCCGCAGAGTTGGCGCGGTCGCCTCCCGGAGTACATCGTGATCTGCGCCAACAGCGGCTACGTGCCGGGGCGCGTCTCGTTCAGCGCGCGCACCGCCTCCGGGCGCAATCTGCTCGACTTCCTGGCCGCCGCGCGACCGAACGGCACGGAAGCCCTCGAATACGGCCACGGCCACGATCAGGCGAGCGGCGGCGCGCTCCCCGATGCGGATTGGAACCGTTTCCTGGCGGGGCTCGGCTTCCCGGAGCGCGCCTTCGTACGGCGAGACTAGCCGCAGGCGCTGAAGGTGAAGGAGTAGGCCGCGATGTCCGGCGTCTCCGGCAGGATGGTCAGCAGGCGCAACGCCGCCGGATCGTCGGCCAGCGCAGCCGCCGACCACGCCGCCTCCGGCAGGCGGTAGAGGCGCGGCGCATCGAGCGGCAATGTTGCCAGGGCCATCGGTTCGCCCGGAGCGGCGGCGGTGTCGATCCGTACCCCCACGCGCGCCATGCCGCCCGCAGGCGGGGCCAGCACCACGTTCGGCGCGAGGCCACGGAAGGCGAGGCGCAGCGCCCCGTCGCCCGGCCCGACGAAGCGCGCGGCATCGGCCTCGCTCAGCCAGCGCCCGGCGAGGTGGACGTAGCCCTCGCGGTAGTCGCCCGGATCGGCGTAGTCGGCGGGGGCGTCCTCGCGGAAACCGCCGACATTCCCCGCGATACCCCGATAATAGCCCGCGAAGAGTTCCGGCGAACCGGGCACGCAGACCTGACCGGGCGTGTCGGCGGCGAGGGCGAATGGCCGCTCGGGCATGTCAGCGGGATAGACCGACGCGGGGAGTGGCCCCGCGCCCGACCCTGCCGCCAGCGCGGCGCGCAGTGCGCGCTCGGTGACGACTTCGCCTCCCTCCCCGGCGTGGTCGTGGACGATCCGCCCGTTCGCGTCGATCAGGTAGCGATGCGGCCAGGCGCGATTGGCGAACGCGCTCCAGATCGCGCGGTCGTTGTCGAGAACGACCGGGTAGGCGATGCCCAGCTCGCGCAGGGCGCGCGCCACGTTCGCCGGTTCGTGCTCGAACGAGAACTCCGGCGTGTGGACGCCGAGGATCGTCAGGCCGTGCGCCGCGTAGCGTCCGTGCCAGGCGCGTAACGCCGGGAGGGTCCGCAGGCAATTGACGCAGGAATACGTCCAGAAATCGACGAGCGTCACGCCGCGCCAGCCTGTCAGCGGGGCGGCGTTGAACCACCGCCCGGCGGACGCGGGGAGGCGCGGCGCACGGATCGCCACCGTGCGCCGCGCGCCCGCCCCGGTCATTGTCGCCCCTCTCGCGCGTTAGCCGCGCACCTTCTCGCTGAAGAATTCGACCGTGCGCGTCAGCCCCTCATCGAGCCCTACCCGTGGCTGCCAACCGAAGTTGGCACGCGCCTTCTCCGTATTCAGGCAACTGCGGCGCTGCTCGCCCGCCTTCGCCTCGCCGTGCCGCTCCTCGGCCCCCGCCTCGGTCAGGGTGTTGATCTGCCGGAAGATGGTGTTGACCGTCGTCTCGACCCCGGTGCCGACGTTGTACGCCCCCACCTTGTCGCTCGCCAGCGCCGCGAGGTTCGCCGATACCACGTCGCTGACGTAGACGTAGTCGCGCGTGTTCTCGCCATCGCCGTAGATCGTCGCCGACTCGCCGCGCAGCAGCCGCTCCGCGAAGATCGCGATCACCCCCGCCTCGCCGTGCGGGTTCTGCCGCGGGCCATAGACGTTGGCGTAGCGCAGCGCCACGTAGGGCAACCCGTGAACCTCGTGGTAGTAATGCAGATAGTGCTCGATGCTCAGCTTCGAGACGCCATAGGGGGAGATCGGCGCGGTCGGGTTCGTCTCCGGGGTCGGCATGACGGCGGTGTTGCCGTAGATCGCGCCGCCGCTGGAGGCGAAGAGCACTTTTTGCAGGCCGTGCTCATGCCCCGCCTGGAGGAGACGCAGCGTGCCGACGATGTTCACGTCGGCGTCGTAGCCCGGATCGGCCACCGAGCGCCGCACATCGAGTTGCGCCGCCTCGTGGATCAGCACCTCCGGGCGCTCGCGCGCGAAGAGCGCGTTCACCGCGTCCGCATCGCGGATGTCGGCCTCGTAGAAGCGGACATCGGGGTGAATGTTATCGCGCTCGCCGGTCACCAGGTTATCGATCGTGATCGTCTCGTGGCCGGCGGCGAGCAACGCATCGACGAGATGCGAGCCGATGAATCCCGCCCCGCCAGTCACCAAAACGCGCATCATACCCCTTCTCTTCCCTTTCGTCGCGGGCAAATCCGCCCGGACGAGGAGAGATTGTAACAAACACGCCCGCCATCAGCGTCGCCCCGCCGTCACACGGGCGGTCGCGGCGGCGAGCGCGACCCGCTGTAGACCCGCTGTAGACCCGCTGTAGAGGGGATAACGCCGCGCGATGGACGCGCGGTACGGCGGACGTGAAGAAACGGTGAAGTCCGGTGGACTCAGCCGCGCTTGCCCGCCCGGCGCGGCGCTACGAGCGTCTGATCCCCGTTCGGCGCGAGATCGGTCGGCACGTACTCGGTCAGCGCGAAGCGACTCAACCCCTGCGTCAGATCGCGCCCGAGATCGACGCCGAGGCGCGCGACGATCGCATTGAAGAGTTCGCGCGAGCGCACCGCCTCTGGCGCGGCGGGTGCAGCCTCCCCTTCCGCGAGCGGGGCGATCGTCGTCAGAAGCTGTGCCCGCGCCCGCTCGATCAACTCGACCAGATAGCCCGCTCCGCCCCCTTCCGGGCCGAGGCGGCGGGCGGCGGCGAGGCGCAGCAGCCAGAGGAGCGCCGCCTCGTCCTGTCCCGCGTTGATCGCCAGCTGCGCGCGGATCAGTGTCCAGACGGCGGCGAGGAACGGATCGCCCTCGGCGGCGGCCTCGCGCAGCGCCAGCAGGCGATCGATCTCATCGCGGTAGTGGACGATCTCCGCCGGTGGCAGGAGATCGAGTCCCCGCGACGCCTCATCGAGTTCGGCGAGGCCGAGGCGCAGCTTCTCGTGCAGCGGCACGTAGATGATCGCGGAGACATGGCGGGTCAGCGCCTTGAAGAGGGTGGCGCGCTGCTGTGTCAGCGGCTCGACGGCGCGGCGCGCGGCCTCATCGAGTCGCGCGCGCGCCGCACCAAACCCCCAGGTGCGGAGCGCGGCGACCGCCTCGTTCAGCGCGGCCTCGGCCAGATCGGCACCGGGGTGGTAACGGACCTCGCCGATCGTCAGCGCGGTCCCGGCACGCTCGGCGGCGAGGGTTAACGCGACGATCTCCGCCTGGGCGAGGCGCGGCTTCAGCGCCAGTTCCGGGTCGTCGCCCGCGAAGCGCCGTCGCTCGACCTCGCGCTGGATCGCCGCCATCCGCTCGTCGATCGCGCCCATCACGCCCTCATCACGCCGCCGATCATCGCCGCCCGCCCTCGCGCGCCGCGTCGCCGGGCAACCACTATAGCAAAGCGCACTAGGCTTGGCCCGTCGGAGACCGGGGTTGCAATGCCCCGGAGGGCAGCCACTACCCCGGAGGGTAGCCGCTACCCCTGAAGGGCACACTGCCCCGGCGAGGGGCTGCGGCCACGCAGCCCCAAGCCGCAGCTTGGGGGTACCTCCCCGCCGGGGGCTGGGGCGGCGGCACGGGGTCAAGCATGCTGCGTGGCGCTGTATAGCGCACGGTGGCGCTCAGCGCGGCGCGTCCGCCGCCTTGTAGCCGAGCACGACGAAGATCGGATCGTGGGGCGGCGTCAGCCAGCCGCGCGGCCCGCGCTGCGGCGGGTCGCTGCGGTCGATCAGTCGCACGCCCTCGTAGCCCCCGGCCAGCTCGAAGTACGCCCGCACCAGCGCGACGTGCCCCGCGTCGTCCTGCTCGTACCAGACACGCACCGCCTTGGTGGCGAAGAGGCGATTGGAGAAGATCACGATCAGCGCCCCGCCCGGCTTCAACACGCGGCGAATCTCGCGGAAGAGGCTCAGCGGGCGGACGACGTACTGGATCGAGACGGTGATGATGACGGCGTCGAACTCGTCCGCGCCGAACGGCAGGGCCGGATCGGCGTTGATGTCCTGCACCGCCCACTCGTCGAGCTGGTCGTTCGCCGCGAGTTCGGTCGCGTTCATCCCCAGCCCTACCACGCGCGCGGGCCGCGCCTCGGGCGGCAGGTGCGACTTCCAACTGCTCATCAGATCGAGGATCGTCGCGCCGGGCAGCAGCAGTTCGCCCAGCACCTCGCCGATCACCGCGATCGCGCCGTCGTCGACGTGCGTCACCAGGCGCGGCACGGTGTAGAAGCGCTCGTCGGCGGTCGGATCGGCGCGCTCGAAATACTCCGCTGGGAAGGGGGCATCGACGGGGAGTGAATGTGACATCGATTCGGCTCCTCGGGCCACACGATCGGCCCACATGCTGCGACAAGCCCCAATAGTCCTCTGGCCCAGCATGCTTACACATGGCGTGCCACCACGGGGGTTGGCTATACTATGGGCAGCGATGTGGGGGCGGAGGGGTCCCGGTGGGCTCCCCGGTCTTCAAAACCGGTGGCCGTCGTATTCCGGCGGCGGTGGGTTCGACTCCCATGCGCCCTCGTCACCCCCCCACACCTCAGGCAGAATCAACGTCCCAGCGCCTCGGCGAGTTGGCCGAGGTCGCGCACTTCGAGCGTCGGGGCGGGGCCATGCGTCTCCGGCGTACGCCCTGCCCGGTTGCACCAGGCGACGGGGAAGCCGTACGCTTGTGCCCCGACGGCGTCCCAACCGTTGGCCGAGACGAAGAGGATGCGCGCGACGGGCAAATCGAGGGCGGCGGACGCGAGGGCATAGACTTCCGGCTGCGGCTTGTATCGCCCCACGGTGTCCGCACTGAGGATCGCCGCGAAGGAGCCGCCGAGGTCGCCCCGCGCGAGGAGCACCGCCAGCGCGCCGGGGGTGCCGTTGGAGAGGATCGCTAACGGCAGGCCGCTCAGCCGCACAATGGCGTCCGCGACATCCGGGAACGGGTCGAGGGCCAGCCAGGCGGCGAGGAGTTCGCGGCGCGCGGCGGCGGCGGGCCGCAACGCATGGTGGGCCAGCGCATGGTCGAGTGCCTCGGCGGTGATCCGGTCGAAGTCGGCGTAGGTACACATCAGCGCGCGCAGCCAGCTATATTCGAGCTGCTTCGCGCGCCAGAGGGCGACGAACGATGCCGGATCGGGCAGGAGCGCCGCGCAGGCCCGCTCGACCGCAGCCAGGTCGAACAGGGTGCCGTAGGCGTCGAAGACGACCGCGCCGATCGGCGGACCTTCGGCGAGCGCCACCTGCCGTGCGAGGGTTTCGCGGCGGCGCACCGACCAGGCATCGCGGAGGAGTGGGGCACGGGGCAGCTCGTTCATGCGCCTCCCGGCGAGCGAAGAGGAATGACCGGTCGGGTGACGAAATGGTTTCGTCGCTCGTCATTATGGCAGAGTACGGCAGCGCCGACGATGCCGCGCGATGGAGCGACGATGGCGACGATCGACGGGGCGGGCACGGTGATCCGCGCGACCGGTAACGCGGTCACCACGGGACCGCTGACGCTCTACGCCGCGCGCCAGGAAGAATTCGCGCGCGAGCGCGACGGGCTCACCGTGCGCTGGAACCGCGTGGCGAATCTGCGCCTGCTGGCGTTCATCCTCGCGGTCGCTTGCGCGATCTGGGCGATCCGCGCCGCCTTGCCGCTCGTCGGCGTGCTCGCCGCGCTGCTCCTGGTCGTCTTCCTGGTCCTCGTGCGGCACCACGCGCAACTCGGGGTGGCGCGGCGACAGGCGGAAGAGTTGCGCGCCATCAACGAGGAGGCGGGCTGGCGGCTCCGGCGCGACTGGGCGCGGCTGCCGCTGCGGAGCGCGCGGCGCGCGGCGGCGCACCATCCCTTCGCCAGCGATCTCGACCTCTTCGGCCCCGCGTCCCTCTCCCACCTCCTCTATCCCGGTGGCACGCGGCCGGGCGAAGCGACCCTGCACGACTGGCTGCTCACGCCCGCCGACCCGCCGACGATCCTGGCACGGCAGGGGGCGGTCGCCGAACTGGCCCCCCGGATCGACCTGCGCGACCGCCTCCAGATGGTCGGGCGGGTGGCGACGGGAGCCTCGTCGGATCCCGAGCCATTCCTGCGCTGGGCCGAGGGGGAGCCGTGGTTGATCCGCCGCCCGGCGCTGGTCTGGGCGGCGCGGCTCTTCCCGGTCGCCTTCTGGGTCGCCCTGATCCTCTGGCTGACCGGGATCGTGACCTTCCCGTTCTATACCTTCTTCTTCTTCGCCAACGTCCTGCTGGCGTTCAGCCTCAACGGACAGGTCAGCGCGCGCCTGGTCGCGCTGATGGGCCAGGAGGGAGCCTTCCGCCACTACGCCGCCTCCTTCGGCGTGCTCGATGGCGCGGACTTCCCCGACCCGACCCTCGCGCGCCTGGAGGTCGATCTGAGCGCGGACGGGCTCTCGGCCTACCGGCAGATGGGCCGTCTCGAACGCCTCTGCCGCCTGATCATCCCCCCGAGCGCCCTCTCGAACGCGATCATGCAATCGCTCTTCCTCTGGAATGTGCAGGTGCTGGTGGCGCTGGAAGGGTGGCAGGTCGCGGCGGGCGGGCGGGCGCGGCGCTGGCTCGGCGCGCTCGGCGAGATCGAGGCGTTGGCCGCGCTCGGCGGTCTGGCGCACGCGCAGCCGGAGTGGACCTTCCCGGTCGTGGCGGCGGGCGAGCCGGTGATCGCGGCGACCGCGCTCGGCCATCCGCTCCTCGCCGACGGGGCGCGTGTCAGCAACGATCTGGTCGTCGGCCCGACGGGCTCGTTCGTGCTGGTGACCGGCTCCAACATGTCCGGCAAGAGCACCCTCCTCCGCTCGCTCGGGCTGAACGAGGTGCTGGCGGGGGCGGGCGGCCCGGTCTGCGCGGGAGCGCTCCGCACGCCGTCGGTCGCCCTCTGGACGAGCATGCGGATCCAGGACTCGCTGGCGCAGGGCGTCTCCTACTACATGGCCGAGTTACAGCGCCTGAAAGCGATCGTGGACGCGGCGGGGGCGTTGCGCGGCGACAAGGACCGCACGATGCTCTATCTGCTCGATGAGATTTTGCAAGGGACCAACACCGCCGAGCGACAGATCGCGGCGCGGCGGATCATCAGCCATCTGGTGGGTCAGGGGGCGCTCGGTGTCGTCTCGACGCACGACCTCGCTCTCGCCGACGCGCCGGAGATCGCGACGACCGCGCGCCCGATCTACTTCACCGAGGAATTCGCGGTCGGCCCGGACGGCCCGACGATGCGCTTCGACTATCAGGCGCGGCCTGGCATCGCCACCTCGACCAATGCGCTGGCCCTGATGCAGATCGTGGGGCTCAACCTGGAGCCGAGCGAGAAGCGCTGACATCCGGGCCAACGTTTCGGCTGTCCACGCGACGGTGCACCGTTCGAGAACAGATCCAGGCAGAAAGAAGCGCCGCCCCCGCAATGCGGGGGCGGTGCGACGTGTTTGAGCCGATGCGGCGGTTACTGCTCCAGATCGGCGGGGGCGGTGGCAGCGAGTGACGCGGACTGCACTGACGAGCCCCTCCCCTCGACGAGCGCGACCAGCGCCTCGACGTCCGCGATCAGCCGGTCCACGACCGCGCGATCGGCGCTCGCACGCGCCTCGCCGAGTGTCTGCCGCACTCGCGCCAGAGCGCCCTGTAGGCGGGCGGCGGGATCGCCCTGGCTATCCGCCGCCGCCTCTTGCTGGTCGTAGAACTGATTCGGCTCGTGCGTCGCGTCGGCCAGATCGCGCGGCGCGTCGGTCGCGCCCTCTTGGGTGCCCATCCGCCGACCCGGTTCCCAGACAGTGCCGCTCATGTCCCCTCCTCATCAGCCTCACACGCGCGACGGTGCGCTCGTTCTGCCCTACCTGCTCGCAGCAATCGTGCCAACTCATTGTTCCCACGCAGCACCGCCTCCCGACTCGACCAGGACAGGCTGTCCTTTCGGACGGTGAAGGCGCGGCGGCGCTGTGCTATCTCTACCATCAGCGACGAATCTCCGGTTCGCAGAAGGGAGCGCGCGATGAGCGATGGTGACGCGGTGCGTACCTATTACGAGGGCTACGCCGAGCGCGAGTGGGCGCGACTCGATCGGGCGGATGATGGCGCGCTCGAATTCGCGATCAACAGCCACACGATCGTGCTCGATATCGGCGGCGGACCAGGGCGTTACGCACATTGGCTGGCGGCGCACGGTCACCGCGTGATACTGGCCGATCTCTCGCCGACGCTGCTGGCGATCGCACGGGCGCGCACCCCGGCAGCCGGGCCAGCCCTGACGGAGATCGTGGAGGCCGACGCCCGCGATCTCGGGCGCTGGCCCGCAGGGAGTTTCGATGCCGCGCTCGCGCTCGGCCCGTTCTACCATCTCACCGAGGCAGCGGATCGGGAGCGCGCGGCGGCGGCGTTGGCGCGCGTGATCCGATCGGGCGGACTCCTCTTCGCGGCGCTGATGCCGCGCCTCGCCTTCCTGCGTCGTACGCTCGCCGACCCGGCGGAGCGCCGCCACCTCGCCGCACCGGAGTTCGTGGCGCGCATGCTGACCGAGGGCGTCTTCAGCAATGACGAGCCGGGGCGCTTCACCGGCGGCTACGGCTTCCGCCCGGAGTCGATCGCCCCCTTCTTCGCCATGCACGGCTTCACGCAGTTGGCGCTGCTCGCCTCGGAGAGCGCCGCGCCCGATCTGCAACCGCAATTGGCCGAACTGGCCCTCACCAACCCGGCGGCCTACGAGGCGATGCTCGACACGCTGCGCGACGTGGCGGCGGAGCCGAGTATCCTGGGCATGGCGAGCCATCTTCTTTACGTCGGCAGGCGCACCGGATAGCGCCGTGTCCTGACGATTATTCGTATCCTGGATTGCGCTGTTGGTGCTGGCATTGAGAGCGACACAGGCCGATTAAACGACGAGCGCGGGACACACTGTGTCCCGCGCTCATTCGACAGTGCTTCAGACCTACGGCGACGCTCTCCCGCCGCCCGACCTGAGACGCCTTAGTAGCGGTTGCCGCCGTAGCCGCCGCCGCCGCTGTAGCCGCTGCTCGACTGACGCCGCTCGGCGAAGCAGTCGGAGCAGTACACCGGCTTGTCGCCGCGTGGCTGGAAGGGGACCTGAGTCTCCTTGCCACAGTTGCTGCACACCGCAGAGAACATCTGGCGCGGGGCACGGTCGTAACCGCCGCCACCACCGCTGCTGTAGCCGCCACCGCCGCCGCTGCCGCTGCTGTAGCCGCCGCCGCCGGAGCTGTAACCTCCGCCGCTGCTATAGCTGCCGCCACCGCCCTGCTGCGCCTTGCGCGAGCGACGGCAATCGGCGCAACGCTTCGGCTCGTTGGTGAAGCCCTTCTGCGCGTAGTACTCTTGCTCACCGGCGGTGAACACAAAGTCTTGGTTACAGTCGACACACGCGATGGTCTTGTCCTGGAAGCTCATTCTGACACCTTTCGGGATGAATAATGGGGTAGACGTTGGAGTGACCTTGATCCCTAGTCGGTGAATGAGTGAGCGGGAACGAGAGACGGGAGAGCGTCGCTCGGGGACCACCACGACAATCGACTAGCGCGATCACGAATCGGGGTTCCATCCGGTCTGGATGGAAGCTAGGGCGCACGCCGGGAGGAGTGCGGGGTACAGGCGCTTAGCCTACCTGTACCCCGCACCGTCCCGGCGGGCAATTCTTAGCGATAGCGGAAGGTAATCCGCCCGCGGGCCAGATCATACGGTGACAGCTCGACGGTGACTTTGTCACCCTGCGCCACGCGGATATACCGGGTGCGCATCTTGCCGCAGAGGGTGCTGAGCACCTTGTGGCCGTTATCGAGTTCGACGGTGAACATCGCATTCGGCAAAGCATCGACCACGGTGCCATCGATCGTGATGGCATCGGTCTTCGACTTGCGGACCGGCGCGGCGACTACCGTACCGGGCGCGCCCGGTACTGCCGGACGGGCGTTACTCTTCTTCGCGGGATAATTTGGTCGCTGGTTCGGGGCCATGAAACCTCCTGTCGCAGTTCAGAGATGCGCGCCTTAGCGCATCCCACGCCGCGTCGGTGCGGACACACGTGGCCCACCTGCACGGCGATTCATCTCGGTTGGCTCACCGCCCCGCCCCTCGGGAGCGGCCTCGCGGCGGAAGCAATCCCGGCAATAGACCGGGCGGTCGGTGCGCGGCACGAATGGCACCGTCGCTTCGCGCCCGCAGCTCGCACAAACGATCGTGTGCTGGATCCGCTCGTCAGGCGCGAAGGCGACTGGCGACGGAGTCGAGCGAGCCGTGGTCGAGAATGTCCGACTCGGCGCGCCCTGACGACGCTCTGTTACTGCAACGCCCCCACCCGGCTGATTATTCCGCCCGCCGAAGTTATCGGGGGTATAAGTTTGCACGCGGCGTGCCGCGATCGGAGCCGGTCGCATGGGCTGCGCCATCGCCTCGGCCTCGACCTCGGGCGGCGTGGTGGCATACTCATCGCGCCAGGCGAGACGCGGCAGACGCCGCCCGGAGGTGCGCTCCAACTGCCGCCACTTCGGGCTGTCCTCGGGGCTCAGCAAGGTGATTGCACGCCCCTGACGACCCATGCGCCCGGTACGCCCGACGCGGTGCGTCAGCAACTCCGCCGATTCCGGCAGATCGAAGTTGATCACCTGCTCCACCGACTCGACATCGATACCGCGCGCCGCGACGTTCGTCGCCAGCAAGATACGGACGGTGCCGTTACGGAAGTCGGCCATCACCCGGTCACGCGCGTTCTGGCTGAGATTGCCCTGCAACGCCGCCACCGGATAGCCGAGCCCTTCGAGCTGCTTACCGAGCTTCTTGACGCCGTGCTTGGTCCGCCCGAAGACGATCGTCGCCCCATCGCCGCGCGTATCGAGCAGGCGCTTCAGGATATCGAGCTTCGCCCCTTCCGGCACATCGTAGACGACGTGCTCGATCTGGGGGACATCCTCCGGGCGGGAATCGACCTGTACCGTCGCCGGGTTGGTCAGGTGCCGCGCGGCGGTCTCGTGGACCCACGGCGGGACGGTGGCCGAGAAGAGGGCCGTCTGCCGCTCGCGCGGGGCGTGGGAGATGATCCGTTCGACATCGGGCGCGAAGCCGCGGTCGAGCATCTCATCGGCCTCATCGAGGACGAGGTAGCGCAGACGATCCAGCTTCAGCGCGCCACGCCGGAGCATGTCGAGGACACGACCGGGCGCACCGACGACGATCTGTGCACCACCGCGCAACGCCGCCTCTTGTGGCCCGAACGCGCGACCGCCGTAGATCAGGGTCGTGCGGATACCGCGCCCCTTGCCGAGGGCTTCCAGCACACCGCCGACCTGCATCGCCAGTTCGCGCGTCGGGGCGAGGACGAGCGCCTGTACGGCCCGGATGCGTGGATCGACCCGTTCGACGAGTGGGATACCGAAGGCGAGGGTCTTGCCGGAGCCGGTGCGGGCCTGCCCGATGATATCACGACCGGCGAGGAGTTGCGGGAGGGCCATTTCCTGGATCGGGGTGAGGGTATCGATCGCCATCTCTGCCAGTGCGGCGCGCGTGGCGGGCGCGAGGTTGAATTCGGAAAACGAGGTCAAACGGAAATATTCCTTCCACCACGTCCGTCAGGAATGACGCGGTTCGTGTTTCTCATAACACACATTGCGGGGCGCGGCGTCCTGACGTCGAAGTGTCAACCGCGCGATTCCTTCGATTGTACAACGCTACTGCGGGGGTTTTGTTCCCGGAGAGAGGCGCGTCACAACGCAACAGGCATAGTGTACACGGTACGCTTGCCAATAGCAACCCGGGACACGCCGAAGACCAGGGCTTATGCGTGAGGCTGGGCGGGATTGACGACCAGGGCGACCGCCGCGAGGGGCTGGTCGGCGTGGGCGCGGAGGCGGCTGGCGACGGCGCGGCAGCCGGCGAGGCGCAGCAGGCTGATGGCC